>Ga0209118_1000584_pt1 | contig 19273 bp, 11 predicted proteins | sample BlaSpr_A8_Ref_M1_FD_187988 | JGI IMG/M metagenome (GOLD analysis project Ga0209118, IMG submission 187988) | Forest soil microbial communities from Thunder Bay, Ontario, Canada - Black Spruce, Ontario site 2_A8_Ref_M1 (SPAdes) (version 2) | ecosystem: Environmental > Terrestrial > Soil > Boreal...
ACAGGCGGCGCCGGAACTGATCCGAGCCGATTCAATTTCCGCGATTTCACGCCGGCCATTCCTGCGGTTGAGAAAGCGATGTATTTCGTGACGGGTCGATACAAAATCTTCGGTGATGGGATGCAGATCTATGGAGACATCATGTATTCCAAGACCAAGCAGGATAACGGTCTTGCGGGTTCTCCGTTTGCAGTAGCCGGCACGGACTTTGATGCTGCCGGGAACCGGATCGCATCCTCACCTTACAGTCCGTTCGGTCGTTTTCTCAGTAACATCAGATATCGCACCGTGGAGGAACTCGGTCTCCGCAGATCGTTCTTCGATAGTGATTACTATCGCTATGTCGTCGGCATTAACGGGGACTTTAACTTCAAGGACAACGGCTTCATTAGCCGTTTCGGCTATGATACGGGCTTCGTTTACGAGCGCTACGACAGTCTGCGCATTGACTCGGGTGATGCTCAATTCACTCCGCTATTTGCTTCGATTTTGGCGGGCGATTTCAATCCGTTTATCGGCGTAGGCGGTCCCATCGCAGGCAGGGCTGCGACCTACACGACTGATCCGGTGACGGGTGCGTCTGTGCCGACGGGAACCACCCAGGCTTATGATAACCGCGCTGCCGCCTTAGCCGCCTCGTATCTTGGTCACTCGGAGTTCTACGAGCGTGATTTCCTCTACGACGCCAAGATCAACGCCCACCTCTTTCCGAACCTGTGGGACGGTGGCTGGGATTTTGCCGCCGGTTACGAACATCGTAACATCCACCAGCACTCGGTCCCCGACCCGGTGCAGGCCGCGGGCGATCAGCTCGGATTCAACCAGGCGCCTGATTTCAAGCAGACGCAGGAAGTCGACTCAGTGTTTCTCGAGCTCTCTGTTCCGATCGTCACCTCGACGATGAATGTTCCGTTCGTCCGGTCGCTCGATATGTCGATCGCCTGGCGCTATGAGAAGTTCAAGGATCGGGATGATTTCTCGAAGCTGCGCACGAGTTTCGATAACGTGAACCAGGACGAGAACTTTGGCGGTACGCCGCGCGTCTCTCTCCGTTATCAGCCGATTCCGGACTTGACCCTGCGCGCGTCGTGGGGCCAATCCTTCCTGTCGCCGAATACTCAGCTCCTCTTTACTCCGGTATCACAGAATTTCCCGGTGCTTTTCGATCTAAATTCGTTTAACACGTTTCAGCCAAGTGTCTGGCAGGGGTCAACCCTCACACTGAAGCCTGAAAAGACGGACTCCTACTCGGCTGGTCTGGTCTATACGCCCAAGTGGCTGCCTGGCTTCACGATGACGGTGGACGCGTATCAGCTCTACACTAAGGACCTGATCCTTACCGCGGCGAACGCGGCGCAAATCCTCTTGTCGCTCAACATCATCGACCCAGACGGTACCGGTAACGGTTCTGGCGCGGCCATCGCTCCTGGTGGCCCTCTCCTCGGCGTCACCCGGGTGAATAACGCCGACCCCAAGTCGGCTGTGGTGGGGATCGATGCTAATTCCGCCAACGCCGGTAAACGTCTGGTCGAGGGCCTTGACGTGACGGCGGTCTACGAAATCCCGACCGAACGTTGGGGCAAGTTCACCTTCTCCGGCGGCTGGAACCACTTCTTCATCTGGAAAGCGGCAGCGTCTAACATTACGCCCCTCGTTGACTTCCTGGGGAATTACAATAACGGGACCCTTCCACTGGCCCCTGGTGGAATTCCTTTCAACAAGGGATTTCTGCGTGGCGAATGGGAATGGAAACATTTCGACTTCGTCGCTACGGGTAACTACATCGGTGATTACAACGACAATTCGGCTTTCATTAAGCAGGAGGACGGTGTCAACCAGGGTAGGGTTGTGGCAAATCCTGGCCCTGATACTAACCCCAACTTCATCTTCAGCCGGCGTGTGACCAGTTACATCACGCTCGACATGCAGTTGAGCTACGAGTTCGTGAAGCCGGCTGCTGAGGCGCCGCCGACCTACGCGAAGGACTCGAAGGACAACAAGAACGCCCCGGTCACGGAGGCGGCGACCCCTTCGATCTGGCAGCGGATGCTCTGGGGAACCAAGCTCACTGTTGGTGTGAACGACGCGTTCGATCGCCAGCCGCCCACGGTGCTCGGAGCGTTTAACGACAACTACGATACCTCGAACTACTCGATCCGTAACCGTTACTGGTACGTGAGCCTGAGCAAGAAGTTCTAAGGTAAACTAAAGAAAACATTGCATGGGGCGGATGGCGGAAATGCCATTCGCCCCATTGTTTTTCCCTCAAAGACCATGCGACAAGAGAGCCAAGTGGGCGTCTCGGCGGCTGGATCGAACTTGTCTTTGCGAGCACTTTGAATTATCAAACGAGAATGGCGACGCGCGTATTACCGGCAGTAAAAATACCCAAGCCGAGAGAGCGCGCCCGCAAAGAAGCGGCGTCGGCCCCGCCGAAATCATCACAGTGGATTCTGGATCGCTGGCGGGATCTGGTTCTTTTTGTTGGGACGCCCGTTTTGCTCATCCCGATCTTCACGGCAGCGCAGGCGCGCTGGAGCGCGCAAGACATTTTCCTTTTTGTAGGGGCTTTCGGAGCGATGGGTCATCACTTGCCGGGCATGATTCGGGCTTATGGCGACCGGGCGCTGTTCGACCGCTTCAAGATTCGGTTCGTTGTCGCGCCACTGTGTATCCTGGCGGTTTGTGTCTGGTCCTCTATCTACGATATCCAGGCCGTGCAACTGGTGGCCATGGCCTGGGGAATCTGGCACGGGATGATGCAGACCTACGGCTTTTGCCGAATTTACGACGCAAAGGCTTCGGCTCGGGCCGCTGCCCGAGCCCGAGTGGACTTGGCGCTGTGTTTTGCGTGGTTCTCTGCGGCCGTGCTGCTCTCGCCCATGCGTTTCAGGACTTTGTTCGAGCTCTACTATGAGAGCGGCGGTCCGGTCGTCCCAGCGGCTGCTGTTGGGGCGATTCGCACGGTGGTGGTAGTCGCCCTGGCAGTGGTGACAGTTGTCTTCTTATGGCGACAGTGGAGCGATTGGCGCGGAGCCCGTGGCGCCAGTCCCGTGAAGATAACGCTTCTCGTCAGCAGCATTGCCTTTTGGTGGTATTGCAATAACGGCGTCCAAAATATCCTCGTCGGCATCGCGCTCTTCGAGGTTTTTCACGACGTGCAATATCTTGCCATCGTCTGGATTTATAACCGGACTCGCGTGGAACGGGACGAGAGTATTGGTGGATTCATGCGCTTTGTGTTTCGACGCAGCGGGGCGCTGATCGGAGTGTACGTGGGTTTGGTTTTGGCCTATGGGGCCATCGGCTTAACCCAATCGGCCATCACCGCCCAGTGGATTCGTCACGGCCTCATCGGCGTCGTGACTGCCTCTGCCCTATTGCATTTTTATTACGACGGCTTCATCTGGAAAGTCCGCGAAGCACAGACGCGCATCATGCTGGGAATCGAAGGGGCTGGGGCCGCGGCCTTGGCATCACCTCGGTTTTGGCCAGGGTGGGTTCGGCATGGCTTGAGGTGGGCGGCCTTGGTGATTCCTTTTGGAGCGCTCTGTGCCGCACAACTCGTCGGACGCGTCGTCCCGCCGCTCGAACGGACCGAAAAAGTTGCGGAAGTTCTGCCATTGGATCCCCAGGCCCAGTTGAACTATGGGAAAGCTCTGCACGCGGCCGGACGCGTAGAAGAGGCCGTCAGCAAATACGAGTTTGCAATCAGTCGCAATCCATCCCTGGCTGAGGCCGAATTTTATCTGGGTCTGGCTTACAAGGATTTGGGGGATTTGGATGGAGCAGCCGCACACTACAAACGCGCGCTGCTGCTGGACCCAAAGAGTGCAAAAGCCGAGTCAAATTTGGCTCTGGTTTTCCTCGCGCTGGGCCGTCGGGACGAGGCGCGGCAGCACTTCGAAAAAAGTCTTTCCTTGAATCCAGATCTTCAGATTGCCCACAAAGAATTGGCGGACCTGCTTTGTGCCGCGGGCGAATATGAGTCGGCCGTGGCTCATTACGAACAAGCGTTGCGTATTCAGCCGGACTTCCGCCAAGCGAAGGAAAACTTGGATTTCGCGCGGACCTTGCTGGGACACTAGCGATCTAAGCTTCAAATTGTGACGCGGTTGTGGGGTCTGCTTCCCGTATTGGCACGGCCAGTGCTCATAATATCCATACTCACTATGATTTTGGTCAGCATTCACCCTTTTCCCCTCAAGAAGATGTTTCTGCTCGTCGCGGCCCTGCTCGGCCTATCATCCGCCATTTGCCTCGCCGACCCACTTTTCATGAGCACGCGTTTCGCATTTCGCGATCATCAATCGCGCCGGTTTTCGCCGACTATTCTATCTGCCACCGGCAAAGCTGAACAACCCTTTTTCGCGAGCGACAAAGGCATGTTTCGTGATTCTACGTTCCATTGGGCAACGTGCCGCTCCCAGTAACTAGAGTTTCTCCTGGTGGGAGAAATCGACTTGCGCACTCTTGATTTTCCGTGAGATGATTTGAATTCCAGCCTCTCGACGGCGGAGCGAACGATCGTCCGCGGGATAGAAGAAAACAACGTTAGAAAAAGAGAGCAAAATCTTTTGCTCTGTGTCAGTATCTTGGCCGAATTCATAGCGGCCGAAAAATAGTGTTCGCCGTTGGAAGATTTTTGTTGCGGAAAAAAAACAAACGGTCTACTATCGTTTTTGTGGATATGGAAATTATGAGAACACCTACCTCTCCCTTCGGCAAACTCGGTGCCTGTGCCTGCGGCGTCTTCCTGGCTGCTTCAAGCGTTCTTGCATCGGATATCGTCCTGCAAAAAGTCCCGCTGCCAACCGCGCCAGCGGCCGTCGCTGCTAAATCACACATCGGGCCGCAAGCGAGCTTCGCTCTGATCAATTACAACTTGAAGGATATTCAAAGCAAAGCGCACGCGCTTTACGTGAGCTCGGGAAATGATCTCAAGCGGGCGAATGACATGATCGATAATCAGCCGTCGACTTCGTACGGTTTTTCGGTCGAGGATCGTTCGCCGACTACGGTGATCGATCTCGGAAAGGTCTGCACTTTGTCGCAGCTCTCGGCAATTTATTCCGCCCGTCCCGGCGTCGTCGATTTTTATGTCATGCAGTCGCTTCCTGGCACAAAGGATGGAAATGGTCCTGACACGCTGAAAATTGATAGCAGTGCGTTGGCGAGCTTGAAGAGCGTAGGCGCAGTGATCGACGATGGCACCCAGGGTCGCGGTGCGATAAAATTTCCGGCGACGACTGGTCGTTATGTGATGTTGAAATGGACTCCCGCGACGCACGCCGACAGCGCGTTCACCGTTGCCGAGGTGACGGCGACTGGCCCCAGCCGCGAAAATCTCCTGGCTTCGAACGTTAATTTTTCCAGCAATAGAACCACGTTAGATTCAAAGGACGTGCCCGACTCGAAGGATGTCGCGGACAGCAAAGACATTCCAGAGAACGTTCCGCCTGCTCCTCCAGCGGAAGGACCTCCGCCGACCCTTCCGAATCCGCCGCCCTTCACGTTTATTCCTCAGCTGCTTCCCACCAGCGAGTAAGGCCCGTTTTTCGAAAAGGCCCGCGATCAGCGCCAGCTGAGTTGCGGGCTTTTTTTTCCGCGGCCGCGTGGCCTTCAGGGGTGCGCGCTCAGAGATTGTCTCGAATGATTCGGAAGACCGCCGTGTCATCCAGCGAACCGTGCAACGCCTCCCCCCCGGGCCCGGCGCCGAACGCAACGACATCGTCTACCGTGTTGAGCGCTGAAGGCGCATAAAACGCGGCTGGCTCCTGAGGTGTCTCTGGCGTGGCGGTGTCAGTCGGAGCAGGGGAACGATGGGAAGCGGCCAGCTTGGCCGCGCCGTACGATTTTCCGCCATTGGGACCGCTCGCCCACGAGAACCATGGATCACCGGCCGAATTGAACCCGAGGAGAGCGACGCCGCGATCCTTCCGAAACGGGTATCCATTCAAATTCAACCCGCCGATCGCGACATCACCACAAACAAAGATGACTGACTTCCCGCCCGCGTATTTGCGCGCCACCGCGATGGCGCGGTCCAATTCCAAAGTTTCGGCCAGGGTGTGCTCGGCATCATTTTTTTCTGCCGCTTTGCGCATCAAGCCCGCATCAACAACGAGAAAATATCCCGCGCGGTTGAATTGAAGAAGCTCGATTGCGCGGCGGACCATGTCCGAAAGACTCGGTTGTTCGCTGCGCGCCGCGATTTGATCCCCGTACGCGAGTTCACCCTGGCTAAATGCGCCGAAGAGTTTCGGACGCCGCCAGACCGGAATGGCTTCGAGTTCGGCCTTCGTCCGGACGAGGTCCACTCCCTTTCGGCGAATCTCCAAGAGGAGGTCGCGCTCGTCCTCCCGTTGACCGCCCTTTGATTTCGGCAAAAAATCGCCCGCGCCGCCGCCAAGGACCAGATCGATCCCGGACCCGTCAACGATTTGGCGGGCGAGTCCTGCTTTATCATTTTGGTCCGTCGTGTGCGCATAGAAAGCAGCGGCCGTCGCGTCTGTGATATTTGTGTTCGTGATCAACCCCGTGGCGCGCCCAGCTTTGCGCGCCAGCTCGACCAAATTGGGTAGCGGCTTGCCCTCCGCATCGGCGCCAACCAACCGATTGTTCACTTTGACGCCTGTGGCTAAAGCCGTCGCGGCAGCCGCCTGGTCGGGTGTCGCGAAGTCATTCGAATAGTTGGTCAGCAGAGCCAGGTGCGGCATCGAATCCAGGGTGAGCGGGTTATCGGCGCCAGCCGCATAGAGTCGGGCCGCGGCCAAACGCCCCGGCGACAATCCTTCGCCGATGAACAGGATGATGCCGAAAGGTTTCTGAACGACCCAGTGCTGGAAATAAAAAACGCCGAAGACCGCGAAAACGACGAGGCAGAAAAGCGCGAGGATCTGGTTGCGCCATTTCATAGTGCCGATGTGGAGCGCCCTCCAGGCATTGTCAATCCCGCAGCGCGGGAAATCGCTTGTGCGTCCCAGCGATCCTCGCGAAGCTGCGCCACCGTGGCGAAACCGATCATCCTCATCATTCGTGATGGCTGGGGCGTCAACCCGGGCGGAAAAGAAAAACGCGATGAAAACGGCGACGCCACCTTGCTCGCGCGCACGCCGTTTCACGATCGGCTTTATCGCGATTATCCCGGAGGAAAACTAAGCGCGAGCGGTCTGGACGTCGGTTTGCCGGAAGGACAAATGGGAAACTCCGAAGTAGGCCATCTCAATCTCGGCGCGGGCCGGATCGTTTACCAGGACCTTACTCGAATCAACAAGGCGATCGCGGACGGAGAACTCGCCCGCAATCCGGTCGCGCGTGAAACTTTTGCCCGCGCGCGAGGGCACCGGCTTCATTTCCTCGGACTGTTTTCCGATGGCGGGGTGCACAGCCATTACGAACATCTCATCGCGCTCGCGCGCGAGGCGAAAGCAGCCGGCGTCACCGACATCATGGTGCACGCCTTCACGGATGGCCGCGATACTTCGCCCACGGGAGGCGCCGGCTTTCTCGAATCTTGCTCGGACCAGTTGGAAAAGGCGGGCGCGCAGATCGTCACGGTCGTCGGCCGGTATTTCGCGATGGATCGCGATCGGCGTTGGGATCGGACAAAGAAAGCGTGGGACGCGATCGTGTTTGGCCGCGGCGAACGGAGCGAAACAACTCCGGCGGCGGCCGTCCGCTCGTATTACGAACGTGGCGTCACGGATGAATTCATGCCGCCCTTAATTTTCTCGCATGCCGACGAGCAACGCGTCCGCGACGGCGACACCGTCTTCTTTTTCAATTTTCGCGCGGACCGCGCCCGCCAGCTTTCGCAGGCTTTTTTGCTGAAAGATTTTGATGGGTTCGATCGCGAAACGTGGCCGCAAGTTCATTACGTCACGCTCACGCAATACGACGCGACTTATTCCGCGCCCTGCATCTTCGCGCCGGAGGAACTCAAGAAAATCTTGAGCGAAGTGGCCAGCGCAGCGGGCCGGACCCAACTTCGGATCGCGGAGACGGAAAAATATCCGCATGTGACTTATTTTTTCAACGGCGGCGTCGAGCGCGCATTCCCGGGCGAAGAGCGAAAGATTGTGCCCTCGCCGAAAGTGGCAACCTACGATCTCCAGCCGGAAATGAGCGCGCGCGAAGTCACCGCCGAACTGCTCGCGCGTCTCGGCGATTTCGACCTCATCATCCTGAATTTTGCGAACCCCGACATGGTGGGCCACACCGGCGTCCTCGCCGCCGGTATCAAGGCGGTGGAGACGATCGACGAGTGTGTTTCGCAAATCGTGCCGGAAGTTTTGCGGCGCGGGGGTGCATCTCTGGTCACGGCCGATCACGGCAATTGCGAGCAGATGCGGAATCCAGATGGTTCGCCCAACACCGCGCACACCACGAATCTGGTTCACTTCATTTACGTGGCCGAAGACGCGTCCGGCTTTCGCGTCGACGACGGCATTCTGGCCGACGTGGCGCCGACGCTGCTTTTCCTTCTCGGCCTGCCGCAACCCCAGGAGATGTCCGGCCGGAATCTGCTGGTCCCCGCTGGACCCGGGTCTTCAGATTAATCTCGCGGTGGCGACGATCTCGTCTCGCGAAATGCCAAACGCGCGATTGCAATTGCGCGTTCCGGCGATCGCGATCCGCTGGAGAAACCGGAACCGGTTTTCCGCCGCGTTATCGTGCCAGGTCGGTTTGCGCATCAGCGCGAGCGCGTCGCCGGATTCGATTAATATGCCCCAATCCAGGGGCGCTTCCTCTTCGCGAAACAGCTCGTTAGGCACGACCAAATAAAAAAGGTTCGCGCAGCGATACCGAACGAGGCACTCAAATTTTCTTCCGCCGTGCAGGCGCGTTTGCAGCGCGGTGAATTCGCGCAGCACCCGGCTGTAATTGCGATGGCCAATGGCGGCGAAGTCGTGCGAATCGTATTCGGGGAAAAGTGAGTCGCCCGTGCGCAGCGTCGGATAATGGACGCGGAGATTTTTCTCCAGGATCTCGCGGCGGCGAGCAACCGATCGGAGTCTTTCCCGCGTGGCGGAGCTGCAACAATTATCGCGGCGCAAATCCGGGAGCGCCTGTTTACATTCGAAGATCGCCGTCTGGCCCGCTTCCTTCGCGCGGGCGCGATAAGCCGCCACGTCGGCGCGATAACGGCATTGCGGCAGGCTCACTTCCGCAGCGCAGGCTGAGTATCCATTCGCCTGCGCCCACACCAGCGCGAGCCTTTTCAGCCGGACGTGCGTTTCCGTTTCGCCGCGACGAATCGCTACTGCTGCGTCCATTCGGCGAGCTCCTTCGCCCAGTAGGTCACGATCAAATCCGCGCCTGCCCGCTTGAGCGAAGTCATGATCTCGAGGACGGCGGCGCGCTCTTCGAAGCATCCTTTTTCGGCGCCAGCTTTCACCATGGCAAACTCGCCGCTCACATGATAAACGGCGGTCGGTTTTTCAAAACGCTCGCGCACCCGCCAGAGAATATCGAGATACGGCAGCGCGGGTTTGATCATCACGATGTCCGCGCCTTCGTCGACATCGAGCGCCACCTCGCGCAAAGCTTCCTCCGCGTTCGCGCTGTCCATTTGATACGAGCGCCGATCACCGAACTTCGGGGGACTTTCCGCCGCCTCGCGGAAGGGACCGTAAAAGGCCGAGGCAAATTTTGCCGCGTAACTCATGATCCCGGTTTCCTCGAAGCCATTTGCATCGAGCGTTTCCCGGATCGCGCCGATCCGTCCATCCATCATGTCGCTCGGAGCGACGATGTCCGCACCGGCGGCCGCGTGAGAAAGCGCAGTCTTCGCAAGCAGCTCGACGGATTCATCATTCAAGACATGGAAATGGGCGCCATCCATTTTTGTGACGCCGCAATGGCCGTGGCTCATGTATTCGCAAAGGCAAACATCGGTGATCACGACCAGATCGGGGCAACGGACTTTGATCGCGCGCGCCGCCCGTTGCACAACGCCATTCTCCGCGTAGGCGGAACTGGCCTGCTCGTCCTTCTCTTTCGGAATTCCGAAGAGCAGGACCGCCTGCAATCCCAGATCGAGCGCGCGCCGCGATTCCTCCGCGATTTCCGCGGGCGCGAATTGGAATACGCCCGGCATGCTCGGAATCGCCTGGCGCGCCGAGATTTTTTCGCTGACGAAAAGAGGAAGGACGAAATCGTGCAAACTGAGTTTCGTTTCCCGCACGAGGTTGCGCAGACCGGCGCTAAGGCGCAAACGACGCGGACGGTGGACCAATTTCCTCACGGGCCGAGGCTACGCGTTGCGCTGAGGCGTCGCAAGTTCGCCCGAGTGGCGGACTTGACGCCGGCGCGCGTTCCGGCCTGAATTGCCTCTCTGCGATGCGCGCCGCTCGGAAACAAACGACCGATTATCTCCTGGTCGATATCAGCAATTCCTACACGAAGCTGGCTTTCTCGACGAGGCTGCGTCTGGCGAAACCGATCCGCACGCCAACGCCCGAACTGACGGCCGCATCGCTTCGCCGGATCCTGCGCGCGCGAAAGGCGAAGACGGTTTTCGTTTCCTCAGTCGTCCCGCAAAAAAACAAGGTGATCCTGGGCGGGGCCGGTTCCGCGCGCGTGCTTTTCTTGAGTCCGAAACTCGATCTGGGTGTGGGCGTCGATTACCCCGACCCTCGCTCGATCGGCGCCGATCGTCTCGCGAACGCCGCGGCCGTGGCGCAATTGTATGGCTATCCCGCCATCGTCGTCGATTTCGGCACGGCGGTGACTTTCGATGTCGTCTCGGCCCGCGGCGATTATGTCGGCGGTGTGATCGCGCCCGGTCTCGAAGCGATGACGAATTTTCTTTACCAGCGCACCGCGTTGCTGCCGAAGCTGAGTCTGCGGGAACCGGACCGCGCGATTGGCAAGACGACCAGGGGCGCCATGATGTCCGGCGCAATTTTTGGTTATCGCGGTTTGGTGCGTGAAATTCTTCTGCAAATCAGCCGCGAAAATTTCCCGCGGAGCAAAACGCACGTGGTCGCCACGGGTGGATACGCGCAATTGATCGCGCGCAAGCTTCCGGAGATCGAGGCGGTCCATCCGAATCTGACGCTGGAAGGCTTGCGGATCATCGCGAACCGCAACGTCGTTCGGTAGGGCGACGCTCTGCGGAGCCTCGATTCGTCGGCTCGACGGAGTCTCGCCCTACCAACAAAAACGCGTTTTCGCGGAGAAAACGGCAAAATTGGCTTGTCATCAGGCACGGTGGTGGCTTGTATGCGTGCTGGCATGAACATTCGGAAATTCGCGACAATCACGATCCTGGTTTTTAGCTCCTTCGCGGCAAATAATGTCGCCCCGACGAAAGCAGAGCTCGAGTCGATGTATGACAAGGCGTTCCGCGAATTTAACGCCAACAATTATCCCGAAGCGCTCAAGCAACTCGACGCGATCGACGCCCGGCAGTCCGATCTGGCGGAATCGCATAATCTGCGCGGCGTTATTTTGATGCGCCAGGCCAGTTACGACCAGGCGGAAACGGCGCTGCAAAAAGCGCTCGCGACCGATCCGAAATTTTGGAATGCCCGTTTCAACCTCGCGGAGATTCCGTTTCTGCGGAAAGACTGGGCCGAGGCGCGGAAACGTTTTGAGGCCTTGCTTCAGGGCGACTCTGCTGAACTCAAAGGCGACGCGGCGCAGCTCATCCAATACAAAATTCTGCTGACGTATCTTCTCGAGGGGAAAGAGAACATGGTCGATTCGATGCTGGCCAAGTTCGAGCTTTCGCCCGACACGCCGGCAGTCCATTACTCGAACGCGGCCGTGGCGCTTCAGCATAAGAATGAGAAGGAAGCGAAGGATTGGCTGACGAAAGCGGAGAAGAATTTTTCGCCGCAGCTCAACAAGCTATTTGCCGAATCGCTCTACGAAGTGGGCTGGCTGCAGAAGCCCGCGGGACAAACCCGCGCGGCCCTCGAGCTGACTTCGGCGGCGGACAAGCAGGCAAAAGGGAAGGCGCTCGCCGCGGAGAAGTTCGAGCACGCCGAGCAAGCTTTTCAGCAACGCGATCTGACCGCGGCCCGCAAACTCGTGGATGAAGCGGATGCCGCCGATCCGAATCAGGCCGCGACCATCAACCTGCGCGGTGAAATTTTGCTGGCGCAGAAAGATTTCGATGGCGCCGAAGCCGCCTTCAAACAGGCGTCGAAAATCGATCCGAAATTCCGGGAAGCGCAGTACAACCTCGCGCAAATTCCATTCAAGAAAAAGGATTATGCCAAAGCCCGCGAGCGATTTGAAGCGCTCTTCAGCGCCACGCCCGCGCCGGGCGGCGACAAGAACCAGGTCTCGCAGGTCATCAAATTCAAAATTTACCTGACGCTGCTTCTCGAAGGCAAAGATAGCCGCGCGCAGAAAATGATGGAGCAATTCCAATTCACGGGCGACACGCCGGCGCTGTACTACGCGCAGGCCGCCTGGGAGTTCAAACATAACAACGCCGCCAAGGCGAACGATTGGATCACCTCGGCGCGGAAAATTTATTCCCCGGCGATGAATCTGGTTTTCGCCGATGCCTTCTACGATCTGGGCTGGCTGCAAAGCACGGCGGCGCCGCCGGTCGTCGCCTCGACCGACGCGGCGAAAGTCGAATCCACGCCGTCGATCGAACCGAGTCCGATTCCGGCGACGGTCGCATCGAACAAAACAGCGAAGCAATCGGCTGAAATTGCGTCGCAGAAACCGGCTGCAACCGTTCCCGGAATGGAAGCGACCACGGCGAACGCCACGCAATCTCCGCCGGCTTCGCAGGCACTCGCCAAGAACGAAAAGCCCGCCGCAGTCCCGCTCACTTCGCCCAGCGTGGAGACGCCGGTGGTCTCGAATGCTTTACCCTCTGAAACTCGCGCGCCGCTGCCGCCTGAGCCCGAGCAAAAGGCGCCGGTCGCGCCGCCGGTAACAAAAGTCGCGCCGCTAGTCGCAGCGACGAACGTTTCCGCGACGCCCGCCACGGTGCTCGCTCCTGCTACCGTGCAGGAATCGTCGAGGCTGAACGTGCCGGAAAGCGAAGGTCTGTCGAACTGGCGCACGTGGTTGTTCGGCGCGCTCCTCCTGGCCGGCATCCTCATTATTGTGTGGGTAATTATTTCAGAAGTGCGACGGCGCGTGAGTGGAACCCTTTATCGTTCTCCCACCCCGGCGACAGGTCCGCGATTCGATGCGCCCGAGGAACCGACCGTGGCGGAGAAGTTGGCGGCGCCTACTCGTCTGGCCGGTGGTCCGCCCCAGGTCTCGCTCCAGTTGAAAGCATCGGAACCTTCCGTGCGGCGCTCCGCGGTTCCGTTCGGGAAAACCAATCGTCCCTTCGGCGCCACCGTCAGCAGCGCGGCGGGAGTGGGCGCAGTGATTGAGAATTTCATGCCGCGGCAACCAGCTCCGATTCCAGAGCCGGAACGCTTTGAGGAACCAGTCATCGAGCCAGCGGCCGAAAGCGTGGCTGCGACTACGATCGCTCCCGAGTCTGACTTCAGCAGCGACTTCATGCCGGAGACGGTTTCTGAAGTATCGGAAATCATCACTGCGCCGGAACCGGAAATGGTTTCCGGACAATCCGAGATCGCTCCGAGCTACGAAGAAGTGCCCGCCGCGCCGGTGTTTGAAGAAACGCCCGCTTTCGTTGAGGAGCTGCCGGTGTTCGCCGAAGAAGCGCCGGCGTTTGCGGAGAAGACGCCTGAATTTGCCGAGCCAGCCATTCCCTGGTATGCGCCGGTCACGGCGGAATTTAGCAGCCAGACCGCAGTATTCGAAAAACCGCTCGCAGAGGAAAGTGTCGACGCACCACCCTCATTCGAATCCGTCGGCGAGCCAATGCCCATAGCCGCGGACATTGCGCCGGAACCCGTCGCAATGCAGCCGCCAAAAATTTTGCAATCGGACATAGAACCAGTTGCGCAAGGGCAGCCAATCCCTTATCAAGTCCCCGCGGTTTTAACCGAATCACCCATGGCCGAAATTACCAAACCCGAGCCCGAATCACTTCCCGCGCGTCTCGCCGAAGGCGTGGTTGCGAGCAGTGCGATGGCCGGCGTCGGCGCGCTTCGTCATTCTGTCGAGTCGCCCTCTTTCGCGCCCCAAGTTATTTCCACCGAACCATTAGCCCAGCAGCCAACAACACCAGCCACCATGCCTCAACCGAACCAACCAACACCCGCTTCCGCAGTCCGACCAGCTCCAATGACCGGGGGCGCTCCGCAACCTCAACCAGCCAGCGGCATGCAGACGGCCGTGCAATTGACCTTCTCGTTTGAGATCGCATCGCTCCAACTCACTCCGAGTTTCAAAATGGGCGCGCTCCAGCTCAAGCCGACCTCAAAGATCGTCACAATGCGCCTTGCTCCTTCGCAACAGCCGCAACCGGCGATGAATCTTCAGGTCACCTTCGAAGTCGCCACCGTCCAGACTGCGGGCGGCGGACTCGGCATGATCCGGCTCACTCCGTCGCAACAGCAGCGGCCGAGCGTGATCAGCTCGCCTTCGTTCAACATCGCGGGCCTCCAGCTTCTTTCCGGAGCGGACAGCGGCGCCGTGCAACTCACGCCGGCGCAGCAGGGACAGGCATCGGTGCATGTCACCGGCCGGTTCCAAATCGCCACCGTCGAGTTTTCGCCGTCGTTCGAGATCGCATCGATCGTTTTGAACGCCACGTCGAAGAGCGTCTCGGTGCAATTGCCGGGCGCCGGTCCGAGCGCAGTCGAGGGCGCACCCGTGTTCGAAATCGCGAATGTCCAGCTCACGGGCAGCGGCGAGATCGGCATGATGCAGCTCAACGCCGCAGGCGCCGCGCCCAAAGCGGCGTAAGACTCAAAATCAGTTCCAAGGAGAGGCGGTTTTCAAACCGCCTTTTTCTTGTACGCCGCTCGGCGGTTTGGAAACCGCCGCTCCTTGAATTACTTCTTCACGAACCGCCCGCGATTGAGCGAGCGCAACGGCGCGGGCAAAAATTCGCCGTCGCGCCGGATCAGTTTGCCGTCGAAATAAACTTCCCCGCCGCCGTAATCGGGTCGCTGAATGTTCACCATGTCCCAATGGACCTGGCTGCGATTTCCGTTGTCGGCCTCTTCATAGGCCTGGCCTGGCGTGAAGTGGAACGAGCCCGCAATTTTCTCGTCGAAAAGAATGTCCCGCATCGGGTGCATCACGTGTGGATTGAAGCCGAGCGAAAACTCGCCGATGAAACGCGCACCCGGATCCGAATCGAGAATCTTGTTTAGTTTTTCTGTCTGGTTGCTGGTCGCTTTCACGATTTTCCCATCCTCGAATTCGAGCCGGATGTTATCGAAGCCGATGCCTTGATAAATCGTCGGAGCATTAAATAAAACGTGGCCCTGGACGGAATCCTTCACCGGACAACTGAAGACTTCGCCATCGGGAATATTGCGATCGCCGCCGCAGATGACCGAGCCGATGCCCTTGATGCTGAAACGCAAATCGGTGCCGGGCCCTTTGATTTCCACGCGGTCCGTTTTGTCCATGAGGGCTTTGAGCGCCTTCATGCCGGGTTGCAATTTCCGGTAATCGAGCGTGCAGACCTCGAAATAAAAATTCTCGAAAGCTTCCGTGCTCATGCTCGCGAGTTGCGCCATCGAGGGCGACGGCCAGCGCAGCACGACCCATTTTGTTTTCTTCACCCGCTGATCGATCACCGGCCGCATTTTCCTGGCGACCAATTTCATTTGTTCCGCCGGGACATCCGATAATTCGGTGATGTTATTGCTCCCGCGCACCGCGATATAGGCGTCCATTTTCTTCATGCGCGCCAGCTCATGAATCGCGCTGAGATTGAGCTGCCGCTCGGTGGCAACGAGGGAGAGCTCGCGATTCACTTGCGCCCGCTGGATTTGGACAAAGGGGAGCGCACCAGCTTTCCGCGCCGCCCGCACGAGCGCGATCGTCATTTCGTCCGGCACATCGAAGTTCTCGATCAGGACAGTTTCGTTCCGCTTCAGTCTGGTCGAATACTCGATGAGGACTTTGGCGAGTTTGTCGAAGCGCGGGTCATGCATAGGGCGTTACGATTCCACCAGCAATCCGGGATGCAACCGGATCAGCCCGCTACGCGGTCCGGATTAGCTTCGCGGCGTAAGCGCCATCGAATCCGTCCCGGAAGGGAAGCACCGAAACTTGTTCGATCAGTTCTAGGAAAGAAAACTCCTGCGTGATGACCTTCACGACTTCCTCATTCTCCTCCGGCTCGAGGCTGCAGGTGCTGTAGACCAACGCGCCCCCGACTTTGAGCAACGGAACTGTCGCGCGCAAAATCCGAAGCTGCTCTTCCCGCATTCGGGAAAAGTCTTTCGGTGTCAGCCGCCAGCGCACATCCACACGGCGGCGCATCACGCCGGTATTGCTGCAAGGCGCGTCGACGAGAATCCGATCGAACGGGGAGACCGCGGAAATTTCTGACGGAGGCGGGCCGCTGGTCCAATCGTGCTCGATGAAGCGCGTGACCGTCACGCCGAGGCGTTCCAAATTATCGCGCAACGTCCGAATCCGCGCTGCGTCGCGGTCGCAGGCGATCAGCTCGCCGCGGTTCGTCATCATCCCGGCGAGATATCCGGTCTTCCCGCCGGGCGCAGCGCAGGCATCGAGGACTTTCTCGCCAGGTCCCGCGGCGAGGAGCCTGCAGGCGGCCGCCGTGCTCGGGTCCTGGATGTAGCAGTGACCGCGGTCGAGTGCGTCGTACGGAATCTCGGTCAGGCGGACGAAGCCCGGAAGCTGCGCCAAACGCTCCGCGCTCGAATGTGTCGCCAGAAAATCTTCGACGGAGATTTTGAGTTGATTGATGCGCGCGTAGACCGCCGCCGGTTTGTTGTTCCACTCGCAGAGGGCCGCCGTGTTTTCCGCGCCAAAGTTCTTCGTCCACCGATCGACCAGGAACTGCGGATGCGAAGTCCGCACGCTGAGATTTTGCTCGTCCGCGCTCCCGGTCAATTCCGCTTTCCGCCGTGCCGCGTTCCGTAGGATAGCGTTGACCAGCGAGCGGCGCTTCGGCCCAGCGAGCTTGACCGTTTCGTACACCGCCGCGTGCTCCGGCGTCTCGAGGAAAAAAAGTTGATAGATGCCCAGGCGCAACAAATCGCGCGCATCGTGATCGAGATGTTCGGAGCGCAACCGGCCGATCCAAAAATCGAGGAGGATCAGATTGCGCAGGGTGCCGTAGAAAAGCTCGGTGGCGAAGGCGCGGTCCGCCGTGGTGAGGTCGCTCGCCCTGAGCAATCGCGCCAGGATCCCGTCGGCGAAGTTCTCGCCTCTCCTCCACTGGCGGAGCGCATCGAGCGCAAGTTCACGGGCTGTCTGCTGCGCCATAACCGCCGCGCACAGCGCGATCAATGCGGTGCAACACTCGCGCGACCGATGGAATGGTAACGGAAGCCGAGCTTGGCCATTGTCTCCGGGTCGAACAAATTGCGGCCATCGAAAATAATCGGCGTGGTCATTTTTTGCTTCACGATCGCCAGATCGACATTCGCGAATTCCGACCATTCGGTGGCGATAATGAGCGCTTCAGCGCCGCCGGTCGCGTCGAGTGCGGAATTCGCGAAGACGGCGCCGGCGATCGCTTCTGCTTCACGCGCCTTGTCCATGGCCTTGGGATCGTAAACCGTAACGTGCGCTCCCTCTTTCAACATGTCCGCCACCAGTTCGATCGCGACCGACGATCGGAGATCGTCCGTGTCCGGTTTGAAGGCCAATCCCCATACCGCGATCTTCTTGTCGCGCAAAACCCAGAGCGTCTCTCGAATCGCTTTTAGAAAGCGTTTTTTTTGGTCTGCGTTAATCCGCTGCACTTCTTTCAGGAGGGTGAACGGCACGCCGAGCTGGTCGCAGATGGTAATGAACGCAGCGATGTCCTTCGGAAAACAGGAGCCGCCGTAACCGATTCCGGCATTTAGAAAACTCCGCCCGATCCGCCGGTCCATTCCGATGCCGTCCGCAACTTTTTCGATATCCGCTCCGCTGGCCTCGCAGATGGCGGAGACCGCATTGATGTAGGAAATCTTGAGCGCGAGGAAGGAATTCGCGGCGTGCTTGATCAACTCGGCGCTGTTGATGTCGGTGACAAGAATCGGCGCCATGAAGGGCTCGTAGACCTTTTTCATCAGGTCGATGGCGTGTTCGCTCTGCGCGCCAATCACGATGCGATCGGGTTGCATCAAGTCCGCGACCGCGCAGCCTTCGCGGAGAAATTCCGGATTGCTGACCACGTCGAACTCGGCGCCGTGCCGGTTGTAACGCTTGATCGTCTCGCGCACTTTCTCGCCGGTCTTCACCGGGACGGTGCTCTTGTCCACGATCACGCGATAGCTCGTCAGAACGTCGGCAATTTCTCGCGCGACTTTCTCAATGAAGCTGAGATCGACACTGCCGTCCGGCTGTTGCGGAGTGGGCACGGCGATGAAGACGATTTGCGAATTGTCGACGCCGTCCTGGATGCTGCCGGTGAAACGGAGCCGTTGCGCGGAAACGTTCCGGTGAATGACTTCTTCGAGGCCGGGCTCGTAGATGGGAACTTTGCCGGCCCGCAACGCTTCCACTTTCCGCGGATCGTTATCGACGCAGACGACGTTGTGGCCTACGTCCGCAAAACAAGCGCCCGTGACGAGGCCGACGTAGCCGGAACCGATGATGGAAATATCCATGGAAAGAAAAGCTGGCGCCGCGTTTCAGGCGCAGCGCGAGAAGAAAGCGGCAAAGCGGGGAGATTGCAATCGGGAACGCGCCACGCCGCCTACTGAGTTTGATTCGCGCCGGCCGGATCGAAATTCAAATCGAAGCTGAATTTCGGCAGCGCTTTCAGGGTGAAAGTGAGAAGCACGCCATATTCCTTCACCCCGCCGTTATCGCGAATGATCGCGCCGACCGAGGCGACCCAGCTCGTCAGATCGCGATAGATCGAGTAGCGCTGCTGTTCGAGGATGCCGGTGGTGCCTTCATACTGTTGCTGGATCCCGAGCCCCCAATTGTCGTTGAACCGGTAATAGCCGCTTATGACATAGAGGCTGCTGTTGGTGAAAAACGGATTCGAGTTCAAATAACGATGGGCGAAATTGAGTTGCAGATTCGCGATCGGCTGCACGCTCACCGATGTGTTCACCTCGGTAAATCCCTTCTCAAAAACGGGCACCTGCGAGGAAATTCCGAAGGAGATCCAGGGGACCGGGGTGAAACTGAACCGATTAAACAAGTTCGAGTACTGGGTCCTGTCGAAGGGATTGTCGATGTTCACGTCGATGTAGGTTTCGACGTCCAGCCAGCTCACAGT
>Ga0209118_1000585_pt1 | contig 19259 bp, 13 predicted proteins | sample BlaSpr_A8_Ref_M1_FD_187988 | JGI IMG/M metagenome (GOLD analysis project Ga0209118, IMG submission 187988) | Forest soil microbial communities from Thunder Bay, Ontario, Canada - Black Spruce, Ontario site 2_A8_Ref_M1 (SPAdes) (version 2) | ecosystem: Environmental > Terrestrial > Soil > Boreal...
GGATAGAGCGTCTGGCTACGAACCAGAAGGTCGGGAGTTCGAGTCCCCCCGGGCGCGCCACTTTACGCATCTAAATGATTTAATAGAAGTAAACTTCACCAATCACATTTGGGAAGAAACCAGAAGGTCGGGAGTTCCAATCGCAGGGCTGTCGCGACTCTTTCTTTTTGTGACACGGGAGTTAGTGAACCTCCCTAATCTTCAAGTGTCGGCAGCGTCTTCAAAACTTCAGTGGCCTTGGGCCGATTGAGAATGGGATCGTCTTTACGGATTTTCCCGTCGCGGAAGACGAGCACACGCTTGGCGAACTGCGCGATGTCATGCTCGTGGGTAACCAGAACGATCGTTAATCCCTTGTCGTTCAGGTTCTGAAAAATCTCCATGATCTCGACAGAGGTGCGGCTGTCGAGATTTCCCGTCGGCTCGTCAGCCAGCAAAATCGATGGGTGATTCACCAGCGCGCGCGCGACGGCGACGCGCTGTTGTTGTCCCCCGGACATCTGCGAAGGGAAGTGCTGCGCGCGGTCGGCGAGTCCGACCATCGCCAGCGCCTCGGCGGCACGTTTCCCGCGTTCGGCTTTGTCGATTTTTGCGTACAGCGCCGGCAGTTCGGTATTTTCAAGCGCCGTCGTGCGCGCCAATAAATTAAAGCCCTGGAAAACAAACCCTATTTTCTGGTTGCGGATCAGTGCCAGCGCCCTCTTATCGTGCTGAGTAACGTCGATACCCTCGAGTAGGTATCGCCCGGAACTGGGCCGGTCGAGACATCCCAGCATATTCATGAACGTCGATTTGCCGCTTCCGCTCGCCCCCATGATGGCCACGAACTCTCCACGACCAATCTCAACACTGACACCACGCAGCGCGTGCACGCGTGTCTCGCCAAGATCGTAGTATTTGTGAACGTCTTCCACACGGATGACGGCGTTTCCTGTGGACGCAGTCGGCGCAGGTTCAGTTTGGTTAACGGCCGGCATCGAATCAATGGATGACATAGCGTAGTTTCATTGCCTGCGGAGCCCTAACGCCTTATCCCCGTGCTTCCCGGAGTCTGGGTTTTGGGCACCACGGATCGAATAATGAGCTCGTCTCCTTCTTTCAGCTCCCCTTTAATGAGTGCAGTCACTTGCGTGTACGAGTGGTCGGTTATGCCTAGTGAAACCTTGACGGGCTCAATAGTGTTATCCGCATTCAGCTTCCATAAAACCGCATTCTCTGCTCTCGGGGCGTGAGGTAGATTTTGTATTCCTCCGGCAGCCTGCGCGCCGCGCGCCGGAACGGCAGGATCATCACCTGCCTGTTGCCCCTCGCCTTCTGCAATCCCGTATTGCTTGTACAGCGCCAGAATCTCCTCAGGCGTCATCGGAGGCTTGTAGCGCAACGCCGTGTTCGGCAGCTTCAACACATTCTGCGCGGTGGTAACGGGAATGCTCACGTATGCCGTCATTCCTGGGAACAGCTTTAACTCAGGATTGTCGAATTCGATGATGGTGTCGTAGGTGACCACGTTCTGCACCGTCGTCGGATTCATCCGGACCTGGCTGACCACTCCGCGAAACGTGTCCTTCGGGAAGGCATCCACCTTGAAAGTGACCTCCTTCCCCAGTTTAATGTTGCCGACATCGGACTCGTCGGTCTTGGTGTAAACCAGCATTTTTTTCAAATCCTGTGCAATGGTAAAGACCGTTGGCGCTTGCAAAGAAGCGGCTACGGTTTGTCCTACATCCACATTGCGTGCGACCACGGTGCCATCTATCGGAGAGCGAATCACCGTATAGTTGAGATTGGTTTGGGCCACCGTCAGTGCGGCAGCCTTTTGGCTGACTTGTGCCTCGGCCTGCGTTACGTTCGCGGCCGCTGCGCCCACCGCCGCGTTCGCTGAATCAAAATTGGCTTTGGCGAGGTCCAGTTGCTGCTGGCTCATAATCTTATCTGTCGTGAGCTGTGCGGCCCGGTCGTAGTCCGCTTTGGTCTGCTGCGAGGCGGCTTTAGCCTTTTCCAGGTTGGCTTTTGCCGCCGTCACGTTGGCTTTGGCATTATCCAAATCGGCGGAAGCCTGGAGCAGCGCCCCTTGGAACAAGGCGGGATCGATCAGAGCGACGACATCGCCTTTATGAACGCGGGAATTGAAATCGACGTTCAGCTTCGCGATGGTGCCGGAGACTTGCGATCCGACCTGCACCGTGATCACCGCGTTGATGGTTCCCGTAGCTTCCACGACGTCGTGGATGTCGCCCCGCTCAACCTTAGCGGTGAAGTGCTGTGCTTGGGCGGCGCGGTTCAAGCCGAAAGCGGCAAATAGTCCTGCCACGACCACAAGGCTCATCACGATGTACCACTTGCTCTTTGTCTTCATCTTTATTCCTGGGACCTGAGACTCGGCTGTTTCATTCGTACCGCAGTGCTTCGATTGGATCGAGTAGAGATGCCTTTCTCGCCGGGTAATACCCAAAAAATACGCCCACAGCGATTGAGAAGACGGCCGCAATCAAGACGGACTCGATCGACAGTTGCACCGGCCAACGAAGCGTTTGGCCAACCAGGTACGACCCAACGACTCCGAACAACACTCCAGCCGCTCCGCCCACCAGGCTCAGCATGACCGATTCTCCCAAGAACTGTAGCTGGATGGCCTCTTCGGTCGCGCCAACTGCCACGCGGACTCCGATCTCGCGGGTCCGCTCCGTTACAGAAACGAGCATGACGTTCATGATTCCGATGCCGCCAACGATCAGGGAAATGGAAGCGATGGCGATCAGAAGAATGCTAAGGGTCCGGCTGGCCTCGAGTTGCGCTTGAATAATGTCCTCGGGATTCCGTATGTTGAAGTCATCTTCCTCTTCAGGGCGCAAATGATGGCGGTCCCGAAGCACCGCTGCCGCCTCCTGGCCCGCCACCTTGACCGCGGCCTGTGATACCGCGGAGCACAGGATGTCGTCCAGCCAGTCGGCCCCTTTAATCTTTTTCTGACCCGTGGTGTACGGCATCAGAATGGTATCGTCCTGGTCTTGCCCGGAAACGGACAACCCCTTCGGATGAAGAGTGGCCACGACTTTACAGGGAAGGCTCTTTACGCGTATCACTTTCCCAATTGGGTCCTCGGCGCCAAAAAGCTGATCGCGCACGGTACGGCCGATCGCGCAAACGTCCGCGGCCCGATCCACATCGTCCTGGGAAAATGCGGCGCCCTGATCCACATACCAGCGTTTTATGTCGAAGTATTCCGGGCTAACGCCTCGGAATCCTGTAAACCAGTTTTGGTTTCCATAAATAATCTGCACTGGACCATCGACGTTGGGTGAAACGCTCTTGATCAATGAGATTTGATTCTTGATGGCCACCGCATCGGCGTACGTAAGTGTTTTTGTCCCGTGGGTACCGGTGCGCACGCCATTCACGGCGCGCCCGCCTGCTTCAATCCAGACAAAATTGTCTCCCAGGTTGTTCAACTGTTGCTCGACCTGGGCTTGTCCGGCTTTGCCGATGGCCACGACGCAGATGACCGCAGAGATGCCGATGGTTATGCCCAGAACGGTCAGAACGCTTCGCATCTTATTCCGAAGCAGCGCCACTAGGGCGGATTGAAGCAGAGCCGCGTAATTCACATCTCTCTCCTTCCAACTAAGAAAGTACGCGCCATCTTAACCTCTATTCTCTGGCGAACTCCGTCAACACTCCCCAGTACCCCGACCTCGTTCAAGTAACATTTTACGCAGTCTCGCTCTATGCGACTAATCCAAACGCGTTCTCAAACTTGGCGAGGGACAGCCTCCGAGTTCAACGGAGAACCAGCGTGTTGATCCGCTTGGGAACTTCTCCCACGGGGATAAGTGCTATTTCTTTCAGCGTACTTGTGTCGATGGCCGAGACCGACCTGGCTCCGGAGTTCGATACGTAGACAATCTTACTGTCTGGCGTAAAGGTGATCCACTCGGGCACAGAGCCGGTCGGCGAATGTCCCAGCGGGTGAACCTCGCGCAGAGATGAATATCCGATCAATTTAAGATCGGGCAGCGAATACTTGAAGACGGCATTGGCGAAAGTGCTGTTAACCCACAGCGATTTTCCATCCGGTGCGACTCCGATGCCATGGGAAGGAGTGCCGGTTCGACCCTCTGCGATTCCGAATCCGCCGGGTTGATCCGGCAGCTCGATGCGAGCCACCTCGGCGCGCTTCGCGAAATCCACTACCGCAAATCCGTTCAGACCGGTGAGCTGGACGAAAATGCGGCTTGTCGAACCGTCGGGGTTTGCCTCGAAGGCCATGGGGCGCACGGCACGATCGAATTTGACCCCCCAAACCATTTGTTCACTGTGGAGATCAATGACTGTGGCCGCTTTGTTTTCTATCGAGCCGCTAACCGCATACTTCCCATCAGGTGTGACGTACACGTTGTGCACGCTTCCGTCCACAAGGATGCTCTTCACTCGCTTGAGGAGAGTTGTGTCGATCACCTCTACGACGCCGGGCTCCGACCGGATACCAACCAACACGCGGCCCCCGTCTTTAGTGATGGCAATGTTGTTCGGGTGGCCGCTGAGAGATACTTTCTGCAAAATTTCCCCGCTCTTTCGGTCCACGACGTCGAGCACGCTCTCTGACTCATTGCTGATGTAGACGCGCGTCCCATCGGGTGAGAAAGTGACGCCATGCGGCAGCTCTATGCCTCGTATCACTTGCACGACCTTGTTCGTCGATGGATCAACTACGTCAATTGTATCGCCAGCGCTGTCCGTGACATAGATGCGCGCTGTCGATCCCGATGGAGACGCAGAAGAAGGTCCTGTGCCAACGCTGCGCACCCAGGCAGCCATGGCCAGCCAGTCGGGATCGCTCTGAGCCGCAAACTGCCTGCCACCGGAATGAAACGCGTCTCCGCCTGCTTCGGGCGCAAGGGGATGGAGCAAGAGTCTGCTTGATGCCGGATCCCCAGGAACAACCTGCTCGATAGCGTTATGGAAATTGCGTTGCGATTGCTCGTCGGTCCAGCCCGTGCTTCCCGGCGACAGCGTCTCAAGGTGAAAAACTCTGTTGGATAGAATATGGCAACCGTAGCAGCGGGCGTGTCCCGGCCTCTCTTTCAAGAAAATAGTCTCGACGTTGGCTTTGAAGAACTGGAAATCAAGCCCATCGCTCATCGTGGAATGCGGTGCTGCTTGAGCGACCGGCGGCACCTGGGCGCCATAGCGAACCCAGTCGACGAGCATCTGCCACTCGGGGTCGTTTTGCGATGCCCAGAACTTCCCACCGGTATGGGTCGGATCGCCGCCCGCCTCCTGCGCCAAAGGGTGAAGCAGGAAGCGGCTTTTCAGCGGTTCGCCGGGCGTAACCAATTGCGAGACGACCCCGAAGTTTCGGCGCGATTGTTCTTCAGTCCACAAGGAATTTCCCGGCGACAACGGCTCCAACCGCAAGCGCGTGGCTAACATCGAATGGCAGTCGTAACAGCGCACCCCACCTTGCCGTTTCTTAAGAAAAATTGGCTCGATGCGAATACGGTAGGTCTCAAAATCAAGAAGCGGCTGCACCTGTTCCGTGCGGCTGGCCGATTGATCGGCATGCGCCGGCGCGTCGAGGCCAAATTTTTGGAGCAGGAGATTGCAGGTCTCCAGAGGATTGGCTAGCGTGAAACCGCTGTACAGTAAGAATGCGCCGCACACTGATAGGCGCAGACTGGACAACTTCATTGCAACCCTCCGCGAAACTCCAGCGTGTGGCCCGGCGCCGCCAAACCTATCTCCACAACGAGCAAAAAAATATTTCCCCTCATTTACCGGGATCACTGAACTTTAAATCGCCCGCTAGGATCTTCTGCATCCGAGCGTTGGCGTATTTCCAGGGATCGCGGGCGTATTCTTCATAATTGCCGGGCACGTTGATTCCGGGAATGTCCGGGATCCAATCCTCGGCCAGCAATTTTCCGGGATCGCCATACTTTGCAGCCAAGGCGCGCACATCTGGGTCGTCCAATGAGGTCAAATGCCCGCGGTCAACGATGGTCACCCATTTGCCAGAACTTCGCAGGCGCACTCTGTAGGTGATGAAATAGTTCTGGATGTGAAAGTCGTGACCGTCAGGAAGGTTGAGCTTTTCCGCAAATTCCTTCCATTTCTTCGGCGTGCCCAGGGAACCCGGGTCGTGGCCGAGTTCATTACCAAGCCCCCAATGAAATGCACCACTGCGGTACCGCTCGTAGGTAAGGCAATAGACGCCTGCTGTGCCTCCCCCATAAAAATCAGTCGGATTGCGGAAATACTTAGGGTTGGTGCCCAGCGCGACTTCCCAAAGATTCCAGTACCCGGGATTGTCGTAGTGAGGGTAAGTGGTGTCGTTGATGTGCGGATAGTTTTGGAACTCCCGGATGACATCCCCGTAGCGGCCTCCGCCTTTTACCTCCGTGATTTTGCCGTCTTTGAGATGAATCTCCATGTGTGGCCAAAATCCACCTGAACCGTTTGTGCCGGCGATTACTCCGTTTGCCTTGGCGTTGGGTGAACGGTCGATCCATTCGGGATAGTTTTTCGGGTAGTTGTCAAAGTCCTGGCCATACTGCCCGGTCGCAGAATCTGGATACATCAGCAGATGCCCCCGCCAGTAGATGCCGCGCACCCATCGTTTAGCCATCTCTTCGGTGACGTCCCAGGTCATGTTGGTGCCCTCCGGATCGGTTACCTCAACCTTATCGACGTCGGGAGTCACCATGGCGATGGCTTTTTTCTCAATCAACTGCCACAAGTCAGCTGGAAAAGATGAAACCTGGCTCACGACTTCCCAGCTATTGGTGAACGAACAGCGTCCCAGGTACTTGCCTTCCAGCGGAGCCATAGTGCGGGCATAAAAAGCGCCACCGGGATGACCCCAATAGACGCCTTTGATTTTGGGATGTTGCTGCAAATAGTCGCGTACGGCTGCGCCAACGCTTTCGTTGGTCAGCTTTTTCCAAGCGATGGACAGCTCGGGCGTCATCTCGTCGCGCTTGGGGTAGAGTGCATTATAAAGGTCAGAGTTTTTCTGTTTCAGCCACTGCTTCGGCACTTCCGGGTGCGCAAAGACGCGTTCAATCCAATAGTACTTGGCCTCCATAAAACCATCTTCGGCGCTGCGGATTTCCGTTTTCAGCCTGATCTGCTCCGCGTCTTGTTTGGAAACTCCCACCAGGGAGTAATTCGGCACAATCTCGGCCTGTACACCTCGTTCTTCGAGCGCCTTCAGAAGAGCTTGCACTACGAAGTCTTCTGCTGTGGTGTCGGGCACGATCATGACTTCTTCACCCGGCTGGAGCAGACCAAGGCCCAGGCCAGGAGAGTTTCCGCCGAATCCGGCCTTGTTGCGCACCAGATCTCGCGCGTGAGGCAAGATGTCCTCGACAGATTTGGGCTTTTTCAAATAGGAAGGCCAGCGCGGTGCAGGGTAGGCATTCGCCTTCGCGCTTGATTCCTTTTTCTGCGTTTGAGGACGCGCCATCGCGATCACAACCACCAACAACACGAAGGGTGCGAGCCACAGCGCCTTGGTGTAGGAAGACTTCATAAGATTTCAATCCTCATTGCGGCCGCGCTTCGTTGGTCCTGAGGCGATGTCAGCGGCTAGCAATCCTACTTCGCTAAGGCCATGAATTTACAATTAAGTTTTCTTTATCTTGCGGCGCGAAAAATGCCGGACTCATGTGCGGCAGAGGCTAATCAGACGAGCAGCCGACCGGGGCCCGTCGGCGGCCCTTGAGAATTCTTTCTGTATTTCACCCCGCATCCGAAACTAGAAGATGATTTTGATGGCAAATTGGATCTGACGCTCTGGGATGGTGGTTCTTTGCAAGACTCCAGCCGTCCCGCCGTTGCTGGGGACCAAAGATGCTCCTGTCGCGTCGAAAATGTCGGTATTGCCGTCGCCCGGTCCCGGGGGAGCAAAGTTGGGATGATTCATGATGTTGAACATTTCCAGCCGGAATTGCACGTTGAAGTTCTCGGAAATGCGCTTGATGCGGTTGTTCTTAAAAACAGAGAAGTCGAGACTAGTGATGCCTGGACCGATCAAAATGTTGCGGCCCGCGTTACCGCGAAGATTGAAGCAGAGTGGCGCCGTGACTTGCACCGCAGGTCCTGAAGCTGGTTGGATGGTCGCGGGGAACTGGTTACAGTTGTTGGTGAAAAAGTTCATGTCTGGTGCAGTGGGTACGGCGAAGCACTGGGTCTTTATGTAGTTCTCGGGGTGACCTGGGTTTGTCAAGGTGCTACATCCGGCCCCGCCAAGACGATTGGGGTACGCGAAATCGTCGCTGCTCAGCGTATTCGCCGGGTCTCCTCCCGTGCCCCAGGTCGGAGTAAAGGGCACGCCATCGCTGACGGTGAAGATAAGGCCCAGTTCCCAACCAGCGGTAACCCATTTGGCGGGGCCGCTCCAAGATTTGGATGAGGGAACCTCCCAGGTCCCATTCAGAACAAGCGTGCGACCGACGTTGAAATCGGAAAGTCCGCGACTCAACCGGAGGTCGAAGTAATCAAGGCTGGAGATCGAGTTTCCGAAGGCATCGCCCGCAAGTGTCGCGGAGCTGGTATCCATGCTCTTGCCCCAGGTGTAGGTTCCTTGCATTTGAAAACCGTGGCTCATGCGTTTGGCCAATTGCAATTCGAGCGCGTTGAAATAAGAGCGTCCTTCATAAAACATTCCGCGAACGGAGCTATAGTTTGGGTTGACGGGATTGAGCGGCTGCCCCGCATTGGGGCCACTCGTGAGATTCCCGTTGACATCAACTTGCGGCCAGAGATACCCCTGGGAGGTTTTTATCGGAATAGCCAGATCGGATTCATCGACGCGGAAAGGCTGGTGCACCCCACGCGACCCCACATAGGCAACCATAGCCGCAAGGCTCTGGGTGAGCTGATATTGGAGATTGAGGTTCCACTGCGCGACGTAATTCCGTTTTGGATTGGAGTCGACAAAGGTGGAACGCAGCTTGAGCACTGACGGATCGAAATCGCCTGCGGGGAGAAGGCCTAACTTCAAAGGTTGAATGGGGGCAGACGACTTGCTAAAAGACAAGTATTGGAAGAAGGGACTCGCCTGGGTCTCGAGAAGAATGAACTGGTAAGGCAGCGGCAGAACATCGAACAACCCCGCACCTCCCCGGACCGCCATTCTTCCGTTGCGCAATGGATCCCAGGCAAATCCGAATCGCGGTTCGAAGTTCTTCAGGGTTGGGTTCGAGAACAAGGCACCCGTCCCGGAGCATCCAGCAACCACTTTGCCGCAGACCGGAAGCGCGTCCATAATGTTGCGCAGGTTGACGATCTTGCCGGACGTCTCGGTTGGGACGCTAGCCATTTCGTACCGCAGACCCATATTCAATGTTACGTTCGGCAGCCAACGCCAGTCGTCCTGCACATACGCGCCGAAAATTGACTGACGGAAATTGCGCGGGGTGAGAGAACTGGCAACGCCTCCTTGAAACTTACTCGGTTGATTCTTAAGAAAATCCGACAAAGTGTTGAAAAACCAGATTCCGTTCGGATCCGTGAGAGCAGTCACCTGCAGCAGCATGCGCTCGAAGGCCCCGCCGAATTTCAGGGTGTGTTTGCCCCGATTGAAAAAAGCGTCGTCATAACCCTGGAAGGAGTTCCAACGGTACAAGTAAGTGGGAAGACCGCCAACCCCTCCGGTCATGGAGCCCAGAACGCCACTGACGTTGACCACGGAAGCGTTTCTGTTGGCAAAAGCACCGAGCGTAGTATCCGCCGCGGCCTTCGTAATGGCGGTCACACTTGAATCGTTGTTGACGTTTTCATGGTTATAACCAAAGCGAAGCGCATTGACAAAGGTAGGCGTGAAACTGTGTGTTTCCTCGACAGCAACAATCTGTCTCGAGGACAGAGTATTGAGTCCAACGTTTCCGAAGGAGTCAGGAGAACTGTAAGGTGTCTTGTCGTAGAGGTACGTGCCAGCTATACCGTCCGTCCCGGAAAACTTGTGATCGATGCGAGTCGTGACAAAGTTTTCGTTAACGACCTGCTGACCATTGAAGACAAACTTGCAGGTGTCCGCGTTAGCGGTACACTGTGAGGGTTGCGGAACGGGATACAGTGCCAAGTAATTCTGTATCGCCTGGTCGACGGTCACGGTGACCGGATTGCCCGTGGTCGTATCGTGGATGTTGCCGAGGCGTGCGGCGGGCGAGGGAACGAAATCCGTATTGGCAATCCCCTTCGATTGCCGGATACCTTCGTAGTCAGCAAAGAAGAATGTATGATTCTTCCTGATCGGCCCGCCGATGGCGCCGCCAAACTGGTTCCGCTTGAAGGACGCCTTCCGAGCAGTGGGGTCCTCAAAGAAATTCCTTGCATCGAGCGCGCTGTTCCGCAGGAACTCGTATACGCTCCCGTGAAACGCATTGGTTCCCGAGCGCGTAACGGCGTTGACTACCCCTCCGGACGTTTTGCCGTACTCCGCCGAATAGTTGCTCGTGAGCACAGAGAACTCCTGGATAGCGTCCACGCCTAAATTCCCTCCCAACACACTCCCGGGAGCCCCATTGGCGTAGTCGTTCAAGCTAACGCCATCCAAACGATAATTGTTCTGCTGCGGACGTGCGCCGGAGATTGTCAACTGCTGTCCGAAACCGCGATTGCCGCGATCCGAACCCGTCGCAAAGCTGGGCTGGGTTTGGATCGTCTCAACACCGGGCTGCAGGGCGGCCAGATCCGTCCAACTGCGGCCATTAAGAGGCAGCTCGCGAACCGTGGTCGCGTTCACCACCGCGCTGATATCCGAGCTGGCGAGCTGCACTGCCGGGGCCTCCGTGGTCACCTCGATTACTGTTTTCGCTGCGGACCCGACTTGCAGAGTGAGGTTAGAGACTTGCTGCGCTCCGACCGTGAGCGAAATCCCTTTTCTTGTCTCTGTGTTGAATCCCTTGGCGGAGACAGTGACTTGGTATTCCCCGGGCAGCAGGTTCGGTGCTATGTAGAAGCCATCCGAGTTTGTTGTAACCGTCGTGGTAATCCCCGTCGCCACATTTGTGATCGAAACCTGGGCCTGAGGCACAAGTTTGTCGGAAGGATCGGTGATCGTGCCGGAAAGAGTTCCGCCGGCCACCTGCGCACCGGCAGGAACTGAAAATAGAATTCCTACTATCAAAAACAATGTTGTCATGCGGCCGAACGAATACATTGCAGAAATTCTTCGAGAGGACACGGGAACACCTCCATGCTTGAGCCGGAGCGTATTGCAGACGCCAAAATCATACCTTAACTCAGAATTAATTTTTGTTTAGGTGTCCTGTCATGTACATCCTCCGCGGACGGAGTGACAGGCAACACTAGCGTGAAAATTGAACCGATGTTCGGTGCGCTCTTGCATTCAATGGAGCCACCTAGAGCCCGCGCGACGGCCTGAGCAATGGCCAGACCCAATCCTCCGCTGTGGGGTTCGCCGCCACCGGAGGGCGCGGCTCGGTAGAACCGCTCAAATAGGAAAGGCAGGTGTTCGCTCGAGATGCCAATGCCCTGGTCTTCAAAACGCGCTCGAATCGCATTGTCCTGTTTCGCCAAAGTTACCCGAACTCGAGTATCGGCGGGGGAGTACTTGATCGCGTTATCGAGAAAGATCAGAAACAACTGGTGGAGGAAAGCCTCGTCCCCGGAATAAGCAATCTCTTCCTCAAGATCCCGTATGATGGAAATATTCTTCGCGCGTGCCCGCGAACTCACGAGAGCACAAGCCTCTTCCAGAACTTCATTGATGTAGAGCGGTTCGCACATTAGGCGCAGTTGCCCCGCGTCGGCCATCGAAAGTGTGAACAGCGCTTCCACGATCCGCGTCAGTTTCTTGAATTCGTCATCAAATAAGCACAGAGTTTTTCTATATTCCTCGGCACTCCTAGTTTTGGAGAGCAGCAGTTCCGTTTCGCCATGGAGAACGGCGAGTGGGGTGCGCAGCTCGTGCGAGGCGTCGGTCACGAATTGACGCAACTGGCGAACGGCTGAATCAACACCTTGCAAGAGCTGATTGAAAGTCACTGCCAGGCGCCCCAGTTCATCATGAGGTGAGTGTACGGGCAAAGGCGTCCAGAATCCTTCCCGGTTCGTAACCCGCTTGGCCATCAGGGCCGCGTGCTGCGTCAGGGCAGTGACAGGCGCCAGGCTTCTTCCCACAAAAAGGGCTGAAATTCCTGCCGTGAGCAGAAGGCTCAGCGGGAAGAGAAGCAGCGCGACTCTTCCGAAGCTGTCTAGCACGCGGTTAGTGCCTAGCGTTGGGATGGCCACCGCCAAAACGCGCGCCTGCGTCCCTTGCTGAAAAGGGATCAGTGCTATGCGCACCGACTCGCCATTCTCGATGGTTGCAATTCCGAAGGTGGGTCGTGAAGCCGCGGAACTGAGTCCCTTTAAGTCGATTGAAGCGGTAAGGTTCTTCGAGCGTTGAAGCACGAGGCCTGCCGGATCCAAGAGCTCAAAAAACTGACCGGAGATGTCCATCCGGTTTATGTCTTGCGAACTGGGTTCGGCGATGAGGTCTGCGATGACGGGGCGGGCCGTCTCGAGTAGCTGGCGATTGAGTTGGGTAGAGACTTCGTGGGCGAGGAGACCCCAGAATGCGAGATATGAGCCGGCGAGCAGCACGCCAACAACACTGCAAAATAACGCCATCATCCGGAAACGAAGCGTGTGTGCCTTCATCATTCCGGAATTCCCAAACGGTAGCCCACCCCGCGGACCGTATGTATCAGCTTCGCCGCTCGATTTTGGTCAATCTTCTGGCGCAAGCGGTTGACGTACACTTCAACGAGGTTGGTCTCGCTATCAAAATGGCAATCCCAAACATGCTCGACGATTTCACTGCGGGTAACAAGTTCGGGTGCGTGAAGCAGGAAGAGTTCGAGGAGCGAAAATTCTTTGGCCGTCAGGGGGATTACCTCAAGGCCACGCGTGGCACGGCGCCGATGACGGTCCAGCGCAAGATCTGAATAGCAGAGTCTTGCGTTGCCGCTGTGGAAGCCCCGTCGAACGAGTGCCCGCACACGCGCGAGGAGTTCCGCCAGAACAAAGGGCTTGGTGAGATAGTCGTCAGCACCGGCGTCCAACCCTTCCACCCTCTGCTCGATCAAGCCTCGAGCCGTGAGCATCAGGACCGGAGCTTCTATCCCTCGCTGGCGCAGCTCGCGGCAGACTTCGATGCCGCTCAGGCCAGGCAATCGGACATCGAGAAGAATGGCATCGTAAGTGACGTCCGTAGCGAGTTCGAGTGCCTTTTCACCCGTTTCAGCCACATCCACTGCATAGGAATTTTCCCGCAAGGCACGCGCGATAAAATTGCCGACCTTCCGTTCGTCTTCGACTAGGAGGATTCTCATAAGACCTGTTCAATATCATTGCATAGCGCCAGTCGAACCTGCGCCGTTGAAAAACCCAGGAGTAAGCCGTCAAGGGGCCAGGCTGCGCATCTGGCCAAAACAACGTCCTGCGGAGCGTCCCCGTTGTCATTTCAGGTCGTTTCGAATGACCTGCCCTCCCTTCATGACAAACTTCACCCGTTCGAGCTCCGTAATGTCCTTCAACGGATCACCGGACACAGCGATGATATCCGCAAATTTGCCTTTCTCGATGGAGCCGATGTGGTCTTGCCATCCCATCATTTCCGCCGCGACCGAGGTTGCGGACTGGATGGCCTGAACCGATGTCATGCCGTACTTGACTAAGTAGGAGAACTCTGCGGCCTGAGTTCCATGCGGGAATGGCCCTACTCCGCTGCCGAACGAAATCTTGACACCGCTGGAGATCGCCAAGCGGCCACTTTTCTCTCGCAAGGCTTCCAGACTGTACTTCCCCCCGGTCGCTTTGGCGTCCTTCATCGTGTAGTCGGAAAGAGAGTAGTGGTACGCCGTCAGTTCGAGGTAGATCCCCTTCTTCTTCATCAAGTCAGCCATAGCCTCGTCCAGTTCGATGGCATGCTCAATGGTGTCGACGCCAGCTTCGACACAGTAACGCAAGCCCTCGCCGCCAAAGGCATGGCAGGCCGCTTTTTTTCCATGCCTATGTGCTTCATCCACAATGGCTATGACTTCTTCCTTTGTGAAAGTTGGGTCGCTCCTTAGTGCGCCGTCCGGTTCGAACTCATAGTCGGCGGTGGAGTGGAACTTGATCCAGTCGGCTCCATAGTGAATCTGCTCGCGAACGGCCTGGCGCGCCGCCCACGGACTGTCCACCGTCTCGTAGTTTCTGGGCAAGCTTACTTCCGGGGATCCCAGAATTCCCTCGCCGGTAGCAACGATTCCCATCGTGGAGACTTGCATTCGGGGACCTTGAAAAACTCCGCGATTGATGGCTTTCTTTATGTCCACGTCAGCGTATCCGCCGCCGTGGCTCATCAGGTCACGCAATGTGGTGAACCCGGCTCGTAAATCCTTCTGCGCATTGGCCAGCGCCAGCAGCGTTCGGTATTCCCGAGTGTCGTTAATCGCGTTGGCAAATGGCGGACCCCCGGGCTTGAGGCCATCGAGCCCAAAACCAAAGACGTGCGTATGGCCGTCAATCAAGCCGGGCAAAACAGTAGCTTTGCTCAGGTCTACCACGGATACGCCGGATGGGATCTGGACACTTTCTGCCGCCCCTACCGCCGTGATCTTCTCGCCTTCCACCAGGATGATCTGATTCTCCGTGACCTTTCCCGACTTGCTATCAAACAGGCGCCCGGCGCGAATGGCGACAAGCGGCGGAGTTTGTGCGTGCAAAGCCGCAACTGCTGCAAGCATCACTAAGGAAGTCATCAATCTAAGTTTCCAAGACGTCAAGTAAACCTCCATCATTCGTGGAATTTTTCCTCAGTGGACCTCGAAGACCAGAACCTCGGCGCCCGTGGTTCCGTGCTGCGGCACAGCCACGAAATATCGCTTCAGCTCCGGCACCAAGAGTGCGGTCCTCCCGACCGGTCCCGTAGGAATCTTTGCAAGGAGTTTGTAGTTGTCCGGGTCCGACTGCTCGTAGACATCCGCGTCGCCATCACATGCGGCATAGATCCGCTTGCTGCCGGGGTCGTACGTCAGATCATCAACGCCCTTGGTGATCGGCAGTGCAGCAATTTCTTTCCCCGTTTGCGTATCTATCACGACGATCTGTCCGCGGCGGCAAGCGATAAACAGGCGATGGTTTGTTTCATCCAGGGCCATGGCGACGTTGACCTTGCCTTTCGTGACGGGCCAACTGGCGATCAGTTCACGTTTCTCGCGGTCAATCACGTCGACCTGGCTTTTGGCCTTGTTGTTCACATAGATTCTCGAACTCCCTTTTTCGAGCGCCATCGCTTCGAGGGTGTCCCCGTCAATCTTGATATCGGCCAACTTCTTTCCGGCGGTCGTATCGACGACGCTGAGCATCGAGTACGTCTGATGGACATCGCCCCCGCCGTTGTCGATGTACAGGTATTTTGTCGCCGGATCGTATCCAATCGAATCTGTATCCTCAAGGAGTTTCACGCTCGAAAGGAGATCATAGGTGGTGCTGTCGAAAATCTTCACGTCTCCCGCTTCGCCATCCGTTACATACAGGCGGTTCAGGTCTTCGCGATACAGCACGGCGTGCGGTCTCTCGATCCCGCTCATCGTGTGGATCAGTTTGCCCGTTTTCAAGTCAAAGACCACGACCGCCTTGTAATTCTCCGGCGTGGCGAAGAGCCGGCCGCCTTTCAGATCGATCGCAAAATGATCGAAATTTCCTTTTACTTCGGCGGGCAGCTTGAGGGTCTGGACAAGTTTGAGCGGCGCGGTCTCTTGGCACCGCGCCTTTACTGCGAATACAGAGAAAGCCATCGCGAGGATCAGAAACGGTTTCTTCATTTTCTCTCCCTGAACGTTGAATCCCTACTTTCCTTCAACACAATTGCAAGATGCGCTTCGGCCACAGCCGCATCCCAGCGCGACAGAGCATAAATCATCCATCGCCATGCGAACTTAAAACAAGATTAATTTCTATTCAGCTGAAAAGCGACAGTTGACAGATTCTGTATGATAACAGGCGCCTTAAATGCAATTCCGGCTTTACAGACCGGCCCAGCGCTCGAACGGGCCGTTGACTCGGCGAATGCCGTGGCGTAGCATTCGCCGTGTCGAGAGCCGCTTTTTTTCAACTGAACTTTGGGCATCTTCCCATCCTTTTAGCTCGGCTGAACGCCACATCGATTTAGGGAGGAATCCATGAAGCGAATGCGAATTGTTTTGCTCGTGCTATTTGTCGCGCTGGCAGTCAGTCTTTCAGCTCAGGAAAAGGCGCCCTTGAAGCTGGTAGAAACTATCCCGCTGCCCGGACTCAAAGACGGCGATTTTGACCATTTTGCTCCAGATATCGACGGGCACCGTCTCTTCCTTACCGCGGAAGAAAATGGAAAGGTCCAGGTTCTGGACATCAATTCAAATAAGCTCATTCATACCATTGAGGATCTCAAGGCGCCGCACGCGATTCTTTACCGCAAGGATTTGAAGAAGCTTTTCATTGTGGATGGCGACGCTTCCGCGGTCAAAGTCTATGACAGTGATAACTATCAGATGACCGCCGAAATCAAAGTGGCAATCGACGCGGATTCCATTGCCTACGATCCCGCCACGAACTACATGTACGTCGTCACCGGCGGCAGAGAAGCACATACGCCGTATTCGTTGATCAGCGTCATCGATACGAATAACTCGAAGAAGTTACGCGATATCAAAATCAATTCAAACCACGTCGAAGCGATCGTGCTCGAAAAGTCCGGGCCACGCATGTTCCTCAATATTACGGGTGAAAGCGCTGTCGGGGTCATGGACCGCAACAAGTCCATGCTCCAAGCTACTTGGCCTTTGCCCGCAGGCGACAAAGTAAACGTCGCAATGGCTCTTGACGAAGCCAACCACCGTCTGTTTACGGTTACGCGCACACCGGGGAAGTTGATTGTGCTGAACTCGGACAGCGGCAAGGTGATCGCCAGTTTGCCGGCCGTCGGCCTGGTTGACGATATGAGTTATGACGCTCAGCATAAGCGCATTTACTTGGCGGGAGATCAATTTGTGGAAGTTTTCGAACAAAAGGATCCCGACCATTACGCTTTGCTGGCGAGAATTCCCGGCAGCTTTCGCGCGAAAACGGGGATTCTTGTCCCAGAACTGAATCACTACTATCTTGCCGTCCCGCACCACGAAAATAAGGACGCCGAAGTGCGAGTCTACGAGATACAACCATAGGCAACACCGGGGCGCCAAATGCGGGCTGGCGCCGCATTTAACGCCCGTTGGCAATTGTCGAAACGTGAGCAGCCTCGGGGGATTCGTACTCTTGATGAAAGCCGCACAAGAACGTGATGCTGGGACGGAAATAAATCCACCCCCGATTTCAACGCGCTGGATTCGCATCATTCCCGTCGCTCTCATCATGTACACGATCGCATTTATCGACCGCACAAACATATCCCTCGCCTTGCCGAGGATTAGCCGGGACCTGCACTTGGATCCGCAACAAGCAGGAACGGTCGCCGGCATTTTCTTCTGGGGTTACCTGGTGCTGCAGATTCCCGGCGGGCATCTAGCCAAACATTGGAGCCCGAAGAAGTTCATCAGCGTTCTTTTGGTGGCCTGGGCCACGTTTGCGGTCGGCTGCGGCATGGCCCGCACGTATCACGAACTGCTGCTGCTGCGGTTGCTTCTGGGAGTGGCAGAGAGCGGAGTTTTTCCGGCTACCTTGATTTTATTGTCGCACTGGTTCTCCCGCTCGGAACGTGCGCGCGCCAACGCTTTCTGGCTGCTCTGTTTGCCGGGAGCCGTGATTCTTTCCTCGCCCTTCTCCGGTTGGATTTTGGACCATTGGAATTGGCGCGTGATGCTCGTCGCCGAGGGCTCACTCCCATTCTTATGGCTGGCTATCTGGCTCGCGTTCATTCAGGACCATCCGCGGGAGGCATCCTGGCTGCCCGAGAGTGAGCGCGAATCACTGGAGGACACTCTGCGGCGGGAGTCTGCCGAATTGGAAGGCTCAGAGAAAGTCCCCTACTTGCGCGCGCTCTTGCGTCCGCAGGTGTTCCTTCTGGCCGCCGTCTATTTCTGCTTCGTGAGCGGGCAGATGGGATTGCTGTTTTGGCTGCCCAGCGCCATGGAGAAGTTTAGGAAACTAAGTGGTCTCTCCACAGGACTCTTGTACACGTTGCCTTTCATCGTCGGCGCCGCGGCACTGTTGATCGTCGCTCGGCACTCGGACAAAATGCACGAGCGCCGGCGCCATGCCGCCGGAGCCATGCTTCTCGGAGGATGCTGCATTCTGCTCGCCGTTGTCACGATTCCTCACTCGCTCCTGATTGCATTCGCTTTCATTGCCCTGAGCGGCGTGGGCGCCTACGGGCCCATGGGCGCCTTCTGGGCCATACCGACAGAAACCTTGCCGGCAAAAATCGTCGGCTCGGTAATGGGCTTCGTGAACGCGATCGGCAACCTGGGAGCTTACTTTGCCCCGCTCATCGTCGGATATCTGAATAAGCGAACGGGGAATTTCTTAGCGGGATTTACGTATCTGGGCGCGATCACGGTGGTTGCAGCCGGACTCGCGATGCTGCTAAGGACGGCTCCCGCGCATTTGGAAACTAAAACGTCGGAGGGGTAACGATGTCTCAAGGTAATCCGCTGCGGGGAAGACTGCTCAGTTTTGTAGCGATCATGGTTCTCGTTCTTTCTTCATCTACTTCTTTCGTGCTTGCGCAGGAGCCCAAGACGCCGCTTCCGCCGCCGCTTCCTCCGCCGCAGGCCCGAACGAATGAAAGGGTAGCGATCCGCGCAGGGCGCTTGTTTGACGGGAAATCGGACGCTTTAAAGACACAACAGGTCGTCCTCATCGAGGGGACGCGAATCGTGACGGTGGGGTCAGCCAATGATGTGCGCATCCCAGCGGGCACCGAGGTGCTCGACTTGACGAATGTGACCGTGCTGCCAGGCCTAATCGATGGGCACACGCACGTCTTCACCAGCGGCCCGGACCTCGACGAGCAGATGTTGAAAGAACCTTTGCAGTACCGCACCCTGGAAGCGCTCGTCAATGCCCAGCGCGATCTTTATGTGGGGTTCACCACTCTGCGCGACTTGAAGACTCTTGGCGGCATGTACGGCGACGTTGATCTGCGAAACGCGATCAACAATGGGCTGGTTCAAGGCCCCCGAATGCAGGTTTCCGGGCGCGGCTTCCAGACTACCGGGGGATTTCGTCCCAAGGGCTACTCCCGCGATATTCCGTTGCCCTCGATGTTAGAAACCGTTGATTCGCCG
>Ga0209118_1000586_pt1 | contig 19252 bp, 21 predicted proteins | sample BlaSpr_A8_Ref_M1_FD_187988 | JGI IMG/M metagenome (GOLD analysis project Ga0209118, IMG submission 187988) | Forest soil microbial communities from Thunder Bay, Ontario, Canada - Black Spruce, Ontario site 2_A8_Ref_M1 (SPAdes) (version 2) | ecosystem: Environmental > Terrestrial > Soil > Boreal...
GGTGGGAAACCCGCAACCGGGGCCGAATCTGGAAAACTCGTTACTGGCAACAGAGAGTCCGAAAATGAGTTTTTCAGCAAACTGTTTAGCCCCTGAGGGGCCTTCACTTTCATTCTAGGAACGTTTACGAGACCAGCACCAGAACTTCGGCGCAGAGGCGGAATAAAGCCGCAGACCCTTAGCCGCGGAGCGGCGCAAGAATGCTGCCCACGGCGTAAGCCGTGGGGAAAAATGGCACACAGACAAAGTCCCGAAGGGGCGAAAGAAAGGTCACAGCACAGATTTCGCACTCGCCGCAAATTCGGTCTCCGAGAGAAATGTACCGGTTTCACAACTGGTAAGCAACGCCCCAGCCCCACTGGCGTTAACCCCCTTTTGCTGAGACAATAAATATTCATACTTCCGAACGGAGTGAATCTGATGAGAAGACTTGCGCTCACTGCAATTGCGGCATGGCTGCTGGTTGGGGGATTTCTTACCACCCCGCTGCAGGCCGCGGACAAACCAACCGCACCTCCTCCTGCGCTCAAGGTCGGCGATGTCGCCCCCGACTTCAAGCTGCAATACTTCGATGGAACCGATCTGAAAGATGTGACACTGAGCCAGTATCGCGACAAGAAAAATGTCGTGCTGGCTTTCTACATCTTCGCCTTTACCGGTGGTTGAACCGAGCAAATGAAAAACTTCCAGAAGAATCTGAAAAAGCTGGAAGCTACCGACACCCAGGTCCTGGGTGTGAGCATGGATAGCCCCTTCTCGAACAAAGCCTTCGCCGACCAAATTGGAGTGACCTTCCCCCTGCTCAGCGACTGGGGCGGAGACACCACGCGCGCCTACGGCATCTACCTGGAGAAACACAAAGCCGCCCGCCGCGTAAACTTCCTGATCGGAAAAGACGGAAAAATCCTGGAAGAACAAATCGACAGCTCCGCCATCGACCCCACCAAAATCGTGGACGCATGCGAGCGCCCCAAGCTGAAAAATTGACGCTGCCGAGTGAGGTTGTTATGATGAATCCGCGGGGTGGAGCAGTCTGGTAGCTCGTTGGGCTCATAACCCAAAGGTCGGTGGTTCAAATCCACCCCCCGCAACCAACGAACTCATAGAAAGCAAGCAAGTTAAAAGGGAGCCTGGAAATCGGCTCCCTTCCTTTTTTCTCAAACTGTCCGTGAACTGTCCGTGTTCTCTTTTTTTAATGCACTGTGGCAGGCATCGTCATGAGTTGGGCTTCCTCAACCGTGCCCTTCAGGTAGTCCTGCGTGCGCCGCATAGCGAGCCGCAGATCAGTTTCGGACACGATGTTGTATCGGTCCAGCATGGATTGCGTCTTGTGGCCGCTGACCTCCATCGCCACTTTCTCTCCCACGCCCGCCCGGATCATATTCCTCACAGCAGTACGGCGCAGGTCATGGAAGAGTCGATGGATTCCCGTCAGTTTGCAGGCGGTCGCCCAAGCCTTGCGGATGTCCCCGATGGGAAGGCCGTTGCGGTGGAAGATGAGCGAAGCCAGCATCGTGACGCCCTCAGCAGTTTTCGTTTGTTTGGCCAGTCTGCGTCTTTCGATCAGTTCAGCCAGTTCGCCCTCCAGCACGATCAGACGGCCCTCGCCGTTCTTTGAGTTCTCCGCCCGCAGACGGATCACATCTCCGTCTACGTCCGCCCAGGCAAGCGAGGCTATTTCGCCTTTGCGCCAGCCAACGAGATAGGCGAACAAAGTGAAATCCTGTAGATAATCGGGAAGGTTGCCCACGATTGCGCGAAACTCAGCGTTACTGAAAAAGCCTTGCCGAGCGTTACCCTTCTCCGACAGGTGCCGGATATGTGGTGCCATTGAAAAACGTTTGCGGTCAATGGCGAGCTTGAATCCTTGGCTGAGCAACTGAGTGCCGCGATTGATGGTTGCCGGGGCCGCACCGGCTTCTAGACGCTGTTCGATGTAGGCATCCACCATCTCGCTGGTGAGTTCGACCGCACGCACAAAGCCGAACTGCTCACGAATGTGGGTGAGGTGACTGCGAAATTGTGGACTCGCGATCCCGCGCAACTTGTAATCGGCCTCTAGCGCGTCCAGCAGTTCCGAAAGTTTGACCCGCTCCTGCTGCGGGCCAACGAATGCCTTAGCGCCTATTTGGTCCGCTCCCACTTCTTTGAGACGCCGCTTCAAGAACTTCTCCGCCTTGTTGGGGTCGGTTTCGCCCGTGCTCTCGCGGAATTCCTTGCCACGCAAATAGTAGGCACACCATAGAAGGCTGCTGCCCTTTCGGTCGAAAATTCTCCCGTTACCTCGCATCACCGGTCTCCCTTCTTGCCCAGGTACTGTTCAAGTGCGCGGATAATCACGTCTTGTAGTGTCTGCCCATCGTCGATTCCGCGGTGCTTTGCGGCGTTAAGCAACGACTGTGGCAATCGCACAGTGGTCCTAACAATCGGATCAGCGTCAGTTTGTCGTTTCGTCATGTTTATCAACCTCTTGTCGGAAGCCCGACAGGTTGAATATACTTGTGTGCTGTATTGCTGTCAATACATTTCTGCTGTCTAATGTATTTTTCGATTCCCAAAGCGGAAAATAGCAGCCGTCTTCCAACGCGGCGCGTAAAAGCAAAATCACGGTGATGGCGGTAGAGGTAATCCTGGGAGATTCCAAGACGGCGCGCCGCTTCAGCCGCGCTCAGCAGTTCATCGGCCTGAGAAAGGGCGGGCGCGGGCGCCGTCAGCCGTGCCATAGCAGTACAGCGGATTTCCTCCAACTCCCCGAGAAGGCACGGGAGTTCACCCGCAGGGAGTTCTTGCGCGGCTATCATGACGGATTGAAGTTCATTCCGCATGGTTCCTGAGACCTTCTCCGCTACGGGACATCAACGGGACATCTGCTATTTCTGCGTTCATGTTTTCAGCCACTTAAACTGAGCAGCGGTTACGCTAACCGCTGTTCTCATTCGAGCCAACAAATACGCCCACTGCCTTTGCGGGCGACATTTGAACAGCCGCCCGCCCTTGGGTTTGTGTTGGAGTAACAACCCTCGACCCCGGCAAGGGCCGAAGCGCCGCGTAACCGGCCCAGCGAATCTCGACCATGGAACGAGCGGGGACAAGGAGGCTCAAACGCTGCCCGCGTGCCCCGCGCCGCCATCCCCGGCTCTTGCCATTCATTCCTTGCAAGTCCCTAATCCTCCTGCCTCTTGACCATGCCGCCCTTGACTATTTGACTTGTTGACTGAGTGACCCGGCGGCCCGCCCGTTTCCCAGGAGAGGATCTTGCGAACAACGGAATAAGGGGCTGGGCTCTTGGCCGGGTCCGTGTCCCCGATCTCAACCCGTGCCATTCGACCAACGAAGACTCGCGGCGATAGTCGGTCGCCTCGTGTTGGCCCTGCTCCGTTTGCCCGAACCCATTCGGCAAAATACCGGCTGCGCCTGCCCGCGCGGGGCCTCTCGCCGTTGCTGAGATTCAACCAACAAGGCACGCAGGCCAGCGAACCCACCAGACCGTCCGAGAACACTTCAAAACGTAGCAGACAGGCCCAACGGCGAAACCCAGGATCGCGGTATTGCTTGGCCCAGCGACAGTAGGCCAAATACGAGCCTGGCTTGATTCGCGGATAGTCCCGCCATTCAATTCCGTGCTCCCGTCGTCGCCGCATCGTGTATCGTTTGCTACCCACGTATTTAATTAGAAGTAGGGTCCTGACAACGCCGCGCGGGCATTCGTCTGCCTGCAATATCGAGTGCCGAGGCAAAAATGGCAAGCTTTCGATGTTTCAGGAGACACTTTGTGCTGCAACCCGCATGAATAGCGAGTCTTGGAGTGAGTTTCTAGAAACATCGAGGGTTGCTGGAAACTATTTTGGTAGGGAGATCGCGCTCGCTCGCGCCTTTGACAAGAACGTTTTTACAGCACCCTCGTGGTTTGCCAGCGCAGTCCCCCAACTGTCGCAGTCCAGCCATGGGACCTCAACTTTCGACTTGTCCGCCGATTCTACGATGTCCTTGTGGGTGCCTTCGGGATCATGTCTCCAAAGCCGCTCAATGCTCTCCCTGGCTTTCGCCATTCGGCGGCTTCTCTTGTTGGGCCTTCCTCCGCCAGATCGCTGTTTGGCTGTTGCTACCGTCTCAGTTCGTACAATTTCTCTGCTTAGTGTCAGCCATTCGTCCGATCTCAGCACCTCTTGTTCAAGTCGGAACCCCTCTGACTCGTACTCGCAGTTATAGACCAGGAGGGAGTGAAGCAGCTCACCCATTCGCGACAACGCGGCATCCGCTTCGAGGGCTCCGTCTTGGACACTCGCACGAAAATGTGGTGTCAACTCGGAGGTGATGTACTTGCACAATTGGAGGGTCCGCGTCTGCACCGAAAACTTCTTCAGTGCTTCGCAAATGACCACAGTCGTTCGCGGTCTTAGATTCTTGGGATAGTTCAGCGGCCACTCCACAGGAAACTGCGTAGGCTTTGGCGCGTGGATTATCCGAGAACCTCTGACGTGAGTGATTGGGGCGCAGGCTTTGCTGATAAAGCGTTTCGGTTGCAAGTTATTGCGCTTCTCTTCTTCGTCTGCGCCCTCGGCTATTCCCTGTGAACTAGCGTCCTTTCCGGAGACAGGCTGAGACTCAGGACTGCCAGCAATGCGAGTAGGAGTCGCTTGCGATTGCAACCGAGCAATGCTGCGCGCGGTCGCCTTCATCCAGTCGGGATCTCGTCCGGCCGGGACAGTCTTGCGGACATACCGATCCAACAGTCGCTCTGCGTTGAGACTGTCCTCGCGTTCGACGGCCGCGTTGGTTGCGATAACCAACGCAGCCGCGTCACCATTCTCACAAATGGAATCTATTCCGGCAGCCAGGTCATTTTCGTAAGTCCTGCACCAACACTCGGCTCCGAGTTCTTTGCGAACCTCGATGTTTTCGAGAGGAATGTCGCTCCGCGACAAAGCATTGCGGTTCGCTTCACCGAAGCAGGCTCCCCCATCTGGGCGATGAAACGCCTTAGCATGGCTGCAAGCTCTGCAAAGTTCGCACTCAGGATCGAGCGGAACGGGTTCTAGCATCTGGGCCACCTTCCCGAGTGACCTTCCCGCTTGTGTGGAATCACCTGGAAGGCGGGAGCGGGAAGGCATCCCGCCTTGTCGCCGCTAGGAGCGACCCAGCGACTATCCGGTTACCTACCCGATGATACCGCGAGAAAATGAGATTCGCGAACAAGGGGCAGTCTAGGGCCGGTGAAATTAGGTGCCAATGCAGATCGGGGGTACTACGACCTGAGGGGATTTTGCTACACCCCCGCCTTCGATTTCTTTCCGGTGATTGGGGACGAAAAGTTCCCGCCAGTGTCCATGTTGACTGAGATAATCTTCCCATCGAGGTAAGCAGAAATCTCGCGTTCACCCGCCCGCTCTCACGCGCCACACTATCCGTCCCTGCGGCTGCTGTTGGCTAAACAGTTGTAACGTAATTGCTATTCGAGCAGATCGGCTTCATCCTGTAGTTGTTCGCGGAGACGCTCGGTAGGCATCTTTAGGTCGTCGGACTCTGGGTTCTTGCGCTTCTCGATGGCGCAGACTTTTCGATAAAGCGTCTCGAAATCTTTCCAGACTTCCGATGTTTCTTTTTGTTTCATTCCGATGTGCTGCTTTCCAGCGTGCCAATACAGATTGATCCAATGAAAGAAATAACTGTGAGCAATCTCGTCGCGGAAAGCGCCGAGTTTTACAAATAGGCCAATACTGTCGAAAAAATCAAAGATGTCTTCCGCTATGCCTTCGTTCGCATGGTAAAGAAGTGCCTTCGCCGCCAGGGATCGAATCTTCCTGAATTCGATCTGATTGAACTGCTGGTCAAGCCGTAATGCCATTTCGACCGAGAGCGAAAGTTGATACGCGGTTGTTTGCTTCTCGAAGTTCCTTGTCTGTTCCGCGATCCCCTTACGAACGTAAAGAGCGCTGGCGATGGCCGCCAAGGCCGCAAGAACACCGGCAAATGCGATAATCCAAGTAGCGCAGAGCATGGCTATGGATGCGCGTGCCTTTCGACTGCGGCAATAACCAAGAACAAGATTGTCACCGCGCTTCCGACAATAAAAAAATCAATAGCGCACTTTAGGAGAGCATACTTACGTCGGACAATGACAGAAAGGGTGTAACAGTGGCCCAGCACCTCACTGAGGCGATCAGCTTTGTCAACTGAGGCCACGTATTCATCGGCATTTGCGCTTTTCAGGATGCCGCCCCAAGCAACAAGACCGCTCTTGATGCCATTCTGTCTGGGTCGCACAGCGATCGCTGCCAATCCTGCCGCAGTCATCAATAGTAGGGCAGCCAGAATAGCGGGGAGCCAAAAACAAAGCGAATGAAGATGCGAGTCGTCGCTCAAACGACTAATGAGAAATCCGAGCACGGCGCTGGATGCTGCAAGCGTAAAGGCCGCTTTTTGATCCGCCGCCAGAATAAACTGGCTAAGATAATTATGAACGTGAGAGGCGAAATCGTGAGATTCCATTGTCTTTTCTTTTGGCTGCCCTCAGTCACAGAAATTGCGTAGCCGCGAAGGATTATCGTACCACCGGGCGTATAGCACACTGAGAAAATCCATTGCGGCTAAAACGGGCTATCTTGATTTTGAAAGTTGTGCGTTTTCTGGATTCTGATAATTTTAACAGGGCCAAACATGAGCGAACTAAAGCATGAGGTGTACAGAACGATTTTTGAAACATGGCGCTACGAGGTTGATTCGTATTGGCAACGCAACAACTACTTTGCAGCGTTTGAAACGGTCGCATTAGCGGGCTGCTGGTATGTTGTCGAGCATAAGCATCTATGGTCAGGCCTGGCGTTCTCGCTTCTTGGTGTTGTTTCGACAATAGTGTGGCTCATTACAAGTATTGCCGTGCATCGCTATATCGCCTACTGGTGGCAATCTATTAAGGACATTGAAGCGGTGCTATCATTGCAGGATTGCAAGTTTGCTTTTGCGACCGAACATCCTGGCAGCGGTCTTCATCCTAGTTGGTTGGTTCACGTCATCCCAATTCTCTTTATGGCTGCATGGATTGTAATTGTGGGACTTGCATTTCAGTGCTTGTGCTCATGCAAGGGTTGCTAGGTAGTTCCCCGCACTTTCCAGGCTACACCAAAACTGCATGGATAGTAGACCTGCTGGACCTTACAACTGTCACCGGGGAAGACATCCTTTTCACTCAGCGAATCCATGTAAACTGTTGTATCTCGATCTAAATGCAACAGTTGAATCTCAAGCCGACTCATGCGCCAGTCAAGGCGTATTACCAGGCGCTCGGTCAGTACGGCCAGCTCAATATCGACCACGAGATGGCCGTCCGGAGCGCTTTCCAGAGACTTCTCGAAAAATGCGGGAACCAGTTCCATTGGACGTTGGTTGCCGAGTTCCCGATCTCACGGCCGAAGGCATCCCCACTCAAAGTGGATGGCGCATTACTGGATGAGTTCAAGCTGAAGCGCGGCTTGTGGGAGGCTAAGGATGAGCATGATGACCTGGAGAAAGAAGCCAAGCGCAAGATCACGGCGGGCTACCCAACGGACAACATCATCTTCCAGGCTCCCGAACGCGCCATTCTGTACCAGAACGGAATCCGCCAGGGACTAGACGAGGACATCTCCAGCCCCGACAACCTCGTCGAACTGCTCCATCACTTCTTTGAATATCGCGAGCCCCAGCATCAAGAGTGGGAAGACGCGGTGGAGGAGTTCAAGGAGCGCTTGCCCCAAATTGCAGCGGGTGCGAAGCAGTTAATCGACGATGAGCGCAAGAAGAATCCAGCATTTGTCCAAAATTTCGATGCCTTCTACGCCTTATGCCAGCAAGCGATCAACCCGAACCTTTCCGAAGACGCCGTTGAGGGAATGCTGATACAGCATCTGTTGACTGAGCGCATCTTCCGCAAGATTTTTGACAACCCCGATTTTTCCCGCCGCAATATCATCGCACTCGAAATTGAAAAGGTTATCGCGTCCCTCACGTCGCGTCATTTCAACCGCGACACCTTCCTTGAATCCCTGGATCGGTTCTATCGGGCAATTGAAGTCAACGCAGAGAACACTACCGGTTTCGCCGAAAAGCAAGCCTTCCTTAACAGCGTTTACGAGCGATTCTTCCAGGGGTATTCGCCAAAAGAAGCCGACGTGCGTGGCATTGTTTACACCCCCCAATCCATCGTTGAATTTATGGTCCGCAGCGTAGAGAGCATCCTTCACGAAGAATTCGGGCGGTCCCTCAGCGGCAAGGAAGTACATATTCTTGACCCTTTCGTTGGCACGGGCAACTTCATTGTTCGCGTCATGAAAGAAATAAAAAAGACGGCTCTTCCATACAAATACGAAAACGAGTTGCACTGCAATGAAGTTGTTCTGATGCCGTACTACATTGCTTCGATGAACATTGAGCATGCCTACCTGGAGGCGACCGGCGAATATCTGCCATTCCCAGGCATTTGCTTGGTAGACACGTTCGAATTGGCCGAGCCCAGACAGTGGAAGCTAGGATTCATGACCGAGGAAAACACAAAGCGCGTGGCTCGCCAAAAACAAGCGCCGATCTTCGTAATTATTGGCAATCCGCCGTATAACGCCGGACAGGTTGACGAGAACGACAAGAACAAGAACCGGAAATACGAGGAGACGGATGCCAGCATTGACAATCGGGTTAGCGATACCTATGTCAAGTCCTCGGTGGCGACCCTGAGGAACAGTCTCGGTGACCCATACGTTAAGGCAATCCGATGGGCCTCAGACCGAATTGGAGCGGAAGGGATTGTCGCTTTTGTTTCGAACAACAGCTTTCTCGACAATATCTCGTTCGACGGAATGAGGAAACATCTAGAGCAGGACTTCTCCAAAATCCTGCATGTAAACTTCAAAGGTAACGCGAGAACATCTGGTGAGCGCAGAAAGAAAGAAGGGGGCAATATCTTTGACGACGCAATCCGGGTAGGAGTAGGAATCACGTTTTTCATACGTAACAAGAAGGCCCGGACTGAAACGGCGCAGATATGGGTGCACTCAGTTCCCGACTACGATTCAGGCGAAAAGAAGAAGGGCTATCTCGACGAGTGGAAGGTGATTGGGAATGCGCCCCTGCGTCACGTCCAACCTGACGATAAACATACTTGGCTAACGGCAGGCCAGCGACCGGAGTTTGTTTCGTTTGTTCCCTTGGCGTGCAGGGCCGGGAAATCTAGTGCCATCGCGGAGCCCGAGGCCATCTTCAAGATATTCAGCAATGGAGTGAAAACTAACAACGATGCGTACGTTTATGGTTTTGCGCGACAGGCAGTCGCAGACCGAGCGAAAGCAATGGTTGATGAGTTCAACTCAGAGCTCGACCGTTGGCGAAAAGAAGGCCGCCCCGATGATTTAGACAAGTTGGACAAGTTTTTGAAGGTCGATGAGAAAGTTCTTAAGTGGATTCGCAATACGAAGCGCACGTTGCGTCGTGATGAAGAGATTACATTCGACCCATCTAAAATACGGGACTCTGTCTATAGGCCTTTTACGAAGCTGTGGTACTACTTTGAGCGCACATTCAGCGAAGACACGTATCGGTTTCCATTGATATTTCCGACTCCGGACGCTGAACTGGAGAACCGCGTTATCTGCGCTCCAGGAGTGGGTGGGAGAACGTCGTACTGGACCCTTTGCACCAATTTGATACCCAGCCTTTCTATAGTCTCAATCGATGCTAATCAGTGTTTCCCGTTTTACATATACGACGAAGAAGGCTCAAACCGCCGAGAGAACATAACCGATTGGGCCTTTCAGAAGTTCCGCAGTCAGTATCAAGATCCATCCATCACAAAGTGGGACATTTTCCACTATGTCTACGGCTTGCTTCATCACCAGACATACAGAGATCGGTACGCTGCAAACCTGCGTCGCGAGTTGCCCCGAATCCCGTTGTCTCCAGATTTTCGGGCGTTCGCGAACGCCGGCCAGCGTTTGGTGGATTTACACGTCAATTACGAGGTACAGTCGGAATTTGGACTTGAGCAGGTCGAGAAAACCGGTGAGAAGCTGGACCTGCGGGTCAAGAAAATGCACCTGAGTAAAGACCAAACGGCGATTATCTACAATGATTTCCTCACGCTTAAGGGCATTCCCCCAGCAGCGCTCAACTATCAGGTTGGCAACCGCTCGGCGTTGGAGTGGGTGATCGAGCAGTATCAAGTCTCGAAAGACAAGCGAAGTGGCATCACCAACGATCCGAACCGCCCGGACGACCCGGACTACATCCTCCGATTAATCGGCCAAGTGATCACGGTGAGCCTCGAAACCAACAAGATTGTCCATGCGTTGCCAGCGCTGGGAGTTTGATGCGATAGACTAGACATGCCTCTCAGGTGGGGGCAGGTCATTGCGATCCAGACTGCGAACTGTTGAATTATCGCGTGGCTAGATCAACGCAAGAACATTACGAATCGGCTGCTCTAACCACATCGGGTGAAATCCCGATCAACTTTGCCAGCGCCAGCCAGTGCCGTGGGTGTGGACGGCGTCGGCCCGCACGAATGTCGGCGGCATAAGATTCAGAGACTCCGAGCGCTGCAGATAAGGCAGAGATCGTAACTGCCGCGAGACGAGGTTGAATCTTTTCGAGGTACGTACGTTCGTTGAGCCAAGCTGGCTTGTCTGCGGAACGCCATGCGCGTTTCGCAGCCTCGTGTAGCCCTTGAGTCTCCGACCGCCGTTTTTGCGCCTCCGCACTGTGCGCCGCAACTCGGCCACTCTTCGCAAGTTCAATGAGCTTTTCTGCAGATATTTCGCGGCCACACTTTGGACAATGCCGACCTGTCCGCGTCGCAACACCGCAACCACGGCAAACCCTATCAGGTTTGGGAGCCTTGACCAGTGGAACTTGACTTCCTTTTACTGAACGTCTTCGACTTTGGGTAAGCCGGGTCGCGATCCGTTGCCGTGAGGGCGTTGATTCGGGTTTACAGGCCACCGCCCTGGTGCAGTTCAGATTCTTCCCCTGACGCCTGGCGGACGAAGGGAGTCATATAGGCTATCTTCCAAGCTCCTTGCCAGTGCTGTAGTATATTGACAGTCGTAAATGTATTTAAGCTTGGGAAAAGCATGACAATCCGACGATGAAACGAGGCGGAAACAATTCCGGGCTAGCCTTGGCAGCTCACAAGCCTGTACCCGAGAAGGCGGATTCACAGGTCGCTGTGAAGAAGACCCGAGAACAACTGATTGATGGACTGATAGTGGGCATTTGCAAAGTGACCGGTGCTCGCAGTAATGAAGCGGCAGACCGGATCATCGTTCAAGTAGCGGGTGCCCTTGTTGGGCCGAAACCAAAGGGCACGGACGAGCAACTAATTAAGGCTGTCGCCGCGATAGCAGAGATGGCCCCACAGAACGGAACCGAAGCCATGCTTGCCACGCAAATGATCGCCGCTAATGACGCAGCTCTCATGTTTCTTCAGCGGGCAACTCTAGCGGACCAGACATTTGAAGGCTGCGATGCGAATGTGCTTCGAGCAACCCGCCTGATGCGGGTTTTCAGTGAACAGCTTGAGGCCCTGCAGAAGCTGAGGGGCAAGGCAGGCCAGCAGAAGGTTACTGTGGAGCACGTCCACGTCCACGACGGAGGACAGGCCATTGTTGGCGCAGTGACGCCAAGAGGGCCAGGGGAGGTGGTAGGGGATGGCGCAGACAATCGATGAGACACCCCATGAAAAGCGGCGCGGAACGTTAAGAAACGGTAATCCCTCGGGCGACTTCGCGAAGGCACCGCGCTGCGGCGCGAAGAATCGTCGCGGAACTTCGTGCCAGTGTCCCGCGATGCCAAACGGACGGTGCAGGCTTCATGGTGGACTCAGTACCGGGGCGAGGACGGCGGAAGGAATCGAGCGCATCCGGCAGACGTTGACGAAGCACGGGCGGTACTCGCAGGCGGCGAGACAGGAGCGGGATTACTATCGAACGCTGTTGCAGCATTGCCGGGAGACCGTGGCGAATGTAATGGCTGAGAGGAGTTAACACGGTTGTGGGATTTGCTCGAACGTGTACCGTCCCCTGACCCACAGACCCAAACATTTGCTGACAAGTCCGCACGTTTCCAACCGGGCACCGAGCTGACTCCGCTGCGTCTCATTTGAGTGACCTCGAAGCTATTGCAAGCCGGTTGCTGATCCGTATCGTCGGACAAGTGTCCGCTATGGTGTCCCGAAGATGACGAACGCGGTCACATTAGGGAAGTCCCGATCCGAGTGCGATTCTAAGTGATTGGGATTGCCTGGTGTCGGATCGGGGGAGATAATTGCTAAGCCGCCGCTACTACGGCTTGGCGTTGCCAATTAAGTTGCCAGTTAAGCGCCGAATGATAGCGCGCCACCCGAATCAGCCGACGTGTTCCAACTGTAAGCGATTGAATCCAAGTGGCAGCCCATCGGAAGGTACATCTCATAATCCGTAGGTCGGAGGTTCGAGTCCTCCCGCCGCCACCAATCAAATCCCTGCGAGGATCGGAACGGGGGAGGGCGACAGCTGCGAATCGCTGAACCGAGCCGTCTTAGCCGGTTCCTGAAGCTTTGGCTCTGCCCGTCGTTCTCCGGACGCTGTTAATAAATCGCACTTTCTACAGTGCTTTTTTGGGGGGCCCATCGGTCGCCGTGCTGGTTCCGCTGCGTAATCGCTGGATGCGGGTTACGGCACGGTCGACCACGCGAGCGAGCTCGGCCCCGTAATCAGGCGTGCGGTCCTCGCTTAACCGCCGTTTCGCCTTCTCGGCTGAGTGACGGGAATTGGACGCTTCCAACCGAAACGTCTTTGACTTTGCGAAATGATTGTTTCCACAGGGGCAAGGAAAAATACAGTGTGTATAGTGTCGAACGGTGCTGGCTCCCATGGCATGCTTACGCTGGGGCGTTGTTGTAACCTTGGAAGGACGAATCCGAGAACTGTGCGCTCAGGCCGTGGCAAACGCAAACCGCGCGGACGAATTGCAGCTCATTCTGTCCGAACTTAAACGGGACATTTTCCGCCCGATCACGTTTCGTTTGGCGTACTATCAACCCCTGCCGATTTACGCCCCTTGCGTAGGCACCAATCCTAGCCTTCAATCCGTAGTCTTGGTGCGGTTCTCGGCATCAGAAGGAATCCGCTCCAGCAAGCAGCAGTTCTCCCGAATTAGGTGCCGTGCGGGATTGGGCTCGACAAATTGGAAGCCGTGGCGAAATCCGTTCCTGTTGCGGACCGTAGCGTAGACGTTTACACGCCCGATATTAAACCTGGGGGCCAGCTCCACAACCTCCCCAACCGGCAGGTCAACCGACAGGGTAGCCGAGAGTCCGCGTTCGCTTATTTCCAGCGTTTTACCCAAAACAGAACCCAGTGAGGGGGAGTGAATCTTCACCTCAACGTACAACTTAAACCTTGAATGTCTGCGAGCTTCGCGCAGAGCATCCAGCCTCGGGATTCCAGTAGGCCCACACTTTTGGTCGCGCTTTGACATGGGGGGCACTCTCTTATGGCGGACGCGGCGATTCCCGAAGCACAGGCCAGTCGCGTCCGCCCGAGAAACGTCTTGCAAGATGGTCGCCATGGCCAAACCCATCGTTTCAGGAGTTCACGCGTGCCGAGCGTGCCGAGATGCAGTCACGGGTGCCGGAATATCGGCAATTAAAGTTTCCCCCGAATCCAGCCGATGTCCCCTGTAGGAGGACACCAATGACCGCCAATCTACTCGTTCCCGCTGCTCAATATCTTCGCATGTCAACCGAACATCAGCAGTATTCCCTCGAAAACCAGTCCACAGCAATACTGACCTATGCAGAGTCCAATGGATTCCTAGTCGTGCGCACGTATTCTGATGCCGCGAAGAGGGGTCTCGTGCTCAGGCACAGAAAGGGGCTTCAGCAATTGCTGCAAGACGTGGTTGGCGGAACTCACGACTACAAAGTCATTCTCGTCTACGATGTCAGCCGCTGGGGACGATTTCAAGACACCGACGAGTCCGCACACTACGAGTTCCTCTGCAAATCAGCGGGCGTTCCAGTGCATTACTGCGCCGAGACCTTCGCAAATGATGGCACTCTTCCAAACCTCATCATGAAGACGCTGAAGAGAACGATGGCGGCAGAGTTCAGCCGCGAATTAAGCGTCAAGGTGCTTGCAGGACAGGAGCGGCTGGCCCGCCTCGGGTTCAAACAGGGGGGTGCTCCGGGCTACGGGTTACGACGGATGTTGATCTCGGCAGCGGGAGTTCCGAAACAGGAACTAGCATCGGGCGAGCGAAAGAGCATCGCCACTGACCGTGTCATCCTCGTTCCCGGCCCTACCCACGAGGTGCAGTGCGTCAAGGACATTTATCGAATGCTTGTTGCCGAGAAGATGTCGGTCTATGCCATTGCTCGTGAACTCAACGAGGAAGGTGTCGAGTACGTCGGCGATTCCGAGTGGGATTACGCGGCAGTCTACACCGTCCTCACCCACCCGAAGTACACCGGATGCCATGTCTTCGGTCGCACCTCCAGCAAACTCTACACTCCCGTTGTGAGGCTTCCGAAATCGGAATGGGTTCTCAGGCCCGGAGCCTTCGAGCCCGTCGTCGATCACGCGACTTTTTGGGAAGCACAGAGAATCTTGCAGAACCGGACGATCAACAAATCGGATGAGGAACTGCTAGACAGTCTGAGAGCGCTACTTGCGACAAAAGGAAGATTGTCTCTAAATCTAATCAAGAACTCCGAAGATGTTCCATCACCCTCCACCTATCGGCATCGCTTCGGGAGCTTGCGACGAGCCTATGAACTTATCGGGTATGGCCGTCCCGACCAGTTCGGCCCAATTGATGTCCGCCGTCGAACACAAGCATTGCGCGATGAACTTATTTCCCAGATCGTTGCGCTATTTCCTAACGACGTGTCGATTGTTAGGCGGGGAGGGAGATGGCGCACCCAATTGCGACTGACCAACGGATCGATTGTTTCGGTGCTAGTTGCGCGTTCAGTGCGACCTTGGAAGACTGTCCGCTGGAGGGTCAATGCAATCCCAAACGAATGCAGGTATGTAACGTTGTTGGCACGGCTGGGCGACGGCAACGACTCATTTCTTGACTTCCATCTTCTTCCCGATATTGATCGTTGCATCGACATATCTCTGAGCGACCGATGGCTGAATCGCGGCGAGCAACTTGGTGACTTGCGTGCGTTCTGCAAAGTCGTAACCCGCATAGCTGCCACTCGTCGCGACGGTTGATGTCATGTTGCTTCTACAGGGACAATTATGGGCGGAAACCATGGTATACCTGCGTTGTGTCCTTCCCATCATGACAACGCTCCCCAAGACTCCCGTTCCCGTCGCCCAATACGTGAGGATGTCCACTGAACTTCAGCAATATTCAATCGAAAACCAGAAAGCGGCGATCAAGGAATATGCCGACCAGCATGGTTTCGTTGTAGTCAAGACCTACACAGATGCTGGCAGGAGCGGAATTGTCCTTAAACACCGGATAGGTCTGAGCACTCTGTTGAAAGATGTATTGGACGGTAACACAGGTTTCAGTGCGATTTTGGTTTACGACATTAGTAGATGGGGTCGTTTCCAAGATACAGACGAGGCAGCGCATTACGAATTTCTCTGCAAGAACGCGGGCATCCCGGTGCATTACTGTGCTGAGCAATTCGCAAATGACGGAACTCTGCCAAGCTCGATCCTCAAAGCCTTAAAGAGAACGATGGCCGCTGAATTCAGTCGGGAGCTTGGCGTAAAGGTCACCAACGGGAAGAAACGACTGGCTGAGCTAGGATTCAGAATGGGCGCAGTTCCCGGATACGGCCTCCGTCGCATGCTTATCTCATCTGGTCGAGAACCCAAGCAGAAGTTAAAAACGGGGGAATACAAACACCTCACTACCGACCGAATACTTTTAGTTCCCGGTCCCAAGAAAGAGGTGGAGTGCGTGCGGGAGATTTATAAAATGGTTCTTCGCAAGGGAATGAGCATGAGCAAAATTGCTCGTCGCCTCAATCAGGCAGGTATTCCCTACGTGGGCGGGAGACGATGGACATGTTCGTCGGTCGGCAGGACGCTGAGAAATCCGAAATACACTGGGTGTAACACTTGGAACCGATCCTCGTGCAAACTACACACCCGGCTGGTTCAGGTTCCACCTGACCAGTGGGTAGTTCGACCGGGAGCTTTTGCCGCCATCGTTGATCGAGAGAAGTTCGATCACGTGCAGGCTGTCCTACGGAAAAGGGCCGAGAGGGCAACTGATGAACAGATGTTAGACGGCCTGAAGAGATTATTGCAATCCGAAGGTAAGCTGACCCAAAATTTGATTAAGCAAGCGCGAAATCTTCCAAGCGTTTCAACGTACTTCCATCGCCTTGGCACATTTCGCCGTATCTACGAAGACATCGGCTATGGGGCTACTCCGGGTGCCTTCGACAGAGCAGATAGTCGCGAAAGCACACTAAAGATTCGGGCAGAGCTATTGGCCCGGATCGGTGCGATGTTTCCGGAGAATGTGACATTTGTTCGTCGGCCCGGAAAGACGCGGTCAATTATTCGGCTGGACAATGCTCTTGACGTTTCGCTAATCATTTGTCCGAGCTACCGAACTCGAAATGGGAGCCTGAGATGGATACTCACTCCAAACCCTTCCGAACGTGACTACATCACTTTAGTTTGCAGATTGAACGCCGAGAACAATGATTTTCACAGTTTTTACATGGTTCGCAATCAGGACAGGTTGAAAGCATGTAAGTTGCAGGAAAACGATCCGTGGTTGGCGAAGGGGCACCGTCTTGAGCTATCCCAGTTCTGCGAAACCGCTAAGGCCCTTTCGTTAACTTGACTCGACGTGCCGATATGACGGCTGAGGTGCCGAACAGTCGGCGATTTAGACTGATGACCTACCCATAAAGTGCTGTCCTGCATACTTTTCGAATGGCATTGAAATTGAATTGCGAATCGCATGACCCGTGAAGAGGCTCTAAAGACCGAACTTGCAGCCATCGATTGTCTGGATCGGTTCTACTGGCAAGCAGAAAACCCCGAGCGACACGAGAAACTCGGGTATCTTGTTAGACAGGACAGGCGGCGAGAACTCATCACCGAACTGTTGAGATTGATGCAAAGTTCACCTAGCTGGCGTCGTCGCGCCCGCACTGGTGCTCGGCAAATTGAACCGTCAGGCTCTCTTGCGCGTCCGCAACCCTCTTCATGGCGGTCATGGGGACGTTGAACTAACGATTACACAGAGTGCAGATTCCGACAACCGGGATCGTTCCGAGCCATTTGAGCACTCGAATTCTGCGCTTCTCCATTCGACATTTTCTCACAACGCTCCCGTCGTAGCCTTGGAGGTATCGTGTTCCTGCTCCAACTCTCGCAGTTCAAGCACTGGCTGATGCGTGGGCCGACTGATGCCGAATGGGCGCGCATCTGGTGGGCTCTAGCAGGGATGCACTGGTCGGTATGCGTTTCGTACGAGAACGGCAATGCGGTCGGAGTGCGATGGCACGATTGCGGGTTTGACCATCCGTCGCTTTGCCTGCTGCCTGATGAGCCGACTACCAACTTCGCGTACACGCGCCCGGAGGATTGCCGCGATCCGGTGCCTGCGGACGAGCGATTCTTACGCGCCTGCGGAGTGCGTCCCCCAGACGTGCGGGATGAGCTGCGGGTGCTCGACCGCTGAAACTCGTGCCAATCGCGGGCAATGAAAAAGAAGCCCGACTTGTTTAAGGTCGGGCTTGCTTACATTCTCGGGTGTCAAATCAAGCCCCCGAGCGGAAGTTGTCTCCACGCTCGTGGGCACGTCTGCCCGCTGCTGCTACTCACCGTGAAGGTGTCAACTCTTCGGGCTTGCAGTCCGGCAGCCAGCCACGCTTGTCCAGATCGAGACTGATGCCCCCGTCTGGCGCATTGCCCATCGTGGGCTGGAATGGTGCTCGTGCTTCATTCACGGTCTGCACCTGTCCGGTTGCGAAGACTTCACTTAGCTCGCGGACGGCGGGCGGTGCAAATGCTTTGGCTTTCTCTGCCTCGGTCATGGGCGGCAGAGTTTCCTTTGGTGCTCGCATCGATGCGCAGATCTCGTCCCATTCGGCTTTCAGGCCGGGGTCACGATGCCCTGCGAATAGTACGTAGCTCATCACGGATTTCGTGAAACTCGTCTTCCGTTACGGCTTCTACGTCCTTTTCAGGGAAGGCAGCCAAGTGTTTCTTGGTGGCTTCGGCTAATCGATCGATATGCAGGAAAAATCGCGCCGACGATTCGGTAAACGCTACTGACTGGGGAACCCGGCTGCAATGGGCGGAGACTGAATTGACAAATCCGTAAAGGGCGGAGGCTTCTCGTACGAGTTGATTACAAAGGGAGAGCATCAATCAATGGAACGTCTCAGCCAATGACGGATCGTCGTAGTGGTACAGCGCCCGGTTTTCGACCGCGCGGAAAAGAACCCGATGGTGGCACGTAGTTCCTCGTCGGTGTATTTCTGGCCTTTAAGGATACGTTCGATTCCGGCTTTGAAGTTTGGGTCGTCGAGCACCTGGATGACTTCTTCCACAGTCTGAATTTGTTCGAAGCGATTGAATCCGGCCTCGTCGTAGAGCTTCGAATAGACGCCTTCGTGACGTCTGGTGTCGCTTAAGCTCACGATCCGAGCATACAAGCACACGAAACCCTCTTGTGTCCGGGCCGATTCGAAAGCAATGGTAGCTCCCGGTCAAGTTAGCGTTCAGGGGGGTGGGTGTACTTGCTAGGTAGTCCAGTATTGCACTGCTCAGCGTGTCCATTTCACTGTCCCGAGCAGTGTCCCGAAACTGACGAATGGCGTCACATTGCGTGAGGTTTAATGCATGAGCGCGACTGTAAGTGATTGAGATTGCGTGGCGTCGCGTCAGGGTAGAGAATTGCTAAACCGTTGTACGGGCTAACACCTGTAAGCACGATTTGAATCCCGACTGGAGCCCCGGCCTCGCGGACAGTTGGCGGACAGCAACCGGCAAGTTGCTGAGCGGCGTAGAGTTACGGCGGCACGTTGGGTGGCGTATCCAAGGTGCAACGCATCAAGACTTGCCGTCAATTGACATGGTCGCCAAAATTCTCAATGAGTGTAATGGCCTGTGGCTGTTGAAAAACTCCTTCCCGCGAAATTCGCAAAAATAAGATCGCGTCAGGAGGCCATACAAACGACTTTCTCGGTTTTCCTAGACATTTTCTATCCCCCAAATTTCGGCTGTTTTGAGGAAAATGGACTTTTTCAACA
>Ga0209118_1000587_pt1 | contig 19229 bp, 11 predicted proteins | sample BlaSpr_A8_Ref_M1_FD_187988 | JGI IMG/M metagenome (GOLD analysis project Ga0209118, IMG submission 187988) | Forest soil microbial communities from Thunder Bay, Ontario, Canada - Black Spruce, Ontario site 2_A8_Ref_M1 (SPAdes) (version 2) | ecosystem: Environmental > Terrestrial > Soil > Boreal...
AGCCGGGCGCGTGAATTAGCGGGCGATGTTTCGGCTCGACGGAGTCTCGCCCTACCAATCGGAGAATTACCGGCCAAGCCATTCGCCAGAATCAGCACCGTGTCGTTCGTGCTCATGTCGCCGTCGACGGTGATACGGTTGAAGCTCCGCGCGACGGCGCCTTCGAGCGCATCCTTCAAGAACGCCGGCTCGATCGCCGCATCCGTCGTGAGGAAACCAAGCATCGTCGCATGCAATCCGGCCGCCGGCCGCTGGCCGGTCCGACTCATCCCGGGCTGAATCATTCCCGCGCCTTTGCAAATCCCGCCGAGGCGGACACGCCCGCCGCCGATTTCAAATTCCACCGCGATTTCTTTGCGGCGCGTGTCCGTGGTCATGATCGCTTCCGCCACTTCCCGGGCGCGCGCCGCTCCACCCGAAAGCGAGTGCGCTGCGCTGACAATCCCACGCTTCACATTCGCCATCGGCATCGGCACTCCGATTCGGCCGGTCGAGCACACCAGAACTTCGCGCGCGGAAATGCCAAGTTGCTGCGCGGTAATTTCCGTCATCAACTCCGCGTCCGCGAGTCCGCGCGCTCCGGTGCAGGCATTCGCGTTTCCCGAATTTACCACGATGGCGCGCGCACGTTTTCCGGCCGCGCGTTGCGCGCTTACTTTCACCGGCCCGGCGCAGACCTGATTCGTAGTGAACATCCCTGCGACCGCGGCCGGAACATCGGAAACAATCAACGCGAGATCCGGCTTCTCACCTTTCTCCGAACCTTTCCCCGTGCCGATGCGTTTGATGTCGCAAAAAACAGCGGCGGCCTTGAAGCCGCGCGGCGCACAAATTGAACCGGCTATTTTCCGAAAGTTTTGATGTTTTCGCATGGATCAGGCGACGCTGCCCTTATTTTCCCGCGGAGAGAGAAGCTGGGGAGCGCACGCGCCTCGCGTGCTGGTTGCGGCGCCTCGCCGCAACCATCTTTTCGGAAAAAGTTCGCGATGGCGAGGGCGCCATCGCCAGCACGCGAGGCGCGTGCGCTCCCCAGCGATGAAATTCGCGTCGCTTCATTTCTTGCATGATTCAATAAAGGCCATCGGTTTCTTCGTAGCCGCACAGAATGTTGAAGCATTGAATCGCCTGGCCGCTCGCGCCTTTGAGGAGATTATCTTCCGCGCTCATCACGATCAGCCGGCCAGTGCGCGGATCGAGGCGCCACGCAATCTCGATGAAGTTTGAGCCGGCAACATTCTTTGTATCGGGCAACGTTTTCTCTCCGAGCAAACGAACGAACGGTTCTTCCGCGTAGCTCGCGCGAAACGCAGCGCCGATTTTTTCCGGGTCCTTTCCGATCGCTGTCGGCGTAAAATACAGTGTCGTAAGAATTCCCCGGTTCACCGGAATGAGATGGGGCGTGAACTGGATTGTGACCGCATCGCCGGCCGCAACCGATAACTCCTGTTCGATCTCGGCGAGGTGGCGATGTTTCGGAACGGCGTAAGGCCGGGCGCTTTCGTTGCATTCCACAAACAAATAATCCAGCTCAGCCTTGCGGCCCGCGCCGCTCACGCCGCTCAAACTATTCGAGATAATGCTGCCGCGTTCGACCAGGCGCGCGCGGAGGAGCGGGATCGCCGGCAGCAGGATGCTGGTCGGATAACAACCGGGACATGCCACCAGCCGGGCCTCGCGGATTTTGGCGCGATAGATTTCCGGCAAACCATAAACCGCTTTCGACAAGAGATCGGGCGCGCCGTGCTCATGCAGGTAAAACTCACGGTAGGTCGCCGCGCTCTTGATCCGGAAGTCGGCGCTGAGATCGATCACTTTCGCTCCGGCTTCGAGCAACGGTCCCGCAAACTCGACCGCGACGCCGTGCGGGAGAGCGAGGAAAATCACCTCTGCTAATTCCGCCAATTGAGCCGGCTGGACATCAACGAACCGCAATGTCGTCGCGATGGCGTGGTGAGCGAGGCGCGGGAAAATTTCGGCGAGAGTTTTTCCGGCAAATTGCCGCGAGGTGATCGCGGTCAACTCGGCGCCCGGATGACGCAAGAGAAGCCGCACCAGCTCTTCGCCGGTATAGCCGGAAGCGCCCACGACGGCCACCTTCGTTCTCTCCGTATTTTTCACCGCGCAATGCGTATTACGTCTCGCTGCGATTGCAACGAAAGATTCTCCGTTTCTGTAGCGGCGGTCTCTGACCGTCGACTCAAAGCCTCCGGCGTTCAGAGAGCGCCGCTAAAGCGATTAAACTTTCCGCGCGCCATCGCCTTCGCTAACCTCGCCCGCATGGAGACGCTTTCTTTTGTCGGCATCGCAGTCCTCGCCCTCTTTGGCTTCATTGCTTGCATTCTGATTTTTCGATTCTTTGGCTTCTGGCTTCGCGCCCGAGTGGCAAACGCGCCCATCGGACTCTTGAAAATGTTCGGCATGAGCCTGCGCAAGGTCCCGGTGGGATTGATCGTCGATAACCGCATCACCGCGGTCAAAGCCGGGATCGATATTTTGAGCGATCCGCTTGAGGCGCATTATCTCGCGGGCGGCGACGTTTCCCAAGTGATCCTGGCGCTGATCGCGGCCGACAAGGCCGGCATCTCACTCGATTTCAACCGGGCCTGCGCGATCGATCTCGCCACCAAGGGCACGGGCAAGACCGTGCTCGAAGCCGTGCGCACGAGCATTAATCCAAAAGTGATCGACGTGCCCAATCCCTCGATGGGCCGCACGACCATCGACGGGGTCGCGAAAGATGGCATTGGCGCCAAGGTCAAGGCGCGCGTGACGGTGCGTTCGCATTTGGATCGCTTCGTCGGCGGCGCCACGGAAGAAACGATCATCGCGCGCGTCGGCGAAGGCATCGTAAGCGCGATCGGGTCGGCCGATTCTTACAAGGACGTGCTGGAAAATCCGGACCGCATTTCGAAGGCGGTGCTGGCGAAGGGACTCGATAGCAACACGGCGTTCGAAATTCTTTCCATCGACATTGCGGACGTGGACGTAGGCGACAACATCGGCGCGAAATTGCAGAGCGAACAGGCGGATGCGGACAAGCGCATCGCGCAGGCGAAAGCGGAAGTGCGCCGCGCGGCCGCGGTCGCGGTCGAGCAGGAGATGCGCGCCAAGACGCAGGAGATGCGCGCGAAAGTGGTCGAGGCCGAAGCGCTCGTGCCGCAGGCGATGGCCGATGCGTTTCGCTCCGGCAACCTCGGCATCATGGATTATGTGCGGATGAAAAACGTGCAGGCCGATACTTCGATGCGCGAATCAATCGCCGGCGGCGACAAACCGAAGACGGAAGGGACTACGTAATGCGTTGAAGAGTTAAAGCGTTACAAACCTAACCCGCTCCAACGCTTCAACGCTTCAACCCTTGATCGCTGCTTCCACCATATTCGATCAGCCGTGGATCATTCTCGTCGCGCTCGCGATCGGATTGGTGCGATGGCTTGTTTCCCAAAAAGGTCAGGCGAGGAAAGACGCATCGCAGGCGCCGAAGACTCCGGCCCAACCGATCCCGCGCGGCGATACGCAATCGGAAGAGGAACGCATCCGCCGTTTTCTCGAGGCGCTGGGCCAACCGCCGGGCGCCAAACCGCCGCCGGCCGTGGCGCGGCGATCAACTCCGCGCGAAACCGTCTCACACGTGCCGCCGCCCGTCCGATCACCGTTGCCTCCACTAACTACCGTTCCTCCTCCGCTGCCGGCCGCCATGGAGTCGAGCGCGGAACCGCCCCCAATCCCGGACCGAATCGAGCGACGAAAATTCAGACCGGCGATCGCCAGCGATCCGATCTTCGAAATTCGCGCGCCCGGCGGAGCGGAGGATCCGGCATCGGTTTCGCGCCGCGCGGATGTTTCGCTCGCAGGCCAATCAAGTCTCCTGGCCCGGCTCGCAACGAAGCAAGCGTTACGGGACGCGATTGTTTTGCGCGAAATTTTCGGACCGCCGCGCAGTTTACAAGCGCCCGAAACGATCAGCGGATTTTAGTTTGCGCGGGCCCCGCTCGCTATCGATAGGCGGAAACGCACACAACGACGTGCGCATCGGGATTCCGCGCGAGACATTCGGCGATGGCGCCGCTCCGCGCGGCTGCCGCGGTTTCGCCCCAGGACGAGCCCCATCCGCCGGGACTGTCATTGGAGACTGCCAGCGCGATCCACGCGTTCTTGCACCAGTTCGTGCGGGCGTCACGCCGTCCGCACTCGCGCAGGGCGCGCGCAATTGCCTGTGACTTGCTGGGATAACCCTGGCCGTAGCCCCACTTATTCGCGTCCGGTGAGTACGCGATCGCCGCATAGACATCTCCCGCTTGCAGCGCCGGCGCGATCACGAGCGCAAGCGCAATTACGGCAAACAGAGTTCTGCGAGTAAAATTTCTCATTGTGCTTCAAGAGTGCGCTTTTTTTGAAGCCGGGGTCAAGCCTGTAGCGGCGGTCTCTGAACGCCGACTGGTGGCGCAACTTTGAAAGTTGCGTTCCTGAAATCTCGCAAGTTGAAAACTTGCGCCACAATTCGGCGGTCAGAGACCGCCGCTACAGAGAACGAATGCGAATCCACGTTTCCGCGCGGCGGCCACTCGCGAGGTCGGTCACGACGATGCGGTGCTCGCCCTCCGCAGCCAGGGCGAAATCCGCGCCGGACTCGGTGCGGCACGAGAGCGACTCGCTTTCCCACTTCATCTGGCTTCCACCATTCACCGCCAGAGGAATGCGACGCGACGAAGGCACATCGGGATCGACCACGTAAATACTTCCCGGCAGCGGCGACGTGATCCGCAATTCTCCATTGGCTGACGCGAGAACCGTCTGTCCGCGCAAACCGTTTTCCGCGCTGTTGAACCAATCGGCGTACTCGGGACCGAGCTGGACGTTGCCGGCCGCATCATAATCACTCTCCGACTCGGCGGCGGGGAGACGATCCGGAAGAAATCTCTCGCGCACACCGCGCCCATCCTTCTCCGCGAGCAATTTTCCCGTGAGCGGATGGACATTGCGCTCCACGATTTGCGCGGGAGTGCGATACCAGCTCGTGCCGTAATTCGCGTGCAGATAATCGAAAACCGTGTGGAGAATCGGCCCGGCGCCGGTCACACCGGAAACTTCGCGCATGGGCGAGCCATCGAAATTTCCCACCCAGACGCCGACGGAAAATTCGGGGGTGAATCCGATCGTCCAGTTATCGCGAAAGTCGGTGCTGGTGCCGGTCTTGCAGGCGACGGGATAATCGAAGCGCAAGGCGGAGTTCATCCCGAAGGCGAGGGTGCGCGCGGAATTATCACTCAGGATGTCCGCGATTTGCCAGACCAGCTCGGGCGGCGAATAACGGCGCGCGGCGGAGGGACTGTCACTGAGCACGCGCCAGGGCCGAAACTCACCCAGCCGCGCGAGGCTGGCGTAAGCGTTGGTCATCTCGAGCAAACGCCCCTCGCAATTTCCCAGAGTGAGACCGAGACCGTAAATTTCGGGCGTGCGATTCAGTGTCGTTAGGCCCACGGCGCGCAAACGCTCGTGCAAAGCGGACGGGCCTCCCGCCGCGAGCAGCACTTTCACCGCGGGAATGTTCAACGAACTGGCGAGCGCGGTCCGATAACGGACCGGACCGTAACAGCGCCGGTTATAATTTTCCGGCCGGTAAAAACCATCGGCGGACGGAAAACTCGTGCGCACATCCGCAACCATCGTGCTCGGCGTCGCGCCACGCTCCAGGGCGAGCAGATAGGTGAACGGCTTCAACGCCGAGCCAGCCGAGCGCTGCGCCCAGGCGCCGTTCACCTGCCCGGTCCCAGGCGCGAAATAATTTTCCGATCCGACGAGCGCGATCACGTCGCCGCTCGCGTTGTCGATAACGACGACGGCGCCGTTGCGGACATTCTGCTCGCGCAGTTGCGCCAGCCGTTCGCGCAGAATTTTTTCCACCTGCTCGTTCAAACGAAAATCGAGAGTGGTCTTCAGCTCGGCGCGCGGCGTCTCGATCGGTTGCTGCAAAACCAGCTCGACAAAATGGGGCGCGCGAAAACGCCGGCCCGGCGCACGGAGTGAAAGCGGCTCGCTCATCGAGCGCTCGTAGCGCGCGAGGTCGAGCCGACCATTGTCATGCATGCGGCGCAGGACGGTCTCCTGGCGTTGCCGCGCAGCGTCCGGCGCCACGTGCGGATTCAGACGGCGAGGATTTTTTGGCAGGCCCGCCAGGAACGCGGCCTCGGCATCGCTCAGGTCCGAGACCGGTTTGCCGAAGTAATAATCCGCCGCCGCCGCCAGACCGATGTTGAGATTTCCAAAGTCGAGGCGATTCAAATAGGCCGCGAGGATCCGGTCTTTCGACCACGTCTGCTCGAGGCGAAGCGCGGTCACGCTCTCGATGAACTTCGCGCGGAGCGTCCGCGGTCTGCGTTCCGAAATCTTGACAAGTTGTTGCGTGATCGTCGACGCGCCGGAAACGATCCGGCCATGCCGCAAGCCGGTGACAAGAGCGCGCGCACTTGCGATCCAATCGATCCCGTGATGTCGGTAAAAGCGTTTGTCTTCCGCGGCGAGGACGGCATCGATCACATGCGGCGGCACTTTCTCGAGCGCGAGCTCGCGGCTGAAACGCTCGGCGACGCGCGCTTCCCGCAACGGAATTCCATTCCGATCGAGAAGCACAATGCTTTGGATCGGCGGGCGCAGGAGCGCAGGTGGAATCGGGACAAACTTCAGGCCGAAGTGCGCGGCGATCAGTAATAACGTCAGTGCTGTGAGGATCGCTATAGCTCTTGATCGAAATCTCATGTGTCCAGGAACGAACGAAGAATTGATTGGGTGGCGCACGCGTCTCGCGTGCTGGCGATGGCGTCCCGCCATCGCGAACTTTCCTTTTCCGCTGAGCACATACCCCGCATGAGCATTGGGAAAGATCGTTTCGGCGAGACGCCGAAACCAACACGCGAGACGCGTGTGCTACCCAGAACCAAGGCGTATGCGTTCACGGCAATGACTGCGCGGTGACGTGAACCGTTTCCGTCATGCCGAAGCGTTCGGGGTGATACATCTCCTCGATCTTCGCGGGCGCGGCGATGCTGTCTCCGGCGCAAATCACCCGCGCGAGATAACGCAGCGTGTAGCGCCCGGGATAAAGCAGGTCCGCGAAGAAGAGCGCGCGATCGGTGCGCAGCTCGTGGTAATCGCTCACCCAATCGGTCCCGAGCACTTCGCCGCCGGCTACTTCCTGCGATTTGAATTCGGGATTGATCGCTTCCAACACCGCGGGCAGCGGATCGTCCACCGCGAGATAAGTCGCGCGCCGGCGCACCTCGACATCGAGCGTCACGAGCACGCGATCGCCCACGCGCAGATTCTCGGCGGCGGTGAGCTTCCCGTCATCTCCCAGTTTTGAATAGCGCCGCGTGATCGCATAACCACGATCCTGCCGCGGGCGATCGATCAACTTTGGTTTCGCTTCAGCGGTAGCTTCGGTGAAAACCTGGCTACCGGTTTTCGTGAGCCGGATTGGTTGCGCCGCCGTCGCGGAAGCGATCGGAAATGTGGCTGTCGCGAGCGGCTTTTCTTTACTCACGGAAAACGAAGCAGTCGTTTTCTCCCACGAAATTTCGCCGGTCGCATTGCGATCGCCCGTTTCGATTTTCCGCAGGTAAGTCGAGAGCGCGAGAACCGACCACGCATTCGCCTGGGTGGTGCTCCAGTGCCCGTTGCCGCGACGCGAGAAAAGCTCCGTAGCCAATTCGTCTACGCGCGGCGACTTGGGATTGTGCTGCGTCCAGGCGAGCAGACGGAGCGCGTTCTCGCGCGCGGCTGAGCCGAAAAATTGGTCGAGATAACTGTCACTGCCGCCGGGCGCGCGCAACAATTCCTCGATCATCGTTTTCGGGCCGTGGCTCTCGATCGCCGCGAGAGCCACGAGGGCGCGATCTTCCGCGTTCAACTTCGCGCGCTTTTGAAAAAGCAAATCGTGATAGGCCGGCTCCGGCCGGCCCGCGATCGCGAGCGTGTAAACCGCCAGACAGCGATCGGAAAGTCCGTAACCCGTGGCGTCTGTCGCCGTGCCGCGCAGTTGTTCGCTCAAGTAATTGAAAAGCTTTTTCGATTCCGGCGCGGGCACGGAGAATTTTTGTTTCTGCGCCAGAGCGAGAGCGAGCCCGCCATACGCGCTCCCCCAGAGCGTCGGCTCGCGTCCGCCGGGCCAATAGCTCAATCCGCCCGAGCCGGTCTGCATCGAAAGCAAAAGATTGATGCCGCGATTCACCGCGTCGGCGACCTCGGCATCCGTCTTATCCAGCTCTGGCAGCGTCGCGCGCAAATCGCGCACCGTCAGCCACGGCAGCATGTTCGAGGTGGTTTGCTCGACGCAGCCGTAAGGATAATGGAGCAGTTGCCGGAGCGCTTCGCGGATTTCGATGACGCGCGTGTTCGCCACGTTCAGATTCACCTGGCCGGTTCCTTCCTGGATTTGCGGATCGGAGATTTTCGCGACCTCGGCGTTGTTGATGTTGGCTTCAATGCGTTTCGTCTGCACCTCGCGCAGAAGCGGCGCGGGATAGCCGACTTTCAATTCCGATTGCACCGCGTCGTTCCATTCCGTTTTCTTATCGGTCCCGACAAAACGCACGCTCCAGCGCCATTGCGCGGGACCGACCGACACCAACTCCGCGGGAAAATCGATCGGCACCGATCCATGCGCGGGCAAGGTGACGTGGCGCTTCAGTTCGTTCGCCTTCGCGGTGGCATCGAGTTGCAGCTTGACGTCAGCTTCGCCGGCCATGTCGGTGCTGTTATGGAGCACGCCGCGCAACACGAGCTTGTCGCCGAGATTGCCAAAGCGCGGGAGTGACGCTTCGATCATGATCGGCTTGTTGATCTCGACGGTCGACTCGCCCGTGCCGAATTGATTCTGCTTCGTCGCCGCGATCGCGATGATGCGATAACGAGTGAGGCTGTCCGGCGCCACGAACTCCGCGCGGACTCGCCCTTGCCCATCCGTGTGAAGCGTTGCGTTCCAAAAAGCGCAGGCCAGGAAATTTTTTCGCAAGCCCTCGAGCAGCTGCGGCCCGCCTTTGCCATCGCCGATGAGGTATCCCTTGTTCGCGAAATCCGATTCCTCGGTGTCTTCCTTCAAGAGCGTCGGCAGGGTCAGACTGGTTTGGACGCCGAGCGGCCGCCGCTGATTGAAAAACGTGAGCGGGTCCGGTGCTTTGTAACCGGTGAGGGAAAGGACGCCTTCGTCGACCGCGTAAAGCACCACTTCGGAATTGGCCGCCGGCTTTCCGTTCACATCGCGCACCTCGGCTTCGAGCGCGATTTTTTCGCCGGGTTTCGAAACCGGGTTGAGCGGCTTCACCGTGACCGCCAGTTTGTCACCCGGCCGGGCGACTTTGATCTCGCAATAGCCGATTCGATATTCCGGCGCTTTGATTTTGCGCGGGCTGTCGTTAGCGCCGCGCAACAGTATGACCGAGACAAAAACATTCGGCGCGTCCGCTTCCGTCACCGGCACCTGGACGAATGGCGCGTTGCCGGTGAGATGCGTGACGAACGAACGCAAAACGCGATCGCGCTCCACGGTCACGAGCGCGTCGCCCGCGATCGGAGTCTTCACCATGATCGTCGCGGTATCGCCGGGTCCGTAGCTTTCTTTGTCCGTGACGAGATCGATCGCGTAAGGGTTGCGATAATTCCAGACAGTCTCGCCGGGTCCCGCTACATCGAAAGTGATCGAAGTGAGAACGTCGTGGCCCTGCGCATCTTTGCCGGCGGCTTCGAGCAAATATTCTCCCTGCTTGCCGGCGACGGCGTCGGCCAGTGTTGCGCCATTCGGTTTCCGGTTCGAGCCGAGGCCTGGCGTCGTCGTCAGCTCGCGTTCCCAGACGACGTCGAGCTTCGCCGTGCTTTCGAACTCGGTCGTATCACCCGCGGCGGCGAGCCGGTTTGTCTGCCAGGTGATGCGCTTGAGGCGAATGGTGGACTTCACCGGCGCGCTCAGCGGTTTGCCATCCGGCGCCACCGCGATCAACTCGATCGGCAGCGGATCGCCTTCCTTGAAGACCGCGTCGAAACGGTGCAGCCCGAAATAAAAATCCGAGGCGTGCTGCACGAACGCGCGCGATTCGGAGACGGTTTGCTGGCTGAGGTCGATGACTTCGCAGAGCAACTTGGCGGCGCGCGGCTGCGGCGCTTTCGGATTGATCGGCAACGCCGTCGCGATCTTCGCCACGCCACCGGCGTCGAGGTCCGCGGTGCCCTGCGCATTCAATTGCGAGATGCGATCGAGCGCGCGATTCAAGCGGAAATCTTCCACGCCGTTGCAGAAGGCGAATTCGTCGAGGCCCTCGGGTTTGAACGGGTCGTCCCGCGCGATGAGCGACCAGGTGAGCTTCGCTTTCACGAGCGGTTTGCCCATGAAATATTTCGCCGCGATGGCGAGATCGAGCTGAACAGGTCCCGTCGCGGCCGGCGTGGGCGGAATGGAAATCTCGAATGCGTTCGGCCGATATTCCTGCACTTGAAAAGTGCAATTACCGGACATGTGATCCTTCTCCCCCGCCGCGGCCAGGATGCGATATCTTCCGAGCGTTCCGGCCGGGAGCGTGATCTCCTCCGCGAACGAACCGAAATCGGAAAGCGCGATTTCCTTGGAGAAAAATTCCCGGTCGCGCGCATCGGTCGCGGTGATCTTCAATTTTCTTCCAGCGGGTAGCGTCGCTCGATTGTCATCGAGATTCCGCGCGATGCCTTTGAGGTGAACGACATCGCCCGGCTTGTAGACTCCGCGTTCCGTGAAAAGAAAAACGGAATTCGCGCTGGGCTCGGCCTCGGAGTCGCTGTCGTTAACGCCCAGGCGATAAAGCGGTACGGAGTTGTCGCCGTTATGCACAGCGATGAGATGCGCATCGTCTCCATGCTCGGCAAAAACCCAGCGCGCGTCGTTCGCGATTGGCAACCGCGCGTCACCGTGCGCATCGGTGGTAGCAGCGCCGAGTTGCTTCCGCTCGGTGTCGAGCAGGCGAAGTTTCACGCCCGCGAGGGCTTCGCCGCGCGCGAGGGAAAAAAAATGCAACGAAACGCTGCCGTCGCGATCGCGTTTCCAGACCGCGCCGAGGTCCGTCAGTTGGACGACCGTCTGCGTGCCGACGCGTTTCCGCTCCGCCGTCACGGGATCGACCGATTCCGCCGTGAGTAGGACCGCACCGGTTTTGTGTTCGCCCAGAATTTCGTCCCAGCTCAGCGGAAGCGTTTGCTGCTTGTCGACCTCCGCCACGGCGGGCAGATCGCGTTCCCAGATTATTTTGCCGGGGAGTTTTTCGACGTCGACGCGATTGTAGACTTCGTCCGGCGGCATTTCTTCGGAGTGATCGTCATAATGATCGTAGGCCTTGATCGCCACCGGGGTCGTGTCGCCGGTGAAAAGCCGGGCGGTCACGTGAATGCGCGGCACGTTGATCGAGAGCAAACGAAACCGCCGGGTGCCTGCGAGCTGCTGATGCGTGGCGAAATCTTCGAAGACAAGGCGCGGCGCGACCGGAGTGAAGACGACTTCCCTGGTTTCCGCGCGCTCGATCTTGAAGGGCTGAAGCGCTTCCAGGCCGGGCTTGAGCGCGACGCGATATTTTGTGCCGAGCGCGAACGATCCTTTCAGCGTGACAGCGTTGGTATCCACTGTGGCCTTGAAATTTTCCGGCACGGGCGTGATCGAGATCCAGCGCGAGATCGTCTCAGCGGTGACCTCTTTGGCCAGCTCCTTCGTGAAGAGCACGATGATGCGCCGGCCCGCGACACGATTGCTTTCCGCGGCGATGCTGCTGACCGCGAACGGCTTCACGTTGCCAATTTCGATTTCCTTTCGCGCGGGCAGAGCCACTTTCCATTCCGCCGCGGGCAGACCAGCATCAATCACCAGCTTCCAGCCGCTGCCCGGTGAAAGCGGTTTGACCGGCGCGACAAAGAGAACGTTTTGGCGCGGCGTGCCCGGCTTCGCTTTGTCGTCGCCCTCGTCTTCCAGCTCACTCGTTTCCGAACTGACCGTTGGCGCTTTTTCCGCCCAGACCGCCAGCGAACGATCATCGCTTTGGTAGGTTGGAAAAGTGCGATCGCGATTTTTCGGATCGGCGGCCTGCTCGACGCGCGCGTCGATCTTCGCGCCGCCGGCGTTCGTGAACCGGATAAATTTCGCGCACGCTTCCGCCTTAATGTTGGCGTTGAAGAGAATCAGAAAACGCGGCGCGGCGGGCGCGTCCTCCGGATCGGTGCCGCCGAGGGAGGCAACACCTTTCACCCGCATCGGCGGAGTCTCAGCGGTTTCTTTCACCGTCGCCGTCACGGGGCGTCCGGCGGCGTCTTTCAATCCGGCCCGCAAAGAAATCTGGTACTTGGCGCCGAGCGGCAAAATGCCTTTCGGCGCGAAGGTGCCGCTGCGCGTGCTCAGCCAGACGAACTGGCCTTCCATGGCCGGCGAAAATACGAGCGGAGAAACCGGCGCCGGTTTCCCGACCTGATCGGCCGGCACCATCTCGGCGGCGAAACGCAGTTCGAAGGTACTGGTGGCTTCGAGGCGGCGCGAAGGCAAGAGAAGCTGAACGGTGCGCTCCTCCGCGAGCGCGCTTGTGATGACGGAGAAAACCAGCGCAAACCAAAATGATCGTAACATCTTGGGAGCGGAGATTACCACGTTGCGCCGTCTCCGCTTCAACTCAATTCGCGTTGCTCCAAATTGCTATGATGCCCAACTTATTGCCCGTCATCTCGAGCGAAGCGAAAGCGGAGTCGAGAGACCCCGTGGAGTCGCTCGACGCCTCACGCGGTCCCTCGACTTCGCTCGGGATGACTGCAAAAAACCTGGCTTTTCACTTGCGCCCTGCACATCCAATGCGAAACGGTAGCCTTCACTGGCCGGCGTGGCGGAACTGGCAGACGCGCTGGACTCAAAATCCAGTACTCGCAAGAGTGTGTGGGTTCGAACCCCTCCGCCGGTACGACTCAACGATATGCCTGTAAAATGCCGCGCCGCCAGCATGACTGTCTGGCGGCGCTAAAGCAACCTCTTGGCGGCGAGTTAAGCTCCCACAAAATACCTGGGAAGAAATCAGTTGCCCGCTGGGTTATTCATTTTCTCCTGCATTCTCTGGACCTGGTCGTTACTCAGATTGAGTCGCGTTTTCGATGCCTTGGCTTCGGCGGAATCTTCCTCCACCCAATGGCCGGGCATATTGCTGCCAAGAATCGGTGGAACCCAAACCATCTTCTTGTTGTTCTTTACCTTCGCTTCCGTCGCGACTTGTCCGGTGATATTCAAACCAGGGCCGACATCCACCTTCAATGCCACGCCCCCACCACTTAGCTTCTCGCTTGGAACGGCACTCGCCGAAACCTTCTTGTTGCCCGCGGCAACAACGATTGCGTAGTAAGTGCCCTTCACCGCGGCACTCTTCGAGTTGAGCTGCACGACGTAATTGCCGGGCTGGAGCTTTGCGGTCGCGAAGGCGCCGCTTGTATTCGTCGCGCCCTTGAAGGCGGCTTTGCCGCTGGCATCCGACACGGTAACGTTCATCGGAGGGATTCCGCCGTACGCCACGGCGCCGGCGATGAGGAGAGACACAACGAAATAAATCATTTTCTTCATTTGGCCCAACATACTTAAACCCCAGGCGCGGCCAAATGAAAAATTTCCGAGCCGGGTGCTACCGTTTTAGGTCTTCGCGCCGTTTATCGCCCGTTCCCGAAACCCTCCTGGTGCGGATCGGGAGCTCTTTGGAGACTGTTCCGGAAGTCGTCGGCGCTGACACGGAGGGTGTTGTGGGCTGCTGCTTCCTTAGAATCCGCCTCGACCCAGTGGCCCGGCATGTGGCTGCCGAGCTCGGCCGCGATCCAAACCATTTTCTTGGTCCCTCCTGCCAGGACTTGTCCGCGAACCTTCGCGGCAGCTCCCACCTCGACCGCGATATCCACCCCGGCGAGAAGTTTGTTGCTGGTGAGCCCACTTTGATTCACCGAACGTTTTGTCCCTTCGATCTTGATCGAATAGGAAGTGGCGACGGTGACCTTGCTCGATGTGGTTGACGGTGTGTCCTGCGCTTTCCGCGCACGAAAAGCGAGCGTGTAGGAACCTGGTGGAAGAGCGTCAAAGGCGAAGTTGCCGCGGGCATCCGTCACCGCGCGCTTGCTGGGATTTTGTTTAACGACCACATCTACGCCGGCAACGCCGGGTGCAGGCTGGCCGCCGTAAATTGCCGACGCGGTGAAGGCAACGAGCAAAAGGAGAATACTGCGCATCAGGTTCTTCATGACCGCAGATAATAGCATCCGCCCTTATCTCCGGCGCGAGAAAAAACGATAGCGCTTTATCCGACTTTTATCCGACTTTATGGGCGGCCATCGGTTGGGCATTCGTGCTTCGCGCCAGTCAAAGCTAGCCGGAGCCGGTCTTCGACTTCACCCACTTGTCCACCAACTCTTCCAGCACATCGAGCGGGACCGCCCCGTTGGTGAGGACCACTTCGTGGAATTGCCGGAGATCGAACTTCGCGCCAAGTTGTTTCTTCGCTTTCTCGCGCAGCTCGAGAATCTTCAGCATCCCGATTTTGTAAGCGGTCGCCTGGCTCGGCATGACGATGTAACGATTGATCGAGTCGATGCAATCGGTCTCGGCGTTGGGCGTGTTCTGCTTCAGATAATCGATCGCCCGCTGGCGCGTCCAGCGTTTCGCATGGATGCCGGTATCCACCACCAGCCGGCCTGCGCGCCACAATTCCGCAGAGAGTCGTCCAAAGTCGGAATACGGATCCTGATACATCCCGATCTCTTTCGGCGTCAGCTCGCTGTAGAGGCCCCATCCTTCGCTGTAAGCGGTGTAACGGCCGCCGAACCTTCGGAACTTCGGAATGCCTTTCAATTCCTGCGCGATCGCGATCTGCATGTGGTGCCCGGGAATTCCCTCATGATGCGCCAGCGACTCCAGCTCGTAGGTGGGATTGTCTTTCATGTTGGACAGGTTCACGTAGAACATCCCCGGCCGTGAGCCGTCCGGCGCCGGCTGATTGTAAAACGCTTTGCCCGCCGAGCTCTCCCGGAATTTCTCCACCGCTTTCACCACGATGTCCGCCTTCGGTTTCGTGATGAACAATTCGTCGAGCCGCTTTTTCATGTCGTCGACGATCTTCGTCGCCATCGCCAGATACTTCTGCTGGCCCTCCTCGGTCTGCGGCAAATAGAACTGCGGATCTTCCCGCATGAACTTGAAGAACGCCTGCAGGTCGCCCTTGAAAGCGACCTTCTCCATGATCTTGCGCATCTCGCCATGAATGCGCGCCACTTCTTTCAAGCCGGTTTCGTGAATCTGGTCCGCGGTCAGTTTCGTCGTGGTCGTGCGACGAAGCGCGGAGGCGTAGAATGCTTCGCCGTCGGGAAATTTCCAGACACCCGCATCGTCGTTCGCCTTCTTCTCCAGCGCCTGCAACGCCGCGACCAACTTTGCGTAGGCCGGCTTCACGGACTCGGTCAATGCCTTCTTGGCATCGACGAGCAAGCGATCGCGCACGGCTTGATCGACATTTGTTAATTTGCCGACCTTCTTCGAGAAATCATCGAAGAGCGGGCTGTTCGGTCCGGACTCTTCGAATGGCTGTCCCTTCGTGACATTGGCGCAGGCCTCGAGCACGAGCGGGAAAACGAACTTGGGCGGAATCACGCCGTGTTCCTCGCGCGCTTTCAGATTCACGATCAATTGATCGAACAGCTTCGCCACGCCGTTCAGCCGCGCGATGTAGGCCTGCGCGTCTTTTTCGTTGTCGATCTTGTGGATGTTGATCAGGAACGTCGGCGTCTCAGAGTGGACGCCGAACATCTGGTTCACCGGATAATTGTCGAGGCGGAATTGATACGCTTCTGTGTCGCGCGCGGTGTTGAATTCAAAAAGCTCGATGCTGAGCTGCGTTTGGGCGTCGAGCTTCTCCTTCGGAAACTGCCGCTTCAATTCCGCGAGATTCTTCTCCTCGGTGTCGAGATCGCGCTTGGCCGCTTCGTCCGAGATATCGTTCCACTGATCGTAATGCGTCTTGATCCCGAGCTGCGATTCGATCTGCGGATGCGTCGCCACGAATTCGTCGAAAACCTTGTCGAGGAATTCGTTCGCGCGCTTGGATTCGCTCCCCGCCTGGTCGGATGCGGAAGGAGTAGGTGTATCCGCGGCAAGTAAGGTTACCGCGCAGATCAGCAGCGCGAAGATTAGATGAATCGATTTTTTCATTGCTGTTGTTGTAGCACAGGCATCCTGGCTGTGTGGCCAACAGGCATCCTGCCTGTTGTCTTCGCGTCGTCAACCGGCTTCCCTTTCATACGGGAAACCGCAGGCAAGATGCCTGCGGGCCCCACAGCCAGGATGCCTGTGCTACTCGGTCGTCGCTTTCTCCGCGCCCAAGCCGGTATTCGCGCGCACGCTCAACTCCGCGAACCTCGCTTCCGCGCGCGGCTCGCGCCGCAGGAAGGTGCCGAAGATTGCGCCAAGGAATCCCAGCGGAATGCTGAGGATGCCCGGGTTCTCGAGCGGAAATATCGGCGGACGCTGAATGAGATGGCGCGCCGCCGCCGCCGTCCCGGCCGGATCCACCTTCATGATGCTCGGGCTGATAATGATGAGGACCAGCGAAGCGACGAGCCCGGTCGCCAGACCCAGGACCGCGCCGCTGGTGTTGAATCGCTTCCAGAAAAGTGAGAGCACGATCACCGGCAGATTCGCCGAAGCCGCCACCGCAAAAGCGAGCGCCACGAGAAAGGCGACATTCGCGTCCTTGCCGAGAAGGATCGCGATTCCAATGGCGATCGCGCCGACTACGACGGCCGTGTAGCGCGCCACCCGCACCTCTTCGCCGGGCCGGCGTTCAGTCCCCTTGTGAATGACCGCCGTGTAGAAATCGTGCGCGAACGAAGTCGACGCACTGATCGTCAGACCGGCCACGACCGCGAGGATCGTGGCGAAAGCGATCGCCGCGATAAACGCGAAAAAGATATCGCCCGCCAGCGCCTGCGCGAGCAGCGGCGCGCTCATGTTATTCCCGCCGCTCACCGCGATCTTGTCCCGTCCCACGATCGTCGCGGCGCCGAAGCCGAGAAACGTCGTCATGATATAAAAGCTCCCGATCAAGACCATTGCCCAAACGACGCTGACCCGCGCCGTCTTCGCATCGGGCACGGTGTAAAAACGGACGAGAATGTGCGGCAATCCGGCTGTGCCGAAAACAAGCGCCATGCCCAGCGAGATCAGATCGAGCGCGCCGTGGTTCGCCGCGGTGTAACGCAAACCAGGTTCGAGAAAATTCTTCGTCACCAGCGCGCCTTTGTCGTGATAACTCACGCGCGTAACGGCGTCGAAAAAGCTGGCGAGGCTCCAGCCGAAATGCGCGAGCACGAGCAAGCTGAGCAAAATCGTTCCGCCCATGAGCAGGATCGCCTTGATGATCTGGACCCAGGTGGTGGCGAGCATCCCGCCGAAGATCACGTAGACAATCATGAGCACGCCCACGCCGGTGACCGCGAGCTCGTAGCTCACGTGCGAGCTGCCGAGCAACAACGTGACGAGCGCACCCGCCCCCACCATCTGCGCGATCATGTAAAAGGTGCTGACGGTCAGCGTGCTCAATGCCGCCATCGCACGCACCGGCCGCGGACTCAAACGATACGCGAGCACGTCCGCCATCGTGTATTTGCCGGCATTGCGGAGCGGCTCCGCGACGACGAGGAGCACCGTGAGATACGCCACGAGCCAGCCGACCGAGAACATGAATCCGTCGTAACCGAAAAACGCGATCAGTCCCGCGATGCCAAGGAACGATGCCGCGCTCATGTAATCGCCAGCCACGGCCACGCCATTTTGCCAGCCGGTGATCCTCCGGCTCGCCGTGAAAAACGCCGCTGCGCTCTGCGATTTCCGCGCGGCCCAGTACGTGATCCCCAGCGTGATCAGCACGAAGAGCAGGAACATCCCCAGCGCCGGCGTCATATTCTCCCTCTCCCTCTCGTCATCGGTGATCTTCGATTACTTCGCGGGCCATGCGATCGAACCGCGCCGCGGCGCGCACATAAAGTGCAGCGATGATCCACGCCATGAAAAATTGCGAGAGCGCGAAGAGATAAGCCAGGTTCACCGGACCGAACACGCGCTTCTCCATGAAAGGCCGCGCATAACCGATCAGGACCGGCAGCGCAAAATAGTAAACGATGAAGAAGATCATCGCCGGCACGATGAAGCGCCGTTTCGCCTTGAGCAGCGCGCGAAATTTTCCGCTGGCCGCCAGCCCTTCCCAATCGATCACACCCGCTTCCTCATCCGCGGTGCGCTCGTGCGGCGGCTTCGGTCCGCCCAGCGGCGCGATATCGGTGGCCGCGCCGACGATCGGCGTCGGGTCTTGGGGAATTTTTTGGTCGTCCGAAGCCATGCCCCGCTTATTAATTGTGCGGGTCTGAAACGGCAAGGAAAAGTCTGGCCTTGAAGCAGCGGGACTGCCCACGATGTCAGACGAATGCTGCAGAGCACGCGAGTCCCCGCACCTTTCCGTTTCCTCGGAAAGTGCGCGCTTATTCTTTGCCTGTTCGCGCCGTCGGCCTGGATGATTGCGACCATCCCGCCACTTTGGCGTGATGCGGACGCGCACAACCAGGTCGCTCTGGATCCGTTGATCGCGACCTTTTGGGGCCACGGGCCCGCTTATTGTTATGTCGCGAAGATTCCCCTTTTTATAGGAGAACACTGGGAGCGATCGCGGGGAATGGCCCCAGCACGGCGCGCCACGGAATCAAGCCAACCCCGTCTGACCGATGCCGGCGTTTGGCTGCTGATTGTTGGCCAGCACCTCGCGCTTTGCGCTGCCGCCTTTTATTTTATCACCGCGATCAGCAGGTATTTTTGGGTCCGCCTCGCGCTCGGAGTAGGCTGGGCGAGCAACGCAGTTTTTTACACGTATGCGCACTGTGTCGGGTCCGAGACCCTCAGCCTGATTTTCGTAATTCTGCTGGCCGCGCAAGCGCTACGTCTAATTCAAAACCGTCGCCAACCCCAGTGGACAGATTGGTATATTTTTGCGCTCGCCTTGTGCATTTGCATTCTCTCGAGGCATGTCAACTTGTGCCTCGTGTCGCTGCTGCCCGCGGTCTTTCTCCTAGCCTGGGCGCAAACACGCGCCGCGGCCTTCCGCCGGCGATTGGGGTCACCACCGTGAATTCCACGGTCACGGTTACCGACGGGAGCTCGACTGCAACGGTTACCG
>Ga0209118_1000588_pt1 | contig 19185 bp, 3 predicted proteins | sample BlaSpr_A8_Ref_M1_FD_187988 | JGI IMG/M metagenome (GOLD analysis project Ga0209118, IMG submission 187988) | Forest soil microbial communities from Thunder Bay, Ontario, Canada - Black Spruce, Ontario site 2_A8_Ref_M1 (SPAdes) (version 2) | ecosystem: Environmental > Terrestrial > Soil > Boreal...
CGGGTGCCGCCACCGCCGCCGTCGACGACGCCATCCGCGAACCGCCGCCGATGTCCGCCGGCGTCGCCGCCGCTGCGCCCGGGCGCCCGCCGCCGGCCAGCCAGCAGCGCTGGCGCTCGAACGGGTAGGTTGGCAGCGGCACTCGCCGCCGGCGCTCGTGCGCATGAAAGCCGTCCCAGTCGACCTCGGCGCCCGCCAGCCAAAGCCTGCCCAGCGCGCCGAGCACGGCAGCGAGGTCGGCACCGCGGTCGCGGGCGTTGGGGAGCGAAGCGATGGCGACCCTCCGCCCGCCCTGACCCGCTTGCTGTCGAGCCAGCGTCGTCAAGGTGCGCCCCGGACCCACCTCGAGCAGGATCGGCTCCGGCCCTCGAGCGCTCCGCCGGCTTCTCGCCTCTTCGGCGCCCTCGGACTCCTCCGCGTGGCCGCGAAGCGCGGCGAGCGCGTCCGCGAAACGCACCGTCTGCCGCAGGTGCCGCGCCCAATAAGCGGGGGCGACCGCCTCTTCCGCCGAGATCCAGCCGCCGGTCACGTTCGACAGCCAGGCGATCTGCGGCGGCCGCCGCTCGGCCGCCGCAACTTGCTCGCCGAAAGCGGCAAGGATGGGATCCATCATCGCCGAATGAAACGCGTGCGAGATGTGCAGGAGCCGGCAGGACACTCCTCGCTGCTCGAGCCGCGAGCGCAGCGCCGCAACCGCCGCCGCGGCTCCCGAGACCACGCACGAGCGCGGGCCGTTGACCGCCGCCATGTCAAGGGCGCCGAGGGCGCCGAGGGCGCCGGCAGCGTCGCCGAGCAGCGGCCTGACCGCCTCCTCCGCCAGCTCGACCGCCAGCATCGCCCCCGGGGGGAGCTGCTGCATCAGCTTGCCGCGCGCCGCCACCAGGCGCAGCGCCTCCGGGAGCGAGAACACGCCGGCCAGACAGGCCGCCACCAGCTCGCCGACGCTGTGCCCTAGCATTGCTTGCGGCCGGATGCCCCAGGCCATGAAGAGGCGCGCCAACGAGTACTCGACCGCGAACAGAGCGGGCTGAGCCAGCTCGGTCTGGTCGAGCTGCCGCGCCGCCGCGGACCGGCTCGGGCCCGCGCCGCGCCGCGGATAGAGCAGCTCGCGCAGGTCGCGGCCGAGGTGCGGCGCCAGCAGCTCGCAGCACTCGTCGAGGGCGTTGCGGAAGTCCGGCTCGGCCGCGTAGAGGTCGGCCGCCATGCCCGGGTATTGCGTGCCCTGTCCGGGAAAGAGGAAGACCACCGGCGCAGCCTGGCCGTCGGCGGGCGCCGTGCCGCTCGCCGGTTGCGGCGAGCCGGGGGAGGGGATGCCGCGCAGTGCGGCGGCCGCCTCGTCGCGTCGACCGCAGACCACCAGGCGCCGGCAGCTGAACGCCCGGCGCCCGACCTGCAAGGTGTGCGCGACGTCGGCGAGGTCGAGGTCGGGGCGCCGCTCCAGGTGCTCGGCCAGCCGCCGGCTCACCTGGTCGAGCGCCGCCGGGGTGCGGCCCGACACCAGCAGCAGCTGCATCGGCCGCGACAGGCTGCCGGCCGCCACCGGCGGCGCTTCTTCCAGGATCAGGTGGGCATTGGTGCCGCCCATGCCGAACGAGCTCACCCCGGCCCGGCGCGGCAGGTCGCCGGCCGGCCACTCGGCGAGGCGGGAGTTGACGTAGAACGGCGTGGCGGCGAAGTCGATCGTCGGGTTGGGCCGCGTGAAGTGCAGGCTGGGAGGGATCAGCCGGTGCTCGAGCGCGAGCACCGTCTTGATCAGGCCGGCGACGCCGGCCGCCGCGTCGAGATGACCGACGTTGGTCTTGACCGAGCCCAGGGCGCAGCGCCGCGTCCCGACGGCGCCGAAGGCCCGCGCCAGGCCGGCGATCTCGACCGGATCGCCGAGCTCCGTCCCGGTGCCATGAGCTTCCACGTAGCTGATCGTCGCTGGATCGACCTCGGCGGCCGCCAGCGCCTCACGGATCACCGCCGCCTGCCCGTCGACGCTCGGCGCGGTGAAGCCAACCTTGAGGTTGCCGTCGTTGTTGACCGCGGAGCCGAGGACGACCCCGCGCACGGTGTCGCCGTCGGCCAGCGCCTCGTCCAAGCGCCGCAGCACCACCACGCCGGCGCCGCTGCCGCCGACCACGCCCCGGGCGGCGGCGTCGAAGGCGCGGGTATGGCCGTCGGGCGAAGAGATCCCGCCCTCCTCGTAGAGATAACCGCTGACCTCCCGCGCCTGAACGGAGACGCCGCCGGCGAGCGCCAGGTCGCAGTCGCCCCGTAGCAGGGCCGCGCAGGCCATGTGCACCGCGACCAGCGAGGTCGAGCAGGCGCTCTGGACGGTGGTGCTCGGGCCCGTCAGGTTGAGCTTGTACGAGACGCGTGTGCACAGGAAATCGGGGTTGTTGGCGATCGAGATCTGGTGCCGGCCCACGGCGCCCAGCACCTCGGGGTCGGTCAGCAAGTGCAGGACGTAGGTGTTCTCGGTGGCGCCGCCGTAGACCCCTACTCGGACGCCGCGGCGCGTCGAGCCGTAGCCGGCGTCCTCGAGCGCTTCCCAGGCGCACTCGAGGAACAGACGCTGCTGCGGATCGATGATCTGCGCCTCGCGCGGCGCGTAGCCGAAGAAGGCGGCGTCGAACAGGTCGGCGCCGTCGAGCATGCCCCGCGCCTTGACCAGGCGGGGATCGCCGAGCAGCTCCGCCGGAAATCCGGCGACCAGCAGCTCGTCGTCCGAGAAGACGCGGATCGACTCGACGCCGTCCCGCAGGTTCCGCCAGAACTGTGCCGCATCCCCGGCCCCCGGGAAGCGGCCGGCAAGCCCTACCACCGCGATCGCCACCGCGCTCACCGGCGCCCGCCGCGTGCCGGGGACCGCGAGCTCCTCCGCGGGCCCGCCGCTCACATGGGTGGCGAGGGCGCTGATGGTTGGGTGCTGGAAAAGCTCGACCAACGGGATGGTGCGTCCGAGCGCCGCCTCGAGCCGCGCCTGTACCCGCGCCATCAGCAGCGAATGGCCGCCGACCTCGAAGAAGTTGTCGCGCACGCCCACCTCGGCGAGGCCGATGACCTCGCGCCAGACGGCGGCGATGGCCCGCTCGACGGCGGTGCGCGGCAACTCCAGGGCGTCCTCTTGCCGGGCATGCGGCGCCTCAGGAGGCGGCAAGGCCTTGCGGTCGAGCTTGCCGTTGGCCGAGACCGGCCAGCTGTCGCGCAGCACGAACGCCGATGGCACCATGTAATCCGGCAGCTTGCGCTGCGCGAAGCGCCGCAGCTCGTGCGGGGCCGGCGGCTCGCCTTGCGGAATCACATAGGCCACCAGGCGGCGGTCCCCCGGGGTGTCCTCGCGCACCAGCACGACCGCCTCGCGCACCGCGCCATGAGCGCCGAGGACCGACTCGATCTCTCCCAGCTCGATGCGGAAACCGCGCAGCTTGATCTGGGAATCGACGCGCCCGAGGAACTCGATGTTGCCGTCCGCACCGTACCGCGCCCGGTCGCCGGTCGCGTAGAGACGCGTCCCCGCCTCGCCGCTCAGCGGGTCGGGGCGGTAAGCCTTCGCGGTCAGCTCGGGCGCGCCGAAATAGCCCTCGGACAAGCACTCCCCGGCGATGAAGAGATCGCCCGGGACGCCGATCGGGCAGGGGTTCGCATGCGCGTCAAGGATGTGGTAGCGCGCGTTCGGGATCGGCCGGCCATAGGGAATGCTCGTCCAGGCGGGATCGAGCGCCGCGACCGGAAACCAGTTGGACCAGACCGTCGCCTCGGTCGCCCCGCCCAGGCTGATCACCCGCGCCCGCGGAAAAGCCTCGCGCAGGCGATCGGGAAGCGTGACCGGGATCCAGTCGCCGGAGAGGAAGACCAGGCGCAGCGATGGCGCCTCGTCATCCGGCCGCGCCCGAGGGACGAGCTGGCGCGGCGCACTGTTGTCCGGTGATGCCGGCAGGGCCGGCGATTCCGGCAGGGCCGGCGGGGCCGGGAGGAGGCAGGGGACGAGCTGCTGCAGCGCCGCCGGCGCCGAGTCCCAGAACGTCACCGGCTCGCTGCGAAGGATGCGGACCAGGGCCTCGGGATCGCGCACCTCTTCACTGCGCGCGATGCGCACGCTGCCGCCTGCCGCGAGCATGCCGAAGACGTCGTAGACCGACAGGTCGAACGACAGCGCGGTGACGAACAGCAGGCGGTCGGCCGGACCGACCGCGAAGGTCTGATTGACCCAGTGGATGAGATTCAGCACCGGCCGGTGGCGCACCATGACGCCCTTCGGCCTGCCGGTCGAGCCCGAGGTGAAGATGATGTACGCGAGCTCGTCGGGCCCTCCGCGGCGCGGCGGCGGCGAGGCGGGCAGCGCGCCGAAGTCGGCCGGCGACCAGAGGGCGGCGGCGACGGCGGCTGGCGCCCCGTCCAGCGGATCGACCGTGACGACGTGGGCCAATGAAGGTAACTCGGGCAGGGCGCCGAGCAACGGCAGCTGGGCGGCCTCGGTCACCAGGCAGGCGATGCCGCAGCTGGCCAGGATCCAGTGCAGCCGCTCCGGCGGCCAGCGGATCTCGAGCGGCACGTAAGCGCCGCCGGCTTTGTGCACCGCCAGGACCGCTCCGACCATCTCGCAGCGCCGTTCGAGGAAGATGCCGGCCAGCTTGCCCGGACCGACGCCCACGCGGCCGAGCAGGCGCGCCAGCTGGTTGGCCCAGCATTCCAGCTCGCCGTAGCTCCAGCATTCTTCACCGAACAGCACGGCCGGCGCTCGCGGCGCCCGCGCGGCCTGCGCCGCGAAGGGCTCGTGCAGGCAGAGCTCGCGTGGGTAGGGCGCGGCGGTGTCGTTCCACTCGGCGATCAGCTGCTGCCGTTCGGCGGCGGTGAGCAGCGACAGCTCCGACAGGCGCCGGACCGGGTCGGCGGCGAGACCGCCGGCAAGCGCCGCGAAGTGCCGGAGCAGCCGCTCGGCGGTGGTGGCGAAGAAGAGATCGCGGCAGTACTCGAGGGCGGCGAGCAAGCGCTCTCCCACCTCAGCCAGGGCGAGGTTCAAGTCGAATTTCGCCGTGCCGTGATCGAGCTCCTCGCCGCCCAGCGTGAGGCCGGCTGCCGCCGCCGGCGCCAGCCGCGCCGGCCGGTTGTTCTGCAGGATCATCAGCACCTGGAAGAGCGGCGCGTGCGAGAGGTTGCGCTGCGGCCGCAGCTCCTCGACCAGCTTCTCGAACGGCAGGTCCTGATGGGCATAGGCCGAGAGCGTCACCTCGCGCACCCGGGCCAGCAGCTCGCCGCCGCTGGGGTCGCCCGCCAGGTCGATGCGCAGCGCCAGGGTGTTGACGAAGAACCCGATCAGGCTTTCGGTCTCCAGCCGGTTGCGATTGGCGATCGGCGTGCCGATGACGATCTCCTCGCGGCCGGCATAGCGCGCCAGCACGGTGGCGAAGGCGGCGAGCAGCGTCATGAACAGGGTCGCTCCCTGCCGCCGCCCGGCGGCGCGCAGCGCGCCGGCCAGCGACGGCGGCAGCTCGGCGGCGCGGCGCGCGCCGCGGAAGCTCTGGACGGCCGGCCGCGGCCGGTCGAGGGGCAGCTCGAGCAGCGCCGGCGCTCCCGCCAGCTGCCCCCGCCAGAAGGCGAGATGGGTCTCGAGCGCCTCGCCGCGCAGCCACTCGCGCTGCCAGGCGGCGAAGTCGGCAACCTGGATGGGCAGCTCCGGCAGCGGTGACGGCAGGCCGGCCGCGAACGCCGCGTAGAGGGTGGTCAGCTCGTCGAGCAGCACCCCCTGCGACCAGGCGTCCGAGACGATGTGGTGCAGCGCGAGGAGCAGCACGTGCTCGCGCCCGGTCAAACGCAACAGGATGGCGCGCAGCAACGGCCCGCGCTGGAGGTCGAAGAGCCGGCACGCCGCGGCGGCGGCAAGGCGCCGGCGCTCCGCTGCGCGAGGCCCGTCGGGCAGTGCCGCGAGCGCCACCAGCGGCAGCGGCTGGGGCCGCGCCGGAGCGATGAGCTGCACCACCTGCTCGCCTTCCGCCGCAAAGGTGGTGCGCAGGCTCTCATGGCGGCGGACCAGCTCGTTCAGGGCGGCGGCGAGCGCCGGCAGCGCCACCTCCCCACCCAGGCGGAGGGCGTAGGCCAGGTTGTAGGCCGGACCGCCGGCGCCGAGCTGATCGAGGAACCAGAGCCGCTCCTGGGCGAAGGAGGCGGGCAGCGGCAGATCGCGCGGCACGCGGGTGATGGGCGGGGCGGTCTGCCCCGGGTCCGCCAGCCTGCCGGCCGCGACCCGCGCGGCGAACGCCGCCAGGGTTGGCGCCTCGAACAGGGCGCGCAGCGCGAGATCGACGCCGCAGGCCTGGCGCACCCGCGAGACCACCTGAGTGGCGAGCAGCGAGTGCCCACCGAGATCGAAGAAGCGGTCGTGAATGCCGATCGGCTCGACGCCCAGCACCTCCGACCAGACGCCTGCCACCAGCTCTTCGATCGGATTGCGCGGCGCGACGAAATCTGCGGCGCCGTCCGCCCGCTGCCGCTCCGGGGGCGGCAAGGCGCGGCGGTCCACCTTGCCGTTGGGAGTCAGCGGCAGGGTATCGAGCAGGACGCAAGCTTCCGGCACCATGTAGTCCGGCAGCCGCTCGTGCAGGAAGGCGGCGAGCGCCGCCGGGCCGGGCGGCGGCAGCCCGCCACCGTCGCCGCCGTCGCTACCGTCGCCGGCGATGGTGACGTAGGCGACCAGCCGGCGGCGCCCGGGGGTGTCCTCGCGCGCCATCGCCACCGCCTCGCGCACCCGCGGATGGGCGGTGAGCGCCGCCTCGATCTCCCCGAGCTCGATGCGGAAGCCCCGCAGCTTGACCTGATGGTCGATGCGGCCGAGGAATTCGAGGCCGCCGTCGGCGCGGTAGCGCACCAGGTCGCCGGTGCGGTAGAGCCGGGCGCCCGCCGCCGCCGCTGCCGCGGGATCGGGCACGAAGCGCTCGGCGGTCAGCTCGGGCCGGCGCCAGTATCCCCGTGCCACCCCGTCGCCGCCGATCAGGAGCTCGCCGGCGACGCCCAGCGGCGCCGGCTCGCCGCTCCGGTCCACGACGTAGAAGCGGGTGTTGGCGATCGGCCGGCCGAGGCCCACCGCTGCCGCCGGCGCCAGCCCCTGCGGCGCCGTTTCCGCGGTCACCGCGAGGACCGCTGACCAGACGGCGGTCTCGGTAGGTCCGTAGACGTTCCACAGCTCGACGCCGCGGGCGAGCAGCGCCGACGCCAGCTCGCGCGGCAACGCCTCGCCGCCGCACAACGCCTTGATGCGGTTGCAGGGAGCGCCGCGCCGCCGAAGTGGCGGCATTCCGGGGCGCTCCTCCCCGCCCTCGGGCCCCTGCCACCCGGCGTCGAGGAGCAGGCGCCAGGTCGCCGGGGTCGCCTGCATGACCGTCGCCTTGGACGCCGCCAGCAGCGCCGCCAGGCGGCGGCCGTCGGCGGCTTCGTCGCGCTCCACCACCTCGACTCGTCCGCCCACCGCCAGCGGCAGGTAGATCTCGAGCCCGGCGATGTCGAAGGTCAGGGTGGTGAGCGCCGGCACCACGTCGCCGGCGCCCAGCCCGGGGCGCTCGGCCATGGCGCGCAGGAAGTTGACCACAGCCCGGTGCGGCAGCCCGACCCCCTTCGGCCTGCCGGTCGAGCCCGAGGTGTAGATGAGGTAGGCCAGGTTCTCCGGCCCGCCGCCCCTGCCTTCGCGACGGTCGAGCGCGGCGCCGCTCTCGGCGGCGATCCGTTCACGGTCGCGGTCGAGGCAGACGACGCACGGTGCCGACCTGTCGCCCTCGGCCGGATCGCCGCCGGCCACCCTGCCGGCCGCGCCGCCGCCGGCCGCGCTGCCCCCAGCCGCGGCGCCGCCGCTTGCCCTCCCGGCCAATGCTCCACCCGCGACGGCCAGCCGGTCGAGCCAGCGCTCCTCGGTCACCAGCACCGCCACCGCGCTGTCGCCGAGCACCAGCGCCAGCCGCTCGGCGGGGTGGGCCGGGTCGAGCGGCACGTAGGCGCCGCCCGCCTTGAGGATGCCGAGCAGCGCCACCACCATCTCCGGCGAGCGCTCGACGCACAACCCCACCCGCACCTCGGGGCCCACTCCCAGACGCCGCAGGCAACGCGCCAGACGGTTGGCCCGCCCCTCGAGCTCGCCGTAGCGCAACGTCACGCCCTGGCCGGCCACCGCAATGTCCTGCGGCCGCCGCGCCGCCTGCCACTCGAACAGCTCGTGCACCAGCTCGGCGGCGGCCGGCAACGGTTCCGCCGCGGTCCAAACCTGGTCCGTGTCGTTCCACTCGGCCAGCAGCTGGTGACGCTCGCCCGCGCTGAGCAGCGACAGCTCCGCGACGCGCAGTGAGAGATCCGCGGCAAGCCGCGGGGAAGCGCCGGCGAGCTGCTCGAGCAGCGCCGCGAGCCCAGCCAGCATGCGTCCCGCGGTCGCGGCGTCGAAGAGGTCGCGGTTGAACTCGAGGCCCAGGGTGAGCCCCGCCTGCTCCGTGGCGGCGCCGAGCGTCAGCTCGAACTTGGCCGTCTCCCCGGAGAGCTGCAGCTGGCCGGCGCGGATGCCCGGCAGCTCGAGCGCGGCCTCCTCCGGCCGCTGCAGCAGGAACATCACCTGGAACAGCGGCGAGTGCGACAGGGCGCGCTCCGGCCGCAGCTCCTCGACCAGCTTCTCGAACGGCAGGTCCTGGTGCGCGTAGGCTTCCAGCGTCAGCTCGCGTACCCGCATCAGCAGCTCGCCGCAGGTCGGATCTCCTCCCAGGTCGAGCCGCAGCACCAGGGTGTTGGCGAAAAAGCCGATCAGCGGCTCGATCTCGACCCGGTTGCGGTTGGCGATCGGCGAGCCGACCGGCACGTCCTCGCCGCCGGTGAGGCGGGCCAGCTGCGCCCCCCAGGCGGCGAGCAGGGTCATGAACAGGGTGGTTCCCTGCCGGCGTCCCAGCTCGCGCAGGCGGCCGGCGAGCGGCGCCGGCAGCGCCAGGGTGCGCTGGGCGCCGCGGAAGCCCTGCACCGCTGGCCGCGGCCGGTCGGTCGGCAGCGCCAGTAGCGCCGGGGCGCCGGTCAGCCGCCGCCGCCAGTAGGCGAGCTGCTCGGCGAGCACCTCGCCGGTCAGCCAGGCACGCTGCCAGACCGCGAAGTCGCCGTACTGCACCGCCAGCGGCGGCAGCGGCGCCGGCCGGCCGGCCAGGGCGGCGCCATAGAGCGCGGCCAGCTCGCGCAGCAGGATGCCGAGCGACCAGCCGTCGCAAATGATGTGGTGCAGGCAGACGACCAGCAGGTGCTGAGGCTCGTCTCCGGTCCCGGGGTACGGCGTGCCGCCCGCGGGAAGCCGCAGCAGCAGGGCGCGCAGCAACGGCGGGCGCCCCAGGTCGAACGGCCGCAGCGCCGCCGCGAGGGCCAGCCGGCGCGCCTCCCCGCCGGCCAGGCCGGCGAGCGGACGCAGATCGACCGTCGGCAGACCGATCTCGAGATCCTCGGTCACCACCTGCGCCACCTGGACCGTCTGCAGCTGGGCCGCCGCGAAGCAGGTGCGCAGCGCCTCGTGGCGGCGCACCACCTCGCGCCAGGCGGCAGCGAGCGCCGCCGGCTCGAGCCTGCCGGCCAGCTGCAGGGCCAGGGGCACGTTATAGGAGCTGCCCGCGCCCTCGAGCTGGTCGAGGAACCAGAGCCGCTCCTGGGCGAACGAGGCAGGCAGCGGACGATCGCGCGGCACGCGGGTGATCAGCGGAACGGTCCGGCCCTCCCCCGCCTGGCGCACCGCCTCGACCCGCGCCGCGAACGCCCTCATGGTGGGCGCCTCGAACAGCGCCCGCAGCGGCACCTCGACACCGCAGACCTCGCGCACCCGCGAGACCAGCTGCGTGGCGAGCAGCGAGTGCCCGCCGAGGTCGAAGAAGCTGTCGTGGACTCCGATCCCCGGCAGGTGCAACAGGTCGCAGCAGATCTCGCACAGCAGCTCTTCCACCGGGTTGCGCGGCGGCACCTCTGGCCCGGCGAGCAGCGTTCCACGGCGAGCACCCGTGGGCACGGTCACCGCAGCCAGGCGCGCGACGATCGCCGCCAGGGCGCCGCGGTCGATCTTGCCGTTGGGATCGAGCGGCAGGGCGTCCGCGGGCTCGAGTGCCGACGGGAGCATTGCCGCCGGCAACCGGTCGCGCAGCCAGGCGGTCAGCTTCGCGGCGGTGTCCGCGGCCGCGGCGGTGCCAGCGCCCCCGGGGCTGGGCCGCGGGACGAAGAACGCGACCAGCCGGCGCTCTCCCGGAGCAATTTCGTCCACCACCACCGCCGCTTGCTGCACGGCCGGGTGCTGCAGCAGCAGCTGCTCGATCTCGCCTGGCTCGACGCGGAAGCCGCGGATCTTGACCTGCTGGTCGAGACGGCCGAGGAACTCGAGATCGCCGTCCGCCAGGTGGCGAGCCAGGTCCCCGGTGCGGTAGAGGCGCCCTCCCGGCTCGCCGGAGACCGGATCGGGGACGAACCTCTCCGCGGTCAGCTCCGGCCGGTTGAAGTAGCCGCGCGCCAGCCCGTCGCCGCCGGTGCACAGCTCGCCGGGCACGCCGGGCGGCACCGGCCGCAGGTGCGGGTCCAGCAGATAGACGCGGGTGTTGGCGATGGGCCGGCCGATCGGCACCGAGGAGCCCAGCCGCTGCGCGCCGCGCAGGCGGCGGCAGCAGGTGAAAGTGACGTTCTCCGTCGGACCGTAGCCGTTGATCAGGGTCAGGCCGGGGAGCGCGGCGAGCACCCGCTCGACGTGGGGCACCATGAGCACGTCGCCGCCGGCGAGCAGCTGGCTGACCCCGCGCAAGCTGTCGAGCTCCTCGTCGACCAGCTGATGGAAGAGACCCGCGGTGAGCCACAGGGTGGTCACCCGCCGCGCCACCTCCTGGCCCAGCTCGCGCAGCGAGGGCGCGTAGTCGGGAAAGATGACCAGCCTGCCGCCGTTGAGCAGGCTGCCCCAGATCTCGAGCGTCGAGGCGTCGAAGGCGATCGGCGCGAACTGCAGCATCGACTCGCCGGCGCCGCTGCCGCCGAACGTGGCGAAATGATTGCCGCGCACCAGCCGGATCACCGCGCGCTGGCAGACCGCCACCCCTTTCGGGCGGCCGGTCGAGCCCGAGGTGTACATGACGTAGGCGAGGTTGTCGGCGGTGCCGCCCCAGCCGTCCCAGCTGTCCCCGCCGCCGCCGATCGCCGCCGGCGGCGGGGCGGCGCTCTGTGCCGCCAAAGCCGCCGCCACGGTGTCCAGCTCCAGGATCCGCACCAGCCTGCCGCGCTCCACCGCTCCGGCCAGGGCCGCCGCGTGGCGGGACTCCGAGACGATCACTGGCGCCGCGGTATCGGCCAGCATGAAGGCCAGCCGCTCCGCCGGATAGGCGGGATCGAGCGGCACGTAGGCCCCCCCGGCCTTGAGGATGGCAAGGATCGCCACCACCGCCTGCGGCGAGCGGTTGAGCGCCAGTCCGACCGGCACCTCGGGCCCGACGCCGAGGCCGCGCAGGGTATGCGCCAGGCGGTTGGCGCGCGCGTCGAGCTCGCCGTAGCTCAGCGTCTCGTCGCCCGCCACCAGCGCCGTCGCCCCGGGCCTCCTGCGCGCCTGCTCCTCGAACAGCTCCGCGATGGTGCTCTCGCGCGGATAGGCGCTGGCGGTGTCGTTCCATTCCCGCAGCACCTGCTGCAGCGCCGCCGCGGGCACGACCGGCAACCCGTCAAGGGTGCAGTCCGGCCGGGCTGCCGCGCCCGCGAGCAGGACGCCGAGCGACTCGAGCAGGCGGGCGGCGTCGCACGGATCGAGCAGGTCGAGGCTGAAGTCGAGCCGCGCCAGCAAGCCTCCGGGCGCCTCCTCGAGCAGCAGCCCGAGGTCGAACTTGCTGGCTTTGGCGCTGCCGGCAGCGACTTCGACCGGCTCGAGCCGCACGCCGGGCAGCTCCATCGCGGCCATCGCCGGCCCCTGGCTGGGACCAGTGAGCCCGAAGATCACCTGCACCACAGGGTCGTGACTCAGGCTGCGCTCCGGCTGCAGCTCTCTGACCAGCCACTCGAAAGGCAGCTCCTGGTGGTCGAAGGCGCCAAGGCAGACGTCGCGCGCCGCCGCCACCAGCTGCCGGAACGATGGGTTGCCCGCGAGCTCCAGGCGCAGGACCAGCAGGTTGACGAAGAGCCCGATCAGCTCCTCGGTCTCGATCTCGGTGCGCCCGGCCACCGGCGTGCCGATGACCAGGTCGCGCTCGCCGGTGAAGCGATGGAGCAGCGCCGCGAACACCGCGAGCAAGGCCATGAAATGGGTGGCCCCGGCGCTCTGCGCCAGGGCGTAGAGCGCGTCACGGCCGGCCGCCGGCAGCGCCTGCACGCGCGCCGCGCCGCGGCGCCTGCGCACCGGCTGCCGCGGCCGGGCGAGCGGCAACGCGGCGAGCGGCGGGATGCCGGCGAGCCGCTCGCGCCAGTAGGCGAGCTGCTCCGACCCGGCCGCCCCGGCCAACCACTGGCGCTGCCAGACGGCGTAATCGGCGTACTGCAACGGCAGCGGCGGCGGCAACGTCTGCGGCAAGGGTTCCAACGCGGGCAGCGATGCAGGCACGCCGTGGCGGCAGGCGGCGGCGCCATAGAGCACGCCGAGCTCGCGGCCGAAGACCGCCAGCGACCAGCCGTCGGCGACGATGTGATGGAAGGTGACGAGCAGCAGCTGGTCGCTCGCCGCCAGCCGCAGCAGGGTGGCGCGCCACAGTGGCCCGCGCCCGAGATCGAACGGCCGCGCCGCCTCGGCCGCAAGCCGCCGCTCGGTTTCCCGCCGGCGCCGGGGCGGCGGCAGCGCCGCCAGGTCGATCCACGGCAGCGCGGGTGCGGCCGCCGCCGCGGCCGGCGTGATGACCTGCATCGGCAGCCCGCGCGCGACCGCGAAGGTGGTGCGCAACGTCTCGTGCCGGCGCGCGATCTCCGCCAGCGCCCAGGCCAGCTCCGGCACCGCCAGGTGGCCGCGCAACGCCAGCACCAGCGGCATGTTGTAGAGAGCGCCGCCCGGCTCGAGCTGGTCGAGGAACCACAGGCGCTCCTGGGCGAAGGAGGCGGGATAGACGAAGACCTCGTCGCCGGCGTCGCCGGCGGCGCCGGACTCGCCGTTGCCGCCGGTCTCCGGCATCGCCGCCACCGGCGGCTCGGACAGCTCGAGCTTCGTCACGGCATCGGCACTCTTGGACCGCGAGTGCAGAGCGCCCGCTCAGTCTCACCCATCGACGGCTCTAATGGGTCGGGGTCGCAAGCAGCTTGCGGACCTGCTCGGCGAGCTTCTCGCCATTCAGCCGCCGCTCCGGCGGGAGCGGCTTGTTGACGTGCATGTAATAAGCGGGCACCGGCGGCGCGGTTTCCCAGCGCCTGCCCGGCGCGAAGAGCAGGAACGTGTCCCACGCCAGGGTGTCGTGCAATCCGAGCGCCGGCTCGAGCGCGGCGGCCAGGGTGTGGGTCGGGGTCCAGAAGTTGCCGACCCTGGGATCGAGGAGGTGGCGGGTCGCCTCCTTGGCGTCGGCCGCGGTCTCCTCGCCCAGCATCGGGCCCCACACCACGTAGACCGCCAGCTGGTCGTCGGGGATCTGCTGCATCACGTATTTCCGCACCACCCGGGCGCTGATGGCGCAGACCCCTCACGTCGGCGAGAGGAGCATGAGCAGCCGCGTCTTGCCGGCGTCGCGGTTGAAGGCTGCCTTGAGCTCCTCGCCGCTGTCCGAGAGCACGGTGACCGGCGCCGGGGAGGGCTCGTCACGCGCGCTCCCCGCCTCGCCCTTGCGCCGCAGGACGAGCGGCACGTGGGCCTTGCCGCCCTCGAAGAAGTCGCCGCTCATCGTGCTGCCGTCGGCCGAGAGCTTGCCGGTGAAGGGTGTCTCGACCATGACCCCTGCCTTCCGCGCGAAGCGGTTGAACTGCCAGTAGACATCGCTGCCGTCGGCACGGATGTTGGCCAGGGGAAAGAACTTCATGTTCTGGTTGGGAACGTCGATGGTGCCGACCCACTTGCCCTGGGAGTCACGCGCGAGCTCGACGACGACGTCCGCCTCGAGCTCGGCATGGCGGTAGTCCAGGGTGCCTTCCCAGAGCCCGGAGGCGTCGGGCGCGCCGCCAGCGTTCGGCCACGCCCCGGGCGCGGTGACCATCGGCGTCGGCGGCGCCGGCGGCGGCAGGGTCGCGCGAGACGCGGTCCCTCCCGGATTCGTTGGCACCGCTCGCGCCGGGCCGGGCGCCGGCTGCCCGTCCGGCAGGACGAAGGGGGGCAGGGCGACCTCCTGCACGCACGCGGTGTCGAGCCCTTTGGCGCTGCCCTGGGCGACGAAGGCATTCATCAGCCGGCTGACGCAAGGGCCCGGCAGCCCGTGGAAGCCGCGCGGCAACACCACGTGCGTGGCCTCGGTGAGCTGGCGAGCCACCTGCTCGCCCCACACCGGCGGCGCCACCGGATCGCGCAGTCCGGAGATGAGCAGCGTCGGAGCGCTCGAGCGTACGTCGTCCAGGTAGTCCGCGGGCAGGCTGCCGCGCGGCCAGGCCGTGCATGCCCTGACCTGCTGATCCACCCGGTAGGTGCCGAGGAAGGTCCCGGCGGCGAGCCGCCTGGCCGCGTCCATGTCGATGAAGGGCACGTCCTCGCTGCAGGTCACCGACAGAAACAGGCCGACGCTGATGAAGTCGCCGCGCGCGGCGAGCCGGTGCTGGCGCAGGGCGAGCTTGCCGATCTCCGCGTAATCGCCGGCGAAGGCCCGGGCGATGAAGCGCGGGATCTGGTTGGACTCCTCGTTGTAGAGGCGGTAACGGATCGCCTCGTTGAACTCGTCGCGGGACAGCCGCAGGTGGGCATACCGGTGACCCGGCGCGGTTCCCGCCGCCGCGGCCGGGGGTGGATGCCCGCCGGCATCCGCCGGCTGCGCCGCCGCCGGCAGCACGCCTTCGACGTCGACGTCCACCTCGGCCGGGGAGCGCGCGAGCCGCGCCTCGACTTCCTGCCACTGCCGCTCGAGGTCCGGGTACGCGGCGTGGCAGGAGGGGTCCGCCTTGCACTCGGTGAACAGCAGATCGAGCGCCCGCTGGCTGTCGCGGGCGTAATAGAGCGGCACCTTCATGTTGGTCGGAACCACGCCGCGCAGGATGACGCTGCGCACGTGCTCGGGATGCCGGCGCATGTACACCAGCGCCGCCCGCGAGCCGTACGAGCTGCCGTAGAGATTGATCCGGTCGTAACCGAGAGCGGCGCGCACCTCGTCGAGATCGTCGATGGCGATCGGCGTGGTGTAGAGCGCCGGGTCGGCGTCGAGCTTGGCGCGGCAGGCGCGGACCGCGTCGACCGGCAGCATGTCGCCCAGGTAGCTCTGCGGCTCGCCGTCGCTGCCCGGCAGCTTGCAGCCGAGCGCATGGGAATCGCCGGTGCCCCGGAGGTCGACCAGCACGAGGTCGTGCGCCGCCAGGGCCTCGCCAAAGATCTGAGAGAACGCGGCGGCGGTCGAGATCGCCGCTTGGCCCGGACCCCCGACGATGATGAACAGCGGGTCAGGTGCCGGCGGCGCGCTCCTGGCGGGGAGCACGGCGACGCGCAAGGAGATCCTGCGGCCGCTCCGCTCGGCGCGGTCTTCGAACACCTCGAAGCTGCCGCAGCGGGCCGGCGTCGAGACGTCGTGGAGCTGGCAGGGGGCAAGAGTCAGCGCCGGCGGCGCGCCGGCCGCTCGGCCGGGGGGCGCCGCCGGCGGCGCCGCTGACCGCTCTGCGGCGGTGAGCGCGGCGGGCGCGCCGAGCGCGGCGGCGAGCAGCACCGCCCCGGTCGCCCCAGCCATGGCTTCCAACCGCGCGCGCGATGCGCGCCTGCTGCGATCTCTCAGGGTCAGGCTCTCTCCCGCAGGGATGACCGGGGTCCCGCAACGCGATCAGGCGGCCGGCGACCGGCCGGCGATCATCGCCGCCCAACCGCTGCTGATCGTCGAAGGATCGAATGCAAGGCTGGTAACGATTTCATCGCTGGCGCCCATTCATATTAAAAGTGCGGCAGGTGCAGCATTTCGGGACAGCGGTTCGCCCTACGTACTCGGGCAGCTGGCTCCCGTCGCCGGGCGTCACTGGTTGCGGAAGCAGTCCACCAGGTCGATGCGCGTGGCGCGCACGGCTGGCAGCAGGCTGGCGAAGAGCGCGACGGCGAGCAGCAGCAGCGCGGCGCCGCCGACGGCGACGGGATCGATCGCGCTGACGTGGAAGAGGAAGCTCCCGATCAGGCGGACGAGGACGGCGACCAGGCATGCCCCGAGGGCGAGGCCGGCGCCTGCGAGCTGCGTGCCCTGACGCAGCACCAGGCTGAGGACGGTGCCGCGGGGTGCGCCGAAGGCCATGCGGACGCCGAGTTCGTGGGTGCGCTGGCGAACCGAGTAGGACATCAAGCCATAGAGCCCGGCCGCGGCGAGGATGAGACCGAGGCCGGTAAAGATCGCGAGCAGCAAGGCGTTGAAGCGCTGCTTGCCGAGCGAGTCCGCGAGCCGCTGCTCCATGGTCTTGACCCGGCCCACCGGCAGCTCGGGGTCGAGCGCCTTGAAGATCCGCCGCACCGGCGGCGCCGCAGCCGCGGGATCGCCCGCCGTGCGCACCACCAAGCTGTATTCTGGCCAGCTGGTCTGGGTGAAGGCCAGGTACCAGGTGGGGCCGATCTTGGCGTCGAGCGCGGCGTCCTGGACGTCGTCCACCACTCCGACGACGGTGAACCAGGGATTGACCATCTTGGCCCATCCCCGCCGCACCCGCTTGCCGAGCGGGTTCTGGCCGGGCCAGAAGGCCTTGGCCATGGCCTTGCTGACCACCACCACCAGTTGGCTGTCGGCGCGGTCGGCCTCGCTGATCCCGCGCCCCTGCAAGACCGGGATGCGCAGGGTCTGGAGGTAGTGGGGACTGACGAAGCGGTTGTTGACCAGCAGCACCTCGCCCGGCATGGCCGGCGGGCGTCCCTCGACGTTGATGAGCGCGCTCACGTCCTCGTCGCCGACCGGCAGCACCATGCTGACCCCCGCCGACTTGACCCCCGGCAGCGCCTCGATCTGGGCCAAGGCGTCCTGGAGCAGATGGATCTTGCGGTCCCGGTCGGTGTAGACCTGCTCGGGAAAGGCGATCCTCATGGTGAGCAGGTTGGCAGGGTCATATCCCAGGCGGACTCTCTGCAACTCGAGCAGGCTGCGGGTCAGCAGGCCCGCGACCACCAGCAGCGCCATCGCCACCGCGATCTCGGCGACCACCAGCGCGCTCAGCAGCCGGCGCCGGCGCCGGCCGGCCGAGGCCTTGCGGCCGTCCTCGCCCAGACCGGAGCGGAGGTCCGACTCCGAGCGCGTGAAGGCCGGTACCAGGCCGGTCAGCGCGTTGACCGCGAGGATCGCGAGCAGCGTGTAGCCGAGCACGCCGGCGTCGAAGCTCGGCTCGCGCAGCTGCAGCATCGTGGGCGGCACCAGCGGCAGAAGGGCGCGCAGGCCGAACCAGCCCAGCGCGAGGCCGAACGCGCCACCGGCGAACGAGAGGAGCGAGCTCTCGACCAGGAGCTGCCGGACCAGGCGGCGCCGGGTCTCGCCCAGGGCCGCGCGCACCGCGAACTCCGCGCGCCGCCCCTCGAAGCGGGCGAGCATGAGGTTGGCGACGTTGACGCAGGCGATGAGCAACACCAGGCAGACCGCCCCTTGCAAGAAGAGCAGGGCCGGCCGGACCTCGCCGGTCAGGTGCTCGCGCATCGTCTTGACCCTCACTCCCCAACCGGCGTTGGAGTCGGGGAACTGCCGCGCCAGCTCGCGCGCCAGCGACTCCATGGCGACCTGCGCTTGTGGCCGCGACGCCCCGGGCCGCAAGCGGCCGGTCACGTAGAGGGAGTGGAACGCCCGCCCCGGCAGCTTGTAGGGATCGAGAGCGAGCGGCGTCCAGAGCCGGCTCTGATCGGGAAAGTCGAAGCCTTCAGGCATCACGCCGACGACGGCGTAGCTCCTGCCGTCCAGCCGCAGCTGGCGCTGCAAGATGGCCGGGTCGGCCCCGAAGTGGTCCCGCCACAAGCCGTGACTGAGGATCACCACTGCCACTCCCGGCGGCGTGTCCTCGCCGCGCGAGAAGACGCGGCCCAGGCACGGAGCGACCCCGAGGACGTGGAACAGGTCGGCCGAGACCTGGGCCCCCACGATCCTCTCCGGCTCGCCCGTGCCGGTCAACGAGTAGGTCCTGGACTGCCCAGCGGCAACCTCGGCGAAAGGCACCTGCTTCGCTTTCCAGGCGACGTAGGTTGGCGGCGTCACGTAGTAGTCCTCATCCGGGCTCGGCCCGGGATGGGTCTCGAAGATCATCGCCAGCCGGCCGGCATCGGCGAAGGGCAGGGGCCGCAACAGCACGGAGCTCAAGACGCTGAAGACGGCGACATTGGCGCCGATCCCGAGCGCGATGCAAAGCAACGCCAGCGCCGTGAAGCTGGGACTCTTCAGCAGCCGGCGCGCGCTCATCCGTAGTTCTTGCGTCATGGGGCTGCCGGCATTCTAGTCCTTCCGCCTACTGCGACCCCGAGACATGAAACCGGGCGGCGCACAGACCGTTGGAGGCCTACGTAAGGCATCTATCGGATCTCCCCCTGAATCCCCTCTATCCCCTTCCCAGGCTTTCGGATCGCCGGGTCCCAACCCGGCGGTGCGGGGGGAAGGGGACGCCCCCTCCCTCTCGTTGAGGGAGTTTCGCCTAATCAGCATCATGCTTTTTTTGGGAGGTCGAGCGTCGACCGCCGCTGGCGGCTGGCAGCGCGGGCCAGCGGCACCAGCCGCGGCCGGGCCTGGATCGCCTGGATCTCCCGGATCGTCGCGGCCAGCCCGGCCAGGGTCGGCGTCTGAAACAGGCTGCGCAGCGGCAGGTCGATCTCGAGCTCCCGCCGCACGCGGGCAACCACCCGGGTTGCCAGCAGGGAGTGCCCGCCGAGGCGGAAGAAGTCGTCGTGCACGCCGATGCGGTCGAGCCCCAGCACCTCGGCCCAGATCACTGCCAGCGCCCGCTCCTCGGCGGTCCGGGGCGCTTCGTAGGCGAGTCCGCTCTCGTGCCGCGCGGCCCCCGCGGCAAGCGGCGCGAACGGCGCCGCCAGAGCGCGCCTGTCGACCTTGCCATTGGGAGTGCGCGGCAGGCCCCCGGGCAGGATCACCCAGGCGGCCGGCACCATGTAGGCCGGCAGCAGCTGCGCCAGGTAGGCGCGCAGCTGCTCCGGCCGGCAGCCGCCCG
>Ga0209118_1000589_pt1 | contig 19182 bp, 17 predicted proteins | sample BlaSpr_A8_Ref_M1_FD_187988 | JGI IMG/M metagenome (GOLD analysis project Ga0209118, IMG submission 187988) | Forest soil microbial communities from Thunder Bay, Ontario, Canada - Black Spruce, Ontario site 2_A8_Ref_M1 (SPAdes) (version 2) | ecosystem: Environmental > Terrestrial > Soil > Boreal...
CTCGCCTGGGGCCTGCTACTCGGCGCACCGGTGCTTACCGAGGCGGGACTTTCACCCGCTGGAAACGCGCAGCGTGCAGACTCCGCCTCACCACCTTGAAACCGGCCTGCGTCGCGACGCACCATGGTCAACGATTGTAACAGCAGGACTTGCGGCCCATCTCGGGCTCGCCTTGGAGGGGTACCTTCCTGCTGCCACGCACGTCGCTGGACCGTAGCGCCAAGGTACGGCGGGAGCCGAGCGGCTGCCCGGCTCCCGTCAGGAAAACGATCCCTAGTCGCCGTGCCCGCCGTGCTCCTCCCGGTTCTCGGTGCGGAAAGCGAGATCGCCGACGAGATAGGGGGTGGTGTTGCCGATCAGGGTGTCGGCGCCGGTCGTCGGATCGATCGTGAAGATGTTGCCGTCGTCGCCGGTGCCGCCCCAGAGCACTCCGTCGGTCGGCCTTACGGCGAGCGAGGCGTAGAAGTGCGGCGTCGCGACCGCGCTGATGATCGCGCAGTTGGCCGGATCCAGCCGGTAGAGGATGGGGTTCGGGTTGGGGGACACGCCGCTCTCGTAGAGCGTGCCGTCGGGCGCGAAGGCGATGCTCGCCACTCGCGAGGGCCCATTGCAGATGAAGGTAGCGACCCCCGTCTTCTTGTGGATCTTATAGAGCTTGCCCGCGCCTCCTTGGCGGTCGACCGGCGGCCTCACGCCGAAGAGATCCTCGGTGTCGGGCTGCACGGCGAGATCGGAGATGGCGATCACCGGGCCGCCGGGCCCGTCGGTGATCGGATGGCTGGCGATCAGGTGCCCGTCGTCCGGGTCGACCTTGATGAGGTTGCTGGTGATCGGCGGCGCGCCGGCGCTCGTCGTCGAGCCCCAAAGCTTGTCGTCTTCGTCGAACGCCAGCCCGGAGATCCTTGCCACCCCCGCGGGCTTGCCGACGAAGGTCACCGCCGCGGTCGTCTGATCGATGATGATGATCGAGCCGTCTTGGGGGGCTCCATGGCCGCCGGTGCCGCCGTAGAGGGTAGAGCCGGAATCGTGCTGGCCGTGCTGGTCGGCAATCGCCGCCGGCGCTAGTAGCGCCAGAACCGCAACGACCATCGCAGGGGAAAGTTTGGTTCTCATGTGTGCTCCTTTTCCGGTGCGTGCAATTGGGTAGTCCTCTGTCGGATCGCCAGAACGCCTGACCGCGGCGGGGCGGAGAGCCTCGGAACTCGGCGGGAGGGCGGGATGAAGAGCGTTCACAGCATGCACTCCCAGTATCGTGAGAAGTGCTCGAGGGGGGCCAAAGCGGGACAGATCGGGCCGTGCCTCTTGCGGTGCGTCCCCCCTCCCTTGAGGGAACGCCAGCGCGGATCCGACTGGCGGAACCGGCCTGTTTCAAAATGACCAGTGCCAAGACCGGTTTCCTCAGGAAGTTGTGTCGCGCCGCCACCGCGACTCCGCCTGCTTGCGGTCCGCCGGCTCGAGGTCCGCCCGGCCGCGCCGGCGGTCCGTGCGGCATATGGCGCTCAACGGGCGGCCGGCGCCACCCGCCGCGAGGCGGCGATCTCCTCGGCCGCGGTCTTGCCGCTGCGCATCGAATGGTCCATGTTGAAGTACTGCCATTCGCCGAAACGGCCGACGTTCCAGATGCCGTGCTCGCGCAGCCAGGCGGAGATCACGCTGACGTTCTGCCGGTGGTGGAGGTCGTAGATGATGTAGGCGGGCAGGATCTCCTCGGTGTGCACCAGCTCGATGCGGTCCGAGGCGGCGAGGATGCCGGCCTCGCGGAGCCCTGCGATCGTCCGCTCGACCGCGGTGTCGCGGTCCAGCGGCCGCTGGCGCGAGAACGCCACCTCGGTGGCGATCGAGCTCTTGCCCGGCGGGACCGTGTCGGGGCTGAAGGTCGCCGGGAAGGACAGGCGATGGAACGGGAACGGGTCCTCGTAGAAATAGACCCAGTGCATGTCCGAGATGTCGGGCCGGTCGATGCCCAGATTGATGCAGTAGATCCCCTGATAGCGCAGCCCCAGGCACGCCTTTTCCACCTCCGGCGGCACCCCGGTGAAGAGGCGCGGAATCTCCGGCAGCGGCAGCGAGAAGACGAGGCGGTCGAAGGGCACCACCTCGCCGTCGGCAAAGGCCACGCGCTTGCCGGGCAGCTCCACCCGCACGACGGTGCGGTCGAGGTGGACATTGGACGCCAGCAGGCGCTGCCCGAGCGCCCGCGGCAGCGGTTCGATGGCGCCGTGGCGCGGGTACCAGAAGGAGGCCGTGGCCCCGACCTGCGCCACGTCATCGGTCAGCGCGCCGGCGATGATGCGCTCGAAATCGGGCGTCGGCACCCGTCGCCCGATCCAGCTGAACTCCATCTCTCTCGGTTCCACGGTCCAGAGTTTGCGCGCGTAGGGAATCATCAAGTGATCGGCGATGCCGTCGCCGAAGCAGCCGCGCATCCACTCCTCGTAGTTGGCGGGGTGGAACTCTCCACGCTCCTGCCGCTGCACCGCCCGCACCAGGCCCACCAGGCAATCGCGCACTACCGGCACCGGCAGGCCGAAGAGATGGGCCTGGAAGGGAAAGCGGGTATAGCGGCGGCAGGAGTGGTGATAGATGAACGCCCGCCGCTCCTGCGCATGGAAGTTGTCGCCCAGCAGGTCGCGCACCAGCGCCTCGATCTCGGCGTCGATGGTGAACAGGATGTGGGGGCCGTAGTCGAAGAGATACCCCTCCACCGCCGTCGAGCGAGCCAACCCGCCAAGACGAGCTTCCCGCTCATAGAGCTGCCACCAGTCCTCCCCGGCCCGCTGTAAGGTATAAGCAGCGGTCATACCGGAGAGTCCACCCCCAAGAATCAAGTCCTGTCGTTCGAGCACCAGTAGTTGGGCCTTTCCAGAAGCGGCCATGCTAGCAAAAGATCCATCTCTCTCCTCCGGCCGTTAAGAAACAGGTCGGCGAAGAGATCCACAGCCGGAGGGGAAGGAGGAGGGCCGAGGCGGCACATCTCCTCCGGCCGCCGTTTGGCGAGCACCGAAGTCAACCGAACCTCCATCCATCGCCCTCGCCAACCGGAGGCCGGAGGAGATGCGCCGGCCCCGGCCCGCCGGGAGGGTTCCCCGGAGGTCAGCTCATGAGGCGGTGGTACTCCCGCACCGTCTCGGGCAGCGGCTCGACCCCGAGCTCGTCGAGCAGCAGCGTGCACAGCCGCTCGTACTGGCGCCGCACCAGGTCGCGCCGTCCCTGGCCTGCATAGAGCCGCATCACCGCGAGGTGGGTGCGCTCCTGCAGCGGGTCCTCGAGCAGCACCGCGCGGTAGGAATCCAGAGCGTCCTCGGAGCGCTCGAGCTGCACCGAGAGGTCGCCGAGATCGCGCAGCAGCTCGACATAGGCCTGCTGGCACGCCTCGCGCCGAGCGGTCACCCAGGCTTGGTAGTAGCCCTGCAAGAACGGCCCGCGGTACAGCTTCCAGGCGCGCTGCCAGCTGTCCGCGGCGGCGCCGTGCTCGCCGCGCGCGATCAGCTCGCGCCCATCCACGACTCGCCGGTTGAACTCCTGCAAGTCGATGTGCCAGTCGATCTCGGGGTTGAGCCGGTAGATGCCGGCGCGGAACAGCAGCGGCGGCGGCACCGCGCCGCCCCGCTGGCGTTCGAGCGCCCGCCGCAAGTGACTGAGAGTGGGATGGAAATTTCGGTCGATGGTGCGCTCGCCGTCCGCAGGCCAGACCGCTTCCTCGAGATCCTCGCGCCCAGCCTGGAGATCCGGAGACGAGGCCAGGAAAGCAAGCACCTGGAACGATCGCCGCAGCTTCCAGCCCACCTCCCGCTCGCCATCGGCGGCCAGCTGGCGCACCGTCGGCCCGCCGAAGAGCCGCACCTGGTAGGCCTGCCTTGGCGCCGTCTCCGCCGCCGCACCCGCGACAGGCCGGGCCGCGCCAGCTCCGGACCGGACCATGTTGGGCTCGGCGCGTGCCGCGCCGGCCCCGGGGCTGGCCGCGCCTCCAGGCCTGCCGGACGGCGAGGCCTCCTGCCGTGCCCCGCCATCTCCTCTTCCGGCGGCGGCGGCGCTCGCGGCACTCGCGGCCTCGGCGTCGCCGTCGCCGGCGACCGCGCCAGCGCCGTCCCGACCTTCTCTCCTGACGCCATGGGCGACATGAATCGCGCCGCTTTCTCCCACCCGCGGACGCCGCCGGCGCCGTTCCCGCTCGAGGCAGGCGGCCAGCAGCGCCGGCAGCCGGTCCCGTTCCCCTCCCTCCACCCAGAGACCAAGCTCGTCGACCACCTGCCACCCCCCGGGCCGCGCGTCGCCGCCGCCTCCGGACCCCGCGGCCCCCCGGGCTCCCGCCACGCCCCCGGCGCCGCCGGCGCTCGACTCGCCGTCAGCGTCCTCGCTCCCGCCGCTGCCCGCCGGGCGCTCGCGCGGCGCCGCCAGCAGCCGCTCGCGCTCCGGCGCCGGCAGCGCATCGAGCACTTCGTGACGCAGGAAGAGCCGCACCGGCGGGATCTCGAGCAGCTGCTCGGCGGTTGCGGCCTCGAGCCCGGTACCCCCGGTCGCCTCGAGCGCCAGCCGCAACGGCCGGAACCAGCCGTCGCTGGCCCGCCAGAGCGCCTCGGCCGTGCTCGCTCCCGCCTGCTTGCCGCACACGAGGTACCACAGGCGGGCCACTTCAGGAACCGTCAGCAACAGCTCCTGCGGCGGCACCAGGGCCACGGCCAGCGGTCCCGCGCTCCGCCGGCGGCGGGTCGCGAACACCAGCTGCTGGCCAGGCCGCAGCCAGCTCGCCAGGCCGTCCAGGTGCTCCGCGGGATCTCCCGCCACCACCAGCCAGCGCGCCCCAGCCGATGCCATTGCGGCGCGCGCCGTCGCCTCCACGGCCAGCTCGGCCAGCGCCAGGCCGGCGACGTCCTGCCGCTCCAGCAATGCCTGCAGCACCGCCGAGCTGCCACTGCCCGGCCAGCCCCAGAGCTCGACCAGCGGCACCTCCAGGCCCTCGATCCGCCGCACCAGCCTCTCCGCCTGCGGGACGAGATGGGTCGCTGCTTTCATGGCCACGGCCCCTGGGAGGGGCTGCCCGGCGAGCGCTCCGCGCCGCTAACGCCGGCGCTGCCGCAAGACCTGCATGGGCCGAAGGTCCGCATCGATGGGCGGGAGCAACGGTGGCGGGAGCGCCGGGGCGCCCACCAGCTCGCGCGCGAGAGCTGCCAGGCAGCGGTTGGTGACCTGACCGATGCTCGAGTCGCGGTAGCCGAGCCGCTGCGCCACCTCGGCCGGCTCGTAACCCAGCTGGAAACGGAGCTCGAGCAGCGAGCGGCACCGCGCCGGCAGGCGCTCGATCATGTGCCGCAGGTCGTAGAGCAGGTCGCTACGCTCCTGTGGCGGAGCGATCGGCTGCGAGAGCCATTCGAGGAGCGTGCTGTCCACCGCCAGGTAGAGGCGCCGCCGGTGGTTGCGCCAGTACATCAAGCAGTGCCGCCGCAAAGTTCCGAGCAGCCAGCTCTCGGGGTCGCGGATGGAGTCCCACTGGTAGACCAACGCCAGCAGCGCCTGCTGCAGGACGTCCTCGGCATCCTCGACGGGGATGTGATTCCCCGCGAGGATGCGCTTCATCTTCGGCCCCATGACCTTCAGGAACTGCTCGAAGGTCGAAGCGGACGAAGCAACATCGTCATGGGACATAAAGCATGTTAAACCGCTTCCCGCAGGCGGTCAAGGCGAAGCGCGTGCGGATCCGGGGGGTGTTCGCGGAGCGCTTTGGCCCTACGATCCGGGAATCCCGGGCATGGCCTCGCCGTTTGACGCGGGATCAGGCCTCGAGCAGCAAGCGGTCTCTGACCTGCTGCATGTCCTCCCAGGTGGGACGCTTGAGGGCGGGGTTGCGCAGCAGGGCCGCCGGGTGGTAGGTGACCATCAGCGGCACTCCCAGCACCTCGAACCACTGTCCGCGCATGCGGCCGATCGGCAAGTCGTTGCCGAGCAGCGTCTGCGCCGCGATGCGGCCCAGCGCCACCAGCAGCCGCGGACGCACCAGGGCGATCTGGCGCTCGAGGTAGGAGCGGCAGGCGGCGACCTCGTCGGGCTGCGGATCGCGGTTGCCGGGCGGACGGCACTTCACGATGTTGGCGATGTAGACCTGGTCGCGCGTCATGCCGATCGCCTCGATGATCCGGGTCAGCAGCTCGCCGGCGCGGCCGACGAAGGGCAATCCCTGGCGGTCTTCCTCGGCGCCCGGCCCCTCGCCGATGAACATGAGATCGGCGTTCGGGTTGCCCGATCCGAAGACCGTCTTCTGACGCCCCTCGCACAGCCGGCACCGCCGGCAGGCCGCCACCGCCTCCGCCAGCGCGCCCATGAGCGCCGCCCGGGCCTCCGCATCAGCTTCGCCGGCCGCCGGCGAGCCCGGCAGCTCCGGCGCGGCACCGCCGGAACCGCCGGCTTGGCGCGCGGCCGCGGCGAGCGCGGCAACCGCGCTGACCGCGCTGACCTCCGGGGGGGCCGCCCCGCCACTCCGCTCCTTGCCCGACCCGGTCACCATGCCAAGGACGCCGGTGCTCGCCGGCGCCGCCGGGGTCGCCGGCGCCGCCGGCGCCGCCGCTGCCGTCCCTCCCGCCGTTCCCGGCGCCCGCCGCAGATAGAGCTCGCCGTAGCCGATCTCGCCAAGGTAGCCGAGCAACTCGGCCAGCGCCTCCGGGTCGTCGTTGGGTATCAGCGGCATGTCCTCCTCCGGGGAAGGCTGCTGGGCACTAAGCCTCGCCAGGCGGCGCCGAGCCGGCCATGGCTGGCAGACGCCCGCGCTCGCGCAGGCCCTCGACGAAGAGGTCGAGCAACGCCGGCGCCAGCTCGCCCTTGGGCCGCCGCGCCAGGAACAGGGGCGGGCCCTCGCGGCGGAAAACGGTGACCTCATTGGAATCGCTGCCGAAAGCGATATCGCGCCGCGAGACGTCGTTGGCGACCAGGAAGTCGGCGCCCTTGGCGGCCAGCTTGGCGCGTGCGTTGGCCTCGAGATCGCCGGTTTCCGCGGCGAAGCCGACCAGCACCGCGCCGGGCGATGTCCGCCGCGCCCGCCCCAGTCCGGCCAGGATGTCCGGGTTCTCTTCGAGCTCGACGGTCAGCTCGCCGGGCGCCAGACGCGACCGCTTGATCTTCTCGGCGGCGACCCGGCGGGGACGGAAATCGGCGACCGCCGCCGTCATGATCACCAGATCGGCGCTGGGAGCCTCGGCCTGCACCGCCTGCTCCATCTCGCGCGCCGACGTCACGTCGATCCGCGTCACGCCGGGCGGCGTGGCCAGCGCTACCGGCCCGGTCACCAGCGCCACCTCCGCGCCGCGCCGCGCCGCCTCCCGGGCGAGCGCAAAGCCCATCTTGCCGCTCGAGCGATTGCCCAGGTAGCGAACCGGATCGAGCGCCTCGTGAGTGGGTCCGGCGGTGACCAGCACCCGCACGCCACGCATGCGCCCGCCGCCGGCCTCCTCGACCTCGCGGGCGATCGCCTCCGGCTCGGCCATCCGACCCATGCCGGACTCCCCCGACGCCAGTGGACCGTCGACCGGCCCCACCAGCCGCACCCCGCGCCGCCGCAGCACGTCGAGGTGCTGCTGCACCGCCGGCTGCTGCCACATCGCGGTGTGCATGGCCGGCGCCGCCACCACCGGGCCGGTGAACGCCAGGGCCGTGGTGGTAAGGAAGTCGTCAGCGAGGCCGAGCGCCAGCCGCGCCAGCAGGTTCGCGGTGGCCGGCGCGATGCACAGCGCTCCCGCCCACCGCGCCGCGGCGATGTGGGCCTCCTCCCCGGCGGCGCCATCCGCCCCCGCGTCCAGGTACTCTTCCTGGTACACCCGGTTGCCGGTCAGCACCTCCAGGGTCAAGGGGGTGACGAAAGCGGTGGCGTGACGCGTCAAGGCGCAACGCACCTCGTGGCCTCGGCCGCGCAGCAACCGGACCAGCTCCGCCGACTTGTAGGCGGCAATGCCGCCGCTCACGCCCAGCAGGATGCGCAGCGGCGGCGCGGCGCTGGTGCTCATGCCGCCCCGCGGTTCAAGTCAATGCACCTCGCCGGCCGGCTGCTCCTCGATCTCTGCCTCCGGGCTCGGCTCGGGCTGAGGCGGCGGGCCGTATCCCCAGTCCACCAGGTGGGTGGCGACCTCTTCCATCGCCAGACGGGTGGCCTTACGCTTGAGCGGGCTCTCGATCTTCGGCTTGGCGCCGCGGATCAGCTGCTCGGCACGGCTGGCGGCGACCAGGACGAGGCGGAACTTGCTGTCCACCTCGGGCGCGCGCTCTCGGGTCTTCTCTTCCATGCAGGTTCTCCTGGGGGTGGCTGAGAGTGGTTGACGCTGGGGCGTGCCGAAGTCCGGGGCCGGTCGCTCGCGGTATCGGCCGGCTGGGCCGGCGGGGCCGGGTGGTCCGGCTGGTCGCGTCCCCTGCGGTTCACGAGATCGGCGGGTTGCCCCGCTCGAGGAAGTCCTTCAGAATTTCCTGAACCCGGCTTCGCATGCGCTCCTGCCGGTAACGCTTCTCGACGATGATGGCGGACAAGATCTCGCTCGCCCGATGTGCGTCATCGTTGATTATTACATATTTGTAGCCGTCCGAGCGGCGCATCTCCCACTGCGACACCGCCAGCCGGCTGGCGATCGCCTGCGGATCGTCGAGCCCGCGCTGCGCCAGGCGCTCCTCGAGCGCTCGGTAGCTCGGAGGCATGATGAAAATGCTGTGGGCATGCGGATAGCGCGAGAGCACCCGTTCGGCACCCTGGACGTCGATGTCCATCAGCACGTCCGTCCCGCCTTCGAGGCGCGGCGTGACCTCGGCCCACGAGGTGCCGTAGTAGTGGTTGTGGACTTCGGCCCACTCCAGAAAGAGGTCGGCGGCGATCATCGCCTGAAAGGTCTCGGCGCTGACGAAGTGGTAGTCGCGCCCATCCACCTCGCCCGCGCGCGGTCGCCGCGTCGTGTGGCTGACCGAGAAAGCCAGTCCCTCGGTCGCCGCCAGGCCACCCCCCAGCAGCCCCCGCACCAAGGTAGTCTTGCCCGTACCGGAGGGTGCGGACAGGATGAAGAGCTCGCCGCGCTGGGGGGAGGATGCGCTCACGTGCAGTGGGGTAAACGAACCGCAATGCTATCACGGCCCCAGATCCCCCATCGTTTGCTCGCCAAGAGGCGACAAAGCCATCAATTGAAGAGGTTGGGCAGCCGAAGCGATCTCCAGCCGGAGGGCGGGAGCGGAGGGCTGCGGGAGGCGGATCTCCTTCCGGCCGCCGTTTGGGCGAGCCCCGCAGTCCACGACACCCGCATCCAACACCCTCGCCCAACCGGAGGCCGGAAGGAGATCCGCCTCCCGCCGCCTGGGCGGAGGGGCAAGCCCGTAGGTTATTCGACGTTCTGGACCTGCTCGCGCAGCTGCTCGCAGAGCGCCTTGGCTTCGAGCACGGCGCGCACCATCGCCGCGTTGCGGCACTTGGCCCCCAGGGTGTTGAGCTCCCGGAAGATCTCCTGGGTCAGGAAGTCCAGCCGCTTGCCGCTGGCCCCGGCCTCCGCCGCCACCGCCCGGAAGTGCCCGAGGTGCGAGCGCAGCCGGTCCAGCTCCTCGCTGACGTCGCTGCGGTCGGCGAGCAGCGCGACCTCCTGCGCCACCCGCGCCTCGTCCAACGGCTGGCCTCCCAGCAGCTCGGAGACCCGCCGCCGCAGCGCCGCGGCGCTCTCCTCGAGGGCCGGCCCGCGCAGCGCTTCGAGCTGGGCGGCCGTCGCGGCCAGCGCCGTAAGCCGTTCCTCGAGCGCCGCCGCCAGCCCGGCCCCTTCCGCTTCCCGCCCGGCGGTGAGCTGCGCCACCGCCGCCGCGGCGGTGCTCAGCAGCAGCTCCTCGTCGAGCTCGTTCCAGCCCTCGGCGGCGCTGGCCACGCGCAGCGCCGAGGGCATGCGCAGGAGGTCCCCCGCCGTCAACCCGGTGGTCAGCACCCCGGCGTCGAGCAGCTCGCGCACCGCCGCGTGCACCGCCCGCACCAGCTCGCCGTCGACCTCCACGGCGCTCTCGCGCTGCCCCGCGGCGCGCACCTCGACCCGCGCCTCGATCCGCCCCCGCACCAGCTCGCGCGCCAGCAGCTCGCGCAGCGCCGCCTCGCTCGCCCGCAACTCGTCGCTCAGCCGCAGCTGAACATCCAGAAAGCGATGGTTCACCGCCTTCAAGGCGACGGTGATGGCCCGTCGCGCGTTGCGCCCGCTGGCTTCGCCGTACCCGGTCATGCTGCGCATGGTGTCGATCCTCCCACTGCTCCCACTTCTCGTGCTGCTCGTGCTGCTCCCGCTGCTCCTCGATCCCCGCGTGCTCCCGTGGCCGGCCTGGTCACTGCTTTACCTCCCGTCGCGCGCCAGCCCCTCGGCGGCCGCCTCGGCGGCATCCAGGCGTTGTTGGAGCTCTCGCGCCGCGGCTTCCGGCGCCTGCCGCCGCGGCACCGACAGCGGCTCGCCGTAGACCAGGTGCACGGTCGCGAGGGGCAGGGGCACCAGAAAGCGATCCCAGGAGCGCAGGCGCCGGCACCGCGTCGCCGCGATCGCGACCGGTTGGACCGGAAAGCCGGTGGCCGCCGCCGCCAGGATGACCCCCGGTTGCACCACGCCGAGCGGACCGCGCGGCCCGTCCGGGGTGAAGGCCAGGTCGTAGCCCTCCCAGCCCTTGCGCAGCAGCTCGCGCAGGCCGGCGGCGCCGCCCTTGCGCGGCGGCCCGCTCGAGCCACGCGTCGCGTCGATGCCGAAGCGCGCCACCGTGCGGGCGATCAGCTCGCCATCGCTGCTGCGGCTGATCAGCACCGAGATGCGGCGTCCGCGGTAGGCATATGGCATCAGCAGCAGGTGCCGGTGCCAGAACGCGAGGATGAAGCGCTCGCCGTGCGCCTCCCAGGCACGCAGCGCCGCGTCGCCGTGATGGCGCAGCCGCACGCTGGCGCGCAGCCCCCGGATCAGCCAGGCGGCCCCGAGCGACAGCGCCGCGAGCCTGAGGCCGCCTGGGGCCTGTTCGGCCGCGGGACCTCCGGCTCCTTCTTCAGCCAGGGCACCCGTGGTCCCGCCCGCGGCGCCGCCGGCGCCAGAGTCGCCGCCGCCGCTCTGGCTCAGGCCCGGAACTGCAGTTCGTAGAGGCGTTTGTAGGTCCCCCCCAGGGCGAGCAGCTGGTCGTGCGAGCCCTCCTCCACGAGGCGGCCCGCTTCCATGACCACGATGCGGTCGGCCTTCATCACGGTTGAGAGGCGGTGGGCGATGACCAGAGTCGTGCGCCCCTGCATCAGGTTGTAGAGCGCCTTCTGCACCAGCGCTTCCGACTGGCTGTCGAGCTGCGAGGTCGCCTCGTCGAGGATCAGGATGGGGGCGTTCTTGAGCAGCGCCCGCGCGATCGCCAGCCGCTGGCGCTGGCCGCCGGACAGCCGCAGCCCCGACTCGCCGATGACCGTGTCGTAGCCCAGCGGCAGCTGCATGATGAACTCGTCGGCGTAGGCCGCGGCCGCCGCCTCGCGCACCCGCTCGAGCGGCAGGTCGGTGCGGCCATAGGCGATGTTGTGGCGGACGCTGTCGTTGAACAGCACCGTCTCCTGGGTGACGATGCCGATCAGCGAGCGCAGGCTGCCGAGGCGGAGGTCGCGGATGTCCAACCCGTCGACGGCAACCCGGCCGCGGTCCGGGTCGAAGAACCGCGGCAGCAGGTTGACCAGGGTCGACTTGCCGGCCCCCGAGGAGCCCACCAGCGCCACGATCTCGCCGGCCCGGATGGCGAGATCCACCTCGCGCAGCACCATCCGCCGCCCGTCGTACGAGAAGCAGACCCCCTCGTAGGCGATGCCCGTCAACACCTTCTCGGCAGTGCACGCGCCCGGGCGGTCGGCGATGTCGTTGGGCACCGACAGGAGGCGCGACACCCGCTGCGCGGCGGCCAGCGCCTCCTGCAGCACCAGGTTGACCTTGTTGAGCCTCCGGATCGGGTCGTAGAGCATGAACAGGGTGGTCAGGAACTGCACCAGCTCGGGGGCCGAAAGCTTGCCGGCGCGGATCGACTGGCCGGCGTAGATCAGCAACACTGCCGCGCCCAGCACGCCCAGCGATTCCACCACCGGCCCCGACGACTGCGCCAGCATCTGCGCGCGCAGGTTGACCTTGAGGTGCCGGCGGGTGGCCTCGCGGAACCGTTGCTGCTCGAACGGCTCCATGCCGAAGGCCTTGACCACCCGGTGGCCGCGGATGCCTTCGGCCATCAGGCTGGTGAGGTCGGCCATGCGCTCCTGGCTGCGGTGGCTGGTGCGGCGCATCCCCTTGCCGAAACGCACGATCGGATAGAGCAGCAGCGGCGCCGCGATCAGCGACACCAACGCCAGCTGGAAGTGGCTCGAGAGCAGGAAGACCAGCAGCACCAGCAGGGTGGCGGTCTGCTGGAACAGATCGAGCAGGCGGTTCGAGACCGCGCTCTGCATCAGCGCCACGTCGCTGACTACCCGCGACACCAGCTCGCCCGAGGTGTGGTCGGCATGGAAGCGGCTCGACTGATCGATGATCTGACCGTAAAGGTCGTTGCGGATATCGGTGGTGATGCCGAAGCCGATGCGCTGGAAGGCATAGCCCGACAGGAAGTCGGCGAACGAGCGCACGAAGAACACCATCACCACGAGCAGGGGGACGAAGTAGACCACCTGCGCGGGCCCCACTCCGAGGTGCCGCTTGAGCGAGGCATAGCCGCGGTCGAGCTGCCGCGACAGGTTGAAGCGCCGTTTCCAGCCGGCCAGGGGATCGGTGCGGCCGCCCCGACTCCGGTCATCGGCGCGCGCGCCGGGCGCCGGCGTGCCTGCCGCCGTCGCGGGAGCGCTCGCGCCCCTCGCGGCGGTCGCCGGACTCGCCGGACTCGCCGGGGGCGCCGGGGCAGCCGGGAGCGCCGGGATGCCGCCGCCCAGCGGGTCGGGCGCGCGGTCGCCGGCGAGCAGCACCTCGGCGAAGATGGGCTTGATCAGCGACGCGGTCGCGGCGGTCGCGGCGGCGAAGACGACGATGCCGGCGCCGGCCAGCAACCCCCAGGCGGCGTAGTGGCGCGCGTAGCGCCAGAAGAAGGCGGGCAAGGTCATGCCGCGGCCGCTCCGCTCCGCGCTCGCGCCAGCACCGCGGCCACCTGCCGCGCCGCCCGTACGCTCGCCCCACCCTCGCCGAGGCGTACCCGCAGCTCGGCCAGGCCGGCCCGCATCCGCGCCCGCGCCTCGCCGTCGGCGAGCAGCCGCAACGCCTCGGCGCTGATCCGCTCCGGCTCGGCCTCGCCTTGCAACAGCTCAGGCACCACTTCGCGACCCAGCACCAGATTGACCATGGCGAAGTTCGGCAGCCGCACCAGCAGCTTGGCCAGCAGGTAGCTCCAGCGCGCAAGACGATAGAGCACGATCATCGGCGTGCCAAGGAGCCCCACCTCGAGCGTGGCGGTTCCCGAGGCGCAGAGCGCCAGGTGCGAGTCGGCAATGGCGCCGAAGCGGTCGTCGCTCTCCACCCGCACGGAGAGCGCCGCGCCGCCTCCGCCGCCCTCGCCGCCCTGGCTCTCGAGAGGGTGCGGCGCGCGATCACCCGCACCCTGCCGCCGGAACGCCTCGACGTGCTCCGCCAGCAGCGTCTCCGGGATCCCGGGCGCCCGGATCAGCGACACCGCCACCGGCAGCTCGGCCGCCAGCCTGGCCGCCGCTCCGAGCATCACCGGCAGCAGCGCCTCGACCTCGCTGCGCCGCGACCCCGGCAGCAGCGCCAGCCGGTAGGGCTCGCCGGGAGCCCGCTCGCGGTCCCACGCGCTCTGCAGCAGGGGCACCTCGTCGACCAGCGGATGTCCGACGTGCACCGCCCGCACACCCGAGCGCCGGTAGAACTCCACCTCGAAGGGAAACAGCACCAGCATCTGGTCGACCCGCCGCGCGATGGTCCGCACCCGCCCTCGCCGCCACGCCCAGACCTGCGGACTGATGTAGTAGATGACAGGAATGCCCCGCCGCGCCAGCCGGCCTGCCAGCCGCAGGTTGAAATCGGGGAAGTCGATCAGCACCGCGGCGCGCGGCCGCCGCCGGTCCACTTCCGCCAGCAGCGCGGCAAACACCTGGCGGACGCGCGGCAGCACCTTCAGCACCTCGACGACTCCCACCACCGCCACCTCGGAGCTGTCGGCCACCGCCTCGAGTCCCGCCGCCCGCAGCTCGGCGCCGCCCAGCCCGAACGCCCTCAGTCCCGGCACCAGCCGGCGCAGCTCGGCGAGCAGCCGCGCGCCGTGCAGGTCGCCCGACGCCTCGCCGGCCACCATCAGCAGCTCATCCCCGCAAGGCTCCGAGGGGATGGCCGCCGTCACGGGATCGGCGCCGGCGGACCGGGCGGGAACGGATACATCAGCCAGGCCACGATCAGGCCGCCGCCGACCATGCCGAAGAAGAGTTGCAGGAAGAGTACGATCTGCGCGCGGCGCTCGCGGCGCCAGAGGCAGGTGAAGAAGGTGCTCACCAGCAGGGCGTACACCACCATCAGCAGGAAATGCGAGAGCAAGTTCACTCCTTCTGGCCGCTGGCGATATCCCAGGCGTCCAGCACCAGCAGCAGGTTCATCAGGCCGGCGGTGAGCAGGAACGCGGTGCCGTACTCGAAGCCGGCGGCCTCCTGCTGGCCTTCGTAGTGGAGGCCGTAGCGCAGCACGAAATAGGGCACGCCGGTGCCGATCTCGCCGAACGTCGCCAGGTAGGTCAGCCATTGCGGCGGCATCGGCCGATAGAGATTGCCCTGCAAGCTGCAACCGATGCCGAGCGAGATCATCACCAGCGCGAAGAAGATCAGGCCGCGCGCGGTCCGCTTGAGATAGACATGGCCGAGGCCGGGCACCAGCCAGGCGAGCGCCACGGCCATCACCACCTGCGCCGCGGGCAGCGGCCGCACCGCCGGAGCGTCCTGGGAAGGCGGGGGCGCGGTGGGCGTCTCGGGGCTAGCGGTTTCTGGCAATCGATTTCTCCTCGTCGCTCTCATGAACGGCATGAACGGCATGGGCGGCATGGGCGGCCACGGGTGGCCAAGAGCGCTCGCAGGCGCTCGCGGTCCAAAGCGGGTCCTCCGCGGTCAGCCGGACCTCCGCCGGACCTGCCATGGAGCCGGCGAGCCCGGCCCGCGGCATGAACAGAGTCTGCATCGTTGACTGGTCAAGGGGCAAGCGGGCGCCGCCCGCCGGGAGCGGGGAGGACGCGGGCGGCTGGCGGGTGGCGCCGGCTCAGCACTCGTCGTTCAGCAGCTCTCTCAACTCCTTGCCCGGCTTGAAGTAGGGGATGCGCTTGGGCGGCACCTTCACCTGATCGCCCGTCTTCGGATTGCGCCCGGTGCGCGCACCGCGGTGACGGATGCGGAAGCTGCCGAAGCCCCTGAGCTCGATCTTCTCGCCATCCTTGAGCGAGTGGACGATGCTGTCGAACACCGTGTTGACGATGATCTCGGCGTGCTTCTTGGTCAGCTGCGTCGTCCGAGCCACTTCCTCCACCAGCTCGGCCTTGGTCATGCCGTCCTTCAAAGGCACCGTCGTCATCTCCCTCCCCTTTCCTCAGAATGGACGCCGGCCGGCCCCGGCAACCATCGCGCGCCACTCAGGCCGAGCCCCGCGTGGTCCGCCGCTTCCCGTTCCCTGACCTACTCTGAAGACCCCGCGTGCTCTTCCTGCTGCTGTTGCTGCTTCTTGCCCTCGCGCCGCTTACCACCTCCGGCGTCCGCGTCGACTGCCGGGGCAGCCGGCGCCGCCGGGGCAGCCGGCGCCGCCGCCGAGGCCGCCGGGGCCTCGGGAGCCGCCGTGTCCGCCTCGTGCGTGGCCGACGCCTCGGGCGCCGCCGTCGCGTCGTGCGCTTCCACTGCGTCGTGCGCTTCCGCGTCGTGCGCATCCGCCGCGTCGTGCGTTGCCGCTGCATCCTGCGCAGGCGTGGCCGTCCCGGCCGCGCTGGCGCCGCCCGCCCCGCCCGCGCCACTCCCAGATTGGTGGCGGCGCGCGGCCGCCTCGGCCTTCATCTCGGAGATCTCGTTCGGCGACGGCTGCGTCACGCCGCGCATCGACAGGCCCACCTTCTTGTCGTCTTCCTCGATGCGCAGGATGCGGGTCCGCACGTAATCGCCGACCGCGAAGCGGTCCTCGAGCTTGACGCCGCTCGGGACGTCGATCTCGCTGATGTGGGCGAGACCCTCGAGCCCGTTGTAGATGTCGATGAACAGGCCGAAATCGGTGACGTTGACGATGCGGCCGCTGAGCACGTCGCCGACCTTGTGCTGGCGCGCGAAGTCATCCCACTCGTTGGGCATGAACTCCTTGATCGACAGCGAGACGCGCTGGTTCTCGACGTCGATGTTGGTAATGCGCGCCTTGACCACGTCGCCCTTCTTGAGCACCTCGCTGGGATGCTTGACGCGCTTGGTCCAGCTCATGTCCGAGACGTGAATCAAACCGTCGATGCCCTCGGTGATCTCGACGAAAGCGCCGAACTCGGTCAGATTGCGCACCTTGCCCTCGATCACCGTGCCCTCAGGATGTGTGTCGGCCAGCTCCTCCCAGGGATTGCGCTCGGTCTGGCGCAGCGACAGGCTGATGCGCCGCTGATCCATGTCGAGCTCGGAGACGATCGCCTCCACCTCGTCGCCGACCTCGAGGATCTTGGCCGGGTTGACAACCTTTTTGGTCCACGACATCTCGCTGACGTGAATCAGCCCCTCGACGCCTTCCTCGATCTCGACGAAGGCGCCGTAATCGACCAGCGACACCACGCGGCCGCGCACGCGCGAGCCGATGGGGTATTTCTTGTCGACCAGGGTCCAGGGATCGTCGCCCTTCTGCTTGTAGCCGAGCGAGACGCGTTCGGTCTCGGGATCGAACTTGAGGATCACCACCTCGACCTCGTCGCCCACCGAGAAATGCTCGGAGGGGTGGTTGACGCGCCCCCACGAGATATCGGTGATGTGCAGCAGGCCGTCGATGCCGCCGAGGTCGATGAACACGCCGTAATCGGTGATGTTCTTGACCACGCCCTTGAGCCGCGCCCCTTCCTCGAGCTTCTTCAACGTCTCGGCCTTCTTCTTCACCAGCTCGGTCTCGAGCACCGCCTTGCGCGACAGCACGATGTTGTTGCGCCGCCGATCCAGGCTGATGACCTTGAACTCCATCTCCTGGCCGCGCAGCGATTCGAGGTTCTTGACCGGTTTGATGTCCACCAGCGAGCCGGGCAAGAAAGCGCGCAGGCCGACGTCGACGGTGAGGCCGCCCTTGATGCGATCGGTGATGCGCCCCTTGATGACCCGGCCGTCCTTGTAGGCGCGCTCCACCTCGGTCCAGCGGCGCATGCGCTGCGCCTTGATGCGGGACAGCAGGACGTGTCCCTCGAGGTCCTCGGTCTTCTCGAGCAGCACGTCGACCTCTTCGCCGACCGCCACCGTGAGGCGGCCCTCGCGATCGGTGAACTCCTCGATCGGAATCAGGCCCTCCGATTTGTAGCCGACGTCCACGATCACCGAGTTCGAGGTCACCCCGATGACGCGGCCCGGAACGATCTCCCCCTCGGTGAGATTGCGCATGCTCTCGTCATACAAATCGAGGAGCTTCTGGTAGTCCTGCTGCTCCTGGTGTTGCTCCTCCGCATCGGACTCGGCCGTCATGGTCGGCTGGTCCTGGCTTTCTTCACTGGCCGGCATAGAAAAACGTACCTCCTTGGGCATTGGATTCAGGCGCCTGGCCTGTCGTCCCCCGCTGGCTCGAGATCAACTCTCGAGATCCACCTCGAGATGGCGCTCGAGCCGGGAGCGGCATGCGGCCGCCCCGGCTGGGGGAGAATCGTATCGGTCGAGTTCCGCTTAACTTGTTGAGAACTCGGGACGTAAGAGTATAGAGCCGCGCCTCCGGGGTGTCAACCACAGCGGAGAGCGGCACAGCGCGGAAGGGCGGCGGCTTGCGCGCGACCCGCGCCCCTCAGACCCGCGCGGGGAGGGCCGCCTCGGCCGCGGTCGTTTCCGGGATCTTCGGGGTCTCCGGGGTTTCGAGGGATACCCCGCCTCCCAGGCGCTCCTGGCCCCGGCCTGCCGGCGTCTCCGCCGCCAACGCCGGCACAGCCGCGGTGTGGACCTCCAAGCCGGCCGCCCAATCCAGCCATTCGGCGAGCACCACGAGCGTCCACAACGCCCGGGCATGGTCGCGCTCGCGGCGCAGGTGCTCGCCGAGCAGGGCGCGCGCCGCTCCCTCGTCGACCCCCACCGCCCCCAGCCGCCCGGCGGTCAGGCGCTCCTCCGCCCAGCCGCGCAACGGCCCGCGCAGCCAGGATGCCAGCGGCACCGACAGTCCGCGCTTGCGCCGGTGCACGACCCAGCGCGGCAGGTAACGCGAGGCGTAACGTTTCAGGAAGACCTTGGTCGCGAACCCCCGCACGCGCTGCTCGTCACTCAACCTGGCTGCCAGCTCCATGACGTCGCGGTCGAGGAAGGGCGCCCGCAGCTCGAGAGCGTAGTGCATGCTGGCGCGGTCGGCCTTGGTCAGCAGTCCTTCGGCGAGCGAGGTCTCGAGATCGTGCTGCTGCACCCGGTCGAGCACCGTCCCGACCGGCGCGGCGCTCCAGGCATCCAGGCCATCTTCGCGATCCGCGCCGAGGGGGATCGCCGGCGCCGGGAAGCCGAGCCGCGCCAGGGTCTCAGGCGCGAGGTTCGAGGTCCACAGCAGGTGCCGCTGCAGCCCTTCGAGCCCCTCGCCGGCGACGAAGCGCTTGAGCAGGAACGACAGCGTCACCTTCTTGTCGCTCGGCGGCAGCCGCGTCACGACTCCCGCCAGCAGGCGCCGCAGCGACCGCGGCAGCCTCTCGTAGCGCTCGGCGAGCCAGACGCCGCTGTGCGTCGGATAGCCGCCGAACAGCTCGTCGCCCCCCTCCCCCACCAGCACCTGCCGCACTTCGGCGGCGGCGCGCCGGGCGAGCAGCGCCGCCGGCACCCAGGCCGGGTCGGCGAGCGGCTCGCCCGCCATCCGCACCAGCTCGGGCAGGCAGGACATGAAGTCTTCGGGCCGCACCCAGACCTCGGTGGTCGTGAGACCCAGCCGTCCCGCCACTCGGGCGGCGACCTCGCCCTCGTCGTAGCTGGTCTCCGGGAAGCGCAGCGAGAAGGCCCGCAGCGGCAGCTCCGGGCGCACCGAGCGCGCCACTGCCGTGACCAACGATGAGTCCACGCCACCGGACAGGAAGACG
>Ga0209118_1000590_pt1 | contig 19150 bp, 20 predicted proteins | sample BlaSpr_A8_Ref_M1_FD_187988 | JGI IMG/M metagenome (GOLD analysis project Ga0209118, IMG submission 187988) | Forest soil microbial communities from Thunder Bay, Ontario, Canada - Black Spruce, Ontario site 2_A8_Ref_M1 (SPAdes) (version 2) | ecosystem: Environmental > Terrestrial > Soil > Boreal...
CCTCGGCGGTCCCCACGCCGCTTCTTCCTGCACCACCCCTCGCCACGCCGCCGGCGCCTTCATCGGGCGCGGTGCTTACCCATCCCCTGCCGCCGGCGATGACCGCACCACAGGTCACGAGCGATGCGATTGCGCTGTTGCTGCCGCTGGAGTCAGCGTCGTATGGCCTTGCGGCCGAAGCCGTGAAGGCAGGCTTCCTCGCTGCCGCCAATCGCGCCGGGATCAGCTCCCGAATCCGCGTGATCGGCCACGGCGACGACGGGGTTTTGCCGGCCCTCGCGGCGGCCGCGGATGCAGGCGTCGCCCTGGTCGTCGGCCCGTTGACGCGCGACGATCTCAAGACCGTGATCGCCATGGCCCCTTCGCGTCCGCGGATGCTCGCGCTCAACCAGACCGACGACGGCTCGCCACTGCCCGACAATGCATACGCGCTCGCGCTTTCAGTCGACAATGATGCCGCCCAGATCGCGCGCGTCGCGCGCGCGGACGGCGTGCGTTCGTTTGCCGTCGTCGTGAGCAGCGGCGCGCTGCAGCGCCGATTCGCCGCGGCGTTCGCCGCCGAATGGCAAAGCGCAGGGCGAGCTCCTCTGAGCGAGTATCGTTTCGACCCCAACCCGGAATTGCTGGGCCAACTCCGACGCGAGCTCGCAGCGCACCCTCCCGACGCGGTGCTGCTGGCGATCGACGGCGAAGACGTCGCGCTCGCCAAGTCGTTTCTGCCGCAAGGCCGGGTCTATGCGGTGAGTCAAATCGCCGACGATTTGTCGCCGCCGATGTTGAGGGATCTCGAAGGCGTCCGCTACGTCGAGATTCCGTGGCTCGCGGAGCCCGAGAGTCTGGCCTCGGCCGGCCCGCCGCGGATACGGTTCGATAGCCCGCTACTGGAGCGGCTGTATGCCCTCGGCCTGGACGCCTTGGCGCTGGCGCAGATGTTCGCCGAGCCAGTACCTCCGGATCGTGTCGAGTTGGACGGCGCAACTGGCCATCTTTCGCTGACGCCCGCCGGCACTTTTGCGCGCCAGGGCAGGATGATGGTGATCCACGACGGACGCGCGATGCCCGACCCCGCGCTCCGATGAGCGTCGGGTGAACGCGGGCGCTGCGGCCGAAACCCTTGCCGCCGAATTCCTGGAGGCGCGCGGTCTCGCCGTGGTCAAGCGAAACTATCGCTGCCGCGGCGGCGAGATCGATCTCATCGCACGTGACGGAACAACGCTGGTGTTCGTCGAAGTGCGCCTGCGCAGCAGCAGCGCCTTCGGCGGAGCGCGTGCCAGCATCACCGCCGCCAAGCGCCGCCGGATCAAGTTCGCCGCCGGCCTTTTTCTGTCGAATTTGAGGCGCGAGCCACCGTGTCGCTTCGATGCCATATTGCTCGACGGACTGAACATGGCGCGCATCGAATGGCTGGTCGACATCGATATTGGCTAAGGGACCGGCAACCCGCTTCCCGCCGAGCGACCGAGCGGGTCGCAAGCGATCGAACCACGGCGGGGCGGCCTCGATACGATTGTTGCTACAATCAAATTTTCTAAGGCTCCCTCGCTTCGATGGACATTGCATCGCGTATCAGGGCGCATTTCGCCGAAAGCGCCGAGCTCAAGCTCGCTGCAGCGGAGGCCATGGCGCCGCAAATCGCCCGCGCCGCGGCGCTGATGACCGATTGCCTGCTTGCCGACGGCAAGCTTTTGGCGTGCGGCAATGGCGGTTCGGCTTCGGACGCGCAGCATTTTGCGGCGGAGATGGTCGGTCGCTTCGAGCGCGAACGCCCCGAGCTGCCGGCGATCTCGCTTACCACCGACACGTCGATCCTGACCGCGATCGCCAACGATTACGATTTCGGTCAGGTGTTCGCGAAGCAAGTTCGCGCGTTGGGCCGCGCGGGCGATGTATTGCTCGCCATTTCGACCTCGGGCAATTCCGGTAACATCACTGCGGCCGTCGCCGCGGCGCACGAGCGCGAGATGCGGGTGGTTGCGCTGACCGGCAAAGGTGGAGGCCGCATCGGTGAACTCCTGTCGCCCGCGGATGTCCACCTGTGCGTACCGCATTCCAGCACGGCGCGGATTCAGGAAGTCCACATCCTGACCATCCATTGCCTGTGCGACGCCGTCGACGCCAGCTTGCTCGGAGACGAATCATGATACTCGGCACGACACCGCGCCTGCCGTCGGCATTTTCAATCTTCATCGCGGCGGCGATTTTCGCCTGCGCACTCGGCTTGAGCGGCTGCATTCCGCTGGCGATCACGGGCGTTGCCGCCACCGCGTCGGTCGCCACCGATCGCCGCAGCACCGGTGCGCAGCTCGATGACGAGCTGATCGAAGACAAGACCGCCGTACAGGTCCTCGAGCGCTTCAAGGGCAATGATGTTCACCTCAATGTCACCAGCTACAACGGCAATGTCCTGCTGACCGGTGAGGTGCCCTTCGACAGCGTGAAGACCGACATCGGCGAGATCGCCGGCAGGATGCCGAAGGTGCGCAGCGTGCAAAACGATCTGTTGGTCGGCGCCGCCACTGGCTTGGGCTCGCGCAGCAATGACACGCTGATTACGTCCAAGGTCAAAGCCAGGTTTGTCGAATCCAACCAGTTTCAGATCAACCATGTCAAGGTCGTGACCGAGCGCGGCATCGTCTACCTTCTCGGCATCGTGCGCCCCGCGGAAGGCAACGCCGCGGCGGAGATCGCCCGCACGACCAGCGGCGTCCAGCGCGTCGTCAAGGTGTTCGAGTACATCAATTGACGAGTTTTGCGGCGCCCGCGTTCGCCGTCAAGCTGGCCAGGCGAGACGACCTCGCCGCGCGAGTTGCGGCGCTGACCCGTCCCCTGGTCTTCACCAATGGCGTATTCGACCTTCTTCATCGAGGCCACGTCACCTACCTTGACCACGCGCGCCGTCTCGGCGCGTCGCTGGTGGTCGGCGTCAACACCGACGCTTCGGCTCGCAAGCTGAACAAAGGCACCGAACGACCGCTCAATCCGCTCGAGGATCGGATGGCGGTTCTCGCGGCGCTGGAATCGGTGAGCCTGGTGGTAGCTTTCATGGAAGAGACTCCCCTTCAGCTCGTGCTGCAGTGTCATCCCGATGTCATCGTCAAGGGCGGAGATTACGACGTCGAAACGACGGTGGGCGCCGCCGAAGTGCTTGGCTGGGGCGGTCACTTCGAATCCGTCCCACTCCTCGCCGGCCGCTCGACCAGCGCGTTGCTGGAAAAGATCCGTCGCTAGACGTGTACGTCGTCGCTCTCGCCGCTGCCGTGCGCCGGCATTGCGGCGTGTTGTGAACTGCGCCGCGAAGAAGAGCGCTACGGCTTGTTATACTTGCGGTCTGGCATTAGCGCCCCCATGTTCCAAATTTTCGATGCCGCGCGATTGAAGGCGCTCCTGTCGGCGGCGTGAAGGCGCTCCTGTCGGCGGCGGCATCGCAGGCCGGACGCGCGCGATCAGTGCTTGCGAGTTAGGGTCCCATAATGGAAGCGATTGTTCATTTTGATCGGGAGGTTGATGCGCGGGGGCTGAACTGCCCGCTGCCGATCCTGCGCACCAAGAAAACTCTCAACGACATGCAGAGCGGCCAGGTGTTGCGCATCCTCGCGACCGATCCGGCGGCGGTCCGCGATTTTCAGGCTTTTTCGAAGCAGACCGGAAATCAACTTTTACAGCACGGCGAGCAGGACGGGGCGTTCTTCTTCTTGCTTAAGCGCAAGTAAGTCCAAAGCGACATCGCGCCTAAGTCTGCCGCGCATCTTCGCCGGCAAAACGCGGGATCAGCCATGACCGAAACCAGTAAGCAAGCAAGCGTCGCTGACGACACGACGAGCGTCCTCGAGCTCACGTCGGATAATTTCGCGAAATCCATCGACGATCATCCGTTGGCGGTCGTCGACTTCTGGGCACCGTGGTGCGCGCCCTGCCGTGCGTTCGCGCCGGTCTTCGCTGCTGCCGCTGCAAGGCATCCGGATGCCTTGTTCGCCAAGGTCAACACCGAAGATCAACCAGAAATCGCCGCGCAGTTCGGCATTCGATCGATTCCGACGCTGATGATCTTTCGCGATAACATCATCGTGTTCTCGGAAGCTGGAGCGCTGGGCGCCGGTGCTTTGGAGCATGTGCTTGTCGCAGCCAAAGCACTGGATATGGAGGCCGTGCGCCGCAGTATCGAAGCCGAGGACGCCGCGAGCGAGTCCGAAGGCGCGAGCCCGGGAGCCTAGCGTACTCAGTACGCTAGCGCCGGTATCGGTTGAGGAAGTCGGCGACGATGCCGCGCTGGCTCTTGTCGATCGCCGATTCGAGGGTTCGATCCGTGGGATCGTATTGCGCGGCCTTGCGGAATGCGTTGATCGCCTCCTGGTGGCGGCCCTGCGCCTGAAGCGAGTACCCCAGACATCGCCACGGCTCGGCGCTCCAGAATTCAAGGTCGGACCAGGCGCGGCAAATCTCAGTCGCGCGGCGCCAGTTCCCGGCCTGCAGCATGCGCGGCCCTTCGCCGCGGAAAAGCGAAAGTCGCGCCTGCCGGTCCGCAAACAGGGCGGTCGTATCGACATCATTGGCGGAGGTGGCTAGCGGAACGTCAGGACCCTGCAACGACGCGCCTATGCCTTTGGCGATCGCGCTGATCTTGCCAACGTCGCCCTGAAAACCACGCGGCAGCAACGACGGCGGCGACGGCACCCAGGCGACGACGGCGTTTTTGGCAGCACTGATCGAGTCGGCCATCGGCTCATGCCAGGCGACACCGTAGAGCCAGAGCATGGCCGCCAATCCAACCACGCCGGTAATGGTATTCAGCACTCCCGGCGGGCTATGGGTCACCAGACAATCCTCCGCGAAATCCCAGTCGGTCTCGCCACGTTGCGCGATCTTCTCGTAGGCGATCGCGACCAATATCGGCGCTAACAGGGGAAATCCGCAGGCAATGCCCTCCCACCAGACACGAAACGAGCGTCGCAGCGCCCGGCGCAGTTGCGCCCGGACGTCGCGCCGGGCGTAGGCGTCGCTTATGGAAAACTGGAGATAAATGCCGAACAGCCATTTGCCCGGAGTGAGCTGGAGCGCCGCGATCAGCAGTGCCTCGATCGGCACCCAACTCAACGTGATCAGGATCGGCGCGAACAAGGGATGCCCGACCCAGAACGCCGTACTGTCGCTGATCATGCCCGAGCTGTGCAGCGCCGAGAGCAGAAGCGCGAGCACCAGTCCCCAGATCGAATAATCGAACAGCCGCGCCGCCAGGCGGTTCCATGGCCGCGGCTCGCTGGTGCGGCCGGCTTTCGCGCGCTCGAGCTCGGCCATGCGCAACTGGAAGATCCAACTCGCGTCCTCCTGGGGAGCGTCCGTTCCCAGAAAAACGCTTTTTTCCCGTCGCCAGTTCAGGATCGCCAGGTCGGTTTGCGGGACCAGCACCGGCTCCGGGCTGATTCTGCGTTGACGTATCCACGCCAAGCCGTGGACGACCCCATAGACCACAGCGAGTGCGAGCAGCAACAGTGTCAGCCAGACCAGAACCTGCTTCGCGACAAGCACCGCGTCGGTGGGCGTCACGAACACGATCGCGGCCGCGATGAAAGCGCCGAAGAAAACACACAGCGCAAGCTGTCCGAGCGTCGAGCGTCCGATCGAGGCGACGCGTTCGGTCAAACCGGGATGATGGGGATGCTTTTCCGGCAAGTTCGAAGGCAGCGTCAATGCCTTTTCGTCGATGTCGATAACGTCATCGCCGGTCGCGCTTCCCCCGAGCGTGGCCGCGACATTGCTCACGAAGTGCGCGATCCGCTGCTCGGTATTGGCCTCGGTGGTAACGGAGAGCTCCTTGTCGTAATGGAGCCGATGGTCCCGGTCGCTCAGTATGCGACTGGCATGATTTATAAAGCGGAGTGCTTCTTCGACATTGCCCTGTCCGTCGCGCGTTTTCGCATAATATTTTCGGATCAGGCGGCGCAGCGCGGCCCGCACTTCCTCGTCGGAGGCGAGCTGCGGAATACCGAGCGCTTCGTACAACGTCGCTTTCATTACTTATCTGGGCCAAAAAGGGACGGATTCTGACATTGGAATACTCCGGGAAATGGGGTTCCAATGCAAGTCGAGGGATATCGCGGCTCCGAACAGGGCTTCGGAGTGGCGCCCCGCGGCATTCGCTGCCGTGCTACGTCAGTCCCTTGATGAGGCTCTGATTCCGAACGCGCCGGTTGGGTCGCCCCGCGGCCATAAAAAAGCGGCCGTTTCGGCCGCTTTCCTGATCTTCCGTGGGTCCGCGCTGGAGGCGGATGCTTACTCGCCCTGCTTGCCGCCCTCGCGGTGCGCGAGCTTTTCGCGAATGCGAGCCGATTTTCCCGAACGATCGCGCAGGTAATAAAGCTTTGCCCGCCGCACGTCGCCCTTGCGTTTCACTTCGATACTCGCAATGAGCGGTGAATAGGTCTGAAATGTTCGCTCCACGCCCTCGCCGCTCGAAATCTTGCGCACGACGAACGAGGAGTTCAGGCCCCGGTTCCGCTTGCCGATCACCACGCCTTCGTAGGCCTGCACGCGCTTGCGCTCACCCTCGACGACATTGACATTGACGATGACGGTGTCTCCCGGCGAGAACTCGGGCACGGTCTTGCCCAGGCGGGCAATTTCTTCCTGTTCCAGCGTATCGATGATATTCATCTGCGTAGGCTCCATGAATGTTATGGCCGTTGGCCTTGTGCGCAGCGCAGATCGCCATCTGTTGCGCACCCTTTGTTGTCGATCACCTGCAATGCTATCGCTGTTCTTTTCCTTCGTCCGATCCATGTGTGAGCTCGCTCAAGTATTCCTTGAGCAGACTCGTCTCGTCTTCGCTCATTCCTCGCGCCGCGAGCAAGTCCGGGCGCCGCAGCCAAGTTCGCCCCAGCCCCTGCTTGCGTCTCCAGCGCGCTATCGCCGAGTGGTCCCCGCCCAGCAGCACCGGCGGCACGGCGCGGCCTTGGTAGGTCTCCGGCCGCGTGTAGTGTGGACAATCGAGCAGGCCATCGACAAACGACTCTTCGACCTTGGACCGCTCATCGTTCAATACGCCCGGCAGCTGCCGGACCACTGCCTCGATCAGGAGCAGCGCCGGAAGCTCTCCGCCGGAGACGACAAAATCTCCTACTGCGAATTCCAGATCCACCTCTTGTTCCAGAAGCCGCTCATCGATCCCTTCGTAGCGCCCGGCAAGCAGGACCATACCGGGACCCGCCGAGAGCTCGACCACTCGCCGATGGGTGAGCGGCTGACCCTGCGCCGACAAATGCACCACCGGCGCCGCCTCGATCCCTGCAGCACGCATGCCTTCGCGTGCCGCGCGCAGCGCCTTTCCAAGCGGCTCCGCGGTCATCACCATGCCCGGGCCTCCGCCGTAGGGCCTGTCGTCGACGGTCCGGTAGCTGTTCGTCGCAAAGTCTCGCGGGTTGCGACAGCTTAACGTCCAGATCCCTCTCTCCAGCGCACGCCCGGTCACGCCGTAGCACGCCGCGGCCGCCACCATCTCGGGGAACAGCGTGACGATTTCGATGCGCATGCCTCGACCCGCGCTGAAGCGGGTACCTCTTAAAAGTCCGCCGGCCAATCCACCATGATCCGACCGGCGGCGGGATCGATCGCATCGACATACGCGGCAACGACCGGAATCAGCCGGACTGCGCCGTCCTCCGACTCCACCTGCAACACCGGATGCGCGCCGGTCTCGAGCACTTTGCTTACCCGGCCGAGCTTCTCCGCCGCCCGGTTGACGACGACCAGTCCGACTAAGTCGGACCAATAAAATTCGCCCGTGCCGGGCTCGGGCAATGCCGAGCGAGGCACAGCCACCCAGGCGCCCCGCCACTGGAGGGCTGCTTCGCGATCAGCGAGCCCGTCGAGTGCCGCAACCAGGGTATCGCCGTGTTGCCGCGCCGCCCGCACCGTAAACTCGCGCCATGCTTCGGCGTTTGGTGCCGGTGCAAGCCACCATGTCGTGTAGTCCAGAAGCGTCGCGATCGAAGCGGTGTAGGGGCGTGCCTTGATCCAGCCCTGGATGCCATAGGGAGCCAGCACGCGCGCCATGACCACCATGGACCCCGCAGCTGCCGACCCAGACTTCGGTGTTGCGGTCGCCGCGCTGCCTGCCTTCGTTTCCCGGATTACGTTGGTTGCCTTAGTCAGCGCTCGCCGCGGGCGCGGTGACCGCCTTCGCGAGGGCGGCTTTCTTCACCAAGCCCGCGACTGTGTCCGAGAGCATCGCGCCGCGATGCTTCCAATGATCGATTCGATCGAGCGAAAGCCTCAGTCCCTCTTCGCCGTCTCCCGCAATCGGGTTGTAGAAGCCGACGCGCTCAATAAAGCGCCCGTCGCGTCGGTTGCGCGAATCGGCCACGACGACGTTGAAAAAAGGCCGCTTCTTGGCGCCGCCCCGAGCCAGTCTGATGACAACCATCGCGAATTCCGCCTGAACAGAAAAAGACTTTGATTATACGACGAAAAAGCCGCCACTGACAATCGAAACCCGCGCTGAGCAGTCGCGGCCAGCCTAGCGAAGGCCCGGGAACCCGCTCTTAAGCCCGCGCAACATTTTTTGCATGCCCCCCTTGGCGACCATCTTCACCATCTTCTGCGTCTGCTCGAATTGGGCCAGAAGGCGGTTGACTTCCTGCACCGACACGCCCGCGCCGGCGGCAATGCGTCGTTTGCGCGTAGCCTTGAGCAGTTCCGGCTTGGCCCGCTCGCCGGGCGTCATGGAATCGATGATTCCTACCAGCCTGCGAATGGCGCGCTCGTCGACCTGGCTGCCCTGCGCCGCGCGGGCGAGGTCGCCAGGCAGCTTGTCGACAAGGCTTTCCATCCCGCCCATCTTTCGCATTTGGTCGATCTGCGCCTTGAAATCCTCGAGGTCGAAACCTTTGCCGGATTTCACCTTCTTTGCCAAGCTGCGCGCGGCCTGCTCGTCGATCTGTCGGTGAGCATCCTCGATCAGGGTCAGAACATCGCCCATGCCGAGGATGCGCGACGCCATCCGGTCGGGATGAAAGACTTCCAGCCCGGAAAGCTTCTCGCCGACACCGACAAACTTGATCGGCGCACCGGTGACCTGGCGCACGGAAAGTGCCGCGCCGCCGCGCGCGTCGCCGTCGAGCTTGGTCAAGACGATGCCGGTGAGCGGCAGAGTTTCGCGAAATGCTTTCGCGGTATTCACCGCGTCCTGACCCTGCATCGCATCGACGACAAAAAGTGTTTCCACGGGCGACACGGCGGCATGCAGCGCCGCAATCTCCTGCATCATCGCGTCATCGATCGCCAGCCGGCCCGCCGTGTCGACCACGACCACGTCGTGATAATGGCGGCGAGCCCAATCGAGCGCCGCGTGCGCAATCGCGACCGGCGCATCGCTCGCCGAAGACGGAAAGAAATCGACCCCGACCTGGGCCGCGAGCGTCCTGAGCTGTTCGATCGCGGCCGGCCGATAAACGTCGCAGCTCACCAGCAGCACTTTCTTGCGCATGTCGGCACGGAGCAGTCGAGCCAGCTTGCCCGCGGTCGTGGTCTTGCCGGCACCCTGCAATCCCGCCAACAGGATCACTGCCGGCGGGGCCACCGCGAGATTGAGCGGCGTCGCGCTGCCGCCCATGAGCGTGGCGAGCTCGCGCTGGACGACGCCGACCAGCGCCTGGCCCGGCGTGAGCGAGCTGACCACCTCCTGGCCAATGGCCTTGTCGCGCACCGCGGCAATGAAATCCCTGACCACGGGCAGCGCTACATCGGCCTCGAGCAGCGCCATGCGCACTTCGCGCAAAGCGTCCTGGATATTGGCGTCGGTCAACCGCGCTTCGCCGCGCAGTTGCTTCATGACACGGCCGAGCCGGGCGGTTAGATTGTCAAGCATAAGGGAGTGAAATCGGCATGCGGCAGCGACATGAGCGCGCTGGTGTAAACTCAATCAGCCGCGAGGCACTTTACGCATGATTTTACTCTACCTGCCGGTATCCGCCGCGTATCTTGGGTCGGCGTGGCTCGAATGGCAGCGTCTGGTTCAGCCGGCGACAACAGACCTTCATCGCCGCATTGCGATCGCTTCGTGGCTGACCGCTTGCGCGCTGATCGGGCACGCATTCCTGGTCTCGAGCGCGATCGTCACCGTCGCCGGACTGGACTTGAGCCTCGCCAATGTGCTGTCGGCAGTGGCCGGCATGACCGCGTTGTTTGCCTGGCTCGGATCGCTCACCCGTTCGCTACCCGGCGTTGTCGTCGTCGCGCTACCGGTGGCCGCGCTGGCGTCGTGGCTTCCTCTCCTGTTCGCGAATCCGCATCGATTCTCCTTCACCGAGGAGCCTTGGGCCGCGCTGCATATCGCCGTCGCCCTCATCGCGTATGCCCTTTTGATCGTCGCAACCATGCAGGCGCTGATGTTGATGGGCCTGCAAAAGCGACTTCATCGGGGCCTGCCGGAGCCGAACGCGGGAGAGCTGCCCCCGCTTTTGACGATGGAGCAATTTCTGTTTCGCATCGTGGGTGCCGGATTCGCCTTGCTGACGCTGACCCTCGCGACCGGTATTTTCTTTTCCGAGCAGCTGTTCGGCAAACCCCTGACCCTGAATTACAAGACGGTATTCTCGGTGCTCGCCTGGGTTGCGTTCGGCGCCCTTCTCGTCGGGCGGCACCGATTCGGTTGGCGCGGCCGTACCGCGCTCAATTGGATCCTGTTCGGCAGCGCGCTGCTTCTGCTTGCTTATATCGGCAGCAAATTCGTGCTCGAAGTGATACTTCGGCGCTAGCGCGCTGAAAGCACCGGTTCCTTGACAGCGTCGCAACGCGGCCAAATACTCGGGCCGCATCCTCTCTCGCGCCCCCTGATTTGAGCGACATTTCGGTTTCCACGCTGGTGCTCTGGGTGATCGTGATGCTCGTCGTCTCGGGCTTCTTCTCGATCGCCGAGACCGCGATGATGGCCGTCAACCGCTACCGGCTGCGGCTGCGCGCGCAGCGCGGCGCACGAGGAGCGAAGCTCGCCCTTGACCTCCTCGCCCGCACCGACAAGCTCCTCGGTGTGATCCTGCTTGGAAATACACTGGTCGCCGCTGGCGCGGCAACGCTTACCGCGGTGATCACCAAGCGGTTGTACGGCGAAGGCGAGGTACCGCTGGCGATTGGAGCGGTCGCGATCTCGTTCGCGCTGCTTGTGTTCTCGGAAATCGCACCGAAGGTCGTCGGCGCGGCCCACGCCGACCGACTCGCGCCGCTGGTGAGCTTCATCCTGGCACCGATGCTCAAAGCGGCAACGCCGGTCGTCTGGTTCGTCAATCTTTTCGTGCAGGGCTTGCTCAAGCTGCTGCGGCTCCAGCCCGGACTCGAACCGGAGGCGACGCTATCGCAGGAAGAGGTGCGCAGCCTGGTGCTCGAAGGTCACTATTTTCGGGGCAAACATCGCGCCATGCTTGCCAATCTCCTCGATCTTGATTCGGTCACCGTCGACGATGTGATGACCCCGCGCAACCACATCGAGGCACTCGATCTTTCGGAGAAACCGGCTCTGCTCGCGCAGCAATTGGCGACAAGCTATCACACGCGGGTGCCGGTCTTCGAACACGCGTTGGACAACATCATCGGCGTCCTGCATCTGAAGCAGGTCCTCCGGCTGCAGCAGGCGGGGGAAATCGATGCCGAGCACTTGCGCACCATTCTTCGGCCCGCGTATTTCATTCCCGCGGGGACGCCACTTCTGGCGCAGCTGCAGCAGTTTCAGGCCGATCGACAGCGTCTTGGCCTGGTCGTCGATGAATATGGCGAATTGCTTGGATTGGTTTCCCTGGAGGATATCCTGGAGGAAATCGTCGGAGAATTCACGACCCAGGCTCCCGGCGGGGCGGAAATCTTTCAGCGCGAGCCCGACGGCAGTGTGGTAGTAGACGGAATGGCTCCGCTGCGCGTTCTCAATCGCAAGCTGGGTACCTCTTTTCCGCTGGAAGGCCCGAAAACCCTCAGCGGCTTGATCGTGGAGCATCTTGGCGATATTCCCGATGCCGGAGTGAGCTTCCGCCTGGCCGGACAGACGGTCGAAGTGCTCCAGGTCCAGGACCACGCGGTGAGGGTCGTCAAACTGGCGCCGCCCGTGGGCCGCAGCCCTTTGCCGCCTTTACAAACCACGGGCGAGCAGGCATCATCGATAAGTTAACTTTTATGCGTCTGGAATATGCACGCGACGCCTCTTCGGAGGTTCGGCGCGAGGCACCGAACAATGGCTACCAAGGCGGCAGTTTCGAGCATCAGCGGTCTGGCACGGGCGATGGTGCAGCACGGCCTATTGTCCGAATACGACGCTGAGACGTTTCAGGGACAGGCCCAGACCGCGAGCATCGGTTTCGTCGAGCAGCTGCTGCTTTCCAAGCGGATGAATGCTGCGCAGGTCGCCGTCTTTGCGTCGCGCGCATTCCGTGCGCCGCTGTTCGATCTGGCCGGATACGATCTCGATCAGATCAACAAGGACTTTGTCGACGCCAGAATAGCGGTAACGCGACGCGTCCTGCCGCTGCATAAGCGCGGCAACCGGCTTTTCGTTGCAGTGTCTGATCCGGCGAATATGCAAGCGCTGGACGAGGTCAGGTTCAAGACCAACCTGGTGATCGATCCCGTCGTCGTCGAGGACGACAAGCTCGGCATTGCCATCGCCAAGGTCATCGAAACGCTCGGCCAAACCTTGAAGGACTTGGTCAGCGCCGACGATCTCGAAGTGGAACTTCTGGAAGCGGGCGGCCCGAGCAAGACCGATGAAGACGGCAATAATCCCGACGTTGACGATGCGCCGGTCGTCAAATACATACAGAAGATTCTTCTCGACGCCATCGCGGCCGGCGTCTCCGACATCCATTTCGAGCCTTACGAAAAATACTATCGGATCCGCTATCGGCTGGATGGCGTGCTCAAGGAAGTGGCCCAGCCGCCGCTGGTGATCAAGGACAAGATGGCGTCACGCATCAAGGTGATCTCCAAGCTCGACATTTCCGAAAAGCGCGTGCCGCAAGACGGGCGCATGAAGCTCGTGTTGAACAAGACTCGATCGATCGATTTTCGCGTCAGCACCCTGCCGACGCTTTACGGCGAAAAAATCGTCCTCCGTATTCTCGATGCGGCGGGGGTCAAGCTCGGCATCGAAGCGCTCGGTTACGAGCCCGATCAGCAAAAGATGCTGCTTGACGCCATCGGTCGTCCGTATGGAATGATTCTGGTCACCGGCCCTACCGGCAGCGGCAAGACCGTGTCGCTTTACACCTGTCTCAACATCCTGAATCAGCCGGGTATCAATATCTCCACGGCCGAGGACCCTGCGGAAATTCAGCTCCCGGGCGTCAACCAGGTCAACGTGAACGAGAAGGCGGGACTGAACTTCGCCAACGCCCTGCGCGCATTTCTCCGCCAGGATCCGGACGTCATCATGGTGGGCGAAATCCGCGATCTGGAAACGGCAGACATAGCGATCAAGGCCGCGCAAACCGGCCACCTCGTGCTCTCGACCGTGCACACCAATGACTCGGCGGCAACCTTGATGCGCCTCGCCAATATGGGCGTGCCGGCGTTCAACATCGCCTCGAGCGTGATCCTCATTGTCGCGCAGCGACTGACGCGGAAACTGTGCACCCAATGCAAGCAACCGGAAGACATCCCGCCTGAATCGCTGCTCCAGGCCGGATTTTCCGAGCTGGACATCGACGGCTCCTGGCAGGCGTATGGTCCGGTCGGCTGCGACCATTGTCTGGGCACCGGGTATAAAGGGCGGATGGGGATCTACGAAGTGATGCCGATCACCGACGATATGCGGCAGGTCATCATGCGCAACGGCAGCGTTCTCGACATCGCCGAGCAGGCTAAGAAGGAAGGTATGCGCAGTCTTCGCCAGTCGGGACTGCTGAAGGTCAAACAGGGTTTGACGTCCCTCGAGGAAATCGAGGCCGTTACCAACGAGTAATCGCGACGGGAATCACCATGGCTATCGCAACGGCACAGCGCAGGGCAAGAGCACCTCAGGGAAGAGTGGTCAAGGAATTCACCTATCTCTGGGAGGGCTTCGACCGCAGCAATCGCAATGTCCGGGGAGAAATGAAGGCTGCCTCGGAGACGGTCGTTACCAGCAATTTGCGACGGCAGGGAATCCGCATCGTCAAGCTGCGGAAGCAGACGTTCCGCGGCGGTCGGCGCGTCAGTGAAAAGGACATTACTTTCTTCACCCGCCAGCTCGCAACCATGCTCAAGGCGGGCGTGCCCTTGCTGCAGGCGTTCGAAATCGTCGCCCGCGGGCACAGCAATGCGCGTTTCGCGCGATTGATGATGGATATCAAGGGCCGGGTCGAAGCCGGCTCGAGCCTGTCGCAGGCATTCCGGGAGCATCCAGCGCAATTCGACTCGCTTTACTGCAACCTGGTCAACGCCGGAGAAACGGCCGGCATGCTCGATGGCATTCTGGAGCGGCTGGCGACCTACAAGGAAAAGATCCTCGCTATCAAAAGCAAGATCAAGTCCGCGCTGTTCTACCCGATCTCGGTTGTTGTGGTGGCGATCGTGGTGATCTGGGTCATCATGATCTGGGTCATTCCGGCCTTCAAGCAGGTTTTTACGAGCTTTGGCGCCAACCTGCCGGCGCCCACGCTGATCGTGATGGCGATTTCAGACTTTTTCGTCTCTTACTGGTGGGCGATCGCCGCAATCGTCGGCGGGGCCATCTTCGGCTTCTTCTTCATGCTCCGCCGCTCGCAAACATTCCGCTATGCGGTCGATCGCATTTCGCTGAAGCTTCCGGTCATCGGTCCAATTCTCGAAAAAGCGACCATCGCCCGCTGGACCCGAACGCTGGCAACGATGTTCGCCGCGGGTGTGCCGCTGGTCGAGTCGCTCGATGCGGTCGCGGGCGCGTCGGGAAATGCCGTCTACGTCGCCGGCACGCGGCAGATCCAGACCGAAGTCAGCACCGGAACGAGCCTGACCAATTCCATGCATAACACCGGCCTGTTCCCGAGCATGGTGCTGCAGATGACGCAGATCGGTGAGGAATCGGGTTCGCTCGACGGCATGCTGTCCAAGGTAGCCGACTTTTTCGAGCGCGAAGTCGACGATGCAGTGGCAGCACTTTCGAGCTTGCTCGAGCCTATCATTATTGTCTTTCTGGGGGTGGTGATCGGGGGCCTGGTGGTCGCGATGTACCTGCCGATCTTCAAGCTCGGCGCAGTCGTCTGAAATCTTGCGAAGAACCGGACGTGGCGCCGTGCCAGCATCGCGGAGCCGCGTCCGTTTCGACATTGCCGCCCGCACCACCGACACGCGTGTCCACGGTGCGCGGCGAAGCACCTCGTCCAGCGTGTTTGCGCCGGCCGTCGCAGGTTCGCCTGGCTGAGATCTCTCCGGTCCGATAAGCCGTGCCTGCCGAGTTCATGACCTTGCTTGTCCTCGTCGCTGTCGTCGGTCTTTGCATCGGCAGCTTCCTGAACGTCGTCATCCACCGCCTTCCCCGGATGCTGGAACAGGGATGGCGGACCCAGTGCGCCGAGCTTTCAGGCGAGACCGCGCAACCGGCAGCGCGCTACAATCTTCTCGTCCCGCGATCGCAGTGCCCCGCCTGCGGCCATCGGATCGGCGCTCTCGAGAACATCCCCGTCTTGAGCTACCTGTTTCTGCGCGGTCATTGCCTCGCCTGCAAAGCGCCGATCTCGGCGCGCTATCCGATCGTGGAATTGATCACCGCCGCGTTGACGGTCGCGGCAATCCTGCGTTTCGGGGCGACGCCGGCCGGTATTGCGGCAAGCGTGTTCCTATGGATGCTGGTGGCGTTGACGTTCATCGATTTCGATACGCAGCTCCTTCCCGATAACCTTACGCTGCCGCTGCTCTGGGCGGGACTGTTTGCGAACCTTGTCGGAGCGGTCCCCTCGGTGACACTTCGCGATGCAGTGATCGGAGCCATCGCGGGTTACCTCCTGCTGTGGTTGATTTACTGGGCGTTCAAGTTGATTCGGGGCAAGGAAGGCATGGGCTATGGCGACTTCAAATTGCTCGCCGCGCTCGGTGCGTGGCTCGGCTGGCAGATGCTACCGTTGATCGTTCTATTGTCTTCGGTCGTCGGTGCAGCGATTGGCATTAGCCTGGTCGCGTTCAAAGGACGCGACCACCAGATCCCGCTGGCGTTCGGCCCCTATCTCGCGATCGCCGGCGCGATTGCGCTCTTTTTCGGCAAGCCCTTGGTCGCGCTTTATCTTCCCGGCTAAAGGCATGGCCTACGTCGTCGGCATGACGGGCGGCATCGGCAGCGGCAAAACGGAAGTCGCCAAGGCCTTCAGCGCACTGGGCATCGAGGTCGCGGATGCTGATGTGATTTCGCATCGCCTTTCGATGCCGGGACAGGCCGGACACGCCGCGATTGCCGCCGCATTCGACGCCGGGGTGCTGTTGTCGTCCGGCGAACTGGACCGGGCGGAGCTTCGCCGCCGCGCTTTTGCCGATCCGCAAGCGCGAGCGCGGCTCGAGGCCGCCGTGCATCCGCTGATCAGGCGCGAGCTCTATCGGGAGATGGCCGCATGGCGCGGCATCTACGGTGTGGTGGTCGTGCCTTTGCTACTCGAGCGCGGCGGCCTCGCCAAGGAGATGGACAGGGTCCTGGTGGTCGATTGCTCCGAGGACGAGCAGGTTCGTCGAGTCGTCGCCCGCAGCGGGCTCTCGCCTGCGGAGGTCCGTGCCATCATGGCGACCCAGCTCGATCGCCTTACCCGGCTGCGGGACGCGGACGACGTTCTCGACAATAGCGGCTCGGCCGATGCGATCGCGCCTCAAGTCGCCGAGCTCGATCGGCGGTACAAAGAGCTCGCGTCGGACCGTCGCGGCGCAATGTAAGCGGCGATGTCGCTGCAAAATCCTCAGGGCCATTGGCCGCGCTTGGCGCAGAATGTCGGAGTCTCTTAGCGCCAGCCTGACGTGATCCGTTACGAACACCCGCTGAACGAGCGCATACGAACCATGATGCGGCTCGAGGATCTTTATCGCCGCGCTCTTTTCTTCAATGCGGCGACGGCGCCGGCCGATCACCATGCCGCGCTGCTCGCGCTGTTCGAGATCGCCGACGTGTCGTCGAGGGCGGATCTCAAGACCGACATCCTGCAGGAGCTCGAACGACAGCGCCAGCTGCTCGCCCCGCTCAGGGACAATCCCGCGATCGAGCACGAGGCGCTCGATTCGCTACTCGCCGAAGTCGACGACGTCAGTGAACGGCTTCTGGCGCAGAGCGGCAAAGTCGGGGCACACCTTCGCGACAACGAGTGGCTGATGGCGATCAAGCAGCGCACGGCCCTGCCGGGGGGCGTGTCGGAATTCGATCTGCCGGCGTTTCACTACTGGCTGCACCTCGATCCGGTCGCGCGGCAGCGCGATCTGGAAGCGTGGCTGGCGCCGCTGCTTCCGATTCATGAAGGCTTGTCGATCGTGCTGCGCATACTGCGCGAAAACGGCAAGACGGGAAGGCACATTGCCATTCACGGCGTGTTCCAGCTTATGCTCACCACCGCCAAGGTCGCCCAATTGCTGCGATTGTCCCTCACCGACGACCTGTCGTGCGTGCCCGAAATCAGCGCCAACAAGTACGCCTTGAATATCCGGTTCCTTGGCATCGCAGGCATGGATCGGGGAACGGTCTACGACGGCGACGTCGAGTTCGACTTGATGTTCTGTAATCTTTAACACAGTCTCGGGCCGTCCACGTCGGTCCCCACCGTTTCCGCTCTAGGGCTCTTCTTCTGTGTTCCTGCGAACGAGACTAGAAGTACAATCTCGGGTTCGTCGGCTTCACCGGCGAGAGGTGACAATATGAGCCGCGTTTCCAGTTCCCGGGCAGTGACGGTCGATACCCCTGCCGGTGTTTTGCTCGTGGCGATCGGCCAGGATGCCGAGCCAGCGAGCGTTCCAACTTGTCATATTCACTTCGACGTCTGTCCTACTTGGTTAGAGCTTGCCATTCGCCATCTCTCGGATGCGCAAGTTGCACAAGGCGCACGGATCGAGACATGGAAGGATGCGGATGAACACTCGAAAACAGGGGCGTTGGAGTGGGAGTTTGGGGCGTCCATACAGGCGATAATGGCTTCCAGCATTGCGGTCGACGCCTTGTACGCTGTGGTGCAGACCAGAGTCCATCTGCCCCAATCACTCATCGATGAATGGCGAGACAAGCGCACTCCGCGTCACCTTCAGATCTCGGAGGTCCTCGGCAGGGCGTTCTCGTTAGAGCCAAAGAATGTGAGCAGCTTGGGTCAGGCTCTGGCAGAAATATTCAGGTTCCGCGATTTGGCCGTCGATCCTTCCGCCAAGACGGACGCTCAGATTTTGCATCCTGAGCTCGGCGTCGGCGTCGAGTGGCGATTTGCCTATTTCCGGTGCGAGAACGCTCTACTGATCGTCAAGGCGACACTACGACTTATCGCGGAGCTCGCTATAGCAGGCAAACCGAAGGATGCTGACCTCCAGCAGTATCTTGATGCATTACGGTCAAGCGTTGAACTTCTGAAAAACGCGAATGCGTTAAGAGCTCAAGCGCCCGACGGCCGTACGGACCCCCACCAAGCCTAGCGTCGCGTTCAACGCGGACGTCCCGTCGCTCGGGCTTTTCCGACGAGCGACTTGGCGACCTCTCGTGTTTATTACAATGTCGCCTGAAGCGAGCATTCACTCGCTTCGTGAACGTTCGCGCACCGTACATCACGCCCGCTGGGCGGTTGCATTTCATGGATTTCAGCGTACGCTAAAACCTCCGTGGTCCCCTTTGGGAAAGTGACGAAGCTTTCCTGAACGCGATTTGCGTCTGGATTATCTTGCCACCCAGGTGTTGTCCGTGCTCTTCCCCCCCCAATGCCCCTTCTGCAACCACGCCAACCCGGCTGGTGCGAAGTATTGCAATGACTGCGGCTCACCACTGCACCTGAAGCCATGCAGCCATTGTGAGGCGATCAATGATCAGGTTGCGAGCAACTGCTACACATGCGGCACGGAGTTTCCAGTGCTGTCCACGGCACCTGAGGCTGCGTCCGTGTCGCCGGCCCTGAACACTACAGCTGCTTCTGCAACACTAAGCGACATGGGCTTCGAGCGCCGACACGCGCCGCTGCTTGAGTCGGTGGCGGAAAGCCACGACGTTCTTCTGCGCCGGCCAGGC
>Ga0209118_1000591_pt1 | contig 19150 bp, 13 predicted proteins | sample BlaSpr_A8_Ref_M1_FD_187988 | JGI IMG/M metagenome (GOLD analysis project Ga0209118, IMG submission 187988) | Forest soil microbial communities from Thunder Bay, Ontario, Canada - Black Spruce, Ontario site 2_A8_Ref_M1 (SPAdes) (version 2) | ecosystem: Environmental > Terrestrial > Soil > Boreal...
TGAACTGGCGGCTGCGTCCTCACACGCTTTAACCTTGCCCGCGAGATTGCCCGCCGCGCTCAGCTCAATCGTGGCGCCCATCACACGCGAATCGATCTCCTCCACGACCTCGTCCATCGGTTGAACGGTGCAGATCGCGCGCTTGAAACTGGTAACAATACTGCGGGCCTCCCCCGCGGGTTGCTCCAGATCCGCCAGGATAGGGTCCATTACCTGATCCAATCTGTTGATACTCGGCGCGCTCGCCGCGCTGAGGCCGGCGATGAGTTGCTCCAGATTGGTTAGACGTGTTTTCAGCTCTGGCGGGAAAGCCTTCTCGTTTTTTTGAATCTCAAATTTCGTCTTTAGCTTGTTTAGCTCATCGAGCAATGCGGCGCGCTTGCCGGGAATTGCAAGGATGGCCGCAGCGGCCTCGTTGAATTGGGCGTGCGCGCTGGCCGCGTCTTTTTTCGCGGCGGCCACTTCCTCTTGAATCTTATCGAGTGCTTGCTGCAGCTGAGTTTCAAGCTTTCGGCCGTCCTTCATTGTCTCAGCCATCTTCTTTAGCTTTCGATTTGCCTCCAACGCTTTCAGGGCCAGCACCCCCGTCTCCCCAGCGACCTTGATCGCATCCTGCTGTTTCGTCTTGATGACAGCGGCGTCTGCTTTCGACTTGCAATTCGCCGCCAGCCCTATCGCTTCATCGAGCGTCTTCTTCAGGCTTTCTTCCTTTTTTGCGGTCTCGGACTGCAGGCCTTTGATTTCTTCAACGAGCTTTTCGGCTTCCTTGCATCGCTTCTCGACAGTCTTTGGGTCGAAGACTTGTTGGGCCTTTTTTAGCTCAGCCAGAATCGATTCCACGCGGCCCTTCACGGCGGGGAACTTTGCCACAATCGCCTCCACTGCCTTCGCCTTTCCCGCTGCCGCCGTTGCCTCGTTCTTCAATGCCGCGGCGCGTCCTTCAAGCCCGCCGAGCGCCTTCTCCAGCTCGCTCCAGTCCTTGTTCAGTGTAACCGAATATCGGCGCGCCTGTTTGGAAGGCAGGAGCAAATCCGATGAGATAAGACTGGTGTGCTCAAGGTAGCCGGGCTGTTGGACAACTACTTCAATACCCTTTCGCACGGTCGCCGGGTCGTGCGGCGGCGTGTCCTTCGTGGGGAATGTCACTTCACCCTTGTCGTCAGCAAGCGCACCACCAAGTCGTGTCCCATCTGGCAAACGAAAGGCAACCCCCGCGCGTTTTACCGGTTGTCCAAGAGGATCACGCACTTCAACGATAATGCGCACGACATCGGTTTCCAAGAGCAGCGGGTCGAGTGTAAAAGTAACCTCTCCATGACCCGCGGCATAACGCCCTAGCTTGTTCAGAAACACGCTTTTGGTTTGCGGCTTGTATCCCTGGGCTTCGACGCGCACTTCCTCGTGGACGTTGTAACTGCCAGTTAGGGTCACCTGTCCATTCTCATCGGTGCCACTGGTGTAACGCCCCACCTTGACCTCCGCGCCGGGAAGCGGCTTGGCCTTGCTTTCCTTGTCTTCCTTGGCGAGAACGGTCACCTCGATCTTATCCTTATTTTCTTCTTTTTTATCCTTTAGCGTTAGCTGAAACGGCTCGGTTTTACTTTCGTCTGTGGGCGCAATAGTTAGCTGCTCGTTGAGCTTCTGGTAGTATTGGTGCGAAATGCGAACGCTGTAAGTGCCCGGTTCTTTGACTATGAACTTGGCGACGCCGCCACTGGTGGTGTCACGGAGATAATCCGGCCCATCGAGGATAACCGTGGCATCGCCGATAGGACTGCCATTCGAGTCGTCGCTAACTGTGATTGTTAAGTTGGTGCCCTTTTCCCGTTGCAGGAATAACTCTACGGGTCCGAGTTCCGCCTGCGGCTTCGGACTTGTGACCCGTTCCTTCGCGCTGCCGTACAACTCCTTGGAAGCGGAAACGTCATAGGCAGTGCTGCGTGGCAGAACAATAGTTGCTTCCCCGGCGGCATTCGTCTGTCCGGAACCCCTCCCCGTCGTACCGATGGCTTGCACTACAACTGCGGCGCCCTCCACCGGGGACGGCTTATCCTTCCGCAGCACCCGCACCTTCACGGCCGTGGTCTCTTCCGCTTGCTCTACCGTTTTCGCTTTGAGAAAAAACGATTGCAGTATCTGCGGCGGAATATTCTTTGCGTCGTAATAGACATCGTGCCGGTCGCCCTGTTTGTCCTCGCGCCCTACTTCGATTGAGAGCTTCAGGTCTTCGCCATCCTTGACCTTGATGTCGAAGCGTCTGATGCCTTGCGCGTTCGTGTCTTCCCCGTAATCCGGCACCGTGGTGAGAGTAGCCGAGCCAGCGATGTTCGTTTGATAGACGTTAACCCGGGCCATCGGGACCGGCGTCTTGCCGTCGAATTCCTTCACCACCACGGTCAGCGTAACGATCTTGTCTGCCGCGAACACTGGAACCTTTGGCAATATCCAAAGGGTCAATAGCAGACCTACTACCGACAGACGCGTCCTGCGACAGAGAGTGACTTTCACGAGGCGCGGCGATCTTTCCATTCGAGGTCGATTCCGACAAGGAAAGAAATCCTGGCTGAGAACCATAGACCGCCTAACCCCCCGGTGTGACGTGACGGCGCGTCCTTCGGGTCGGGCCAGCGACATGGTGGCGCTCTTGTCGGTGTCTCGGAGGCTGTCCTGATTAGCTTAAGTTATGAAGATCAAGGAGTTACATCTCCGGCGGCGTTCCGGAATATGGATTGCTAAAGAGGAGGGTTGGATCGCATCTCGCGATCCCTGAAAGGAATACAAATTTATGGCTAAAGTTTTAGGTATCGATTTGGGGACCACCAACTCCTGCATGTCTGTGATGGAGGGTGGCGACCCGGTGGTTTTGGAAAATAGCGAAGGCGCGCGCACCACGCCTTCCATCGTCGCGTTCGCGAAGAATGGCGAGCGACTCGTCGGCCAGGCCGCGAAACGTCAGGCAGTCACGAACCCGGCTAATACAGTTTTTTCAATCAAGCGTTTCATGGGCCGCAAGTACGACGAGGTCCGCGAAGAAGAACATCGCGTGCCTTACAAGATCGTGAAGGCCGCCAACGGCGACGCGCACGTCCAGGTGGAAGTTAACGGTCAGAAGAAGACCTTCTCGCCACCCGAAGTTTCCGCGATGATTCTCGCGAAACTCAAGAGCGACGCGGAAGCCAAGCTCGGCGAGAAAATCACGCAAGCCGTCATCACCGTGCCGGCTTACTTCAACGACTCTCAGCGCAACGCCACCAAGGACGCCGGCAAGATCGCCGGTCTCGAGGTCCTCCGCATTATTAACGAACCGACCGCGGCTTCGCTCGCCTACGGCCTCGACAAGAAGAAGGACGAGAAGATCGCCGTCTACGACCTAGGCGGCGGCACGTTCGATATTTCCGTGCTCGAAATCGGCGACGGCGTCTTCGAAGTGAAGGCGACCAACGGCGACACCCACCTCGGCGGTGACGACTGGGACAACATCCTGGTCGATTGGATCGTGAACGAATTCAAGAAGGACAGCGGCATCGATCTTTCGAAGCAGCCGGATGCGATTCAACGCATCAAGGAAGAAGCTGAGAAAGCCAAGATTGCGCTCTCGTCTTCCCAGGAATACGAAATCAATCTGCCGTTCATTACGGCGGATGCGAGCGGGCCGAAGCACATCCAGAAGAAGCTCACTCGCTCGAAGCTCGAGCAACTGACCGATCCATTGTTCCAGCGCACTATTCCGCCAGTGAAGGCCTGTCTGGCCGACGCCAAACTCTCCGAGAAGGACATCAACGAGCTGGTGCTTGTCGGTGGTATGACGCGCATGCCGAAGGTCATCGAGACCGCGCGCCAGTTGATCGGCAAAGAGCCGCACAAAGGCGTGAACCCTGACGAAGTCGTAGCTGTGGGTGCGGCCATCCAGGGTGGCGTGCTCAAGGGCGACGTGAAAGACGTGCTGCTTCTTGATGTAACTCCGCTAACTCTCGCCATCGAGACCGCGGGCGGAGTAGCTACGCCGATGATCCCGCGCAATACCACGATCCCAACCCGCAAGTCGCAGATCTTTTCGACCTACAGCGACAACCAGCCGGGCGTCGAGATCAAGGTGCTGCAAGGTGAGCGTCCGCTTTCGCGTGACAACAAGAACCTCGGCACCTTCCATCTCGACGGCATCCCACCGGCCCCGCGCGGCACGCCACAGATCGAAGTTACTTTCGACATCGACGCGAACGGCATCCTGCACGTCTCCGCGAAAGACCTTGGCACCGGCAAGGAGCAGAAAATCTCCATCACCGGCAGCTCAGGCTTGAGTAAGGAAGAAGTCGAGAAGATGCAGCGCGACGCCGAAGTCCACGCCGAGGAAGACAAGAAGGCGAAGGAAGCGATCGAGATCAAGAACAACGCCGACACGCTCGCCTACCAGAGCGAGAAGCAGTTGAAAGATCTTGGCGACAAGATTCCGGAAGACAAGCGGAAGCAAGTCGAGGACGCGATCAAAGCTGTTCGGGAAGCGATCGAGAAGAACGACACCGACGCCATGAAGCGGACCTACGACGAGCTGCAGAACAAGTTCCAGGAAGTCAGCGCCGATCTTTACAAGCAAGCGTCAGCGCAAGCCGGCCCTCCGCCCGGCGCAGAAGGCGGCGGCCCGCAAGCCGAGCCGCAGACCGAAGGCCCGCGCAAAGACCAGGGCGACGTCGTCGACGCCGAGTTCGAAGTCGTGGACGAGAACAAGAAGAAGTAATCGCCAAACCGTGAATCGAGAAGAGAGAATGCGGGACCTGATCGACATCGCCTCCGGTGGGGCGATGAAGCGACCCCACGTCATTATCGAGACTACCCAAGAACTCTTCAATGAGCGTGTCGGCTTCCTGGAGGAAGGCCACACCAAGTACATCGGTAAGATTCCGGTGCGTAAAGACAAACCGGACTTTGTGGGTGACGAGTATCATGCTCACGTAGATCTACCGGGCGGGTATCAGGCGTCTTGGGGTACTAGTGGGAAAAGGCGTCATTCCAGGAGGTTTCCGCCCGCTGATGTGTCGAAAGAAGTTCGCGGTGCAGTCGCGCAAGTATTGAATGTCCACCCCGATATTTTGGAATGCTGGGAAATCACAGGCGATAATGGTGAATCAATGCTTCTCGTCGAAGTGAATTCGGTGAAGCAGCTCAACCACACCCTAAGTCAAATTGAGGAGGTCTAGTCAAATGATCAAAGGACCGAATCTCAGCTCTCTTACGTATCTTCTTTTTCAGATCGCCGCGGCCATCGACGACGGAAAGGCTAAGGAAATCAGCTTCGAAGAGGTTTACAGCGAGATCGAAGCGGGGACTATTTTCCCGTACTTGCAGCAGCAATTCGGACAAAGTGCTGATATGAGTCTCCTGACAACGACTCGTTGGGATCAGGGTCGATTTGCCGTGGAAGCATTGCAAGGCGCCGCATCGGCTCTCAAGGGACGGGAACGCAGAAAGACAGGTATTGAGAAAAGCGGAATCGCTCTTCTCATCGCCATAACAACCGAAGCGATCCAAGAGTGCTTCAGTGAGGAATTGAAAAACACATAACAATTTGTCGGCAGTAGTTGGGAAGAACTCAACGACCGTCGGCAGCAACCACAGCAGAAGAAGGAGTAACTAAAGTATGGCAATTAACGTAAGACCGCTCGGGGATCGGGTGCTGGTGCAGCCGATTGAAGAGCAAGAAACCAAAAAGGGCGGGATCATCATCCCTGATACCGCCAAGGAAAAGCCGCAAGAAGGCAAAGTCATCGCTCTCGGCACCGGCAAGGTGAACGAAGACGGCAAGAAGGTCGAGTTCACCGTCAAAAAAGGCGACAAGGTGCTCATCTCGAAATACGGCGGCACCGAGATCAAGGTGGACGGTGAGTCCTACCTGATCATGCGCGAGGACGACATCCTCGGCATCATCGGCTAATCCCGTCTCTCAACTCTCAACTTAGAACTATCAACTAACACTATGGCAGCTAAACAACTACAATTTGATGAGAATGCGCGGCATGCGCTTCTCCGCGGCATCGAGAAACTCTCGAAAGCCGTGAAAGCGACCCTCGGACCGAGCGGTCGCAACGTTATCCTCGACAAGAAATTCGGCAGCCCGACGATCACCAAGGATGGTGTGACCGTGGCCAAGGAGATCGAGCTCGAAGATCCTTATGAAAACATGGGCGCCCAGCTCGTCCGCGAAGTCGCCTCCAAGACTTCCGACATCGCTGGTGACGGCACCACCACGGCGACCGTCCTCGCCGAGTCCATCTACAAAGAAGGTCTCCGTAACGTGACGGCCGGCGCCAACCCGACTTCGCTCCAGCGCGGCATCAACAAGGCTGTGGAAGCCGTTGTGGCCGAGCTCGCGAAGATCTCGAAGAAGGTCAGCGACCGCACTGAGATCGCGCAGGTCGCGACGGTCTCGGCCAACTGGGACCGCACGATCGGCGAGATCATTGCCGACGCGATGGACAAAGTGGGCAAGGACGGAACGATCACGGTGGAAGAAGCCAAGTCGATCGAAACCAGCCTCGACGTGGTCGAAGGCATGCAGTTCGACAAGGGCTACCTTTCTCCTTACTTCGTCACGAACGCCGAAGCGATGGAAGTCGTGCTCGAAAATCCTTACATCCTCATTCACGAGAAGAAAATCTCGAGCTTGAAGGACATGCTGCCGCTGCTCGAGAAAGTAGCGAAAGCTGGACGGCCGCTTCTGATTATCGCGGAAGACGTGGAAGGCGAAGCCCTCGCGACCCTGGTCGTGAACAAGCTCCGCGGCACGTTGCAGGTGGCGGCGGTGAAGGCCCCTGGGTTCGGCGATCGTCGCAAGGCGATGCTGGAAGACCTGGCGGTGTTGACCGGCGGGCAGTGCATCACCGAAGACCTCGGAATTAAACTCGAGAACGTAAAGCTCGAGGACTTAGGGCGTGCAAAACGCGTCACGATCGACAAGGAGAACACGACCGTCGTGGAAGGCGAAGGCAAGCAGGCCGATATTCAAGGCCGCGTCAGCCAGATTCGTCGTCAGATCGAAGAGACTACCTCCGATTACGATCGGGAGAAGCTCCAGGAACGCCTCGCGAAACTCGCGGGTGGCGTGGCCGTGATCAACGTCGGCGCGGCGACCGAAACCGAGATGAAGGAGAAGAAGGCGCGCGTGGAAGACGCGTTGCACGCGACTCGCGCTGCGGTGGAAGAAGGCATCGTCCCCGGTGGCGGTGTGGCTTTCATTCGCGCGCAGAAAGCGCTCGATAAGCTGGAACTCGAAGGCGACGAGAAAGTCGGTGTGGCGATCATTCGCCGCGCGATCGAAGAGCCGATGCGTCAGCTCGCAGACAACGCGGGCCAGGAAGGCGCACTCATTGTCCAGGAAGTAAAGAAGCGCAAAGGCAACGAAGGTTACAACGTTGCCACGGGCGAATACGAAGACCTGGTGAAAGCCGGCGTCGTCGATCCGACCAAGGTGACTCGGAGCGCGTTGCAAAACGCCGCTTCGATCTCCGGCCTCCTGCTCACCACCGAAGCCATCATCACCGAAATGCCTGAAAAAGAAAAAGGCGGCGGAATGCCTCCTGGCATGGGCGGCGGCATGGGCGGCGGCATGGGCGGCATGGACTACTAAGCCGACCAGCTACTCGTTAGCTAAAGCAATCAACCACAGCCGGGCTCCGAAAAGGGCCCGGCTGTTTTGTTTTCAGTTTGTTATTCCGAGCGAGGTCAAGGAATCTCTTGCTTCGGAGGATCCGCGATTCAGAGCGCCGTAGGTGCGGCCCAAATAAAGCCCGGAGTGAAGCACCAGCGGAACTCCGGGTAAATCGTTCCCAAAATAACAGACAGCCCTGAAAGGGCGGCGGAACGGGGACATTCGGGCGACGTGTGTTGAGAACCACACTCCCCTTCCGTCGCCCCCGTTGGGGGGTTGGGAACTCGGCCTGCGGCCTACTCAATCCCGGAGCTACGCTATGCTGCGCCCCGGGTTTTATTCCATCGTGCCTCCGGCACTGACGTACTCAACGCCGCGGAAGTTTAGTAATCCGATAAACTTCTCAAGCGGACGCTGAGTCGCAGGTTTGGTCAGCTCGAGCAGGATGGCCACGCGTTGTTCGCCGGAAAGCTTGCGATAAAATTCGCGATCGGCTGCGGCTGCTGAGAGCTCCAGGGCGGTGATGAGGTTGCTGTAGCGGCGGTCTCGGACCGTCGTCCCTCGCTTTCGGCGGTCAGAGACCGCCGCTACAAGAAGATTTTACTTCTGTTTCTTTTCGCAGTCTGAGATACCGTCCCTTCTTCCATGAATGACCAAGTCGCAGCGTTGATGGCCGATGTGAAAACGAAGAACCCGGCCGAACCGGAATTTCACCAGGCCGTGGAGGAAGTCGTCGAATCGCTTTCGCTCGTCCTCGATCAACATCCGGAGTATCGCAAGGCGAAGATCATCGAGCGGATCATTGAGCCGGAACGCGTCATCATGTTTCGCGTTCCGTGGCAGGACGACAAGGGCGAACTGCAAGTGAACCGCGGGTTCCGCATCCAGATGAACAGCGCGATCGGTCCCTACAAAGGCGGCCTCCGTTTCCATCCTTCGGTTAACCTCGGCATCCTGAAGTTCCTCGCCTTCGAGCAAGTCTTTAAGAACGCCCTGACGACGCTGCCGATGGGTGGCGGCAAAGGCGGGGCCGACTTCGATCCAAAAGGAAAGAGCGACAGTGAGGTGATGCGTTTTTGCCAGGCCTTCATGTGCGAGCTATTCCGCCACATCGGCCCGGACACCGACGTGCCCGCGGGCGACATCGGTGTCGGCGCGCGCGAGATCGGGTTCCTCTTCGGGATGTATAAGAGACTTAAGAACGAATTCACCGGGGTGATGACAGGCAAAGGCCTTACCTGGGGCGGCTCGGTGATTCGGCCGGAAGCGACCGGTTACGGCGCCGTCTACTTCGCGGCGGAGATGCTCAAGACGCGCAAGGAAGAGATGGCCGGAAAGACATGCCTTGTCTCGGGCAGCGGTAACGTGGCGCAATACACGGTCGATAAACTTATCTCGCTCGGTGGGAAGGCGGTCACGCTTTCGGATTCCACTGGTTACATTTACGATGAGGCCGGGATCAACCGGGAGAAGCTCGCCTTCGTTATGGACTTGAAGAACAACCGGCGCGGCCGGATCGCGGAGTATGCCGATAAGTTCAAGGGCGTTACCTTCACGCCGGTAGATTCGGCGCTGGATCATAACCCGCTTTGGGATCATAAGGCCGAATGCGCCTTTCCGAGTGCGACGCAGAACGAGATCAACGCGAAAGATGCGGCCAACCTTCTCAGGAACGGCGTTTACGTCGTCTCGGAAGGCGCGAACATGCCGACTACCATCGAGGGTGTGAACCTGTTTCTCGAAGCTAAAATCCTTTTCGGTCCGGGCAAAGCGGCGAATGCGGGCGGCGTTGCTACTTCGGGATTGGAGATGGCGCAAAACAGCATGCGCATCTCATGGACGCGCGAAGAAGTGGACGCGCGTCTTTTCAATATCATGAAGACCATCCACGAAGTCTGTCATCGCACGGCGGAGAAGTACGGTACGCCCGGCAACTACGTGAATGGCGCGAACATCGCCGGCTTCCTCAAAGTCGCGAACGCGATGATGGACCAGGGTTTGGTGTAGCGGAACGTAGCACAGGCATCTTGCCTGTGGGGCTGGCTGGCGTCTCGCCTGCCCATTCGTAACGAAAACAACAACAGGCTTGAAGCCTGTTGGCCCCACAGGCAAGATGCCTGTGCTACGGCTTAGAACTAAAGCGCAAGGCTTGGTGGAGGCGCTTGGGTAACTGAGGCAGGTTTCGCCGCTCGATCAGAAATGTTATAATGCCGGCCAGCTCTTTGTAGATGTAGTTCTTGTTCACGGCGCCCTGGAGATATTGCTCGCCGCTGCTGCCACCGGTGCCGATTCGCGTCCCGATCATTCGCCGGACCATCTGTAGGTGGCGATAACGGAAGTTTGCCAATTGTTCGTCGATCTCGATCAAGGCATTTAGGAGCGCGAAGGGAAGCCGGAAGAGAGGTTCATCGCGATAAAGCATAATGAACAAAGCGGCCCGGAGCGCCGCGGGGGAGAAGTCACCCGCACCGGTTTTAAAGAACGTATCGTCGAACTTACCGAGCAGATCCGCTCTCTCGTCGCGCTCGGAAAGGCTGGCTTCGTATAGCGTGCGATAACGCTGCCAGAACTTCGGTTGCGTAGTTCCTGCGCCGTCGGCTTGCTTCTCTTCCCAGTCTTGCCAGAAGGAGTCGTCGAAGAACGGCATCCTTCGCAGCCATTGCTCGACTAACTGAAGCAACGACGTTGTCTTCTCCGCTTCGACGATGGTTTTGTAGTCCTCGGGATTAAAGCCTCCAATATCGGTATGTTTGTAGTAGTCGGGCCGGAACCGGTTCTCCATCCGTAAACCGAGCGTTGCCTCGATCTGCCGGAACTGGGTGCTTTGAAAGCCGGAAGCGCCTTCGAGCGAGGAGCGAAAGTCGAGGAAGTCGAGCGGCGTCATCGTTTCCAGGACATCCACCTGGTGATTCAGCAGCTTCCAGATTTCGACGATCCGTTTCAAACGATGCACGACCACGTTCATGTCCGGGCCATCGTCGTCGGCGGAAGGTTTCTGGAGAACTTCGCAACACGCGTTCAGCTCGTGCAGGATTTGTTTGAACCAAAGCTCGTAGGTCTGGTGGACGATGATGAAGAGCATCTCATCATGCGCGTGAAGTTTTCCTTCGATCAGGCTAAGCGGCGCCTGTAAGCCGAGAAGCTTGTCCACGGCGAGGTAGCTGCCGTAATAGGCGGGCGTCTTCGCGCTATTGAACGGGCACTCCATCGCGGAAGTGTCGCGAAAGCAAGGACGAGTGACAAGTGACAAGTGAGGGCGGGATACGGGATGCGAGATGCGAGATGCGGGGTGCGGGTATGCGGGTATGCGCCTCGTATCTCGTATCGCGCATCCCGTATCCCGTTTGCGAGCGCTGGAAAGTGCGATTAAGTCTCGAACATGAGCACGTATCCGAAAAGTCCGAAGGAGATGACCGGCGGGATGATGTATTTCCCGCGGATGTTGGACAAGATTCGCCTGCGTGCTCGGGGCGAACTGGGCGAGGAGTATCACGCGAATCTCGGTAAGGCGAGAGCAGCGGACGGCGCGTGCTCAAATTTTCTACGCGTGAAATACGAGGGGCTACGCGATCGGGTCCTGGCCGGTGGAAGCGACGAGGAAATTCTTGAGTGGTGTTATAAAAACGGGCGCCGGTTGAACCGGGGCGATCTGGTGGTCTGGAATGGATTCGTGTCGAAACTGGGCTGGAACGATTTCGTGACGTCAGTGCTCGAAGAACAGAAGCAGAAGTGCGGGTTTGCCCACAGAACCGACATCGTCACCGTCCCAGATTTCATCGACCTCGACGAGGGACGCGGGAATTGAAGGGGCCGGAAAACATCGAGGCAATCCTGTAGCGGCGCTCTCTGAGCGTCGTCCCAGGCTTTCGGCGGTCTGAGACCGCCGCTACAATTCATTATGAAACAGGATGGTTCGTCAATAAGAACGAGCAACTAGGATGGTGGGTCGGCTGGGTGGAACGAGAGAATAAGATCTATCCGTTCGCGCTGAACTTCGATATGACCAGGGACGACGACGCGGCCAAGCGCATCCCGATCGGACGCGAACACCTGAAAGCTCCAGGCAAACTTTAACTGTAGCGGCGGTCTCTGACCGTCGGCATCGAGCTGGATGCGGCAACCGGGTACACCGTGGATTCCTTTACAGTATGATGGGTTCAATGGACGTTGGATCATGAAGTTATCGCTCGATGGCGTGAGTAAACTTTACTCCGGCAAGGTCTGGGGCTTGAAGGACTTTTCGCTGGAAGTCGGGCCGGGGATTCTCGGCCTGCTCGGGCCCAATGGCGCGGGAAAATCGACGCTGATGCGCATTCTGGCCACGATCACCAAGCCGACGAGCGGCGCTGTGACATGGAATGGCGTGAACATTCTCCGCGCGCCGAATCGCCTGAGGGCGGTGCTGGGTTATCTTCCGCAGGACTTTGGCGTTTACCCGAACCTGAACGCCGTCGAGTTCCTTGAATACCTGGCTGCCGCCAAAGGTCTCGATCGCAAGACTGCGCGCCAACGAATCCAGGAATTGCTCGAGGTGGTAAACTTGGTCGAAGCGCGCAAGCGTCCACTCGGCGGTTTCTCCGGCGGAATGCGACAGCGGGTCGGCATCGCCCAGGCGCTCTTGAATGATCCTGAGCTGCTCATTGTCGATGAGCCGACGGCGGGATTGGATCCGGAGGAACGCCTTCGGTTCCGCAATCTGCTTTCGGAACTATCCGGTGCGCGCATCGTCATTCTTTCGACGCATATCGTTTCCGATGTGGAGGCGTGCGCGACCAGCATTGCCCTGATCGCGTGCGGGCATCTTATCACCGCCGCCGCGCCGGAAGAGTTGCTCCAATCGGTGGAAGGCAAGGTCTGGGAAACGGTGGTCCCGAGCGCGGAGTTGCCGGCGTTGCGCCAGCAATACCTAACGAGCAGCACAATGCATCGGAGCGATGGCGTTCATCTGCGCATCGTGGCGGACGATGCGCCCGGGGCTGGGGCAGTGTCTCAGCCGCCCACCCTGGAAGATGCGTATCTCTACTGGGTGTCGGGTAAGAAAGGGGGCACACAATGAAGCGTCTGCGAGCGCTTTACCATATGGCACGCGCGGATTTTCTTCAACGCACACGCAGCTACGGATTCCTCATCACGCTCGGAGTAACTCTCTACGCGGCCTACTTCTTTATCCCGCCGAACCACTCATCATATTCCACGATGCAAATTGGCGGACACCGCGGCCTCTATAACTCGCCTTATCTCGGCAGCCTCATGGCGTTACTGATCTCGCCCTTCCTTTCGCTGGCCGGTTTCTATCTGGTGAAGAACACGATCGAGCGCGATATCCAGACAGGCGTGGGACAGATCCTGGCCGCGACCACCTTAAGTAAACCTCTTTATACCATCGGCAAAACCATTAGTAACTTCGCCGTGCTGGCGGTTATGGTCGCGATCATGGGAGTGGCTGCCGTCGTAATGCAGTTTGTGCGTCATGAAGATGTAAGTCTCCACGTTAGCCAGCTACTGGTCCCCCTCGTTGTTATCGCCTTGCCGGTCATGACGGTCGTGGGTGCCGTAGCAATCCTCTTTGAAGCGATTCCCTGGCTGCGGGGCGGTTTCGGCAATGTTGTTTACTTCTTCCTCTGGATCGCTGCCCTCAGTATGCGGCTTGGTCGCACAGATGACCCGCACGCCGCTTCAAACGATCTCTTCGGCATGGGAATCGTAGTTCCTTCCATTTCCTCCGCGTGTGAAGCGGCCTTTCCGGGCTCGACGAAGGGCAAGGGGTTTAGCATGGGCATTAACTTCAAAACGGGTGGTCAATTTTGGGACCTGAATACGTTTCGATGGGAAGGTCTGGATTGGACGCGTGAGATCATTGTCGGCCGCCTCTGGTGGGTGGGTGTCGGTCTAGGTCTGGCTCTATTGGCTGCTGTCTTCTTTCGCCGCTTCGATCCCGCGCGGGAACGTTCCAGGCGAGCGCGTAAGGTCGAGAGGCAGCCGCCGTCCTCCGAACTAGTTGAAGACTCAGTTGTCACTGATCTGGCGCACGCGGCGACTCTCCATCCGCTAACTAGGCGGCCGCGTTTCAGTTTTGTCTTTATGGTTCTGGCGGAGCTGCGCCTGGCCCTTCACGGGATAAGTCTTTGGTGGTATCTCGTGGCGGCAGGCTTGGTGGCGGCAGGCTTGTTTACTCCGGTTCCCATCTCTCGCGGGTTTCTCGTCGTCGCGTGGATTTGGCCGCTTGTGCTTTGGAGCGCCATGGGAACACGCGAGCGCCGTTTGCGGACCGATCAGCTTGTGTTTTCGACGGCGCACCCGCTCCGTCGGCAATTACCGGCGTGCTGGCTGGCGGGCGTTATCATTACCGTGTTGACCGGAAGCGGCACCGCCGTGCGCTTGCTCCTGGCTGGCGATCAACTGGGTCTTATCGCCTGGACGGCGGGCGCGCTGTTTATCCCGACGATGGCCTTGACCCTGGGTGTCTGGAGTGGCAGCGCGAAACTTTTCGAAGTGCTTTATCTCCTTCTTTGGTATCTGGGGCCTGCGAACCATCTCGCTGAGATCGACTTCATGGGAGCTACCGGACCGCTCCTGCCACCGCGCACTCCGCTTTTTTTTCTAGCGCTCACGGCAGCGCTGGCAATGGTCGCCCTGGCGGGCCGAAAACGGCAGCTTACGAACTAATCCGAGCGAAGCCTTGTGGAAGATTACGCGCTCGCCTGAGTCTTTGGATGTGTTCTGTGGATGGAAGCCGTTGCTACATGCCGCTGGGAAAGGTCTCGGGCAATTCGCCACTTTCCCACTTTGCGGTTCGTTCGAGCGGAGTAAGAGCGCGGGTCTTATCGAGGTGAATCATCGCGTCGAATTGCCTGTCGAGCTCTGCCCGGAAGTAATGGCTCCAGCGCTCCGTCTCAGGCCGGTAGATAACGCCAATGGCACGCTGGAGTCGCGGGCCGTGTAACACTTCTGCCGCCTCTTGTTTTTTGGCTCGAAGATCCAGCCAGAAGCGCGACAGGCCCGTGGCGTGAAAAAGTTCTTCATAGCTTTCGGGCAAGCCGGGCCGCACCCATTTCTGTTGCGCCGGTGCGTCCCAATCATCGGCCGCTGTCACTGTGCCGCTGTAGGTGCTGAATCCTAGAAGAAAAGCCTCGTCACCGAATTTTTCGCGCATGAGTTGACCGACGTTTAACTCGCCCCGCTCGCTCATCTCGGTCGCGCGCGCATCACCCAGATGAGAGTTATGCGCCCAGACGACTATCTTGCTTCGGCCGCTGTCGAGATGGGTCAGGAGCGATTGGATGGTTCCGGCCATGTGTTCGTCGCGCAAATTCCACGAGGAAGCTCTGCCCTGAAACATGGAGCGATAGTAACGTTCGGCATTCGCGATCAAGCGCGCGTTTTGTTCCGCATAGAAAAATTCCGCGCCGGCGTGCTGGCCGTCACGACTGATGATTTCACCCGCGCGTTTGCGTAACTCCATGAGTTGGGCAACCACTTCGTCTTCGCACGGCTCACTCATTCCCGCTTCAGTGGCGTAGCCATACATTTGCGGATCGCCAAAGTCTTCGAAGCAGGCGTAACGCTGTCGGGCTCGCCGCGCCGCCGCGGGATCGACCTCGTCGAGATAGCGCAGCACTTCTGAGATAGAAGAATGCAGGCTGTAGAGATCCATGCCGTAGAAGCCTACCTGCGATTTCTGATGCCCGCGGTTCCATTGCCGGAGCCACTCGACAAATTCGAGGACGACAGTGTTACGCCACATCCATTGCGGGAAGCGTTTGAAATCGTCCAGCGCAGCATCCGCGTTTGGGTCGTCGCTGATTCCCTGGACGTAACGATGGACCCGCAACGCGTCGGGCCAATCTGCCTCGAGCGCGAGCGAGTGGAAACCTTTCTCGCCGATCAATCTCTTCGTCAGGTCCGCGCGGGTTTCGTAGAAGTCATGCGTGCCGTGGGAAGCCTCACCGATAAGCACCACTCGACGATCTCCTATCAATTTCAGGAGTGGTTCGTAATCGGACTCGCTTGAAACGGGGTGAGCGACGGCGGCTACGCGCGCGCCTTCTTGAGCCAGCGTTGTCATGATTTGCGCGCCTCTATTTCTTCCGCGGCGCGTTGCAAGAGTTCGCGCACCTCCTCATCGCTCGTTTGCGAGAAGCGCCGGTAGAATTGTCCTACGCCATAGAACGGTTCCGGTGTCCTGGCACAAATGACAGCATCGGCTTCTTCGCGCATTTCAAGGCAGCTCGATTCCGCCGCGACCGGCACCGCTACCACCACTTCGCTCGGTCTTCGTTGCCGCACCGCGCGCGCCGCCGCCCGCATCGTCGCGCCGGTGGCGAGTCCATCGTCGACCAGAATGACGCAGCGTCCACACAGATCCGGCGGTGGCCGATCGCCGCGGTAACGCCTCTCGCGCGAGTGCAATTCCGCCAGCTCCGCCTCCGTGACGAGCTCGATCGCTTCCTGCGCCCTCGGTCCGAGCGCGGCGACGACATCTTGGTTCAGCACGCGAACGCCACCGCTTGCGATCGCGCCCATGGCCAACTCCGGGTAACCCGGCACGCCGAGCTTCCGCACGACGAAAACATCGAGCGGCGCGCCCAAGGACCGGGCCACTTCATAGCCGACCGGCACGCCTCCGCGCGGAAGTGCCAGGACGATGACATCCTTGCGTCCGCGATAAGCCTGCAAAGCCTCTGCCAGAAACCGGCCAGCCTCCGCGCGATCTTCGAATTGCATCTGCAAAAGTAATTCGGTTTGAAGTGCGCTCTTGGACTGCAACTTTCGGCGTGGGAGATGCTGCATATTGCCGGAGAAGCTTTCTGTGCGCGCGGGGGTGAGTTGGGGAACGAAGGGATATTGAAGATGATTAGGAAATGCCTTTCATGGCGAGGCGCTTGGATTATTGGCGTTGCCGCAATTATTCTTTTCCCGCAAACACCGGCACTCAGCGCGGCGATGCTCCCCGCCGGCTTCACCGAGGCACAGGTGGGAAGTAACGTGGGATCGAGCCCGACGGCCATGGCGTTCGCTCCCGATGGCCGCCTTTTCGTCTGCCTCCAGACAGGACAGCTTCGCGTAATCAAGAACGGCGCTTTGCTGGCGACCCCGTTCGTTTCGCTCACCGTAAGCTCGGCAGGCGAGCGCGGATTACTTGGCATCGCGTTCGATCCTAATTTCTCTGCGAACCATTTCGTTTACCTCTACTACACCACCAGCACGGCGCCGATCCATAACCGGGTCAGCCGCTTCACCGCGAACGGCGACGTCGCCGTGGCTGGAAGCGAGACGGTCCTGCTCGACCTGGATAACTTAAGTAGCGCCACCAACCACAACGGCGGCGCGATCCACTTCGGTCCGGACGGCAAGCTGTATATCGGAGTAGGCGAGAACGCGAATGGATCGAATGCGCAGACGACGGGTAACCTGCTGGGGAAGCTCCTGCGCATCAATGCTGATGGAACTATCCCGACCGATAATCCTTTCTATAACACAGCGACCGGTGTTAACCGCGCCATCTGGGCGCTCGGCTTAAGGAATCCTTACACATTTGCTTTTCAGCCAGGCACCGGCCGGATGTTCATTGACGATGTAGGACAAAGCACCTGGGAGGAAATCGACGATGGGATCGCGGGTTCGAACTATGGTTGGCCCATCACGGAAGGTCCTACCACGGATCCTCGCTTCCGGTCACCCCTCTTCAGTTACGGCCACGGCGCCGGTAGCACGACAGGATGCGCGATTATCGGCGGCGCTTTTTACAATCCGGCAGTAAGTCAGTTCCCGGCCAGTTATACCGGCAAATATTTCTTCGCCGATTTGTGCAACGGCTGGATTCGGCTCTTCGATCCGTCGAACAACTCAGCGAGCGATTTCGCTTCCGGCATAGCTACTCCTGTCGGCCTGGCGCTGGGGCCTGATGGCTGCCTTTACTATCTCGCCCAGGGAAGTGGCGGCCAGGTCTTCAAAATCAGTGCGATCGCTTCACAGGCCCTCGACATCTCTTCCCGGTCGCGAGTAACTACGGGCGACAACGTCATGATCGGCGGCTTCATCATCACCGGGACCGCCGGCAAGAGGGTGATTGTGCGCGGGATCGGCCCCTCCCTCACGCAATCGAATGTCCCCGACCCGCTGGCCGATCCGGTCCTCGAACTACACGGTCCTTCGGGGGCACTGATCACTTCGAACGACAACTGGAGAGAGACTCAGCAAACCGAGATCGTCAACAGCCAGCTCGCGCCGATAAATGATCTCGAATCGGCCATTGTTCAAACACTCCAACCCGGCGCCTACACTGCCATCCTCAAAGGCAAAGGCGGCGCGAGTGGCGTTGGACTCGTGGAAATCTACGACCTTGATTCGGCAGCCGCGTCAAAGCTGGCGAACATCAGCACTCGCAGCTTTGTCCAAACGGCTGACGACGTTTTGATCGGCGGCTTTATTCTTGGCAGTAACATTGGCGCCGCGAAAGTAATCGTGCGCGCGATCGGACCTTCCCTGGCGCTGGCAGGTATCAACAACGCGCTGGCTGATCCTACACTAGAATTAAGAGACGGAAACGGGACGGTATTGATGGCGAATGACAACTGGCAGGACGATCCGAGCCAGGCCGCGCAGGTAACACTGGCCGGCATCCCACCGACGAATGCGCTTGAGTCAGCCATCGCGATAAGCCTGCTACCTGGGCGTTACACAGCGATCGTAGCAGGAAAAAATGGCGGCACGGGAATCGGTCTGGTCGAAGTCTATAACATTCCGTAACTCATGACGCCCTCTAGCGGCGGTCTATGACCGCCGAATCGTGGCGCAACTTTGAAAGTTGCGTCCTTGAATCTCGCAAGTTGAAAACTTGCGCCACCGTTCGGCGGTCAGAGACCGCCGCTACAAGGAAGAGACGTACGCCGCTCTTGCAAATGGATCGTGGATCGTTTGGAGTGAGGCCTTGAATAATCCAGCGCCTTCCTCCGAGCCGTCACTCGCGCGCCGGCTCGGTCCCTTCGACGCGACCATGATTGTGATGGGCGGAATCATTGGCGCGGGTATCTTCGTTAATCCGTCGGTGGTGGCGCGGCAGGTGCACACGCCCCTCCTGGTCCTGGGCGCATGGTTAATAGGTGGGGTGATAGCGCTCATCGGGGCGTTTGTTTATGCCGAGCTAGCCGTGCTTCGACCGCGCGTAGGCGGGCAGTACGCCTACCTCCGCGATGCCTATCACCCTATCGTAGCGTTCCTCTATGGTTGGACCTTGTTACTAGTGGTGCAAACCGGCGGAATGGCCGGAGCGGCGATCATCTTCGGCCGCTACTTTTGCGAGCTAACCGGTTTGGCTATCCCCGAGCAGATCGTCGCGGCGGGGACATTGGGAATTCTTACCTTGATTAACTGCTTCGGGATCCGGGCAGGCAGTAACGTCCAAAGCGCGTTAATGCTGACGAAGCTGGCAGCGATTGCGTTACTCATAGGTGTCGGCTGGATCGTGGCAGGTCCTGCGACTTCCAGCCAAACGACCAGTCCGTCCGCGCC
>Ga0209118_1000592_pt1 | contig 19140 bp, 19 predicted proteins | sample BlaSpr_A8_Ref_M1_FD_187988 | JGI IMG/M metagenome (GOLD analysis project Ga0209118, IMG submission 187988) | Forest soil microbial communities from Thunder Bay, Ontario, Canada - Black Spruce, Ontario site 2_A8_Ref_M1 (SPAdes) (version 2) | ecosystem: Environmental > Terrestrial > Soil > Boreal...
GCGATCGTCGCCCCCGCGGGCGCCACACCGATTGCGGCGCTGAAAACCGTCATGGGCGGCTTCGGCGTCTTTGCGGTCCTCGCGGTCATCCTCGGGGCGACGACCGCGAACGTCCTCAACCTCTATTCGAACACGATGTCGGCGAAGGTGCTCGATGTCCGGCTGCAGCGATGGCAGCTGGGCATTCTCGGTGGCGCGCTTGGCTTCATCGTCGCCTTGCTCGGCTATCAAAACTTCACCCAGAACTACCAGAACTTCCTGATCGTTCTCGACTACTGGATCATGCCCTGGCTCGCCGTCGTGCTCCTCGACTTCTATGTCTTCCGCCACCGTGAGCCGATGGGGTTCAGCGAGGCGGTTCCGGTGAACTGGAACGGGCTCATCGCCTGGGTGATCGGCCTGGGTGTTTCGCTGCTCTTCATCTCAGAGCAGTTCCAGGTGTTCGGCCTGAGAGCCCATGGACCGTTTGCGACGTGGTTCGGGGATGCGGACTTTGGATACTTCATCGGCTTCATCGTCGCCGGCGTGATATACCTTCTGCTGGATCGCGGGGCGACGCGCAGCGCCAAGCAATAGAGGAGGCGGCGAATGGCAAACAACGAGCGCTCGGTGGAGACGAAGGCGAGTCCTCAGACGGCATGGAAGCTCTGGTCCGATACCAGCACCTGGCCCGAGTGGAATCCGGACGTGCAGTCGATGACGCTCAATGGGCCGTTTGCGGCGGGCACCACCGGGACGATGAAGACCAAACAGGGCACGCGCGCCATCCAGCTGACCGAGGTCGTGCCCGGGCAGTCCTTCCGCTTGGAGACCACCGTGATTCCGCTGACCCGGTTCGCGTTTGTTTGTAAGGTTTCGCCTGGCTCTGCGGGCGAGACAACACTGAGCCAGTCCATCGAGGTTGGGGGGCCGCTCGGAGGTCTGCTCGGCGGAATGATGGGCAAACAGATCGCAGACACGTTTCCGGCCCTGCTGCAGGGTTTGGCCCGCAAGGCGGAGGCGACCGAAGGCCGGGGCTAGTGGTTCGCCGGCGGCCGCACCTCGGGCCGGAAGAATGTTCGCACCGACTCTGGAAACCGCTGCAAGATGTCGTCAGGGACCTCGAAGCTGATCTCGGACGCGTGCTGCGTGTCGATGAAGCGCTCGACCGCGACCTGGATCAATTTGAGGGCGGCATCGATCGGCATGGCGATTTCCGCGAACGCCGCGCTCCGCTTATGGAGGAAGTGGTCGAGCTCCGCGGTCATCATGCCGGCAAGCCGCCGCAGCTCGATCGTTGCCGCGCCTGCATCGCTGCCGTCGCGTATCGCCCGCAGTTGCTGACCCTTCAGCTCCCAGAGACGGGTGGTGTATGGGGCGATCGCGGCGCCGAGCTCGCGCTGGACCGCACGAATTCGCTCGAGACGGACGACGCCAACCTGGCGCGCCCAGCGGCTGCGGGCGTCGGAGTTGCCCAGTGCGCAGGCCCCGTACCAGCGGTGACGCTGCGTCATCGACCGAGTCTCGAGGTGACGGCACGTCAGCACCGGTTCGAGCGGCTGGTAGAGGGTGTCGAGCGGAATGAACTGGCGGGCCTGGTAGGCGGGGCAGTCATCGAAGTACTCTGAAAACGGTTTCGGATATGGACACTCGTCATCGGGACGGCGCATTGGGGGCTAAGTCTACGGCCCGGCGCCGCATCATATAGATGTTGCTGGGCTCGCTCTACCTCGAGCATTTGTCCGATACGGATCTCGCACTCCTCGACGCGGTGGAGGACTCGCGTCGTGACGTGCGGCGCGATCCCGAGCGGCTCGAGGCTCTGATCGACGATCCCGCGACTTATCGCATGTTGTTTGCGGTGCCCGGTCGAGATCCACTGCTCCGCGGCTCGCCCTTTCTTCTTTTCGCCGTGCTGATCCATCGCGTCGTCCGTGACCTCGCTCAGGCGTCTTTCGTCGAGGAATGGGTTGGGCCACGCCAGCGGGTGCCCGTGTTCGACACAGGGAGCCTGCGAGACTTTGGGGCCGATCCCTTGCGGCGCTTCTTCCTCGCCCAGCTGCTGGCCTCGTACACAAGGGTCGCGAGTGGCAGCACCCTGGTCAAAACCAGCCGGGGCTGGCGGCGGCGGCGCGGCAGCTCGGGTCGCGCACGGTGGCGCATGGCTGTACCGCCGCCGGCAACGACCAGGTGCGCTTCGAGGTCGCGTTGCGCACGCTGGCGCCGGAGCTCGAGGTGCTGGCGCCGGTGCGCGACCAGCCGCGGCCGCGCGCCGCGCAGGTCGCCTACCTCGAGGCGCGCGGGTTGCCGGTGCCGGCGTTGGGCGCCGCCTACTCGGTCAACCGCGGCCTGTGGGGGGTGACGATCGGCGGCCGCGAGACGCTCGACAGCGTCGAGCCGATCCCGGAAACGGCCTGGGTGTTGACGCGCGGCGCCTTCGCTGCCGACGATGCCGTCGATGCTGCCAATCCTGCCGATCCCGCCCGCCTCGTGGATCCCGGCCATTCCGCCGATTCCGCCCATTCCGCCCATCCCGCCGCTTCTCCCGCGAGCCTGGCGCGACCGCCGCGCCGTCTGTGCCTGGGCTTCGAACGTGGCGTGCCGGTTTCGGTCGACGGCGAGGCGCTGGCGCCGGTCGCGCTGATCGAGCGCCTGGAGGAGGCGGCCAGTGTCTACGGCATCGGCCGCGGCATCCACCTCGGCGACACGATCCTCGGCATCAAGGGGCGGGTGGCGTTCGAGGCGCCGGCGGCCGAGGTGCTGCTCACCGCCCATCGCGAGCTCGAGAAGCTCACCTTGACCGGGCGCCAGCAGCGGGTCAAGGAGACGGTGGCCGCGGTCTATGGCGACCTGGTGCACGAGGGGCAGCACCTGGAACCGGTCTGCCGCGACATCGAGGCGCTGCTGCTGTCGTCGCAGGCGCGGGTCAGCGGCGAGGTGCGGCTGCTGCTGCGGCCCGGACAGGTCTTCGTCGAGGGCGTCTCGTCGCCGGCCTCGCTGCTCGCCGCCTCGCGCGGCGTCTATGGCGAGGCGGCGGGGGAATGGAGCGCCGCCGACGCCCGCGGCTTCTCGCGGCTGGCCGCGCTGCCGTCGATGCTGTGGGCGCGGATGGCGGGCGGCGAGGCGGCGGCTCCCGCGCCGGCCGAGCCTGCCGCGGCCGGGTTGGCTACGGACGAAGCGGCCGGGCAGCCGGAGCATGCGGCCGCCGCCACGGCCGCGGCGGCGTCGGCGCCGGCGGCGCCGGAGAAAGCGGCGGTATGAAGACCGTGCTGCTCGACAAGATCGCCTCGGTCACCCGCAACTGCCAGCTCAAGCGCGAGGTGCGGGTGAGCGAGGAGATCCCTTGCGAGGAAGGGGTGGTGGTGGCAGTGCGGGTGCGCGGCGACAAGACGACCTACAACCAGCTCGAGCTGCCGAGCGGGCGGATGGCCCAGGTCAAGCGCGGCGACGTCATCGCCGGCGCGCTCGGGCACCGCAGCGCTCTGTTCGGCTACTCGGGACACTTGCCGCGGCGGCTGGCGCCGGGCGACACGATCAACCTGCTCAACCTCGGCGGCGTGCTGGGCATCTGCGACTCGGTGAACCCAGACCTCGGGCCGCCTTTCGAGTGCGAGGTGCTGGGGGCCGTGCTCCATTTCCCGTACCTGGGCGAGCGGATCGGCGTTGCGGCGCGCATCGGCGGCGGCGCGGAGGGAACGGTGAACGCGGCACTCGATCCGGCGGCGCCGCTCGTGACCGGCGAGCCGCCGGTGCCGGTGGTGGCGCTGGTGGGCTCTTGCATGAGCTCCGGCAAGACCGCCGCGGCCTGCGCGCTGGTGCGCCACTTCAGCCACGGCGGCCTGACGGTCGACGCCCTCAAGGCGACCGGAGTCTCGTTGCGCCGCGACGTGCTGGCGATGGAAGACGCCGGGGCGCGCAGCACTGCTCTGTTCACCGACCTCGGGGTGGTGACGACGACGCCGGCCAACGCGCCCGGAGTGGCGCGGACGCTCATCACCCGGCTCGCCGCGGGACGGCCGGACGTGATCGTCGCCGAGCTCGGCGACGGGTTGCTTGGCGCCTATGGGGTGGGAGCCATCCTCGCCGACCCCGAGATCCGCGCCGCCTTCTCGGCGGTGGTGCTGGCGGCCAACGATCCGGTGGCGGCCTGGGGCGGGGTGCGGCTGCTGGCCGACGATTTCGGCATCCGGCCGGCGGCGGTGACCGGTCCCGCGACCGACAACCTGGCGGGCACCCGCGCTATCGAGGAATCGCTGCGGGTGCCGGCCGCCAATGCCCGAACTGACGGCGAGCGCCTGGCGCGGCTGGTGCTGGCGGCGCTGGGCATGCCGGGGGCCGCGGCGGCGGAAGCGGCGGCCGCGAGCTGGCAGGCGCAGGCGGCGGTGGTGCGGCCTTGAGCGGCACGGCGTTGCAGGACCTGGGTGCGGCGCCGGGATCGGGCGCAGCGTCCGCCATCGCGCCCGCCGCCGCGCCCGGCCCGGCGCCGCAGGCCGCCGCGGCGCGGAGCAGTGCGGCTGTGCCGGTGCTGGTCGTCGGCGGCAGCGGCTACGTGGCGGGCGAGGCGCTGCGGCTGCTGGCCGGGCACCCGCGGCTGCTGGTGGCCGGCGTCATCTCGGAGAGCCAGGCGGGCGAGCCGGTCGCTGCGGCGTTTCCGCATCTCGCCAGCGCCTATCCGGCGGTGCGCTTCGACGCGATCGAGGAGCTGCCGCGACTGATCGAGCTGGCAGCCGAGGTGGCCGCGGATGCCACGGCCATCGCGGGCGTGACGGGGGCGGCGGGCGGCGGCGGGGCGGCAGGAAGCGGCGCCGGAGTCGGCCGGGACGCCGACGGTGCGGGGAGCGGGCAGATCGCGGCGCTCTGCGCGGCGCCGCACGGCGCGGCGGCGAAGCTCGTCGATCTGCTGCTGGCGGCGGCCGAGCGCGCCGGCGCGCGGCTGCGCGTGGTCGACTTGTCGGCCGACTTCCGCTTCGCCACGGCCGCCGACTACCAGAGCGTGTACGGCCATGCGCACGGCGCGCCGGACCGCCTGGCGGGGTTCCGCTGCGCGCTGCCCGAGCATGCCGACCTGGCCCTCGGGACGGCCGCCGCCGATGCGCCGCCGCCGCTCGCCACCTTCGAGCACGTCGGCCATCCCGGGTGCTTCCCGACGGCGGTACTGCTGGCGGCGGTGCCGCTGGTGCGGCTGGGATGGGTCGAGCCGACCCTGCACGTGGTGGCGGTGACCGGCTCGACCGGCGCCGGCCGCACCCCGTCGCCCACCACCCACCATCCGGCGCGGCGCAGCAATCTCTTTGCCTACAGCCCGCTGGCCCACCGGCACGAGCCGGAAATGCGGGCGCTGGCGGCGGCGGCGGTGGGAGCGCCGGTGGCGATCCATTTCGTGCCGCAGGCTGGACCCTTCGCGCGCGGCATCTACGCCACCCTGCAGGCGCGCCTGCTGCGGCCGGCGCGGGCGGGGCACGACGCGGAGCTGGCGGCTGCCGTGACCGCCGATCTCGAGCGCTTCTATGCCGCGGCGCCGTTCGTCGACGTGCTCGCCGAACCGCCGCGGCTGCAGGACGTGGTGGGGACCAACCGCTGCCGCATCAGCGTCGCCGTGACGGGTGACCGCCTGGTGGCGTTCTCGGCCATCGACAACCTGACCAAGGGCGCCGCCGGCGGCGGCATCCAATGGCTCAACCGGCTGCTCGGCTTCTCGGAGACCGCCGGCCTCACGCAGCCCGGCATCGGCTGGCTCTGAGGCGGCGCAAGAGAGAAAACTTCACTCGAGGAGGGGGGAGGGGGCGTCCCCTTCCCCCCGCTCCGCCGGGTTGGGACCCGGTGGATCAAGGGCAACTGGGAAGGGGATCGAGGGGTTCAGGGGGAGATCCGACAGATGCTTTACGTAGTCCTCGATCGATCGCCGCCGCGTCGAGCAGACGATGGCAACTAGCATCCGCTCTGGAGATTGCTTGCCCATGGTGACGCCAGTGGCGACAGCGATCCCGGACCTTGCGGCGGCGCGCGACGAGGCGCGCTACCTGCTGCCGGTCTACGCGCAGGCGGCGATCGAGCCGGTCGCCGGGCGTGGCGTCATGCTGCGCACGCGCGACGGCCGCGAGCTGCTGGACTTCTACGGCGGCCATGCTGTCGCCCTGCTCGGCTACGCGCATCCGCGGCTGGTGGCGGCGCTCGCCCGCCAGGCGGAGGAGCTGTTCTTCCAGAGCAACGTCGTGCCGCTCGCGGTGCGCGCCCGCGCCGCCCGCCGGCTGGTGGAGTTCGGCCCCGCCGGACTGAGCCACGCCTTCCTGGTCAACAGTGGCGCCGAGGCGAACGAGAATGCCCTGCGCCTGGCGCTGCGCCAGACCGGCCGCGGGCACGTGGTGGCGCTGACCGGGGCGTTCCACGGCCGCACCGCGGCGGCGGCGGCGGTGACCCACGGCGCCGGCAACGCCGCGCCGAGCTGGTACGGCTTTCCGCGCGCGCCGTTCGACGTCACCTTCGTGCCCCGCGGCGACCTCGCGGCGCTGGCGGCGGCGCTCGAGGGGACGCCCACCGCCGCGCTCATCCTCGAGCCGGTACAGGGCATGGCGGGCGCCGTGGCGTTGGGGGGCGAGTACCTGGCGGCGGCGCGCGAGCTGACCCGCCGCGCCGGCGCGCTGCTGATCTTCGACGAGGTGCAGTGCGGCATGGGCCGCACCGGCCAGCCGTTCGCCGCCCAGACCTGGGGCGTGACACCGGACCTGCTCACCACCGCCAAGGGGCTGGCGGGTGGATTCCCGGCGGGCGCGGTGCTGGCAACTCCCGAGATCACGGGGAGGGTGCACCGCGGCGACCTCGGCACCACCTTCGGCGGCGGGCCGATGGCCTGCGCGCTGATCGAGGAGGTGATCGCCACCATCGAGGACGAGGGGTTGCTGGGGCGGGTGCGGGAGCTGTCGCGGCGCATCCGCGAGACCTGCCAGGTGGGCCCGGTGGAGGCCATCCAGGGGGAGGGCTTCCTGCTCGGCCTGCGCACCACCCGGCCGGCGAGCGACGTCCAGCGCGAGCTCCTGGAGCGCGGCATCTTGACCGGCACCAGCGCCGATCCGCGGGTGGTGCGGTTGCTGCCGCCGCTGGTGCTCGAGCCGGAGCACGTCCAGGCGCTGGCGGCGGCGCTGGCGGAGATCGAGCCGTGAAGCGGCTGCTGTCGCTCGCCGATGTCGGGCCCGCCGGGGTGGCCGAGCTGGTGGCGCTGGCGCGGCGCCTCGAGGAGCGGCCACAGCCGCGGGCGCTCGCCGGCAAGGTGCTCGGACTGCTGTTCTTCAACCCGTCGCTGCGCACCCTCGCCTCCTTCCAGGCCGGGATGGCCCGGCTCGGCGGCAACTCTTTCGTGATCTCGCCCGGGCAAGGCAGCTGGGCGCTCGAGATCCGCTCCGGGGTGGTGATGGACGGCGCCGCCGCCGAGCACGTGCGCGAGGCGATCCCGGTGCTCGCCGGCTACGCCGACGCGCTCGGCATCCGCGCCTTCGCCGATGGCCAAGACCTGGCGGCCGACCTCGCCGATGCCACCTTTCGGGCCATGGCGGCGGTCTGCCCGGTGCCGCTGATCAATCTCGAATCGGCGATCGACCATCCCTGCCAGGCGCTGGGCGACTGGAAGACGCTCGACGAGCTGGGTGTGCCGGCGGCGGGCGGCCGCTTCGTGTTGAGCTGGGCCTGGCACCCCAAGGCGCTGCCACTCGCCGTGCCGGCGGCGGTGGCTCACCTGGCCGCCTTGCGCGGCATGCAGCTGACCGTGCTGCGTCCGGAGGGTTTCGGCTTGCCGCCCGAGGTGATGGAGCGGGCGCGGCGGGCGGCCGCCGAGAGTGGCGGCACGGTGGGTGAGACCGCCGACCGGCGCGAGGCGCTGGCGGGCGCGCAGGTCCTCTACGCCAAGTCGTGGGGCTCGCCGCGCCACTACGGCGAGCCGGCGGCCGAGGCGGAGCTGCGCGCGGGTCTCAGGGACTGGTGCGTCGACGAGACCTGGTTCGCCGCCGCCGACCCCGCTTGCCGCTTCATGCACTGCCTGCCGGTGCGGCGTAACGTGGTGGTGCGCGACGAGGTGCTCGACGGGCCGCGCAGCGTCGTGGTGCGCCAGGCGCACAACCGCATGTGGGCGCAGATGGCGGTGCTGCACCGGCTGCTTGCGGTCCGCGACGCCGAGCAGGCCGACGGCGGCACCCGCGAAAACCTGGAGCTCGCGGCGCTGGCGCGGCTGACGGCGGGGGAGCAGGAGGACCCGGGATGAAGGACGTCGGGCAGCAGAGCGCCGCGGTGGCTGCCTTGCGGCAGGCGGTGCCGTACATCCGCCTGTTCAAGGGCAAGACGTTCGTGGTCAAGGTCGGGGGCGCCGCGCTCGGCGGCGAGTCCGGCCGCTCGTCCGGCGCCGAAGCAGTGGCACAGGCGACCGTGGCGGTGCTCGAGCAGGTGCACGTCCTCCACCAGGTCGGCATCCGCGTCGTGCTGGTGCATGGGGGCGGCCCGCAGTCGACCGCGCTGTCCCAGGCCATGGGTGCCGAGCCGCGCTTCGTCGCCGGCCGCCGCATCACCGACGACGCGGCGCTCGAGGTCGCCACCCTGGTGCTCAACGGCGCCGTCAACACCCGGCTGCTGGCGGCCTGCCGCGCCGTCGGGCTGCCCGCGGTCGGCCTCTCCGGAGTGGCGGCGGGGTTGATCCTGGCGCGCCGCCGGGGACCGGTGACGGTGGCGGCGGAGGAGGTCGACTACGGCCACGTCGGCGATATCGAGGCTGTCGATCCCGCCGTGCTCGAGACGCTGCTGGCGGCGGGGATGGTGCCGGTGGTGAGCCCGCTTTCGGCCGACGAGCGCGGCGCCCTGCTCAACGTCAACGCCGATACCGCCGCGGCCGCCCTGGCGGTGGCGCTGCGGGCCGAGAAGCTGCTGCTGCTGACCGGCGCGCCCGGCATCCTCGAGCGCCCCGGCGACCCGAGCTCGCTGGTATCGCTCACCGACCTCGCCGGCCTGGCAGGCCTGCACGAGCGCGGCTGCCTCGAGGACGGCATGCTGCCCAAGGCGAGCAGCATCGAGGCGGCGTTGCGGGGCGGCGTGCGGCGAGTGCACATCGTCGGCGCGGCGGTGCCCGACGGCCTGCTCGCCGAGGTCTTCACCAACGAAGGCGCGGGGACGCTGGTCGTCGCGGATGCCGCCGCCGCGGCCGGCGGCCCGGCCGGGGCCGGTTTACCGGCGGTGGGCGCCGGCGCGTCGCTGGCGCCACTTGCAGGGGGGCCGGCAGGGGCGCAGCCGCCCGGGAGCGCGTCATGATGCTGCCGGAGCGCGAGGTCCTGGCGCTGCACCGGGCCATCACCGCCATCCGCTCGGTGTCGGGCGAGGAGGGCGAGCTCGCCGACTTCCTCGAGCAGTGGTGGCGGCGGCGCGGCGTCGCGCCGCTGCGGCTGGGCAACAGCTTGCTGCTGCTGTCGCCGCGGCCGCCGGCGCCGCCGCCGCTGCCGCTGCTGCTGCTCGACACCCATCTCGACACGGTGCCGCCGGCTCCGGGGTGGACCCGCGACCCCTGGGACTCGCAGCCCGCCGGCGGCAAGGTCTACGGTCTCGGTGCCAACGATGCCAAGGCGGCGGTGGCCGGCATGATCTCCGCCTATGCCGCTTTTGCCGACGTCGAGCTGCCGTTCACCCTCGCGCTCGCGCTGGCCGAGGGTGAGGAGACCCGCGGCACGGGCACCGCGGCGGTGCTCGAGGAGCTGGCGCGGCAGGGCCGCCGGCCGGCGGCGGCGGTGATCGGCGAGCCCACCGGGCTCGACCTGGCGGTGGCGCAGAAGGGCTTGCTGGTGCTCGAGCTGGTGGCGCGCGGCGACGCCTGCCATGCCGCCCACGCGCGGGTGCTCGGCGCCGCCAACGCCGCGCGCCGGCTGGCCCGCGACCTGGTGGCCCTCGAGGCGGTGGATCTCGGCCCTCCCCACGAGCACCTCGGACCGGTGACCGTCGAGCCCACCCAGCTGCGGGCCGGAACGGCGCGCAACGTGGTCCCGGGCGAGGCCACCGCGGTGCTCGACGTACGCACCACGCCGGCGATGCCGGCGGCCGAGGTGGTGGAGCGCATCCGCCGGGCGGTGAGCGGCGAGGTGCGGGTGTTGTCGGACCGGCTGGTGCCGCGCGAGACGCCGGCCGGCGCCGCGGTGGTCGAGGCCGCCCGGCGAGTGCGTCCCGAGGCGCGGCTGTACGGCTCGGCGACGCTCTCCGACATGGTCTTCATGGCCGGCATTCCGGCGGTCAAGTGCGGCCCCGGCAGCAGCGAGCGCTCGCACACCGCCGACGAGTTCGTCTGGGAGAGCGAGGTGATCGCGGGAGCGCGCTTCTACTCCCGCCTGGTCGGCAGCTACGCCGAGTTGCAGGCGGGAATGCCCGCCGTCGCGGCGGCGGCGGCGGTGCGGCGATGAGCCCGCTGTGGGAGACGCCGGGCGGCGCGCCGCTCGACGAGCGTGTGCTGCGTTATACCGCCGGCGAGGATCACCGGCTCGACGCTCGCCTGGTGCCGTACGACGTGCGCGCTTCGATCGCTCACGCCGAGATGCTCGGCGAGACCGGCCTGCTGCCGGCCGCCGACGTCGCGGCGATTCGCGAGGGGCTGGCGGCGCTCGCCGCCGCCCATGCCGCCGGCGAGTGGCAGATCGAGCTCGGCGACGAGGACGTTCACACCGCTCTCGAGCGCCGCCTCACCGCGGCGATCGGCGCAGCGGGTGCACGCCTCCACCTCGGCCGCTCGCGCAACGACCAGGTGCTGGCGGCGTTGCGCCTCTACCTGCGCGACGAGGTGACCTCCCTCGCGGCCGGGGCACGCGCCGTCGCCGCCGCGCTCGACGAGCTGGCGGCGCGCGAGGCGGCGACGGCGCTGACCGGCTACACCCATCACCAGCCCGCGATGCCGAGCTCGGTGCCGCTCTGGGCCGGAGGCTTCGCGGCCGAGCTGCGCGACGATGCCCTGGGCCTCGGCGCCTGCCTGCGGCGCATCGACCAGAACCCGCTCGGCTCGGCCGCCGGCTACGGCGTGCCGCTGCTCCCCATCGACCGCGAGTCCACCCGCCGCCGCCTCGGCTTCGCGGCCGTGCAGGAGCCGGTCACCGCGGTGCAGCTGTCGCGCGGCAAGGCCGAGGCGCAGGTGCTGTTCGAGATCGCCCTGACGCTACAGGACCTCGGGCGGCTGGCGGCGGACCTGGTGCTGTGGAGCAGCCGCGAGTTCGGTTTCGTCACCCTGCCCGAGGCGATGACCACCGGCTCCTCGATCATGCCGCAGAAGCGCAACCCCGACGTCTTCGAGCTGGTGCGCGGCCGCACCGCCACGGCCCAGGCCTGCCTGCTCGAGGCGCTGGCGATCACCGCCAAGCTCCCCTCGGGCTACCACCGCGACCTGCAGCTGCTCAAGGCCCCGCTCTTTCGCGGCCTCGACCTGGCGCGCGACACCCTCGACATCATGGCGGCCGCCCTCGCCGGCGTGCGCTTCCGCGCCGACCGCATCCAGCTGCCGCCCGAGCTGGGCGCCACCGAGGAGGCCTACCGGCTGGTGCTCGAGCAGGGGTTGCCGTTTCGCGACGCCTACCAGCGGGTGGCGGCGCGCTACCGGGACGAGGAATGAACGACAGGTAGGGCCGCGGCCGGCCCAGCGGCACTGAGTTCGGCCGCTGCCCGCATGTTTCGAGCCGGCCGCGACCCGTTGTTCCCGGCGAGGGGGGTGGCAACGGCGACGCGGCCGGGGTAGATGATCGCAGCGGAGCGGGTTACGAGATGTTCCCCACCTCGATGACGACGTGGCTCTTGTCGGCCTGCGCCGGGGCGCCGTCCGCGGTCTTCTGCTTCTCTTGTACTCGGATCGGGCAGTCGGACGTGGCGCGGAAGGAGGTGGCCCACAGCAGCTTCCTGCCCACCGCGCAGGTCAGTTGCCGCTCTCCGTCCTGAAGCTGGATCGTGCGGGTAGCCGGGTCGTAGCTCAGGCCGGGCACCTCTACGCGCTCTGAATTGACCAGGTCCTCTTCGACGGTGCGGTCGAGGTAGTCGACGACGACCCAGGCGCGATGGCTGGCGGCATCGGCGGAGAAGGAGGTGCCGATCACCGTCGCGGTCGGCGGCAATTCGCGGTCGATCGTCACGGTCTTGCCATGGGCGGCAAGGCTGGCCAGCGAGAACAGCAAGGTGAGGCAAAGAGCTCGTGCAAGTCTCATCTCTGATTTCCTTTCCAGCGCGCCGAGCCGGAGGAATGGTCCCTCGCGGGGGCGGCGCGTTCGGCAGCGAGGATCGTTCCCCGCTGGCGATGAGACTCAAGGGGACGCGAGGATATTCCGCTGCCGAAAGTGCGGCCGGGCACGGTCCCGGGTAGACTGCCACCCTTCCGAGGATCGCGGTCGCTCTGGCAGCGAGTTTCGGCCGGGCTCTGCGGCACTGCCGGCGGGGGATGGCAAGGGGGTGGCTTTGCGGATCTTGGTGGCTTTGGGCGGGAACGCCTTGCTGCGGCGAGGCGAGGCGCTGACGGCGGAGAACCAGCGGCGCAACGTGCGCATCGCGGCGGAGGCGCTGGCGCCGCTGGGGCGCGAGCACCAGCTGATCATCTCGCACGGCAATGGCCCGCAAGTGGGCCTGCTGGCGCTGCAGGGCGCCTCCTACGACCGGGTCGCGGAGTACCCACTCGACGTGTTGGGGGCCCAGACCGAAGGCATGATCGGCTACGTCATCGAGCAGGAGCTGGGCAACCTGCTGCCTTTCGAGCAACCCTTCGCGACCGTGCTGTCGATGGTCGAGGTGGACCCCGACGATCCGGCGTTCCAGCATCCCTCGAAGCCGATCGGCCCGCTCTATGGCGAAGAGGAGGCGCGGCGGCTGGCGCAAGAGAAGGGTTGGACGATGGCGCCCGACGGCGACAAGTTCCGGCGGGTGGTGGCGTCGCCGCTGCCGCGGCGGATCTTCCAGATCCGGCCGGTCAAGTGGCTGCTCGAGCATGGTTGCATCGTGATCTGCGCCGGCGGCGGCGGCATCCCGACGATGTATGGGCTCGACAAGAAGCTGCACGGCGTCGAGGCGGTGGTCGACAAGGACCGCGCCAGCGCTCTGCTGGCGCGAGAGCTGGAGGCCGACCTCTTCATCATGGCGACCGACGCCGATGCGGTCTATCTGGACTGGGGCAAACCCGGCCAGCGGGCGATCCGGCGGGCGGGGCCGGCGGCGCTCGCCGCGCACTCGTTCGCCGGCGGGTCGATGGGGCCCAAGGTCGAAGCCGCGATCGATTTTGCCGGCCGCACCGGCCGCACCGCCGCCATCGGCACCTTGAGCGCCCTGGTGGCGATCGTCCGCGGCGAGGCCGGGACCCAGGTGAGCGCGGCGGCGGAAGGGATCGAGCTCTATCCGCCGTGAGCAGCAGCTGGGCGGGCTACTCGCAAGGAACCTGAACCCACTGGCAGTGGTGGCCGGTGGCTCCGACCGGCGCGCAACGCCACTCCCAGCAGACTCCGGGAGCGGCGGCAGCGAAGCGGATCTGGACGGGCTGATGAATGGCGCGGTCGACGAGGACCCGCTGCACGCTCTTGAGCACCGCCTGCACCTCGTCATGAGTTAGCGGCTTGTGCGGCATGGCTCGCGGCGCCTCCTCCTGGTCGCGCCGCCGCTCCGTTGCTTCAGACGGACGCGGAGCGGTTTTTCCGGCCGGCCGGGTATAGTTCCTCGCCGATGGCCGAGCTGACGCAGCACGAGATCGCCGAGCGCGGGGCGGTGCGCGGCACCGTGGCGGCCGCCGGGCGGCGGCTGGAATACGAGTGGCTCGGGCCGGGGCCTGAGGAGGCGCCGACCCTGGTCTTCCTCCATGACGGGCAAGGGTGCGTCGACACCTGGCGAGACTTCCCGGCGGCGCTGGCGGCGGCGACCGGATGCGGCGCGCTGGTCTACAGCCGGGCCGGGTACGGCGGCTCCGAGGAGTTGCCCGGGCCGTGGCCGGTCAGCTTCATGCACGACGAGGCACGGGTCGCGCTGCCCCAGGTCCTCGCCGCGCTCGGCGTGCGCGACGGCTTCCTGGTCGGCCACAGCGACGGCGCGTCGATCTCGCTGATCTATACCGCCGCGGGGGCTGGCGCGGGAACTGGCGCGGACGCGGGCGGCTACGGCGATGGCGGCCGCTCCGGCACCTGGCTGCGCGGCCTGGTGCTCGAGGCGCCGCACGTCTTGGTCGAGCCGGTGTGCCTGGAGAGCATCGCCATGCTGCCAGCGCTGTATCGCCAGCCGGACCTCTGGCGGCGCATGGTCCGTCATCACGGCGCCAATGCTCAGAACTGCTTCGAGAGCTGGGTGGACGTCTGGCTGCGGCCGGAGTTCCGGTCGTGGAACATCGAAGACCTCCTGCCGCGGGTCCGCTGCCCGGTGCTGGCGATCCAAGGCGCCCAGGACGGCTATGGCACGCTCGACCAGCTGCGGGCGGTGGCAGCGGGGTGCGGCGGTCCGACCGAGACGCAGGTGATCGAGGGTTGCGGCCACACGCCCCACCGCCAGCAGCGCGAGGCGACGCTGACGGCGATGACCGGCTTCCTGCGCCGGTTGCTGTGAGCGGGCGCTGCTCCGTCGCCACTTCGGCTACGATCCCCCCAGACAACCAGGCAACCAGAGAACGCGGCCATGGAACGGGATCCAAGCAGCAGCCCCACGCCCACCGGCGCCGCCGCGGGCGTCTCGCCCGAGCCGGCAGTCCACGACACCGCGGTGGTCGGTGGCGGTCCGGCCGGGCTCACCGCGGCATTGCACCTCGCCTGGCACGGCCGCAAGGTGGTCGTGATCGACCGCACGACGGGGCCGCTGTTCTTCACCCTCGAGCTGCTGCACAACGTGCCCGGCATGTCGGCGGCATCCGGCGCCGAGATCCAGAAGCGGCTGCGCGCCCAGGCCCGGGAGATGGGAGCGGAACTGGTACGCGGCGACGTCGTGCGGGCCGAGGGCGCCGAGGGGAATTTCCGGCTGGCCGGCGCCACCGGCGAGCAATGGCGAGCGCGGACACTGCTGCTGGCAACCGGCGTGGCGCGTTACCATCCAACGGTCGATGGCGATTTCACGCCCTGCCTCGCCTACGCGGGCAAGGGGACCATGTTCTACTGTCCCGACTGCGAGGCGCCGGAGGTGACCGGCAAGGACACCCTGGTCATCGCCGCCGGCACCGCCAACGCCGGAGCGGCGCTGGCGCTCGGCCTCACCCCCTACACCCGGCGCCTGAGGCTGCTGCTGACCGGCGACACCGCCCTCAGCGACGAGCGGGCGGCTCAGCTCGCGGCGGCGGGCATTCCCGTGATCACCGGCGCCATCCGCCATCTGCTGGGAGGCAAGCGCGATCTCCATGGCCTCGAGCTGGCGAGCGGCGAGGTGCTCGAGGCGGAGGCCTTCTTCGTCTCCAGCCCCTCGCCGGGCCGCACCGACCTGGCGAGACAGCTCGGGGTCGAGATGAGCCCCAGCGGCGAGCACGCCATCCCGCGCTCGCAGCGAGGCGACACCAACGTCCCAGGAGTCTGGATCGCCGGCGACCTGCGCCCCGTCACGCAGCAGGTGGCCATCGCCATGGGCACCGGCAGCATCGCGGCGGTGATGATCGACCAGCACCTGCGGCGCCAGCAGGTGCGCGCCGTGCTGGCCGCCGACCCCGCGACGGCGGCTGGCGCAGGGGGGGCAGGTGCGGCAGACCAGCGGCGACCATAACCCCGCTGGGCTCATTTATAATGAGGCAAACGGCCTCCCTCCCTGAGGTGATGCTCGCCGAGGTCGACCACTGCATGAAGCAGGGACTTTGACGAGACCAAAGTGGCGGAACGATCACCGTCAAGCTCGCTCCTTACCGCATCCCCGAATTAAGGTTGATAAGGTCATCCAGCAAGTGTCCACGACGCACTCCGGTCCGTTGATCGTTATCGGTGCTGGCCTTGCGGGACTGGCAGCGGCCATTGTTGCCGGCAGGGCCGGCCGCAAGGTCGTCGTTTATGAGCGTAATCGCGATGTCGGTGGCAGATTCCATGGTGACCTCCAAGGGCTTGAAAACTGGTCCAGCTCAGTCGATGTCCTCGAGGAGCTAACTAACCCGACTGGGCATTGAGCCCAGCTTCACTGCCGCGCCAATGCATCAACAGGTGTGTTTCGGGCCCGACGGCCGGGAGTATGTCTTCCGGTCTGCTCAACCTTTTTACTATTTGGTCACCCGTGGTCCCCAACCTGGGTCTCTGGACCATGCCCTCAAGAAGCAGGCGCTCGCGGCTGGCGCCGATATCCGGTTTGGCGAGCCAATACGTGATCCTCCTCTTGGTTCCATTGTTGCTTGGGGACCGCGCCGTGCCGATGCCCTCGCAGTAGGCTATTTGTTCACAACCGAGTTGGCCGATGGCGGATTTGCGGTGCTAGATGATCACCTATCGCCGGGCGGCTATGCATATCTCTTGGTCCACGGCGGCCAAGCGACGCTCGCAACCTGTCTCTTCCACGACTTCCACAATCACTCACTATATCTTCGGCGCGCCAGCGGGTTCTTTCACGAGAAGCTAGGCTTCTCTATGCATAACTCGCGCTACTTTAGCGGGGTTGGCAACCTGTATTGTTTACCACCCGCCATTCCGGACCGCCGCTTCTGGGCTGGGGAGGCGGCCGGACTCCAAGATGCGCTATGGGGATTCGGAATCCGCTATGCCATCCTCTCGGGGAGGCACAGCGCTGTCTGCTCCGCAGGAGGTGATGACCCGGGTCTCCACCAAGGCTGGCGTAGGACGATCGGCAGGCAAGTCTGCGCTAGCGTCGTCAATCGCCATTTGTTCGAACATCTGGGAAAAGTCGGCTACCGTCTCCTGCTGTGGCGCCTTGCGCAATCGTCAAACCCGCATCGCACTCTTCAGCGTATCTACGCATCTACCTCTTGGAAGCGGGCGCTATTTCCAATCATCCTTCGTCGGCCTCGGGGTTGAGACCAATGCAGAACTGGGCCTCGACGAGGGTTCCTCATTTCTTCTTATCTATTTGGTACTGAAAACGGCAAGGGTCAAGGCGGAAAACTCTAAGTCGCTATTAAGGAGAGATACAAAAGGTATCGAGTCTGCGCACTAACACGCTAACTACACATGTGAGGACTCGTCCATGAGCGATGGGCAAGAGCGACCCTGGGTCAGGATCGTCGGCGCGCTTATTCTCGGCGGCTGCACTGTTTCTGCGGCGATGGTCCCGCTTTACTGTTCAAAGCAAAGGAGCCTCGATGCAAAAACTCAGACGGATCAGACCGAGGTTGATGGCTTGCGTCATCAAAATTCGGAGCTCCAGGCCACGATTGCTGCTAAGACAGAGAGATCGCAGAGCTACACGCGCATCCCACAATTCTGAACCGCAGTCCAACCGCTTCACCTCCAATTGTCGCTCCCCTTGCGACTGCACAGCCGGCCGCGGAAGAGGGGCGTCAGGCGTCGACAGCGCCTTCGACGCATTCTTTCGTCGAGCATAACATCCTTTTTCAACTCAAAGGCTGCACGTCTTCTGGTTCTTCAGTTACGTGCGAGTTTTTGATTATCAACAAAGGACCTGAGAGGTCAGTTACTCTCTTCAGGGATGACCGCAGGACGCGGATCATCGACGACGACGGAAGAGAATATCGGGCCGCCTCGCTCTCCCTCGGTTCGGATACCCGCGGCTTTTCAGTGGCGTCAAACGTACCGACGAACGTTCCAGTCGCGGGACAGATTCAATTTGATGGCGTAACCCCGGGGACGAAGAAGCTACCTCTGCTGGATTTACTTTTCCAAATAGAGGAAGCGAATCATTTTTCGCACTTTACCGCACATTTTCGAAATATTGGCCTTTGAAGCCGACGCCGACGTACCTGCGAAACATCAATCTAACGACGCTCCGCCTCAGACCATCGGGCGGCGAAGAGGCTAGACCAGCGGCTCCCGCACCTTCACGAAGCCCGGCGTATGGCCTGCAAGCCCTCCCGCCGGAATGGTAGGCTCGCCGGTATCGTCGAGAACAATGGGTGCCGATTGGCTAGCCACGAGGAGACTATCGATATCCGGCGCCGGCCGGAGGAGATCTTCGGCCCCCGCGCGGTCGCCAGCGGTCAGCAGGCTGGCGGCAGCGCTCATCGACTGTCCGCCCTTGAGGAAGAAGTCGGCGGCCGCGGCGTGGTCGCCGACCGTCGCGCAGCAGGCCGCGGCCGCCAGCGGCTGACTCGCGGCGGCAAAGCAGCGCGAGGCATCCCGCGTCCGTCCCGCCTGCTGATAAGCGTGGGCGGCCCGCTCATGCTCCTGGGCTGCCTCCCAGCGCGATCCCGCCTTCGGCCAGTCGCCGCCGGCTTCGTAGGCGGCCGCCGCCTCGCGCACCAGGCCGGCCGCGGCGAGGATGTTACCCGCTTCGAGCGGGCGGCCGAAGCCGAGATACACGCGCGCCACCAGGCGCTGGTCGAGGTCGGGAGCCTTGCGCAGAAACCGCGCGGCGCGCTCGCCGTCGCCGATCTGGAGACAGGCCTCGATGGCCTCGGCAAAGCGCCCCGCTTCCTCGAGCAGGTCCACCGCCGCCGGCGTGGGCTTCACGCCGTCCAGCAGCTCGGCCGCCTCGGAGGTCCTGCCCAGCCGGCGCAGCAGCTCGGCGCGGCTCATCTCCACCGCACCCAGGCGCTTGCCGACCTCCTCGCGAGGACGGCCGCGGCTGTTCCGACGCAACCGTTGCGATTCGACCTCGAGCATCCGCAGCGCGGCATGGAGCTCGCCGGCGCGGTCGTAACAGGCGGCAGCTTCCGCATAGAGCCGCGCGCGCTCGTAGAGGTGGGCGGCGCGCGACCAGCGATGCAGCTGCTTGGCAGCTTCCGCGGCCTGCCGGTTGGCGCCGGCGAGCTCGAAAAGGCCGAGGGCCAAGCTGTGGTGGCCGCTTCCGGAGAGCAGCTCCGCGGCCTGGAGCGCGCCGGTCGTGAGCGTAGGATTCGGGGACTTGACCCAGGGCGGCACGGAGCGAGCATTCGACGGCCCGCCGCTCATCGCCGGCATCGATGGCGGCTCGCGCCGCCTGGTGGAATGCCCCAGCCTGCGCGTAGAGCTTGGCCATGTTCTTCTCGATGGTGGGCCAGAAGGCGGTGTAGAAGTTCTGGCACCGGGTGATCGGCCCGAGCTGGACCGACCGGCAGGTCGCGGACGTGTTACTTACGGGTTTTAT
>Ga0209118_1000593_pt1 | contig 19121 bp, 17 predicted proteins | sample BlaSpr_A8_Ref_M1_FD_187988 | JGI IMG/M metagenome (GOLD analysis project Ga0209118, IMG submission 187988) | Forest soil microbial communities from Thunder Bay, Ontario, Canada - Black Spruce, Ontario site 2_A8_Ref_M1 (SPAdes) (version 2) | ecosystem: Environmental > Terrestrial > Soil > Boreal...
GGAGAAACGAAGAATCCCCTGGTCCGCTCTCCTGACGAAGCGGATGCTAGCACAGGGGGTTTGCTCAGGGCAATGCGCGGAGGTTTTGGCGGTTTTGGCGGGCGAAAAGGAGAAATGCGACAGCGTTGCCGAGGAATTTGTCATCGATGAAGATTTCGGCGCGGTCGGGATCCGAGGCAATAGTGACTGTGCCGACGCCATCCGCGACGGACAGCATAGTAGAAACAAGGCAGCGAAGAAAGTGAGTTCCCAGCCGGAAGCCATGCGAGGACCTGAGGATGAACCCGTTTATAAATTAATATATAGTTAAGTATATTAATCGTTAACATGAGAATTGCTATTCTGCGGATCGGCCTCAGGACTTCTTTTTGTAACCGTCGCAGGAGAGCACGGGCAGACGAGGGTATTTGGGGAAGCGGGGATCGTTGAGGGAGAGAGTGCACAGGATGAAGATGGAGCCGTGGGCAGATTCGATGCGGCGAGAATGAAGACAACCGGCACAGAGGCCAGGAGCCAGGGAGTTATGCGTCTGTTGCCGTGCATCAGACATGAAAGTAAGGATAGCGCAGTGTGCGGGCGCGGCGATTGCTAGAATGAAATGCAGCTCGGACGTGTCTTAGAAGGAATTGCGGATGCGAATTGCAGTTCGGATTGCACTAGCGGGTGTGGGCCTGCTCGCGACCGGAATGAATGTGCGCGGCCAGACAGCGGATACGCCCCAAACCACTCCGCCGAACCAGCAAGAATATCAAAACAGCGATGAGATCACGGCCGTGCCGAACCGGCCGACGTTCGCGTCGACTGCAGAGATGGTGCAGCTCGGAGTATTCGAGATCGAATATGGGTTTGAGGCGGCTAAGGGGCACCAGAACATTAACGGGCTCTTGAAATGGGGCGCGGTCAAGAACCTCGAGCTTTGGTTTCTCAACAATCCCATCGAGCGGGATGCGGGTACCGCGGGGCTGGGGGACTCTGGAGCGGGCTTCAAGTACAAATTGTTTCCGCAGCGGAAAGCGCGCCCGACCGTGGCGCTTCTCTACGTGGCAACGCTGCCGACCGCGAGGCCCGAGCTTGGCGCCGGAGCGATGGCGCACCTGGTGCAATTCCTGGTGAGCAAGGATTTTGGCAAACATCACTTTGACGTCAACGAAGGGTTGCAGTTTGTGGGGAGAGCCCAGCTGAGCGGGTTTGACCGCCGATATTTCACTGCGCTCTCTTATTCCCGTCCCCTGAAGGGAAAATGGGGCTACACGGGGGAGATTGCGGGATTTAGCCGGCAGGACGCGACGACCCCGGCGACGATGACGCTGCTGAACGCCGCGACGTACAACATGTCGTCCCGATTGGTGTTGGACGGAGGAGCATACATCGCCGCATACGGACAATTGCCACGGTTTACAGTATTTGCGGGCGTCACCTACTCCATAGCAAATCTATACGAGTTGCATTCGACACACCGGGCTTCGAAGAACTAGCGGTCAACTTACCAAGAAGGGAGAAGCCTCGCTCCGCGTGCGAGAGCTAGTCCGAAGGTGGAGGACTGGCTGGCGCCGGGGGTGCGGTTGGCGCCGGGGCGGCTGGCGCGTCCGGTAGAGAGGGTTTGGCGAAGCGAGAATCATCGAGCTGCGGATCGATTTCAAATTTTTCGGCGGTGAGAGTCTGCTTGATGTCAGTGCCTGGACTGCCCTGGTCGATCCGGAAAGGGTATTTCAGACCCTGGACCTCGCGGAAGTCCGAGAAAAAAGACTCCCAGGGAAGGGCCTGGCCTCCGGTCTTGCGGATGCCTTCCCACTTCAAAAGTAAGAAAGAGGAGGCATCAAAAAAGTAAATGCGGATAACCCCGTTTTTATTCGTGACTTTCAGGCGATAGACGGGCCTGTCGTCCAGGTTTTCTTTGCCGTCTAGTTCGATCTGGTTGCCCTTGGCCTGGTAATCCACCAGCGGGCCGTCAAAGTCGGATTCATCGGAGATATTCTTAAGGTCTTCGGAAGAAAGCGGCTGAGCGTCTTTGGTTTCCGCGAAAGGATTGATCATCCAGCCGGAAGACTTGCCATCGTAAACACGCATAATTTTTTGGCCTTCGATGGAGATCTCGACGTGCATCTTCAGGGGACGCTTGAGCTCCACCACAAACGTGCCTTCCACGTCTCGCGAGAAGGTGATACGGCCGGTTACGCGCTCGGTTTGGATGGCTTTGAGCTTGTCGACTCCCCCGCGGGCGTCGAGCGCTTTCTTGACGATTTCGTCGGCGGTCTGAGCCGCCGCGGCCAGCGGCAAGAACAAGAGTAGAGTGACGGAGAGGATTCTGGTTTTCATTGGTGACTCACTGGCGGCTTGTCAAAGACTGGGGGGCGCCATTCATCCTTGGAGTAGAAGCGTTTTGGGCCAAATGCGTTGCCATGCGGGGCGGCGCATCAAGTATATGTGTATTGTAAAGTTAGCGAAACAGTTTTCCATTAGACTCCGTTGAATGTAGATTTATAGCGGCACGGAGGAATAGTGAAAAGAAGCATCTTCGTGGATCGGAGAAGCAGCCATATGAAATCGCGGACCATGACGGGTAGTTTTCTTATGATTTGTTTGGGCTTTGGCGGGCGCGCCTGGTGCCAGCAAGAGCCGGCCGGAGAGGGGCGGCCCATCACCCCAGCCGGTACGCTGGTGATCGATCGGACGACACATCTGCCGGTTGTCGGGGCCATGCCTATGACGATACTTCGCAGCCCGGACGCCTTCGGACACGGCGGCAAGGGCCGATATCTCCTGGTGGTCAACAGCGGGTTCGGGGTCCAGTTCAGCGAGGAGACGAATAGAGCCCAGCAGTCGATTGCGGTGATCGACCTGAATGCGGCTCCCGAGCCGTTGGTGATTCAAAATGTCTACTTTCCTTCGCCGCAAAGTGCGAATGTCGGCCTGGCTTTTTCACCGACCGCGGGCGCCGATGGAAACTTTGAAATGTACGTTTCCGGCGGATTCGAGAACAAAGTGTGGGTCTTTCGTTTCGATCCGAAAGCAGCGGATCCGGTCCAGCCGGGATCGCCCGGGCCGGATACGAAAGCAGAAGCGCCTTCTTTCGAACTGAGCAAAGCAGGTGAAGTTTCGCCAGCGGACTACAACAACGCAAAGGCGGCACTGTACCCGACCGGGCTGGCGGTAACAGCGGACGGCGCCACGCTGATGACGGCGAACAACCTGGGAGACAGCGTGACGATGGTGCGCGGGCCGAGCGGGGCGCGGCGGATGGAGAGAGTGGATTTGCACCATCCCGGAAAGCTGAGCGAAAACATTTACCCGTACGGCGTCGTCGTGCTGGGAAGCGGCAAGAACGCCAGAGCGTATGTGTCGTGTTGGAATGATGCGTCGGTGGCGGTGATTTCGCTGAGCGGCAGGAACGTCGTTCGAAAGTACATCACCGTGGACCGGCACCCGACGGCAATGACCCCGAATGCAGAGGGGACGCGGCTTTTTGTGGCCAACTCGAACGCGGACAGCGTTTCCGTGATTGACACAACGAAGGATCGGGAGATCGAGCGCATTGACGTTCGGCTCGCGGAGGGCGCCTTGCCCGGGGCGAGTCCGGAGGGCGTAGCGCTCAGCGAAGACGAGAAGACCTTGTATGTGGCGAATGCTCACAGCAACGCGGTCGCGCTGGTGGAGCTTTCCGAGAAGGCGCGCGGCGGAAAAACAACGGAGAAAGTGTCGGAAGTGTCGAAATCGAAGATCCTGGGTTTCATTCCAACGGGTCAGTATCCCTCGGCAATCGCCGTGGCGGACGGTAAATTATTTGTCGGAAATGGGAAAGGAACGGGATTCGAATCATCGTCAATGCGCGTGAACAACAGCGGTCGCACTCCGAATCCACCCAACGCCGCGTTTCCTCCGAATAAAGAAAAGAACAGGCAGGGTGGGCAATACAGCGGGTCGATTGTTTCGGGAAACATCAGCATGGTTCCGCTGCCGGACGGCGCGGCGCTGGCGCACTACACACAGCAGACCATGCAGAATGACGGGCTGGTGGATTTTGCGCCACCAAAGCTTTTTGCGGGGAACAGCCCGATCAAGCACGTCATCTACATCATCAAGGAGAATCGCACCTACGATCAGGTGTTTGGCGACGTGAAGACATCGGGCGATGGACACGCCGCGGACGGAGAGCCCGACTTTGCGATTTTCGGGAGCGGCGCCGCAGCCCAGCGGCCTGACGGCACGCCCCAAGTGGTGACCCCCAATCATCATGCGCTGGCGCAGCGATTCGGTTTGTTTGATCGTTTCTTCGTGAATTCCGAAGCGAGCCCCGACGGGCACAATTGGGCGACGGCTGCGTTTTCGACGGATTACGTTGACAAGGGTTTCCGCTGGGAATATTCGGACCGGGGACGCACGTATGACTGGGAGGGATTTAACAGGTTGCCGGATTACGAGCCGCCGGGAGATCTGGAAGTAGGCAAGTTCAAGGGCGATGTCCTGGCAGCGTTGACGGATCTGCTGGAGAAGCATCTTCCCTATCACCAGGGGTTCACGGATCTCGCGGAACCGAAGAGCCTTTATTTATGGGATGCGGCTGCGCGGGCGGGTCTGACGTACCGGAACTACGGTGAATTCGTAACTGTGATTTCGACCAAGGATGTTGAAGCAGCGGGACAAAAACTCCATAAGAGCTATCCCGATGTATCGAATGCCTTGCGCGCGATCCCCACGAAACAGTCGTTGACGAATCATCACAGCCAGAGCTTCCGGAGTTTCGACGTAACCGCCCCGGACAGCATGACCGCGGATTGCTACAAATCCGCCTTGGATCCGTCAGGCGCTCCCGATCCGGCAGTTACGCGCGACAATTCGAATCCCAATTCAAATTGTCGCGGCAATTCGCGATTCGGCGAATGGCTCGCGGAGTTTCGAAGCTTCGTTGCGGAGCGCGAAGCGGGCCGCGCGGACCGGATGCCCGCGCTTAGTATCGTGCGATTTCCCAACGATCATACGACCGGAATGAAGAATGGATTTCCGACGCCGCAATTCATGGTTGCGGACAATGATTACGCGGTGGGGCGGCTGGTGGAGGCGATTTCCTCGAGCGCGTATTGGAAAGATACGGCGATTTTTATCGTGGAAGATGATGCGCAGGCCGGGCCGGACCACGTCGATTCGCACCGGTCGGTGGGGCTGGCGATCAGCGCTTACAATCGCCCCGGTGCGCTAATCCACAAATTCCACAATACGGTCAGCATGATTCGCACGATCGAGATGCTGCTGGGAATCGCGCCGATGAACCAACTCGATGCTTCGGCCGTGCCGATGGACATTTTTCAGGAGCCGCCGGACTTGACGCCATACAAAGCTGTTTTGCCGACGATTGCCACGGACAACCTGATCACGCAGAAGCCGAAGGACAAGGCCACTGCCGAGTGGATGAAAAAATCGAATCGGCAGAACTTTGCGCATGCGGACATGGCCGACCCGAAAGTCTTGAATGCGGTGATCTGGTTCGCGTGCACGGGAAGCGGATCAAATATTCCGCAAACGGCGCAACTGCCCGCGTATCAAGCCATGCGGTTCGGAATCGCCAAAGTGGATCACGACGAAAGCGTCTCTCGGAAAGACGACGATGACTGACATTGAAAAACTCACCACCAAGAAATCAGCGGAAAAGCAGCGAAGTAAATTCCGTCAGGTTGCGGCGCCAGACCATCCAGGTGTGGTAGCCGGGCGTCTCGATGTCCACGTGCTTGATATTCTTGGACGCTAGCCAGGCGCGGACCTTGCGATTGATATCGATCAAACGGTCGTCCGTACCGCATGCAATCCAAAGCAAGCGCAGTTGCTCGGCGGATTTTGCGTTGAGCGAGGGGAATTCTTTGTCGAAATCTTCGGAAATACCTCCGGAGCTGAAAGCGCCGATCCAGCCAAACTTGTCCAGCGTATTCAGGCCCGTCAGCAAGGATTCCGAGCCACCCATGGAGAGGCCGGCGATGGCGCGGGCGTTGCGGTCTTTGATAACGGAATATTCCGTTTCGACGCGTGGGATCACTTCCGTGAGCAACGCTTCGCGGAATTTATCGAAGTTGCGATCCGTGATCGCGCGATCGCGCCACACTCCGGAGTTGGGAAGAAGCACTTCCGGCGCCCCGTAGCCGAGCGGCATGACCACCAGCATGGGCTTGGCTTTGCCTTGGGCAATCAGATTGTCCAGGATTAGGTTCGCTCGGCCCACCGCCGTCCAGGCGCTCGCGTCATCGCTGAATCCGTGCAACAGATAGAGGACAGGATAGTTTTGCTTTCCGCGCGGATCATAGCCGGGCGGCGTGTACACAAAGTAGTCGCGATTGTCGCCCACAACTCCGGACTTGTAAAAATGATGATGAATCTCGCCATGGGGCACGGCGCCGATCTCCCAGGAAAGGGATGTCGGCCCGGGTACGTGCACCTCGCTCGCTCGATAGAGGAAGTTGGGCTTGATGGCGTGATTGGAAGGATCGAACATCCCCACGCCATCGGCGATGAACGAGTAGCCGTAATAATCGGGAGCGAGCGGATCGGTGGTCACACTCCACACGCCCTGATCGTCTTTCTCCATGGCCAGGGGCTTGGGATTGCCTTCGAGCGAAACGGCAACTTCCTTGTCGTTGGGAGCGCGGAACCGGAAGGTGACGCGATGATCGGACTGGACCTCGGGAGAGATCAGCGGCGGCGGTTGCGTTTGTGCCCGGCCGGCAATGGCTGTGAGAAAGAATGCGAGCAAGCGGAAGAATGTGCGTTTCATAGTCCCTCGCTATGCTGCAGCTCTCATCAAAGTATCCGTTCCTGAGCGCTGCGCCGAGGGATGATACAACAAGCCGCGCTCGTTCGCGCGGCAGTGGGCAGTGATCAGCGGACAGTTGTCAGTGGGGAGAAGAGTGGGTGAGGGGGAAAATAGTGGGCAATGGTCAGTCGACCGTGGTCTGTGGAGAGAAGAGGCGGAGTTAACGCAGAGGCCGCTGTGAGCGCAGAATTCGCAGAGGCAGAGCCGGGAATGCCACCGAGGAGCGTGTGCGCTGGGAGGATAGCGAGTCAACAAGAGCCCCTCCTTCCCACACCCGGGTGTTCTGCCTAAAGAGTGTGGAATCGCTTAAAAATAAAAGAGTTGTGATTTCGCTGAGTGTAAAAGAGTGCACAAGAATCTGAAAAGAAAAGGGATAGGGGATAGGGAGCAGGGGATAGGCGGCCGAGGTCCTAGAGAGGGCGGTACACCCCTCACTAGGGGAATGGGGATCGGAAACTGGATAGTGCCCCCCTCTCCGCAAAGCGCGGAGCACGCGGCGGAAGTCGTCCTCCGCCATGTTTTTGTAAAAGATTAAGGTGACTGGAGTTAGGGAGTGGGGCAAAAAAATGGATTCCATGGGACTTAGGGGAGAGTGGTTGGGGAATAGGGCTCTTGTTGCCGTGATCATAAGTCTTCTTTTCGTGTTTATCCACCCGCCCTCAGTGAGTTTCGATGGCTCCATCCGTTGCCGAGGACTTTTTCAGGTACTCCGAGAGCCTGGACTGCTGCAGGGAACGAAGCTCGATGCAAGCGTTGACAGTGTCTTTGGCGTTTTTCAGCGGCCGCTCGGAACCTGGAAGGTTCTGCGCGGCGAAGAATTGCTGGGAGTCATCGCGCAGCTTCTCGTCGCAGAAGAATCTTGCGAGCCCCGGAAATCCAGTGCCGAGCCCCGGACCAGCCTTCGCCAGGATGGCCTGGAAGCCGGTCTTTAACAACTCCCACGCCGCGGCCTGTGTCTCGTAGTTCGCGAAGGAGCCAATCAGGTAGAACAGGTCCTGGCTTTTTACCGCGGGACTGAGCATGAGTTCGAAGGTGCGCTTGGCCAAGGCGGGGTTCGCAAATTGTCCAAGGGCGCCGAAGTAGTTGTAATATTCTTCCGGGGTCTTCGCTGTATTCAGGTGTTCCACATACTTGTCGTAGAGCGCGGCATCTCCATCAAGCGCCGACACAGCGAGCGCACTCCCGGCGAGCGCAGCGTCGACGGAAGCCGGATCCTTCATATACGCTTCGACGATCGCGCGCGACTTCGCCAGCGACTGAGAATCACGGCCATAAGTTGCCAGGGTCCCAAAGATGTCCGAGCGCAGTCCGCGCCGGTCGTCTGACTCGCCAGGCGTCGGCGTGTCGCCGAAGTCGTTGGCAATCGGCCGCAGGAAATTGCGGACCCATCGTTCAAACGCCGGTCGGTCGGCCGCCGCGACGACGGTATCGTGGATCTCGGGAATGCGGAAGGAATTCGGTGTGCTGACTTTGCGCGAGACGGCGAATGCCGAGACGCTGCCGGATATGCCAGTGGCCGAAATGGCGCGTAGGTCGTTATCGTAAAGAGTACAGGATGGCGGGGTATGAGTGTGCTTGGCCGACGGAGCTAAACCGAGGTGATGAAGGTGCCGTCGGGGGCGACGTAGCCGTAGGCCATGCGGGGCGTGTTGAAGGCGAAACCGGGATTGCCGGCGCGGTCGAGCAGAATGAGGCCGCCGGTGGCGTGAGTGCGTTTGGCGAAAAGATGCACGGCTTCGCGCGCGGCGAGATGGGCGGTGGAGGTATCGCAGGAAGTCGCCACCGGTGAGTCCACACAAATGGCGCGCTGGCGAAGAAGATCGGCGGCGGTTTTGGCCAAGACGACCTTCATGATGGCTTCGCCGTAGCCGGTGCAGGAGACCCCACCTGCCTCGGAGTCGGCGTAGCAGCCGCAGCCGATAAGAGGTGAATCGCCGACGCGGCCGGGAAGTTTGCAGCAGGTGCCGCCGGTGGAAGTGGCGGCAAACAGATTTCCGTTGCTGTCGATGGCGACAGCGCCGACAGTCCCTTGTTCGTGGCCGCGGTGATGCTCGGCGGCGTGTGTGTCTTCCTTGCACTTCTGCCAGGCTTCCCACTCGGCTTCGCTGACCAATTCCTCCGGCTTGCAGAGCTGGATTCCTTGAGCTTTGGCAAAGCGCTCCGCGCCTTCGGCGACGAGCATCATGTGCGGACAATGCTCGAGAATCTTGCGGGCAAGCTGAATGGGATTCTTGATGCGTTGCAAAGTAGCGGCAGCGCCGGCGCGAAGCGTTGCGCCATTCATGACGATAGCGTCGCATTCGACGCGCCCGTCAAAATTGAGGTGCGAGCCGTAACCGGCGTCGAAGACGGGGTCGTCTTCGAGAACGATGATGGCGGCTTCGACGGCGTCCAGAGCAGAGCCGCCGCAAGAGAGGATGGACCAACCCGCAGCGAGGGCGGCATGGCAACCGGATTTGCAGGCTTCCACGGCTTCGTCAGGAATGTCCCACGCGCCGCCATGAACAATGAGGGCAGGTTTCATCGAAATCAGGATGGCAAAGGCACGGTAGTTTGTCTAGGCGAGGCCGAGAGATGGCCCGAAGAAAAAGAACTCAACACAGAGATCACGGAGTTCAGAGAGCAGAGGAAATCATCAAACAAAGAAATCGAGAACGAAGAGGAGCAGGCCGATCAGAAGAAGTATGGGGCCGCCATTGATACAACTGGGCGGCAGGCGGCTGAGCGAGTGGAAAAAGGAATCCGGGATGGCTCTGAAGCGGGATTCTTCGCGGATGGCGTAAAACGGACCGGCCGGTGTATAGCGGGAGAAGTTGCGGCGGAAAACGGAAATCTCATCCTGGACCCATACGGAAAATTCGCTGCGTCTGCGCCACACGAGTGCGGCTCCAGCCAGGAATAAGAGATAGCCGGAAACGGCAAGAAGCCCGAGCGCCGGGCCTGCTCCCCAGTTCATAAGTCCTCACAGGCGGCCATATGACTTATTTATCAGGACGCCCGGAAATGCTAGAGGTTACTCGCCGTCGTGGATGGTGACGAGGCGGACGATCTCAAATTCCTTCTTGCCGGCGGGCGTGGCAACTTCGATTTCGTCGCCGACCTTGCGGTTGAGGAGGGCCTTGCCGATGGGGGAGGTGGTGGAGATGAGACCCCTCTCAGCGTCGGCTTCCTCGCTGCTCACGAGTTTGTAATCGATTTTGACGTCGCGCTGGACGTCCAGAACGGTGAGCTGGGAACCGTATCCCGAGCGATCCTTGGGGATATTGCTGAGGTTCAGCATGCTGAGATCGCCCATGCGCTTTTTGAGATGGGTGATCTTGAGGTTGACGTAGCTCTGGCGTTCCTTGGCGTACTTGTACTCGGCGTTTTCAGAGAGGTCGCCGTGGGCACGGGCGACAGCGATCTCCTTGGGAAGCTCGACGCTGAGCTCGTGCGAGAGCTGATCGATTTCGTCCTGGAGCTTTTTCTTAATCTTGGCTAGTGGGTCGGACATGGTAGTCGAGTGTCAGTTCGCTAAAAAAGTCGGCGGAGTCCGGGACCAACGGATGGTGTGCCGGACCCCGCGTAAGGAAACATTATAGATGCGGGGGAATTGAAGTCACAAGGGGAAGCGCAAGAATCGGCCTGAGCCGGCCTTACGGGCAGTTAGCGGACCTTTACTTCAAGACTCTGAGTGCGGGTGTTGCCGGCGGCGTCGGCGATGGTCAGTATGTAGGTAGTTGATTTAGTGGGGGTTACGTCAACGCAGCGGGAGTAAGAGGGCCAGACGGGATTGCGCTGAGGTTCGAGCTTGACGGTTTTGGCGTTGGCCACGCCGTAGCACAACTTTACGGTCTCGCCGCGGCGAATCGCTCCGGGCGCGGCGTAGAAGTTTTGGATGGCGAGCTCCTTTCCGCCGAGTTGTTCGAGGGCGAGGCGATCCTGCTCCTGCTGTTGCTGGGTTCTCTCCTCTTTAGCGCGCTTTTCATATTGGCGGTTTTCCCACCCGCGGGAGAGAAGGATCCAGACCACAACCAGCGCGGCGACGGCGAGTGTGGCCCAGGAATAAAGAAAAGGATTCTTGAGAGCGGATTTTCTTGGCGTGTCCGGTTGTGCGAGCATGCGTGCGCCTCATTCGAACGAGAGCTTTCACAGAGAAAATAGCGCGGAATAGCATCTGGAGGAAATACGGACTTGGAGAGCAGCATAATTCATTGCTCGAGGGCGCGGGCGAGTTCGCGCCAGGTGACGAGCTTGATGTTTTGTTCCTGGAGCAACTGGCGGAATCCGGGGCTGGTGAAGAAATCGAAATCGCGCTGGCGCCAGGCGGCGCCCCAGGTGTCGCGCTCGCGCGTGGCGGCTTTCATTTCCTCGTCGGCGAAGGCGACGTGAATGACGAACTCGGTGACGCCGGGCTGAAGTGTTTTTAGGGCGGTCGTGTAGAAGTCGGCCCACTTTTCCGGCGGGACGTCGGGGGAGATGGTGACGGTGTGGTCGAGGACGATGTCGGCGGGCCTCAACGTGGATTCGAGGTAGGGGTGGCCGGCGAACCAATCGCGCGCGACGAAAACCGGCAACTTATAATCGTGAGCGAGGCGCAGAAGTACCTCGAAAAGATCTTTGCCATTTTCGAAGAGGCGATATTGGTGGGAATCGAGATGCGTGGGACGGACGCCCATGGCGTAAGCGCGGTCAATTTGCGCGCGAAGTTCCAGCTCGACTTCTTTTGGATTGATTTTTGTCGCGGCCGTCCAGTCGTGATGGAAATATCCATTCTCGTCGACCAAGCTCGGAACTTTGTCTCTTGAAGCAACAGGGCCCCAGCGGTAGTAGACGCGTTCGCTGGTTAGAGTAAGGTGAAGGCCGAAATCGAGACCGGGATGAACCTTGGCGTAATCGGCAATTTCCGGGAACCACGGGCACGGCACCATGATGCTGGCGGAGTTGACGAAACCGGTGTCGAGCGCTCGGATCGTCGCCGCGTTAACGGAATGAGTCACGCCCACGTCGTCGGCGTGGACGATGAGAAGTTTTGCATCGCGGGGGAAGCCGAGCTTTTCCGCGACGGATCTGCCGTTGTTTTGCGCGGTCGCTTCGGCAAGCGCACTCGAAAAAAAGAGAAAGAACAGGAAAGCGGAGCGATTTCGATTCATGGGGTGGCCTTTCGGATCCTCCCAGAGCGCGAAATTCGACGCAAGAGCAGCAGCCGATGATCAGTCCGCTAAAGTTGCGCCAGACGTGATTGTGAGTGTTGTCCGAGCGCCCTTGGATTGAGGTTGGCGTGGGCCGGCGACCGGTTGGCCACCGCCGATCCAAACCTCGACCGTGCCTGGGACGATGCGGCGGGCCCCGGTCTCATCGACAATACTTAAGTCGCGGTCGCGCAAGGTGAAATCGACGGTTTGGGAAGCGGCGGCATCGAGATGGATGCGCTGGAATCCAGCGAGCGCGCGAATCGGAGCGCCATCGACGCCGGGATGTGCAAGATAAAGCTGCACAACTTCGTCGCCTGGGACGGAACTGGCGTTCGTCACGCGAACGGAGACTGTGACGGTGGCGTCCGCGGCGACCTTTGCCTGGCTTACTTTCGCGTCGGAATAATTGAAGGAGGAGAAACTCAAACCGAAGCCGAAAGGATAGAGCGGCGGCTCGGTGAAGTAGCGGTATGTCCTGCCGGCCATGGAGTAGTTGCCAAACGGCGGGAGCTGGACGACGGATTGATAAAAAGTTACCGGCAGCCTGCCAGCAGGATTGTATTCGCCGGAAAGAACGTCGGCGACGGCGGCGCCCCCTTCCTCACCCGGATACCAGGCTTCGAGGATGGCGGCGGCATGTTCCTGAGCCCAATTCACGGCGAGCGCGCTTCCGTTGGTGAGGACCACGATCAGAGGCTTACCCGTGGCAGCGACGGATTCCAGAAGCTCTTGTTGAGGCCGGGGAAGGTTGAGGTCCAGGCGATCTCCTCCGAAAAAACCGGGATCGCTGGAATCGCTTTCCTCTCCCTCAAACTGCGGAGTGATGCCGACCACAGCGATGACGACATCCGCCTTGCGTGCGGCGTTCACAGCGTCTTCAGAGAGATTCGGCGGCAACCAGAGAAGCCGCGCGGTAGCCTCCCACCGGGTGTGCGAGTACTCCATGCGGATGGGGTAAGGATGGCCCGCCTGCAGATGAACGAGCGCGGTCATCGTGCGAGTGCCATGGGGTGCAGGGTCATCCACGAACTTTTTTCCATCCAGGTAAATGCGATAGCCTCCGTCGGTACTGCCACCCAGGCGGTAGTCACCATCCACGGGCGGAACGAGCTCGCCTGTCCAGCGGACGGAATAATTCCCCGCCGGAACGCCGGGCCCCGGCGAAACATTGTTCCACTCGAAATCCACGCTGGCATCCACACGCTTCAGAACCGGAGTGCCTGAAAGGCTGACGTTGGCAAAGTATTCCGCGTTCAAGCCCGGTTGGGAGTTCGGGCCGCCGGTGCGAAGGTGCTCAGAGGGAAGGACAATGGCGCTCGTTTCGGTCACCGGAGCTCCCCATGCCGTCAGGATCTTCGCGTTACGAAAGCGCTTTCGAAGGCCGTCGAGAATGGTCGTGTAGCTCGAGGGTGTACCGTTGTAGTTGCCCAGGAGGACGCCCAGAGAATCGGCATTCGGACCAATGACCGCGAGTGTTTTCACGGAAGATTTCAGAGGCAGAGTGTTACGTTCGTTTTTCAAGAGGACGATCGATTTGCGCGCGGCTTCGAGGGCGAGCTGGCGATGTGCAGGAGTATCGTTGTCGGCGATGGATAGTTTCGACCAGGGTACGCGATCCGGCGGATCAAACATGCCGAGCCGGAACCTCGCTTCGAACAGGCGCTTCACGGCGCGATCGATGTCGTCGTTCGAAAGCAGGCGATTCCGAATGGCGAATGGAAGCGCACCGAATTCCGGGCCGCAACTCAAGTCTGTTCCTGCCTTCACCGCCAGCGCGGCGGCCTGTTCAAGAGTTAGGACGAAACCGTGGCCTTGATAAAGGTCACCGATCGCCCAGCAATCCGAGACGACGTAGCCTTGGAAGCCCCATTTGTTGCGCAACATGTCGAAGAGAAAATGATTTGCGCACGCCGGTTCGCCACGCACGGAGTTGTACGCGCACATAACCGAATCGGCCTTGCCCTCCATGATGGTGGCACGAAAGGCGGGAGTGTACGTGTCTGCCAGATCGTGGGGGGACACCGGCACGTTGAAGCGATGCCGCAGAACTTCCGGGCCGCTGTGGACGGCAAAGTGTTTGGATGTCGAGACAGTCTTCAAATAGTTCGGGTCGTCGCCTTGCAGACCGGTAACGAAGGCCACCCCGATGCGGCTGGTGAGGTAAGGATCTTCGCCATAGGTTTCTTGGCCGCGTCCCCAGCGCGGGTCGCGAAAGATATTGATGTTGGGAGACCAGAAAGTAAGGCCGAAATAGCGTCCCGTGTTTCCGTGTTGGATCGCATCGTTGTATTTGGCGCGCGCTTCCGTGGAAATCACATCGGCGACACGATGGATCAGCTCCGTGTCCCAAGTGGCGGCAAGACCTATGGCCTGGGGGAAAATGGTGGCATTCCCCGATCGCGCCACGCCGTGCAAGCCTTCGTTCCACCAGTTATAAGCGGGAATGCCGAGGCGCGGAACAGCCGCGGCAACGTCCTGCATCTGCGAGACCTTTTCCTCGAGAGTCATGCGGGAGACAAGATCGTTCACACGTTGTTCCAATGGGAGGCTTGGGTCGAGATATGCGGAGCGGGCAGGGTCGTTCGCGGCAGAGGTGTTTGGAGCAGTTTGTGCAGTTAAGTTTGAAGCAACGACGAACGAGAACAAAAATGCAACCAGAGGTCGAAAGAGACGGTTGGACACGGCAAAGATTCTCTCTCACTCGATGGCCGGAGTCCACCTATGGTTCGAACGCTAAATCCTGAAGGAATTCACAGCGAGAGCGTCGCATGGTCTTGTCTAAGGTCTTTGCTAGTCTCTAGGGGGAAGGTTTTGACAGCTTGGACTCGAGCGCGGCAGGTAATCGCTTGTGGCCGGGCGAGGATATTCCTTCGCGTAACTGGACTTGAGGAGAAGCGGAGAGGACGGGAGCAGGACGGGAGGTCCGGCCTAGGCTTGCAGACGCGAGAGGTACTCGAGAAGGGGCTGGCGGAGCTGCGGATCCCGGAGAGCCAGGCCAATATTGGCTTTGAGGTAGCCCACGCGATCACCCGCATCGTAATGCTGGCCCTCAAAGCGAAGCCCGAAGAGAGGCCTTTTCCGGCAAAACAAGTTCAAAGCATCCGTAAGTTGGATTTCTCCCTTGTCGTCCGAATCAATGGCCAAACCATCTCCTGGCCCTACCACGTAGTCGGGCCCGACGGGTAGGTCCATTGGAAACGAACCGGAATCCGGTGTGCCATTTCGGAAGACATCGATACCAAAGCGCTGTAGAACCAACGGTCGGGCAGAGGCTTGTATGTACATGTCGTAGAGTGACGGTATATCTGCGTACGGGCTCGGCTTCGCCAGCAATCTCGTGCGTCCCGGAACTCCTATCTCCTCGTTGCCTCTCGGCTGTGCCGCAGGCACGCGCTTTCGCTCCGCAGAAATAGCCTTGGGTGTTTCCGTAAGAGTGAGATTTGCTGGCTGGGCCGGAATTCCATCTGCCAGCAGCGGCTCGGTGAGCGCGAGAGCAGAAATCTCGTATTTGTGCCGCTTGGAGAACGGATTCCCGCCAGACTCAGAATCCGCAATCGTTTGCATCATGGGGCGATTCGGAACTTCGGGCTTTTCAATGGAATCTTCGCGCGTCTGCTCGGGAACCCGCTGCGGCGTGGACTCCTCACATTCTCGGCCGCCGCATGATTCCGTCCGTTTTACTTCCGGCTTTTTGCCGTTTTCCTCGACCGGCGGGCCTTCCTCGGCGTCGGCACGCGCGAGATGCCGGGTTCGTTCCCTGAACAGCACCTCGTGCTCCCTGGCCGCCTCGGAATCTGGGTTCAGCCTGGGTACCAAGTAGCCATGTCGTTGCCAGAGCCGGGTCGCCACGGATCGGAATTCCAGGTCGCGAGTGAGCCGCTCAAAGATTGCTTTCTCGGTCAAATCTGCGTCATCCAGAATTTGCCCTCGGTCCGTCGCTTCTTTCGCTACCCACCGTTTCAACTCGACCAGTAACCCAGGCTCCTTCCGCAGTAATTCCCTGCGCCCACGTGGCAAAAGGGCAGGCTAGGAATGTCACGGAAAGCAAGATCGCCCGCCGAGAACTCTGTCGAACGTGAAAAGCGACATCCCCGCTTGCCTTACGGACATTCACGGTTAGCTCTCCTTTGACTCTCTCTTCGCTCGCAAGGCGCCTAGGATTCCTTTTGCCGAACACTCGACGCGGATCGACCGAATCTCAGAGGAATTCCAGTAGAGGAAGCCGCTGTTACTTTCGGAAGTAACTGCAAGGATTCTGATATTCGGGTACAGTCCCAGAAGTGCGTCGCAAATTGGGGGTCGCTGCCCCGGTTTTTCCGGCGAAATGATCACGCAGTCGGGCCGCGTCTCTTCGACCAGATCGGGGATCTCCGCAACGTCTTCTGTCTGGCCAACGATCTCAACGTCATCTTGATCTGCCACCGTATAAGTAAAACTTTCCCGCATTAGACGGGGTTGGTTGGCCAGCAATATTCTTATCCTTGCCGATGCGATCTCCATGGCGCGTAAGTATTGACCAAAATGGAAATTAGGCAAGATTCGAAAAAGGACCAGAAGAAGAAGCTCGAAAAGTACCTAGCGGTACTATTGGAGTCCTCTACCCATACCGTTAAAATACTATAGTATATATTACTTATAGATATATATATCCATCCAGGCAAACGGTATTGCTGGCAGTTCTCGAAGATTGCCTGTGCTTCCCCAAGCCCTTTAAGAACGGCATCCCTCTCCGTCTTTCCGCCGTTCTCATTCGTCCGCTTCGGCATCTTCTTCTTCCACCCTCCATTCTCAAGCTTCTCTGCAATCCAACCCACTGATCCCCATTCCTTGAACTTCAAACTTCAAGCTTGCACCCTGCAAGCATTTCAACAGTCACCTGCGACGCCTCGAAACTGCTCCGCAACCACGTCGCCTACGAACAGGCTTGCATTGACACGCAGCCCGAAGCAGCATACCTTTCGGCACCGAAGGAACCCTTCGCCGAGCTCAGAGGAAAGAGAAACACACGAGGGAGGTGGCCCATATTGGTTCGTCAGCCATGCAAATTCATGGGCCGGTCGACGAACGGTTCTAGAAACGGGCCGCCTGCGGGAAACCAATGAACTTCACGATTTTAGATTGGGCGATTGTTTCAGGCTATCTGGTCGTGTCTCTCGGCGTCGGATTGCTCGGTAAGAAGTACATCGGAAACGTTGCGCACTACCTAGTTGCCGGCCGAGAACTCGGAACATATATAGGGATCGCGACCCTGGCTGCGACAGAGATTGGCACGATCACCTTCATGTATAACGCTGAACTTGGTTACAAATACGGATTTTCTGCTTTCGCGGCAGCACTGATCTCGGGCTTCGTTATGATTATCATTGGCCGCACCGGGTTCGTCATAAGCCGACTCCGAGAACTGAAACTGATGACCGTTCCGGAGTTTTTCGAGGTGAAATACAGCCGGGGGTTACGGCTCGTCACCGGAGTCCTTGTGGCACTCGGTGGGATTCTGAACATGGGTGTCTTCCTCAAGATCGAAGGCGAGTTTTTAACGATCGTCAGCGGGATCAATGCCAAGTATCTCGTTGCGGTAATGACCGTGATCCTTGTGCTTGAATTGTTATACACGGTACTGGGCGGCATGGTCGCCGTGGTGATTACAGACTTCATTCAATATGTACTGCTGTCGGTGGCTACGATCTTGGTGTCAGTCTACGCAGTGCATTATGTGGGTTGGGACAACATCATCCACAAAGTGAGCGTGACAATGGGCGCGCCAGGGTTCAATCCTCTTGCCAATCCCAAATTTGGCGTGACATTCATCGTCTGGCAGATCCTCCTTTGGTTCTCAATCCATACTTGTTGGCAAACTACTGCGATGCGTATGTTCTCGACCAAGAGTCCAGAAACTTCCAAGCGGGTGATGACCTGGACGGGCTTCATCTTTTTGGGGCGCGGAATGCTACCCATGCTCTGGGGGATTGCAGCTTTAACGCTTTATGGTGTGGGAGCTCTGGAAAAAGGTGTCCCGCTACCGGTGGTCAATGGACTGACGCTGACTCCGATCGACGCAATGCCGGCAATGCTGGCGAGCATGCTTGGGCCCGGAGTGAAAGGAATTGTGATCGCAGGGATGCTGGCGGCGACGATGTCGGTGAACAGTTCCTACCTCTTGGGTTGGAGCGCGGTAATTTCACAGGACGTGATCCTGCCGACACGGCAGGTCCTGGGTAAGCCGCCGCTCAGCACCAGAGGACAGATTTGGGTGAATCGACTTGCCAATCTCTTCGTGGGACTATTCCTCATGTTCTGGGGACTGTATTACACACCTCCGGGAGCCGTCTACCTGTACCTCAATATCACGGGCACCATCTTCCTGGCTGGCGCATTTGTTTGTGTAGTCGGCGGGCTCTATTGGAAGCGCGTGAACACAACGGGTGGTTATCTGGCGATGCTGATGGGAGCAGCCGGCGCGATTATCCCCTTTTTCTTCTTGCATTGGAGTGAAAACGTCACCGGCTTTGCTGCTTTCGGGTTGGCGGCAACGGGGTTGGTGGTTGGGTCGCTTGTAGGACCTCCGGCCCCCAGCAAGAAGGACACCTCAAATCTTGTCTCGGCGATCCCGAGGACACCATGAGGTACTGGCAGTGGTTCTGGACCGTAAGCCTCGTGATAGCAGGTACGGCGTTTGCCGCCATTACTGTGGTGGTGACACTGCGCGGTTTCGCAGATTTGCGGGAGATGCTCAAGCGCCTCTTACAACAGAAAGACCGGGAATCATGACAAGGAAGGTTCCTTCCACAGACAAGTTCATCGCCATGGTCAGCGCCAAGGCTGAAACGGAACTTCGGCTGTGTGATTTCGAGCCGCACGCCATGATCGCCACTCCTGTACACGAGGTGAAGAGGGCGAGATTTCCAGCGATTGATTATCACAATCACCTGGATGCGCAAGAGCCGAAGGAAATCTTGAAGGTGATGGATGAGTCTGGCGTCGAACGAATCGTCAACATCACCATGCGCGTTGGCGATGAGGCGCTCGAGGTCATGAATCGCTTCCAGAGCATTGCCCCCGATCGTTTCGCCACCATCGCGTGGATGGACTGGACCGATCTGCAGAAGCCCGGTTTTTTTGCACGTGCTGTGGAGCGCCTCGAAAGTCTAGTTGCG
>Ga0209118_1000594_pt1 | contig 19105 bp, 13 predicted proteins | sample BlaSpr_A8_Ref_M1_FD_187988 | JGI IMG/M metagenome (GOLD analysis project Ga0209118, IMG submission 187988) | Forest soil microbial communities from Thunder Bay, Ontario, Canada - Black Spruce, Ontario site 2_A8_Ref_M1 (SPAdes) (version 2) | ecosystem: Environmental > Terrestrial > Soil > Boreal...
CATAGGCCCGCGCTTCCGACGCCGCCCACTGCCGCCGCATCCGCTCGTTCATCATCGGCGCCAGAGAGTGATACTTCATTGCAATCTGTTCCGCCGAGGAGGGGTCTTGCATGCCCCTGAGTAAATCACAAGCCTCACAAGTTGGTAGTGGGGTACATGGTGCGTTGCCGCCCCGCCAGGACTAGGCGGCGACCGCCGCCGCCAGCAGGTCGGCCATGGACCAGGGCTTGCGGGTCAGGTCGGCCTTCATGGCCGGCGTCATCCTGATGGCGCCGTGGATCTTGACCAGGTTGTAGTAGGCGAAGAACAGGCCGAACGCGGCCCGCAGGTTGGCCCGCTTCCGGGAGAACCCGTTGGACAGCCGAGTCATCCGGCGCAGGTGGCCGCGCAGTGTCCAGTTGGCGCGCTCGATATGACTGGTGCAGATCCGCTTCTCCTCGGGACTGCCGTAGACGGTGATCTTCTCGGCGCCTATGAGGCGCGGCGGGGCGTACCGCCGCTGCTCGGCGCCGCCCTCCGCGCCAAACTCCTTGACCAGCTGCGCGAAGTCCACGCGCGCGCCGAAGTTGTACTCCACGCTGTCCGGATAGGTGTTCAGCCCGTCCGTGGTCAGCTGGAAGCGGCCGGCCGTGGCCGCGCTCAGCTTCTCCATGAAGTCGTGCGTGTCCCAGGAGTTCCGCCGGCCCAGGTGCCATGCCAGGACCAGCTTGGAGTGCCGTTCAAGGCCGATGAAGCAGTAGGCGTCACCCGCCTCCGGGTCGGCGATCCCGCGCCGCTCCTTGGTGCCCTCCTTGCAGCGGACATAGCCCCAGACCTCATCCGCCTGCACGTCCTCGACGGCGACACCCTTCACCAGCTCGGCGAGCAGCCGTTCGCAGCCGCCGCCGATCTCGGCCAGCAGCCGGAGGATGGTGCGCTTCTCGGTGCCGGTGACGCGCTCGATGCTGCGGATGGAGCAGCCCTCGCAGAGCAGTTGCAGGACCAGGAGGACGCGCTCGACCGGGATGCGCCGCTGCTGGCGGGGCTTGTCCGGGCTCGCGGAGAACGTCTTGCGGCAGGTGAGGCAGCGGAAGCGCTGGCTCCCGTTGCGGTTCCGGCCGAACTTCTTAGCTCTGGCTTGGCAGCTGTGGCAGACCATGGACGGGCTCCTTGTGGGATGCCCGGCCGAGAGCCATAATCGAAGTGCGGCTCCGTCTGGCTTCGGTCGGGCGGGTCCAGGCCCCGGCGGTCGTTCTAGCGACTTCCGGGGCCGTTTTCATGGTCTGAGTATATCAGTCCAATAGTGCGTGTCAATACCCCGCCTTGACTCGGAGAATGGCTCTGGTATACTCCTGGCATGAAAGACGCGAGACGAATCCCCCACCGGAACCAGACCGAGCCGGTCCTCCTCCGATTTGAGCCGGAACACTTGGAGCTGATCTCAGGCGCCGCAGAGCACCTGGGGTTGGCTCGGGCCGCCTGGATACGGTCTACCCTGATACAGGCGGCACGCGAGGTGATGCGGCAGGCAGCAGCCGGGTAGCAGTCCGCCGGCCGTGCCTTGGCAAGCGCACGTCCACAAGCGGGAGCACGCCCTGCTTCTCCCACTCGAGAGTTTGGACCCGCGAGGGTGTATCAAAGGTCCGCTTGTCAAGAAGATCCCCAACTGTTCGAATCTGAATGCGCGGGTAGCCCTTGCCGCGATAGCTGTACATGCCCGCCTCTGCGGCTTCCTGTAGCATGCTTTTCGTAGGTCGCTCCATGCAAATGAACCCAGCCAAATCCGCATTCTCTCGGCTCAACACTCCCCGCAATTCCCGCACGTAGGAAGGGTTTAAATGCCCTCCTTTTACAGAGAGCACCATGCTCCGCAGGCCGGGCGATGTTTCAAAATAGATGCGGCCATCTATGCCGCGATCACCTGACATTTTGTTGCTGCAAAATCCACCAGCCAACTCCACGGCCCAATGTTGAAATTGTCTTTTGTCTCGCTCAAAGAGATATCTCGCTCCGTCGACACTCAGCGGCACACCATCAATCGCGTAGTCCATGCTCTCTCGAAGACCGTAGCGCTTGAACAGAATATCTCGGACAAGACGAACGGAAAGGATGGCTATGTCGCATCCTATCCATTGTCGCTTATTAAGGTGTGCAGCGTAAATAGCCGTGCCACAACCGCAAAACGGATCAAATATAACGTCACCTTCATTGCTTGACGCTTGAATGACCCGCTCTAGTAGTGGGAGCGGCTTTTGAGTCGGATAGCCCAAGCGCTCCTTCGACAAATTATGCATCGGCGCGATATCAGTCCAGATGTCTTGAAGGTGAACTCCGGGCTGTTCATCGAGATAGCGTTTCAACATTGGCATGCCGCCTGGTTTCGTTGGCCAGTGGATGCGTCCTTCTTGGTCTAGCCGCTCAAGATCATTGGGAGTATACGCCCAATGGCGGCCCTTCGCTGTTACATCGAGTCCGCGCCATGGCTTGCCGGTTTCACCGAATCGCACTCCCGCTCCAGTGAGATCAGAGCGCCGCCAACGCCTCCCATTGTCACTAAGGTGAGTGTAGAACTGATCTACATAGGTTGCTTCGTATGGTTGATATACCTGATTCCAGGTGTACATAGCCGATTTTGTGTAGAATAACAATACATCATGGACCGGGCCGTACCTTTTTGCGCTACTGTGGGAGCTCGTCCTTTTCCAGCTGATCTCACTTCGAAAGTTGTCATGCCCGAAGATTCCATCCATGACTACTTTTATATAGTGACTTGCAGTTGGGTCACAATGCAGGTAGATTGATCCCGTGGGACGGAGAATGCGTTTCATTTCAAAGAGGCGATATGACATATAGACTAGGTAAGCCAATAATTGAGGCTGGGTCGTTCGGAGAGCTCGAATCCATGCTTCCCAAAAAGCGACAAGCCCTTCGTCTAGGCCATAGTGTCGGAGCATGACCGGCATTTCACGGGCCATCTCTTCTTTCTCGGGGTCCAGAATCCATGCATCACAAAACGCCTCTTCCTGCTCAGGAACAGGCAAGCCGGTCATCTGTTTGTAAATAAGATTGTAGGTTCTCTGGCTGTTGAACGGCGGATCAAGATAGATGAGATCAACGGATGCGCTCGACATGTTGCGCATAATAGTTAAGTTGTCGCCATAGAGCAGCTGGTTCATCCGGCGATCACCAGACGTGCCAAGGCCCGGCAAGAGGTCGGTCATAGCGCGACTCTCCCCTGCGAAAAACCAGAATGACGGCTGTTGCCTGTGTGGACTCTCTACTGTTCATAGTTGATTTGCAACAGTAATATAGCAACATGCAGAGATAACTATAGATGCGACACTATGCCGCGCGTGTGACATTATGACACATACCGGCTTAGATGTGGGGCAAAATGGTACTTAGACTAGGCTAGGGCGGTCGTCGTGTGAACTCTTCGACCCGCCGCGCTTGCTCCTCGCCGATCTCAGCGAGCCAGGCCGAGACGGAGCGGCACCCGAGGTAGCGCGCGACCCGCGCCCACCTCCGGGCCTGCTCGCGCGAGGCTTTCACGCTGTAGGAGATGACCTTGAGTTGCGCCATGGGGAGGGAGGGAGCGGCCGGGGCTGCTGCCGGCCCCGGCCGCCGGCATCTAAGGCAGGCTCACCAGGAATCCCGCGTCCAATGCTCGCCTTCCCCCAGGTAGCGGTAGGCGTCGGAGACTGCCTCGACCATCGGTTCCAGCGCCTCAAGCCGGCCGTGCGTGAAGACGGCCATGAACTCGGCGCCGCCGTCCTCGGCGAGCAAGTGGACGAGCCCGTGGTAGGCCACCACGACGCCGCAGGGCGCCACCAGCCGCCCGGCCTCGGTCAGCCGGTAGCGCAGCATCCCCTCGCCCAGCTGCTTGGTCTGGAAGTCAGCGGAGAGCACTTCAACGGTCACGGTGTCGAAGAGGGACATGGCTACTCGCCCTCCTCGCCGCGGGCGCGGGGGGCGCCGGCCAACGAGTCGAGGTCCAGGCCGTAGATCCGCATCAGCTCGGCGATCTGAGCCAGGGCCACGTCCGCGAACGGCTTGCGGCCGCGGAAGGCATCGCGCACCATGTCTTCCAGGAACTCGGCCAGGGAGAGGTCGTACAGCTCCGCCATGGCCTTGAGCACCTTGAGCAGACGCTTTTCGAGGCGGACGCCGGTCTGGGTGCGCTCGGGTCCCGGCCGCGGTTGGCGGGCGCCTGTCATGACAGCCTCCGGTCGATCTTCTCGGCCAGCGCTCCCACCCGGCCGGCGAGCTTGCCGGCGAACCGGGCCAACTTCTCGTCCTCTGCGTCCAGCGAGCACAGCTCGGCCGATCGGCGGATCACGTCGAGCAGGTAGCCGCCGGTGTAGCGGAGATCCGCGGCGACGGCCCGCAGCTCGGCGCGGGTGATGGACGGTTCGGCCGGGGTCGTTCCGACCTCGCGCGTCGCCTCGACCGCCAGGTCGTAGAGCACCCGGCCGGCGTGGCGGAACGCCTCCCTGTCGGCCGGATCGTCGATGAGGTGCAGCGTGGTTTCTCTGAACGATTCGCCTTCGGTCCAGGGCGGCGGGGTACCATTGGCGCAGCTCGGCATGGGGATGTCTCCCTTGTCGGGTCAGGCTCCGGTGTCAGGCGCAACCCTGCGCCGGGGCCGCTTCGTGGATGGCGGGGAGGAGCGGTCCTCCCCTTTCAGGGAGGACCGTAACGCAGGATCAGGCCGGCGGGGCCGGCAACGCAGCTAATACCCCACTACCCACAAGTTAGTCAAGTTATTGTGGCGCGACTCCTAAGTTAGGAGGGAAATTATGAAACTGAGGAGCTTCGGCCAGTCGCGGTTGCTCGTTCTGATTGCGCTGGTGGTCGGCCTCGCCCTTGCAACGACCCGGGTGGCCAGGGCCTACGTCGTCTGGAGCTGCATCGGAGGCGATTTGTACGGCGATATCTATGACGACAATGGCGGCTATCACGGCTACATCCGGCAACATCACCCACCCCAGTGCAATTGAGGAAGGAGCTTCACGGGATGCCCAAGGGAATGCTGGCCGGTCTGCTGTTGGTTGGATTGCCGCTGATCCCCGGCCGGAGCGGCGCACACCAGGAAGCCAAACGGCCAGCCGCTGGGTCTAGGCTGGCGGCAGTGGCCCTGGAGCGAGCACCCGGCGATTTGGCAAAGGTCGCTAGCACAGGGTTTCTGTTCGTCGTCACGGCCGAGAAGGGAAACGAAGTCTTGATGTTCGATAGCGGCTCGGGTGAGCTGACGCCCTACCTTGAGACGGGGGAGAGGTCGGCAAAGCCGGTACAGCTCCGGGGGCGCGGGGGAGAGACTTTCTCGCCGCATGCCTTTCGCATCGCCGTCAACGGGGAGTTTGTCGCGTTCGCGGAACCGCTAGGAGTGACCCTGTTCAAGCGCGCGACCGGCGAGCTCGTGGCGGACGCCTCGTACCTGCATCACGCGGCGGCGATTGCGGCGATGTCAGATGGCTCGTGGGTGGTCAGTCTTACGCGGCTCCCATTTCGCGGGATCGAGCGCGCGGACAAAGAGAAGTTCGGTGGCCCGGCGCCACGGTTCGTTGTGGTGAACGACAAGCTGGAACTATGGCGTCAGGGCCTTGCCGCGCAGTCGGACCGGACACCGAATCAAGCGGCGGCCCGGACCCTGCGCCTCGCCGCCAGCCCGGATCGGCTGTTCGCGGCGGAGATCGCCAACTATACGGTGTACGAGTTCAACCGCGAGCTGAAGCTGCGCAGCACCTACGTCGATCCGCACCTGAAGTTCGAGGAGGGGCTGGGGATCGCTCCGGACAAGCAAGAACAGGAGGCGCTCCTCGCCGAAGCCCGCCGAAAGATGGCGCCGCTGGGTACGAGCGCGACCAAGCCCGTGCCCGGGCAAGACGACGCAGCCAAGGGCCATAGCGAGTTCTTCAGCTACCAAACGGTGATTTGGGATATGGCCTGGGACCCGTTCTCGCACCAGGTCATCCTGCTGCTTGCCGACGGCATTGCCGGTGACCAAGGGGCCCTGGATCTGCTTGACCCGATGACCGGCGAGGTTCGGCGTCTGCTCCTACGCTTCCCGGAAGGAAGCGCCCGCAGGCAGCTATCACAGCTGGCTGTGGGGCGTCATTACATCTGGCTGAGAAGCCACGCTGGCAGTAGCCCCACCTTCAGGCTCGATCGCTCCGCCCTCGAGCTGGCGCGGAGCGTCACAAGACCTCAGGTGGAGCGTTTGGCGGCGCGTGGAAGCGGATAGCCCTCCCGTCGGCAGTCGTCACCGCATCGTCGGGCGGGATTCGGTAGGCGAAGAGCAACCGCCGGAGCGGCGTCCGGAGACGCTCCCACACCTCGGGCAGCGCATCCTCGATCGTCTGGCTCGCGGTCACGGATGGCTCCTCTCTGGGGCGGCGCGCGGCGCGGCCCCTCACAGACGATTTCTCCCCTCGGCAACCCGCTGCGCCATGGCGTCGGCCTGGTCGAGCGTGGCGATCGACGCCCGCAGCTCGTACTTCCTTCAATGCCTATCTCGGTTAAAGAGTGCAGCGAGTGGGCACGGAAGGGGAAATATGATGCGCGGCCCGGCGCATGGTTGCCCCTCGCGCCGTCCCGCGAGGCTGGGGCTGAGACCAGATTGACGACTCGGGCGGCGCGGCGGGCTCGGATCGAGGAGGACCTTGCATGACCGTCCGTCACCTGGTGCCACCTCGACCAGCCTGACTTCCGGATCAAGGCGTTTCGAGCCATGATGGCCGTGCTGGGGGTCGAGTCCGAGGTCCTGAGCGAGGTCCCGGTGCCGTTCCCGCCCAGCAAGTCCGACGGGGAGGCCGGTTCATGAAGCCGCGGGCCGCATGCGGATCGCCAGGAGGGCGGGAAGCGCGGGCAGCGTCATCAGCGCGAAACGCGCGGCCAGCGCGGACAGTGCGGGCAGCGCGGGGCTTGCGGCGGCCATGATCTCGCTGCTGCTCCTGGGCCTGCTCCTCGGCATGCGCCACGCCCTGGAGGCCGACCACCTGGCCGCGGTGGCCAGCCTCGCCACGCGCAGCAAGGGGGTGCGCGGGTCCGTGCTCCAGGGAGCGGTCTGGGGGCTCGGGCACACCCTCACCCTGCTGGCGGTCGGCGGCGCCTGCCTGCTGCTTCGCGCCGCCATCTCCCCGCGCCTGGCCGCCGCGCTCGAAGGAGCCGTTGGCGTGATGCTGCTCCTGCTCGGCGCCGACGTCCTGCTCCGCATGCGCCGGCGCCGCATCCACCTCCACGTCCACCGGCACGACGACGGCACCGTGCATCTCCACGCCCACAGCCACGCCCCCGAGGAGGCGCACGACCGGGACCATCACCAGCATGCGCACCGGGAGGGCTTCCCGCTCCGCGCCCTGCTGGTCGGCATGGTGCACGGCCTCGCCGGCTCGGCGGCGTTGCTGCTGGTGACCCTGACCACTCTCTCGTCCGCCTGGCTCGGCGTGGCCTACATCGCGGTCTTCGGCGCTGGCTCGATCGCCGGCATGGCGGTGCTGGCAGCCGTCATCGCCCTGCCCCTCCACGGCGCCGGGCGGACGTTGACCGGCTGGTACAACGGCCTCGAGGCGGTCATCGGAGCGGGCACCCTGCTGGTGGGTGCGTGGGTGCTCTACCACACGCCCTGGGTCCAGAGCTTGCTGAGTTGAGCCCCAGGCAAGGTGCTGGAGACCCACTGCCCGCCAACGTTCAGCCGCGAGCCGGCACCGCCATCAGCCGCCGGCGCCGGGCTTGAGGTCCGCCGTGGCCCAAGCCCTGGCCAGGCGTTGCTCGGTCCGCTGAGCTTCGGCTGCCTTCTGCTGGCGGCGGAGGCTCTCGGCAAGGACGGCCAGGGCCCAGCCGTTCTCGGGATGGCGCCGCAGGTCCTCCTCGCAGACCGCCTGGGCCTCGGCAGCCCGGTTGGCGGCGAGCAGCAGGGCGGCCAGGCGGGGCCGCAGCGGGAAGTACCAGTCCGCGGGCTCGTCGTAGTTGAGGGCATCCTCGGCGGCGACCGCCTCGCGGAGCTTGGCCGCGGCGGCCGGGAGTTGGCCGCGCGCGGCCGCCATCTCGCCCTCGAGGAGCGGCAGCGCGACGGCGAGCAGCGACCTGGCGGTGTTGAATCCTTGCGGCGCGTCCGCGGGGATCGCCGCGAGCCCGGCCGCCACCGCGCGGCGCTCGGGCTCCGCGTCGGCGGGATCGCCGCTGGCCGCCAGGGCGATGCCCCTCGCGGCATGCCACGCCGCGATGGCATACGAGAAGTCGGCCGGCGGCGCGGGCTCGCGCAGGGCCTCGGCGAAACGGCCGATGCGCACCAGCGTCCAGATCGGGTACTCGAGGCCGCCGTCGTACCCCGGCATGGCGCGCAGGGCTTCCGCCGGCAACATCGCCACGGTCTCGCGCGCCTGCTGCAACGCCTCGGCGCCGCGACCCTCCATCAGGGCGGTGGACCAGAGGAACTGGTGGTTGTGCGCCGCGTACATCAGGTAGAAGCCCTGGGGGTGAAAGCGCTCGATGAAGGCCTGGTCCGCGACGATGGCGCGGCGGTTCGCGGCGGAGGCGTCGGCGTAGCGGCCGACCCGCGCATAGACGTGGGAGGGCATGTGCACCAGGTGCGCGGCGCCGGGCATGAGGTTGGACAGGCGGTCGGCGGCCGCCAGCGCCCGTTCCGGATGCGGCGACGCCTCGACGGCGTGGATGTAGTAATGATTGGCCCCGGGATGGCCGGGGTCGCGGCGCAGGACTCCCTCGAGGGTGGCGAGGACCTCGACGGTCCAGGGCTGCGGCGCGCCGGCGGCCGTCCAGTAGTCCCAGGGATGCACGTCCATCAACGCCTCGGCATACAGCGCCGCGGCGTCCAGGTCGTCGGGGAAGCGGCGCGTCACCTCGCGCATGGCGCCGGCGTAGGCCTGGTCGAGCGCCGCCTGTCCCGCCTTGTCGGCGGGCGCCGGATCGGAGGAGCGCTTCGCCGCCGCCGCGATCAGCGCCTGCTCGACGGCGGTCGCCCGCGGCGCCAGCGCGAGCGCCTTGGCGATCACGCGATGGGCAGCCAGCGTGCGGTCCGGCATACCGGGCACGTTGATGTGCGGCCCGAGGCTCGTCGCCGCGCCCCACCAGCAGCTGGCGCAGGCCGGGTCGAGCCGCGCCGCCGCTTCGAACGAGAGCTGCGCCTCCTCGAGCGAGAACGCGAAGAGCAGGCGCAATCCCTGGTCGAAGTAGCGCTGGGCCTCTGGCGAGCTGGTGGTGACCGCCCGGTGGTAGCTGCCAAGGCTGTCGAGGAGCGGCGGTGCGGTCGTCGCCGCGGGTGCGGCAGCGGCCGGCGCGAGCGGAGCGGCGGCCGCGGCGGGGGCCGGAGCCGGCGCGGGGGGCGGCATGGCGCCCGGTCCCGCCATCTGCGCCGAGACGGCAACCGCCGCCATCGCCGCCATCGCCGCCATCGCCGCTAGATAGAGAGCGGGCAGCAGTTGCCTGCCCGGCCGCAGCGAGATGCTCCGGGGATCTCTCATCTTGCATCCTCCGCAGGAATTCGCGGACCGAAGTCTATCGCAGTCGACGGCGGGGCGGCCGCGGGGGAGTGCGTTATCGTTGCGCCGTGAGCGGCCACGACCCCCACGAGGAGGAGATCCTCGGCAAGGCCTATGACGCGCGGCTGATGCGGCGGCTGATGGCCTACGTCCGGCCCTACCGGCTGATGACCGCGGGGGCGGTGGCGCTGATCCTCGCCTCCTCGGCCCTGCAGCTGGTGGGGCCGCTGGCCACCGCCGTCGCTCTCGACCTCTTCGTGCGCCCGCCGCAAGCGCGGGCCGCCACCCTCTCGAGCGTCAGCCTGATGGTGCGGCACGCGATGCTCGCTCGCGGCATCGATCCCTCCCACGTGCAGGCGTCGGGCCTGGCGGTGGTCGCGGTCGTCTACATCGCGGCGCTGCTGCTCACCTTCGTGACCGTGTACGCCGAAGGCTACGTGATGATGCTGATGGGTCAGTACATCATGTACGACCTGCGCAACCAGATCTTCGCCCACCTGCAGCGGCTGCCGCTCGCCTTCTTCGACCGCAACCCGATCGGCCGGCTGGTGACCCGCGTCACCACCGACGTCGACGCCTTGAACGAGATGTTCACCTCGGGGCTGGTGGAGCTGCTCGGCGACGTGCTGCTGCTCGCCGGCATCGTGGTGGTGTTGTTCTGGCTCGATTGGCGGCTGGCGCTGGTGGCTTTCTCGATCGTGCCGCTGCTGGCGCTGCTGACCGGGTGGTTCCGCGCCGGGGTGCGCCAGGCGTTTCGCGACGTGCGGGTCAAGATTGCCGCCATCAACGCGTTCCTGCAGGAGCACCTCACCGGCATGCCGGTAGTGCAGCTGTTCGGGCGCGAGGCGCGGGCCTACGCGGAGTTCGTCGAGATCAACGACCGTCACCGCGTCGCCAACGTGCGCTCGATCTTCTACTACGCCGTCTACTTTCCCGGCGTCGAGCTGATCACCGCGCTCGGGATCGGACTGCTGATCTGGGTGGGGGGCGGACAGGCGCTGGCCGGAGCGGTGTCGCTCGGCGCGCTCATCGCGTTCCTGCAGTACGCGCAGCGCTTCTACCAGCCGCTGTCGGATCTGTCCGAGAAATACAACATCCTGCAAGGCGCCATGGCGAGCTCGGAGCGCATCTTCCGGCTGCTCGACACACCGGTCGGGATCGAATCGCCGGCGGGGGCCTACGCGCCGCGGCGGGTGCGCGGCGCGATCGAATTCGACCAGGTGCGCTTCAGCTACAAGCCGGGCGAGCCGGTGCTCAAGGGCATCTCGTTCCGGGTGCAGCCGGGAGAGACCTTGGCGGTGGTCGGCCATACCGGGGCGGGCAAGAGCACGCTCGCCAACCTCCTGCTGCGCTTCTACGACGTCGACTCCGGGGCGGTGAGGGTGGACGGCGTGGACGTCCGCGAGTGGTCGCTGCCGGTGCTCCGCCGCGGCGTCGGCATGGTGCTCCAGGACGTCTTCCTGTTCGCCGGCACGGTGGCCGAGAACATCCACCTGGGCGAAGCGGGGATCGACGACGCCCGCTTGCGCTGGGCGGCCCGGGAGGTGCACGCCCTGCCGTTCATCGAGCGGCTGCCGGGAGGGATGCAGGCGCCGGTGCGCGAGCGCGGCGCCGGCCTGTCGGTGGGGCAGAAGCAGCTCATCGCTTTTGCGCGCGCGCTCGCCTTCGATCCCCGCATCCTGATCCTCGACGAAGCCACCTCGTCGATCGACACCGAGACCGAGCAGCTCATCCAGCAGGCGCTCGAGCGCTTGCTGGAAGGGCGCACCAGCGTGGTGATCGCGCATCGCCTGTCGACCATCCAGCGGGCCGACCGCATCCTGGTCATGCACAAGGGCGAGGTGCGCGAGGTGGGCACCCATCAGGAACTGCTCGCCCAGCGCGGCATCTACTACCGCCTCTATCTGCTGCAGTACCGCGAGCAGGAGCTGGAGCGCCACGCGCGCGAGGTGCACGAGCAGCACGAGGTGCGCCAGGTGCGCGAGGCGCACGAGACGCGCGAGGTGCACGAGACCCGCGAGACGCACGAGACGCGCGAGGTGCTCGAGCAGCACCAGGAAGTCGACGAGCACGAGCAGCAGCCAACGGCGCGTTATCCTTAGCGCGGTGGCTTTCCAGCTCGATCTCTTCTCATCCTCCCCTCCCTCACCGGATGACGGGCGCGGCGGGGCCGCCGGCGCCTCGGGCGCCCGCGCCACCGCCGTGGTCCCGTTCACCGGCGGCGTGGTGGTCAGCCACGGTCCGCGGGCGGCCGAGGAGCTGCTGCTCGAGCGGCTGGAGGCGCTGGCGGCCGAGGCGCGGCGCGATCCGTCCAGGCTGGCGCTGCCGGTGCGGGTGGTGGTGCCGTCGCGCAGCCTGCGGCGGCACGTCGCGGCGCAGCTGGTGCGTCCTCGTCTTGCGCAACCTGCGCAAGCTGGGCAACCTGCGCAAATTGGGGGATCTGCGCAACTTGGGCAACCGGCGTCGAACCGGGCTCCCCGCCGGGCGATGGCAGGGGTGATCGTGCAGACCCTCTTTGGCCTGGCATGCGAGATCCTCGAGCGCGCCGGCGTGGCGGCCCCGCGCGGCAACCTGCTGTTCGAGACCCTGGTCGAGCGTGCCGCGCGCGGCGAGGACGGCTTGCGCCGCGGGCTGGGCGACCTCGAGGACGGTTTCCTGGCGGCGGCGCCGGCGGTGGCCGACCTGCTCGACGCCGGTCTCGAGCCCGAGCACGCCGAGGCCGTCGACGAGGCGCTGGCGAGCGACGGTCCGCGGGCAGCCGGCCACGCCGCCGTGGAGCGGGCGCGCGCCCTGGTGCGGGTGGCGGTGCGGACCGAGGTGCGGCTGCGCGAGCTCGGCCTGGGGCGGCGCTCCAGCGCGTTGCGTCAGGCGGCGGAAGCGCTGCGGCCGCCGGGGCCTGAGCAGCTCCTGCCGGCCCGCGCCGTGCTGCTGCATGGCTTCGTGGCGGCGAGCGGCGTCGCCGCGGACCTGCTGGCGGCGCTGCTGCGGCAGCACGGCGCGACGCTGCTGCTCGACCGGCCGCCGGTCCCCGGTGCGGAGCAGGGCAGCGAGACCGCCGCCACCGCCCGCCTGGGCGAGCGCGCCGCCGCGGCCGCGGCGCTGGCGCCGGGAGGGCCGCGAGGGTGGGAAGTGCCGGCAGCCCAGGAAGTTCCGAAAGCGCAGGGAGATCCGGAAGCGGTGGCAGCCCGGGAGACGCCGGGAATCGCGGAAGCGTCGATGGAACCGCCGGCGGCGTCGCCAGCGCCGAGGCCAGGTCCGCCGGCGGTGGTGGCGCCGGGGCTCGAGGCGTTCACCGCCGCCGGCGCCGAAGCCGAGGCGCGGGAGGTCGCCCGCCGCTTGCGGCGGCTGCTGGACGGCGGGGTGCTGCCCGAGGGCCTGACGGTAGTGGCGCGCGACCTCGCGCCTTACCGGTTCGCCCTGCGCCGCCACCTGCGGCGGCTTGGCGTGCCGTTCTCGGGAGTCGGCGAGCGCGGGGGGCTGTTGCCGGCAGGACGGCGCGCCTGGGCGGCGCTCGACCTGCTGCGGTGGGGCGCCGAGACACCGGCCGACCGCTGGCTCGACGCCTGCGAGTGGTTGCAGGCCGAGCTGCGCGTCGATCTGCGGCTGGCCCTGCGGGCGCTCGGGGCCGCCCGCCTGCGCGACGTAGCGGCGCTGCGCGAGCGGCCCTTCGACGCCGGCGTGGCGCTGCCGGTCCGCCAGGGGTTGACACTGGTAACGGAATCGCGGCGAGCGCCAGCCGGGGAGACACCGCCGGGTGAGGCCTCGCCGCGGGCGCCGGCCGGGGAGACACCGAGGGCTGAAGCCGGCTCCGGGGCCGCGGCGGCTACGGGTGGTGTGCGAGATCTCGAGCTGGGGCCTGGCTCGCCGGAGCTCGAGCCGGCTGCCGAGCCGCCTCCTGACGACGACGGCGAGGGACGGGCGGTGGCCCGGTCGCGGCGGATCTCGGGGTACAGGCTGCGCCAGGGAGTGCTGGCGGCGGCGCGCGTCCATGACCGGCTGCTGGCCTGGCCGCAGCAGGCCACGGCAGCGGTCCAGATGGAGTGGCTGCGCGGCCTGCTCGCCGAGCTGGGTCTCGACCGCGATCCGGCGCAGCCGCTGGCGGCGGCGCTTGCCGAGCTGCGGCGCGAGGTCCCGGGCGCGCTGGCGCTGGGGCGCGAGGAGCTGCGGCAGCTGCTGGCGCGGGCCCTTGGCGAAGGCGGACGGTGCCCGCTCGGCGGCGAAGGCGGTGGCGTCCAGGTACTCAGCGTCTCGGAAGCTCGCGGCCGCACTTTCGATCACCTCTTCCTGCTCGGGCTCAACCGCGACGTCTTCCCGCGTCCCTTGCGCGAGGACCCGTTGCTGGTGGACGACGTCCGGCAGGTGCTGCAGCGCATGCTGCCCGACCTGCCGCTTGCCCGCGAGGGCTTCGACGACGAACGGCATGCCTTCGCCCAGCTGCTGTCCGCGGCCCCCGCGGTGACGCTTTCCTGGAGGACCGCCGACGACGACGGCAAGCCGCTCTCCGCCTCGCCGTTCGTCGAGCGCCTGCTGCAGCCCGCCGCGAGTGCCGTGCCGTGGCCGGCGCCTGCTCTCTACCCATCCCAGCTGCCGCCGTGCGCTGGCGACGCCAACGGCGACGGCGCGGCGCAGCCTTCCTGGGCGGGTGACGCGCGGCCCGCCGACGAGCACGCCGTGCTCGCCGCTCTCCATGGCTCGCGGCTCGCGCTCGGGCTGGTGCTGCCGCTTGCCGTCTCACGGGTGCGGGAGGAGTTGGGGCGGCCGTTGCTCGACCTCGATCCGGCGGCAGTGGCCGCTGCCCGGCTGCGCATCCTCGAGGAGCTGCATCCGGATCCACGCACGGCGGCGGGGCAGGAGGCGGCGGCGCGGCTCGGCCCTTTCTTCGGGTTCGTCGGAGCGGCGCCGTCGCGCGGCGGCCACCAACTCTACGTCACCCATCTCGAGGCGCTGGCGGGCTGTCCGTGGCAGTTCTTCCTGGGCCGGCTGCTGCGCATCGAACGGCCTGCCGATCCGCTTGGCTCCCTGCCCGGCGCCGATCCCTTGCGCCTCGGCAACCTGGTCCACCGTGCCCTCGACCGGATCGTCAAGCGCGCGCTCGCCGCCGCCGCTGCGGGACCGGAGCCCCCCCAAGGTACCGCTGGTGGGGCGGCGCAGGAGGCCGCCGGCGCCGTGTCCAGGCAGGCCGTGGGGGAATCACCGCGTCGCGGGACGGCTGCGGCGCCGCGGCAAGGAGTCGGCATGACGCGGCGGGCGGCCGATCCGCCGCCCCGCCTGGAGTCCGCGCTGCCGGTGGCGGTGCCATGGCCTGATCCGGCGGTGCTCGAGCAGCTGCTCATGGAGGTGGCGGCGGAAGTGCTGGCGGAGGAGGGGCTGGTGCTGCCGGGCCTGGCGCGGGCGCTCGCCCGGCATGCCCTGCCCTTCGTCGAGGTGGCCGGGGAAGTGGACTGGCCCACTTCCGGCGCTGCAGTTCCGGTCTATGCCAGCGAGATGGACGGCGAGCTGCTGGTCGAGCTGCCGGAAGGTGCGAAGGGAGCGCGCCGCCTGCGCTTCCGTGCCGATCGCGTGGACCTCGTCGATGGCTGGCTGCGGTTCACCGACTACAAGACCGGCCGGCAGTTCTCGGACGCGCGCGAGCCGGCCAGGCGGCGCCTCCAGCTGCTGGCCGAGATCCGCGCCGGTACGCGGTTGCAAGCCGTCGCCTACGGCCTGACGGCGGGCAGCGCGGGCAGCCCCCGGGCCCGCGGGCGCTACCTCTTCTTGCGGCCTGACCTGGCCCCCGAGGCCCGCGAGGTGGCGGTCGACGCCGGCGACCGCGAAGCCCGGGCGACCTTCACCGCGGCGGTCCGCGCGATCCTCGACGCCTGGGACGCCGGCAGCTTCTTTCCGCGGCTGGTCAACCCGTCGGGACGCGGGGAGCCGCGCCGCTGCGCGATCTGCGCGGTCGCCGAGGCGTGCCTGCGCGGCGATCCGGGGGCGTCGCGCCGGCTGCACCAATGGTCCTCGCGGGCTCGCGCCGGCGCACCGCAGGATCACCCGGCGGAAGCCGCGATGCTGGCCGCCTGGGACCTGCCCGCCGCCGCCGGAGCATCGCCGGCGGAAGACGGCAACGTCACGCTCGAAGCCGACGGAGAAGCCGGATGAGCGACCGCGTCGAGACCGGCTCGCTCCAGGCCGACGGAGAAGGCGGATGAGCGGTCACGCCGAGACCGGCTCGCGGCAGGCCGACGGAGAAGGTGGATGAGCGACCGCGTCGAGACCGGCTCGCGGCACCGTCCGCCATCGCCGGAACCGCTCGGAGCGGGGGCGGCGGCAGCGCTGCTGGCGAGCGATCGCGCCGCCCGCGCCGAGGCGCAGACCCGCTTCGATCGCCCGCTGGTGCTCGAGGCCGGCGCCGGCACCGGCAAGACCACCACGCTGATCGCGCGCCTGCTCGCCTGGTGCCTGGGCGAGGGATGGGACAAAGCGGCGCAGGGCCTGCCGGCCGGCCCCGGCCTGGCATCCTCCGCGGTTGGCCGCGTTTCCTCGGATGCCCTCTCGGACGTGGACGGATCATCCGCCGGAGGAGTATCGCCTACCGCTGGCAGAAGCTCCTCCGGCGCCGCGCCGGCCGCGGACGTCACGGCGGCGCGGGTACTGCGGCGGGTGGTCGCCCTCACCTTCACCGAAGCGGCGGCCGCGGAGATGGCGGGACGAGCGGCGCGGGAGCTGCAGGCGTTCGGCCGCGGCTCCGCGCCAGCGGAGTGGCTGGCGGCCGCCCGCCTGCCGCCGGCACCCGAGCTGACGCGGCGGGCGCGGGCGTTGCTCGCCGCCCTCGATCACCTGACCGTCGAGACCATCCATGCCTGGTGCCTTCGGCTGCTGGCCGCCCATCCCCTGGAAGCGGGCGTGCACCCGCGGCTGCAGGTCGATGCGGACGGCAGGCAGCTGCAGCAGGTGATCTCCGAGACCGTCGAGGCTGCGTTGCAGCCCGGCTACGGCACCCCCGGCGACCCGCACCTGCTGGCACTTGCCGCCCAGGGGTGCGGTCCGCGGGAGGTGGCGGAGGCCCTGGCCGCTCTGGTCGAAGGCGGCATGACGGCCGCGGCGCTGCGCCGCGACCCCTTTGCCGGCGGCGCCTGGATCCGGCTGCGGCGCCGCATCGCCGCCGCCTGCGCCAGCCTGCAAACGCTGCTCGCGCCGCGGCTGGCCGGCAGCAAGCTGCGCAACGCCTCCGGCATCCTCGCCGCCCTGGACGCGCTCGCGCCGGAGCTGGAGCGGTCGGGAGCCGAGGACGGTGCCTCGCCGAGCCGCCCGGCTGAGGGCGCAGGAGCGCTGAACGAAGACGACCTCGTCCCGGCTCCCCGTGCTCGGAAGTTGCTGGCGACGGCGGACGACAACTCCGCTACGGTTCGTCGGGCCGCGAAGCTGGGGGCGCCGGACGGGGACGACGCCGTGGAGATCGCCGGCGTCAGGCGGCGCTACGCGGACGCGCTGCCGCCCAACCTCCGCAAGCACCTCGCCGGCTGGGGCCGCGGCCGCCTCGGCCGGCGGGAGGAGCAAGATCGTTTGGGCGAGGTCTGCGGGGAGCTGGCGGAACGGGCGGCGGCGGTGGCGCGCCTGCTGGATCACCTGGACCACCTGGACCCCGAGCGGCTGCACCATGGCCGGCTGGCGCTGGCGCCGCTGCTCGCCGGGATCGAGGGCGAGCTGCGGCGGCGCGGCATCGCCACGTTCGACTCCCTCCTGCGCGGCGCCCGGCAGCTGCTGGCGACCCATCCGGAGGTGCGGGCGCGGCTGCGGCGCGCCATCGACCAGCTGCTGGTCGACGAGTTTCAGGACACCGACGCCACGCAATGCGAAGTGTTGCGCTGGATCGCCCTGGACGGTCCGCTGGACGAGCGCCCAGGCCTCTTCCTGGTGGGCGATCCCAAGCAGTCGATCTACGGCTGGCGCAGCGCCGACCTGCGGGCCTACGAGGGCTTCGTGGCGCGGGTGAAGGAGGGCGGCGGCGAGGTGCGGCAGCTGGTCGAGAACTTCCGCTCGGTGCCGGCGGTGCTGGGCGAGGTGGCCCGCGTCGTCGGGCCGGTGATGCGCGGGCGGCCGGGAGTGCAGCCGCCGTTCGCGCCGCTGTTGCCTTGCGAGCGCCGCGCCGCCGATCGCGGCTTCACCGCCGGTGGGCGGTCGCCGGTCGAGCACTGGGTGTCATGGCTACCGGCAGCGCCGGCGGCGGAGGGCGAGCAAGAGAGCGGCGGCGAGCCGCTGGCGTCCCAGGCGCTGGCCGCGACCGCGCTCGAGGCCGAGGCGATCGCCGCCGACCTGCTCGAGCTTCACCAGCGGCACGCGGTGCCCTGGCGTGACGCGGCGATCCTGCTGCGCTCGACCGGCGACCTCGAAGTCTACCTCGACGCGTTGCGCCGCGCCGGCATCCCGTTCGCGGTCGGACGGGACAAGCAGTATTACCGCCGGCGCGAGGTGATCGACGCCGCGGCGCTGGTGCGCACGGTGCTCGACCCCGGGGACCACCTGGCCCTGATCACCGCTTTGCGCTCGCCGGCGGTCGGCGTGCCGGATGCTGCCTTGCTGCCGCTGTGGCGGCACGAGCTGCCGCGCCTGTTGACCGAGCTGCACCAGCCTGCCGCCGCGGCGCTCGCGCCGCTGCGCCGGGCGGTCGAAGCGGCGGCCGGGGAGCTGCCGGCGGACGTGCCTGGTCTCGAGCGAGTGGCGGGGTGGGAGCTGAGCCTGCTGGCCGCGATCGAGCAGCTGGCGGTGCTGCGGGAATCCTTCGCCTCCGAGCCGGCGGATGTCTTCGTCGAGCGGCTGCGGCGGCTGCTGCTGCTCGACGCCACCGCCGCCGCACGCGATCTCGGCGCCTATCGTCTGGCCAACCTCGAGCGCTTCTTCCGCCGGCTGCTGGTCGAGCTCGAGCAGGGCAGCGGCGACGTCGCGGCGGTGCTGCGGGCGTTGCGTGACGACGTCGCCGCGGGCCGCGAAGCGGAGGAGGGCAGGCCGCCGGAAGACGCCGAGGACGCCGTCCAGGTGTTGACCATCCACGGCGCCAAGGGCCTCGATTTCGCGCACGTCTACCTGCCGCAGCTGCACAAGCCGGGAGGCGGCGAGCCGCCGGCCACGGCGGTGGGGCGCCTGCCCGCCGCCGATCCGGACAGCCGCGAGTACCGCCTGCTGGGCGCCGTCACCCCCGGCTTCGACCTGGCGGAGGAGAGGCGGCTCGAGGTCGAGGCCGCCGAGCGTGTGCGCACGCTCTACGTGGCGATGACCCGCGCCAAGGACCGCCTGGTGCTGGCCGGCGACTGGCCGCGGCTGCCGGCAGGCCCGCGGCTTCCCGAGCAGGCCCGGACGCATCTGCAGCTGCTGGCGTGGCGCCCCGGCTGCCCTGACTTGCAGTGGCTCTGGCAGGAGGCCGGCAGGGGCGTCGCTCCGCACCAGCTCCGGCCGGAGGGTGGCGAGGTCAGCCTCGAGGCGCCGCGGCCTGGGCGGGAGGACGGAGAGGGTCGCCCCGATACGCCGCGGCTCTGGCAGGACGCCGGCAAGGGCCACCTCGATCCGGAGGGCGTGGCGTGGCGCTTCCCGGCGCTCCCCGGCCGGCCGGCGGCGGCAGCAGTCATTGCCGACGGGCCGGCGCGGGGCGAGTC
>Ga0209118_1000595_pt1 | contig 19103 bp, 17 predicted proteins | sample BlaSpr_A8_Ref_M1_FD_187988 | JGI IMG/M metagenome (GOLD analysis project Ga0209118, IMG submission 187988) | Forest soil microbial communities from Thunder Bay, Ontario, Canada - Black Spruce, Ontario site 2_A8_Ref_M1 (SPAdes) (version 2) | ecosystem: Environmental > Terrestrial > Soil > Boreal...
CCACCAGCGTCGCTAGCTGCGGTTCGACGAAAGGCGGGATTTTGACCGCGCCAGTTTTCGATTTTTTTTTCAAGCCGGCGGCGCGCCCGAATTTCGCTTTCGTTGTACCGCTTCCAGGGCGGTTCGATCGCCAGACGTCGCTGCCGTGGGCGATCTCTTCCATCTCGCGGCCGCTCACCACGCTCGTCATCTCGCGATCGACGATGGACGGGTTCCCGGCCCGCACCTCGCGGTCCTTCTCCTTGATGAGGAGCCAGTTGTCCTTGCCGCGATCGGCCGGCCGGCGCCCGCGCAGGCGGATCAGCGCCCAGTTGCCCTTCAGCCGCTCGCCGTGGAGCGCGAACTTGAGCATCCCCTGCTTGAGCCCTTCGTCCACGTCGCCGTGCGGCTCCCAGGAGCCGCGGTCCCACAGCATCACCGTGCCGCCGCCGTACTGGCCATTGGGGATGGTGCCTTCGAAGCCACCGTATTCGAGCGGGTGGTCCTCCACGTGCACGGCGAGGCGCTTGTCGGCGGGATCGAGGCTCGGCCCCTTGGGGATAGCCCAGCTCAGCAAGACGCCGTTGTGCTCAAGGCGGAAGTCATAATGCACACGGGTCGCGTCGTGCTTCTGGATCAGGTAACGGCGGCCCTTGCCCCTTTGCTTGCGCGGGCCGGCAGGCTCGGGGGTCTCGCGGAAGTCACGCTTGGCGCGATATTTCTCCAGCCGGTCGCGCAGCACGGCGCGACCTTACGCGGCGCTCCGCCGTCCGCGGGCGACCTTGCCGTTGCGGCCGTTCTTCGCGCCGCGCCCGGTCTCCTTGCCGCCACGGCCGACGCTCTTGCGCAGCGCCTCCATGAGATCGATGACCTTCGCGCTCTGCTGCGGCTCCTCGATGTCGCGCACCTGGCGGTGCTCGGCCTTGGCGTCGATCAGCTCGTGCAGCGCCTTCTCGTAGGTGTCCACGAAGGCGCTGGCGACGAATTTCTTGGCCTTGCGCTCGATCAGTTCCTCGGCGAGGTCGACGAGGTCGGCCGCGGGCTTGAGATCGGGGATGGCCTTGAACACCGTATCGGATTTCTTGAGCTCGCCGGCGTAGCGCAGCGTCTCCAGCATCATGCCCTTGCCGAACGCCCGAATCGCCACCACCGAGCCTTTGCCGCGGATCACGATCTGGCCGAGGCCCATTTTCTTCTTCTTGCGCAGCGCGTCGCGCAGCACCACGAACGCCTCGGCGTCGCTGTCCTCCTCGGGCAGGACGAAGAACGGGCGCTCGAAAAAGGCCGGGTCGATCTCGTTCAGGTCGACGAACTGCACGAGGTCGATGGTCTTCTTGGCCGCGAGCTTGATCTTGTCGATCTCGGCGTCGCTGAGCAGCACGTACTTGCCCTTGTCGAGCTCGTAGCCCTTGACGATCTCGTCGTTCTCCACCGGGCCCTTGCCCGGGACCATCTTCTGGTAGCGGACGCGGGCGCCGCTCGGCTTGTGAATCTGATGGAAGGAGATCTTGGCCCCGCTCTGGGTGGCGGGGAGCACATCGACCGGGATCGAGACGAGGGACAGGCGGATCTGGCCGGACCAATAGGCGCGGGATGCCATGACGCTACTCCGTGAGAACCAACGACCAACGTATTGATGTTACACTCGGTTCCAATTTACGTCACCTTAATGCGACCACGCGGGCTATTGTCCCGGCCGCGCTGCCTGCGCTCTAGCCGCTCCAGCCGGCCTTGATCAGGCCCTCCTCGATCCGCTCGGTATGCACCGGATCGCGGAACGGAAACCGGCCGCTGTAGGCCTTACGCGTCATCTCGGGATCGCGCCGGCGAATCTCGGCCACCTCGCTCGCGGCCGCATCGCCGTGCCCAAGCTGCCCGGCGCTCGCGGCCAGCATCTGGTGGCCCATCCAATAGATCGAGTTCATGGCGACTGCGCGTCGAGCGATCTCCTCCGCCGGGCCGTAGGCGCCGAGCTGATAGTGCGCCACGGAGAGCGCCGGAATACAGCGGGCGAGCGTGCGGTCGTTGGGCCGCAGCCGCAGCGAATGGTTCACCGTGGTCAGCGCTTCCTCGAACTCGCCGACGCAATTCAGCGCATAGCCGAGAACGGAATACGCCTGCGCCAGACTCGGGTTGATCTCCACCGCGCGCCGGGTCTCGCGCACGGCGTCGTCGTGCTGGCGCAGCCACAGGCAGATCTGCCCGAAATACATATGGCCGCGGGCGTCCTTCGGGTCGAGGGCCAGCGCCTTGCGGGCGAACTCCTGCGCCTCCTTGAGGCCGCCCTCATAATCGTTCGTCCAGCGCATCTGCGCCGTCCAGTACTTGGTGTAGGCCATGGCGGCGTAGGCCGGGGCGTAGTCGCGATCGGTCTCGATCGCCGCCGCATACAGCCGCTGGGCTTCGAGCGCGTCGTCGTGGGTGTACTTGTTGTGATACCAGTTGCCGCGCTGGACGAGATCGTAGGCCGCGAGATTGGCCGTGCGGCTCGCCCGGCGCTCCTCCACCTCGAGCAGCTCGGGCTCCACCGCAGCGACGATGCTCGCGGTGATCTCGTCCTGGATCGCGAAGATGTCGTCGATCTCGCGGTCGTAGCGCTCGGCCCACAGCTGGTGCCCGGTCTCGGCGTCGGTGAATTGGGCAGTGATGCGCACCCGGTTGCCGGCCTTGCGCACGCTGCCTTCGAGCACGTAGCGGGCACCGAGCTCGCGACCCACCTGCTTGATGTCGACCGAGCGGCCTTTGTATGCGAACGAAGAGTTGCGCGAGATCACCGGGAAGCGGGACCAGATCGAGATCGCTGACATCAGGTCCTCGCTGATGCCGTCGGCGAAATATTCCTGCTCGGGGTCGCCGCTGGTGTTGGCGAAGGGCAAGACGGCAAACGCTGGCCGGTTTCCGAAGCTCGGTAATGCCGGACGTCGCGATTGCGCCTTGCCGTCGGCGCCGAGCAGCACGCGGAAGATGCGCACCGGCCGCTCGATGTTCTTGAGCTGCCGCTCGCCCAAATCCTCGAAGCCGATCTCCAAGCGGCCGACCGTGTCCTCCTGGACGCGGGCGGACACGAAGATGCCGCCCGGGTCGGCCTGGCCTTCCAGGCGCGCCGCTACGTTGACGCCGTCGCCGTAAATGTCGTCGCCGTCGACAATGACGTCTCCGACGTTGATGCCGACGCGGAAAACCATGCGCTCGGCTTCCGGCACGGCCGCGTTGCGCGCGCTCATCGCCTCCTGGATGGCGACCGCACAGCGCACCGCATCGAGCACGCTGTCGAAGGCGATCAACAGCCCATCGCCGGTGGTCTTGACGATGCGGCCGCGATGCTCCGCCACCCTGGGCTCGACCAATTCGCCCCGGCACGCCTTGAGCGCGGCGTGGGTGCCCTCCTCGTTCTCGCCCATGAGGCGGGAATAGTTGGCGAGGTCGGCGGCCATGATCGCCGCGAGCTTGCGTTCGACGCGTCCAGTGCTCATCGTCAGCCGAGTATAGCGTGGTCAGGCGGGCTTCCGTTTGCCCCGGTTTGTCCCTATCTATCGGCCGTTCCCGAACAGCCGAATTCGCGACTAGCGAAGCCCGCTTGTTCCCGTTACGTTCCCGATCCCGAGCGCGACGGATTCGCCGCGTCACGCGTTGAAATTTCATGGCCGACCGCAACAAGCTCCCGCACCGCGACGCCCGTGTCATCTCGATCCGCGGGGCGCGCGAGCACAATCTGAAGAACGTCGACCTCGACATCCCCCGCGACGAGCTGGTGGTGATGACGGGCCTCTCGGGCTCGGGCAAATCGTCGCTCGCCTTCGACACCATCTACGCCGAGGGCCAGCGCCGCTACGTCGAGTCGCTCTCCGCCTACGCGCGCCAGTTCCTCGAGATGATGCAGAAGCCGGACGTGGACCGCATCGACGGCCTGTCGCCGGCGATCTCCATCGAGCAGAAGACCACTTCTAGAAATCCGCGCTCCACCGTCGGCACCGTCACCGAGATCTACGACTACATGCGCCTGTTGTGGGCGCGGGTCGGCGTGCCCTATTCACCCGCGACGGGGCTGCCGATCGAGACGCAGACCGTGTCGCAGATGGTGGACCGCGTCATGGCGCTGCCCGAGGGCACGCGCATCTATCTCATCGCGCCGGTGGTGCGCGGGCGCAAGGGCGAGTATCGCAAGGAGCTCGCCGAGTTCCTCAAGCGCGGCTTCCAGCGGGTAAAGATCGACGGCAAGTTCTATGAAATCGCCGACGCGCCCCAGCTCGACAAGAAGCTCAAGCACGACCTCGACGTGGTGGTCGATCGCCTCGTGGTGCGCGAAGACGTCAAGACGCGCCTCGCCGACTCCTTCGAGACGGCGCTGAAGCTCGCCGACGGGCTCGCCGTGGTGGAGCTGTTCGACGCGCCGGCGGCGGAGAAGAGCAAGCGCTCGACGCAAAGCCCTGGCGAGGACGGGAGCCAACGCCTCCTGTTCTCGCAGAAATTCGCCTGCCCGGTTTCCGGCTTCACCATTCCCGAGATCGAGCCAAGGCTCTTTTCGTTTAATAGTCCGCACGGCGCCTGCCCGGCGTGCACCGGCCTCGGCACCGAGCAGGAGATCGACCCCGATCTCGTCGTGCCCGACGTGACCAAGACGCTGCGCCAAGGCGCCATCGCGCCGTGGTCGAAGAGCGCGTCGCCCTACTACACGCAGACGCTGGAGGCGCTCGGCCGCAAGTACAAGTTCTCGCTGACCGACCCGTGGAAGAACCTCGCAAAGAAAGCGCGCGACGTGATCCTCTACGGCTCCGGCGAGGAGAGCATCACGTTCACCTATGACGACGGCATGCGCTCCTTCGAGACCAAGAAGCCGTTCGAGGGCGTGGTGGTGAACCTGGTGCGGCGGTGGAAGGAGACCGAGAGCGAGTGGGCGCGCGAGGAGATGACGCGCTACTTCGCCACCATCCCGTGCAAGGTGTGCAACGGCTACCGCCTGAAGCCCGAGGCGCTCAGCGTGAAGATCGGGCAAAAACACGTCGGCGAAGTCTCCGAGATGTCGGTGAAGGCGGCGCGGGTGTGGTTCACCGAGCTGCCGAAGCAGCTGACGCCGAAACAGAACGAGATCGCGGTCCGCATCCTGAAGGAGATCCGCGAGCGGCTCACGTTCCTCATGGACGTGGGGCTTGAATACCTGACGCTGGCCCGCGCCTCGGGCACGTTGTCCGGCGGCGAGAGCCAGCGCATTCGCCTCGCCTCGCAAATCGGCTCCGGCCTCACCGGCGTGCTCTACGTGCTCGACGAGCCTTCCATCGGCCTGCACCAGCGCGACAACGCGCGGCTCCTGGAAACGCTGAAGCGGCTCCGCGACCTCGGCAACACGGTGATCGTGGTGGAGCACGACGAGGAAGCGATCCGCTCCGCCGACCATCTGATCGACGTCGGCCCCGGTGCCGGCATCCACGGCGGCCACATCATCGCCCAGGGCTCGGCCTCCGACATCATGGCCGCGCCCGCGTCCCTCACCGGGCAATATCTCTCCGGCGCCCGCGAGATTCCCGTGCACGAACGGCGCAAGTCCAACCCGCGGCGCCAGCTCAAGGTGGTCAACGCCCGCGGCCATAACCTCAAGAGCATCGACGCCGAGATCCCGATCGGCCTGTTCACCTGCATCACCGGCGTCTCCGGCGGCGGCAAGTCGACGCTCTTGGTTGACACGCTCTACCAGGCCGTGGCGCGGCGGCTCAATGGTGCTGCCGACGCCCCCGCCCCCCACGACCGCATCGAGGGGCTGGAGCACCTCGACAAGGTGATCGACATCGATCAAAGCCCGATAGGCCGCACGCCGCGCTCGAACCCGGCCACTTACACGGGCGCCTTCACGCCGATCCGCGAGTGGTACGCGGGCCTGCCGGAATCGCGCGCGCGCGGCTACGAGCCCGGCCGCTTCTCCTTCAACGTCAAGGGCGGGCGCTGCGAGGCCTGCCAGGGCGACGGCGTGATCAAGATCGAGATGCACTTTCTGCCCGACGTCTACGTCACCTGCGACGTGTGCAAGGGCAAGCGCTACAACCGCGAGACGCTGGAAGTCGCCTTCAAGCAGAAGTCCATCGCCGACGTGCTCGATATGACGGTGGAGGAAGGCATCGAGCTGTTCCAGGCGGTGCCGTCGATCCGCAAGGTGCTGGAGACGCTAGCGCGCGTCGGCCTCGACTACATCCACATCGGCCAGCAGGCGACGACGCTCTCTGGCGGCGAGGCGCAGCGGGTGAAGCTCGCCAAAGAGCTGTCGAAGCGCGCCACCGGGCGGACGCTATACATTCTGGACGAGCCGACCACAGGCCTGCACTTCCACGACGTGGCGAAGTTGCTGGAGGTGCTGCACGAGCTCGTGGACGCGGGCAACACGGTGGTGGTGATCGAGCACAATCTCGAGGTGATCAAGACCGCCGACTGGATCATCGATCTCGGCCCCGAAGGCGGCGACGCCGGCGGCGAGATCGTGGCCGTGGGCGCGCCCGAGGACGTGGCGCGCGTCAAGCGCAGCTACACGGGCGAGTATTTGAAGACGGTGCTGGCCAGAAAGAGAAAGAGGCCAGTAGCGGCGGAGTAACCCACGCACAGCTTCGCGGACTTGCCTGCGTAGCGTTGCCGAGGAGGTCCGCCAGCGGTGGATAGAGCGTGGGCGCCTCGACGAAGGCGGCCCGGTCAGTCCACCGGGGTTGTTGCGGAGCAAGCTTCAAACACCGCGTGCGGGGCGCCGGGAGACCGGCGGAGTCCGCGTCAATTCCGGCACGGTCGCCTCGTTGCCGCGAGGCACCGAGGCCCGCGGGGTCCGCAAGGCCCCGGCGTCCCGCGCCGCCCTTCTTCGGCGGACGGAGTTGCGTCTCAAGCCTCGGGGCGGATGCCGCTCGCGAGAACAAATACGCACGTCATGGCCGGACTTGTCCCGGCCATCCACGAACGAGCGTTCGGCAAGGAAGACGTGGATGCCCGGGTCAAGCCCGGGCATGACAGTGGAGAGGAAGAACGCCCCTCACCATCGCCCGCCGCGATTCACCAGGCGCAGCACGATCAGCAGCAAAATGGCGCCGATGGTGGCGACGATGATCGACGGGAGGATGCCGCCGCCGAGACGGATGCCGAGCTTCGGCAGCAGCCAGCTGCCGATCACGGCGCCGACGATGCCGAGCGCCATATCGGCGACGAGACCGTATCCGGTGCCGCGCACGATCTGGCCGGCAAGCCAGCCGGCGATGAGGCCGACCAGCAGAATGACAAGAAGTCCTTCGTCCGACATGGCGTTCCCCTTCCCTGCAGCGTTTCCCCGAGGAAAGGCTAGCGCACCGGCGCGCTTCTGTCAGCGGACTTCGGGGGCTACGCGCCGGCGCGCGCCTGTCAGCGGGCGGCGCCTACTCGCCCAGAAGATGCAGCACGATCTCCCGCGTATGTGGGCTCTTTCGGTGCTCGAACAAAAAGATGCCCTGCCACTTGCCGAGCAGCATCTGGCCGGCGGTGACCGGGATCGCGAGGTGCGTCTGCGTCAGCGCGGCGCGGATGTGGGCGGGCATGTCGTCCAGCCCCTCGGTGTCGTGCACGTAGGATCGTGTTTCGGGCGCCACGTCCTCGAAGAACGCCGCGAGATCCTTCTGCACATCCGGGTCGGCGTTCTCCTGGATCAGCAAGGATGCTGACGTGTGGCGGATGTAGAGGGTCAGCAGCCCCGTCGCGATCCCCTGCCCGGCGAGCCAGCGCTTCACCTCGCCGGTGATCTCGACGAGCCCCTTGCCGCGGGTTTCGACGTTCAGCGTGTGCAGGGCCTGGCGCATGAGTCCTCCGGGCGGAAGGTACAGCCCCGCGCCGCCGTGCAGAAGCCGGCCCTAGCGGTCCTGCAGCAGCACGGGAATGACGATGTCCTCCTCGTCGGCGATGTGCCGGTTGAGCAGCCGGTCGAGCGCGCGGGCGTCGTCGAGCGCCCGGCCAACCGTGTCGCGATCGGCCGTCTCACTCAAGAGCCCGCGCAGGTGCGCCTCGACCGCGGCGAGGTTCGCCTCCAGCGCCCGGTGATCGGCGTCGAGGAGATCGATCGGCCGCGCCAGGCGCGGGTAGGCGCGCTTAAAGCGCGGGAAATAGTGATCGTCCTCCACGTGATGGTGCACGTGGGCATGGTCGAGGAGATGGCGGCCGCGGTGGCGAAGCTCGTTCAGGAAGAGCCCGCGCTCGAGCTCGCCCGCGGGCATGTCGGACAGCGCTTCCAGGCCGTTCGCGAACGCGCCGGATTCGCTCAAGATCGCCCGGTGCACGCCCTGCCAGAAGTCGGCGCCGCGCCAATAGTTCGGATGGCCCTGCCACTCCTCCTTGGGAATGGCGAGCAGGAGCTTGCGCAGATCGTCGCTAAGGCCCTGGCGGACGGCCACGTGGTCCGCGGGCGATGCATAGAAATTCGACATGGGAGATGCAGATGTAGGTCGGCGGCGGCGCCGGTCAAGGAGGCGGCATACATCGCAAAGACGCCGGCTCGGGCGACAAATCCGTTTGTCACGGGTAGAGTTTTGCAGATCGACGGAGGGACGCCCCATGCCGCCAGGCCATCTGCTGCGAGCCTCTTTGCTCGGCGCATTTTTCCTCGCCTCGCCGGCACTCGCGCAAACCTATCCCGAACGGCCAGTGAAGATCGTGGTCCCGATCGGACCGGGCGGCAGCTACGACATCGTCGGCCGCCTCCTGGCCGACCAACTCGCCAAGCGCCTCGGCCAGAACTTCTTCGTTGAGAACCGCACGGGTGCCGGCACCAGCGTCGGCACGCAATCGGCCGCCACGGCGCCGCACGACGGCTACACCCTCCTCGTCGGCGGCTTGAGCAACATCGTGTTCAACGCCGGGCTCTACAAGAAGCTCGGCTACGACCCGCTCGTCGATTTCGTTCCCGTCGCCCTCGTCTACTCGTTCTCGTATGTCCTCGTGGGCAGCAAGGACCTCCCCCTCGCGACGCCGAAGGAAATCGTCGATGCCGCCCGCAAGAATCCGGAAGGCCTCAAGCTCGCCAACGCCGGCCTCGGCACCGGGCAGCATCTCGCCGGCGCCGCCTTCATGAAATACACCGGCACCAAGCTTCTCGAGATTCCCTATAAGGGAACATCGGCGGTCTACCCCGACCTCCTGACCGGCCGCGTCGACCTCTATTTCGACTCCGCCGCGGCGGCCCTTCCCTACATCAAGTCGGGTCAAGCCAAGGGCATCGCCACGCTCACCGCCAGGCGCAATCGCCAGGCGCCGGACGTGCCCACCATGACCGAATCCGGCGTGTCGGGCCTCGAGATCGAATCCTGGATCGGGCTGTTCGCGCCGGCGAGAACGCCGCCCGAGATCATCGCGCGGCTGCAGAAGGAAATCGCCGCGGCGCTACCCGAGCTGAAAGAGCGTTTCGAGGCGGGCGGCGGCGATCTCATGGAGATTGCACCGGATCGACTCAAGGATTTCGTGAAGTCGGAATACGACAAGTGGATCAAAATCATTCAGGAAGCCGGAATCCAGCTCGATTAGTCCAGCGTCAGGGACTCCATGACGGCGAGCGCAGGCCTCCTCCTTTACCGACGAACGAACGGCGAACCCGAGGTTCTGCTGGTGCACCCGGGCGGGCCGTATTGGGCGAAGAAGGACGACGGCGCCTGGTCGATTCCCAAGGGACTGACCGACGAGAACGAGGATCCCCTCGCCGCCGCGCGGCGGGAATTCGAGGAGGAGACCGGCCACCGGCCGGACGGCACAATCATTCCGCTCGGCAATTTCCGCCAGCCGAGCGGCAAGATGATCGCGGTGTGGGCGGTCGAGGGCGACTTCGAGCTGAAGTATTTCCGCTCCAACACGTTCGCCATGGAGTGGCCGCCGAAGTCCGGCCGCATGCAGGCGTTCCCCGAGGCCGACCGGGCGGCATGGTTCACCCTCGGCGAAGCCGCCGGCAAGATACTGAAGGGCCAGCGGCCGATGCTGGACGTGTTGCGCGATCGCCTGAAGCGGCGCTAGACCGCGGCGGCCCCGTACCAGCGGCGCGTGCGCTGGGCGAGCGCGGTCATTGCCGGCGTCTTCTCGCTCGCTTCGATCTCGTCGGTCACCACCCTGAAGTTCACCAGCGTGCTCGCGCCGAAGGCGGTGGACAAGGCCACATCGGTGGCGTCGCGGCCGCGCGCCATGGGAATGCGGCCGATGCGCGGGATGTTGTGGCGGGCGTCGAAGGCGTACCAGCGGCCGCCGAGATAGGCCTCGAACCAGGCGCTGAAATCCATGGGCGCCGGGTCGATCGGCACGCCGATGTCGCCGAGATAGCCGGTGCAGTAGCGCGCGGGAATGTTCATGCAGCGGCAGAAGGCGATGGCGAGGTGGGCGAAGTCGCGGCACACGCCGGCGCGTTGCTCGAGCGCGTCGTAGGCGGTGCGGATCGGCGAGGCCCGCCCGTAGTCGAACGAAATGTGGGAGTTGACGAAGTCGCAGATCGCCTGCACCCGGGCCCAGCCCTTGGGCGTGCCGGAGAACAGCGACCAGGCCACGTTCATCAGCCGGTCGGTCTCGCAGTAGCGGCTGCCCAGGAGATAGACCAGCACGTCGTGGGGAAGCTCGGCGATCTCGTGCTGAATGGCGTCGGGCACCACGGGATCGGGCTTGCCCTCATCGAACACGACGGCGTCAGCGGCGAAGCGGATCGTGCCTTGAGGCGCCACGAGGCGCGTGCAGGTGTTGCCGAAGCGATCGGTATAGACATGCAGCGGCAACGCCGGGGTCACGCGCATGCGGTCCGGCACGAGCAGATCGTCGGCCCGGCTCGGATGCACGTGCAGCATGAGGATCATCGGCGTCGGCGCGGGATGCGCGTAGCTGATGTCGTAGCCGATCCGAACTTGCATCTGAGAACTCTGGTCTCGCGGTACTCTGCACCCAACGCCTGTACCACCGCGATGTTCCGACGGCGAGGCGCGATGTTGGGCAGTTGCACAGCGCGTGATCAGAGTCGCCAAGCGGACTCTGGTTCAGGCCGGCGCCGACGCGCTGTATTGCTCGCGCAGCTCGCGCTTCAGCACCTTGCCGATGGCGCTGCGCGGCAGGCTCGCCACGATGCGCAGATCCGCGAGGCGCTGGGTCTTACCCACGCGCTCGTTTGTCCAGTTTCTCAGCGCCTCGGCGGCCACGGCTGCACCGGGCTTGAGCACGACGAAGGCGACCGGCGTCTCGCCCCAACGCTCCGACGCGACGCCCACCACGGCAGCCTCGGCAACCGCGTCGTGGCGCACGAGCACCGCCTCGATGTCGCTGGGATAGATATTGAAGCCGCCGGAAATGATCATGTCCTTCTTGCGGTCCACCAGCACGAAGAAGCCGTCCTCGTCGAAGCGGCCGATGTCGCCGGTGCGCAGGAAGAGCTTGTCGCTCGGATCGCGCCATTCCATCTCGGCGGTCTTGCCCGGCTGGTTGTGGTAGCCGTTCATCATGGCCGGCGAGCGGCCCACCGCCTCGCCGGTGCTTCCCGGCGGGAGCTCCCGTCCCTCCTCGTCAATCACGCGCACCTCGTGGCCTTCCAGCGGCCGGCCGACGGTGTGGAGCTTTTGCGGAAACTCGTGGGCGATCAGCGCGCAGGTGCCGCCGCCTTCGGTGAGGCCGTAGTACTCGATCAGGCCGCCCGGCCAGCGCTTCAGCGCGTCCGCCTTCAGCGCCGCGGCAAAGGGCGCGCTGGTGGAGAACTTCATGCGGAAGCTCGCGAGATCGTAGCGATCGAAGTCGGGATGCTCCATCAGGCGCTTGTACTGCACCGGCACAAGCATGGCGTGGGTGACCCGGTGACGCTCGGCGAGCGCGAGGAACTTCGCCGCGTCGAACTTCTCCATGAGCACGGCGGTGCCGCTGCCGGCCAAGGTGGGCAGCAGGCTCACGAGCGTGGTGTTGGAATAGAGCGGCGTCGAGATCAGCGTCACCGTGTCCGGCCCGTAGCCGAACGCGGCCCCCCGGCTCACATGCGACCAGCGCATGCGGTGCGACTGCACGATGCCCTTGGGCACGCCGGTGGTGCCCGACGAATAGATGATGTTGAACGGCGCGTCGGGCACGACCGCCACGGGCTCGGGCTTGGCGCCCGGCGGCGCAAGCCAGGCAACGAAAGACGCCTCGTCCAGCCCTACGCGCTGGATGGGCGGATCGCCGTCCCATGCGGCGGCGACTTCGGCATCGGCGAACAGCATCTTCGCGCCGCAGTCGGCAAGCATGGCGCGCAAACTTGTGGGCGAGGACGAAGGTGCGAGCGGCGCCGCCGCGGCGCCGGCACGCAGCGCGCCGAGGAAGCTCACCACGTATTCCAAGGAGGCCGCCGCCGCGATCGCAACGGCGTCACCCGGCCGCACGCCGTCCCGCTGCAAGGCGGCGGCGACGCGATCGATCAGCCAATCGAGCTCGCCATAGGTGAGCCGCCGATCGCCGTGGATCAGTGCGGCGGCGGCGGGCCGCTCCGCCGCATAGGCGCGCACGAGGTCGGACAGCGTGCCGAATTCCTGGGCGAGCAATTCCTGCGACGACATCGAAACGACCCGGGCCTCTGCTGATGGCTCGTTAGCATGCGGAGCGACAATCGCGGAAGGCAAGGGCCCTAGAGCTTGCCCGCGAGTTCCAGGAGATCGCGCGCGGCGAGTTCGACCTTGACGGTCGGCGCCGCCTCGCCGCGGCCCGGGCCGTGTTCGGCTGGCCGCGCCACGTGGGCGGTATGCAGGCCGCAGGCCGCTGCGGCGGCAAGGTCGGCGGAATGCGCCGCCACCATCATGCATTGCCCGGGCGGAAGGTCGAAGGCGGTGCACGAGGCGAGATAGACGCGCGGCTTCGGCTTGTAGTCGCCGGCGACCTCGGCGCCGAGGATCGCGTCCCAGGGAAAGCGGTTGTGGCGCGCGAGATCGACCATGAGCGAGATGTTGCCGTTCGACACCGGGGCGAGCCAGAAGCGCTCGTGCAGGCGCGCGAGGCCGTCAGCCACGTCGGGCCAGGCATCGAGGCGGTGCCAGGCAAGATTGAGGTCGGTGAGGATTTCCTCGGGCAGCCCGTGAACGTCAAAGCGCGGAAGGATGCGCTCGAGATTATAGCGGTGCAGCACGTCGAGCTTGGAGAACGGGATGCGGCCGGCGCGCACCTCCTCCATGGCCGGCTGATACTTGCCGCGCCAGGCGTCGGCGAAGGCGAGCCAGTCCTGGCGATGCCCGAGCGGCGCGAGGATGCGCTCGGCCTCGCGCGCGATCGAGGTGCGCCAGTCAACCAGCGTGCCGAACACGTCGAAGAAGAGAGCCTTGACGTTCATGGCTATGCGATGCCACGCAAATCGAAACGGCGCAAATGCGCGCGCTTTTGGCCGGCAATCGCCCGTGATACCGTCGGGTCCTGCCGCGACGAGTGCGGCGTTCCCGGGAGCAAGCGATGAAGCTCAGCGCCAGAAACATCCTGCGCGGCACCATCGTCGAGGTCATCAAGGGCCAGACCACGGCGCACGTGCGCCTCGACATCAAGGGAACCGTGGTCACCGCCTCCATCACCAACGAGGCGGTGGATGATCTCGGCCTCAAGAAGGGCATGGCGGCGGCCGCCGTCATCAAGGCTTCCGACGTGATGGTGGCGATCGACTGAATGGCGCAGGCGCTGGACTGCATCGTGGTCGGCGGCGGGCCGGCCGGGCTCACTGCCGCGATCTATCTCGCCCGTTTCCACCGCCGCTTCGTCGTCGTCGACGCCGGCGACAGCCGCGCCGCGCTCATTCCCAAATCGCACAACCACGCGGGCTTTCCCGACGGCATCACCGGGCCCGAGTTGCTCGCCCGCATGGCGGCGCAGGCGAAGAAATACGGCGCCGCCATCGAACACGGCACGGTCGCGGCGCTCGCCCGCGACGGCGGCGGCTTCGCCGCCATGGTCGACGGCGATACCCTGCGCGCGCACACGGTGATCTTCGCCGCCGGCGTTGTGGACATCGAGCCCGCGCTGCCCAACTTGGAGCGCGCGATTCGGCGCGGCCTCATTCGCCATTGCGGCATCTGCGACGGCTATGAGGCGCGCGGCGACAAGATCGGGGTCATCGGCCATGGCGAGCAGGGCCTGGGCGAAGCGCTGTTCCTGCGCACCTACAGCGACGACATTACGCTCCTCTCCCTCGGCGAGCCGTTGCACCCCACCCCCGAGCATCGCGCGCGCATGGAGAAGGCGGGCATCAAAGGCGTCGAGGAAGCGGTGCGCCGCGTGGTGACCAAGGACGATCGCATCGCCGCGGTGGAAACCGCGAGCGGCAGGACACTCGCCTTCGACACGCTCTACTCGGCGCTCGGCAGCGTGCCGCGGACGGAGATGCTGCGGCCGCTCGGCGTCCACCTCACGCCGAACGGCTGCATCAAGTGCGGCGACCACCAGTGCAGCTCGGTGGACGGCCTCCATGCCGCCGGCGACATCATCGAGGGGCTCGACCAGATCAGCGCCGCCATGGGCCATGCGGCCGTCGCGGCGGTCGCCGTCCACAACCGTTTGCGCCAATACAAATAAGGGCTTGACGGCGGTGCCGCATAAATACCTCCGCTATGTCGGGTAGTTGGCAGACGGAACTTTGTCCCTGGTTACAACGTTATCCGCCCGAACTCACAGAATCGCACACCTCTTTGCACTTTGACGCATATCGGGAGCGTCATCGCTCTCTTCGTTTGCCTGCTCCCCCCGGCGGAGGGATGAAAATCGTGGCAGCCACCGGCCTATCCAGCGTCACCGGGCGCAACCGTCTGCTTGACGCGCTGCATGCGGACGCCTGCGCGCTGCTCGAGCCGCACCTGAAGGAATTCGCGCTCGATCAGGGCGCGCTCCTGCAAGAGCAGGGCGAGAAGATCGAATACGTCTACTTCCCGCAGAGCGGGATGATTTCGCTGCTCGCGGTGATGACCCACGGCGACGCGATCGAGACGGCGACCGTCGGCCGCGAGGGCGCCGTGGGCGCCATGTCGGGCCTGGGCATGCGCATCTCCTTCACCCGCGCCACGGTGCAGATGCCCGGCGTGGCGCTGCGCATCGCCACGTCGCGCTTTCAGGAAGCGGTGGAGGAAAGCGCTCCGATTCGCAACATCGTCGTGCGCTACAACGAGCTCCTGCTCGTGCAGGTGCAGCAGGCCGCCGCCTGCAACGCCCTGCACGACGTGCAACAGCGTCTGTGCCGCTGGCTGATCCAGACGCGCGACCGCACCGACACCGACATCATTCCCTACACCCAGGAATTCCTGGCGCAGATCCTCGGGGTGCGCCGCACCACCGTGTCGCAGATCGCGCGCCAGCTGCAGAAGTCGGGCGCCATCCGCTACCACCGCGGCCGCATCGAGATCACCGGCCGCAAGAAGCTCGAGCAGGCCGCGTGCGAGTGCTACGCCATCGTGCGCCGGCAGACCGAGCAGTATCTGCCGCGGGTGCGGGAGTAGCCCCTTCATTCCGGTCGTAGCGGCAAGCGCCTGATTTGCTATGAAGGGAGAATGTTCGACGCCATCTCCTTCGCCGGCGGCGGCAACCGCTGCTATTGGCAGGGCGGCTTCTACGAGGCCGCGTCCGAGCGCCTCGACCTCGCGGCACCGCGCATGGTGGCGGCGAGCGCCGGCGCCTTCGCCTGCATCTACTCCCTGCTCGGCCTCGGGGCCCGGGTGCGGGCGCTGGTCTATGCCGGCTGCGGCCCGCAGGTGAAGAACTTCGATTTCGCCGCCTGGCGCGAAGGAAAGCCGCTCTGTCCCGTGGGCGGCCTATACCGCGCGCTCATCGACGAGGTGATCGACGGGCCGGCGCTTAACCGCCTGCGCGGGATCACCGATCTTTCGGTGGCGGTCACGCGCCTCCCCCGCTACTTGCCGCCGCTCCTGGGTGCGGCGGTCGGCATCTCTGCCTACCAGATCGAGAAGCGGCTGTTTCATCCGGTGCATCCGCGCTTCGGCCGCGCGCTCGGCTTCCGCCAGGAGTTCGTGCGGGTGCGCGACATGGCGAGCCCGGCCGCGCTCGGCGACCTCTTGATCGCGTCGAGCTGCGTGCCGCCGTTCATGCCGATCACGAACATCGGCGGGGTTCCGGCCTTCGACGGCGGCCTCGTGGACAACGTGCCGGTGGCGCCGCTCGAGGCCATCGAGCAAGCCGGCGGGCGCACGCTGGTGCTGCTCACGCGGAAGTACAAGCACGTGCCTCGAATAGCGAACCGGACCTACGTGCAGCCGTCGGAACCGGTGCGGGTCAAGCAGTTCGACGTGACCGACCCCGCCGGCATGCGCGCGGCGTATGAGCTGGGGTTGAAGGATGGGGCGGCGTTCGCGCGGGCGCGGGCCAATTAGGTAGCGCGCGGTAGCTTTGCCGATGGGTGATTACCGCAGGACAACTCGTTATCCTGCGAATAAGATGCTGCGGAATCAGAAGTGAACAGGAGGGAGGATGTGCCAATCTGTCCGTGTCCGGTTGGCGCCTTCGCAACGCGCCACGATCAAAAAATGGTACGGCGTCATCATCCCGATTTACGCATCGATCGGGCTTTTCATCCTCGGCGGTCTTATTTTCACGCAGGGTCCGCGGTCGCCCGAGCCGACCGCCGTTGCGCGGGCGGTCGACCGGTGATCTTTCCGCCGCAGGCCTACCATTTTTGACACGCTGCCGATGACAGCTAGGCGGCTTTCGCCTCTTTCGCCACCTTCACCCCGCCGCCTTCGGTCAGCATGACCTTGTTCAGCAACTTCACCAGCGCATAGACCGCTTCGATCGCCGGCGCCGGGGTGTTGGTGAGCTTGGCCATCTCCAGGATCGAGCCAATCAGGGCCTCGGTCTCGAGCGAGCGGCCCGCCTCCACGTCTTGCAGCATGGAGGTCTTGTGGGCGCCGACGCTCTCGGCGCCGGCGATGCGTTTCTCGATCGAGACGCGGAAAGTGACGCCGAGCTTCTGCGCGATGTCCTGGGCTTCCTTCATCATGGTGGCGGCGAGCTCGCGGGTCTCGGCGAACTGGCAGATGTCGACGAGCGTCGCGTGGGTGAGCGCCGAGATCGGGTTGAAGGAGAGATTGCCCCAGGCCTTGAGCCAGATCTCCGAGCGGATGTCGTCGAGCACGCGCGATTTCAGCCCCGCCTTGACGAACACGTCGTGCAAGAGCTTTACGCGTTCGCTGCTCTTGCCGTCGAGCTCGCCGATGGGGAAGCGGTCGCCTTCCACGTGGTGGATGACGCCGGGCGCGGTCACGGCGGCGGCGGGATAGACCACGCAGCCGATGACGCGCGCCGGATCGATGCGCTTGGTCAACACGCCGGACGGATCGAGGCTCTTCAGGCGCTGGCCGTCGTATTGCCCGCCGAGCTTCTGGAAATACCACCACGGCAGGCCGTTCTGCACCGTAAGCACGACCGTGTTGTCGTCGAGCATAGTGTCGATGTCGCGCACCACCTGATCGAGGAAGTGCGCCTTGACCGCGAGCACGATGATGTCTTGCTTGCCGGCCTCGGCGGGCTTGTTCACCGCCTTGACCTTGGCGGTCTGCACCTTGCCGTCGTGCCACTCGAGCTTGATGCCGTTCTTCTGGATGGCGGTGAGCTGAATGCCCTGGTCGATGACGGTCACGTCGTTGCCGGCGAGCGCGAACTTCGCCGCCATGAGGCCGCCGATGGCGCCGGCGCCGACGACGCAGATGCGCTGCGGCTTCGGCTCCCCTTTCAGGAGATACGGGCTCGGCAGCACCTGGTCGAATTTGTTCGTCAGCGTGCCGACGCCGTCGATCACGATGTCCACCGAGTTCGAGGCCGCGCCCATAACGCCGGCGCCGAGCGAGGTGCCGCAGGCGATGATGTCGCCGGGCATCAGCGTCATGTCCTTGGAGAGCGCCGCCACGAGCTTGTGCGGCGGGAAGAACATGTCGGAGACGGGATAGTTCTGCACTTCCTTGCCGTTCAGGACGGTGCGGATCGTGAGCTTGATGGGATCGACGCCCGTCGTGATCACCGGGCCGAACACGCCGAAGGTGTCGAAGCTCTTGGCGCGGGCCCACTGGTCGAAGGTGGGGAATTTCTTCAAAAGGTCGGCGGCCGTGACGTCGTTGACGCAGGTGTAGCCGAAGATCGCGTCCTTGGCCTCGGCCTCGCTGATGTTGAAGCATTTCTTGCCGATGACGACGCCGAGCTCGCCCTCGTAGACGATGCGGCCGGTGTAGGTGCTCGGCCGCCGAATGGGCTCGCCGTGGGGATGGAACGCATTCGGGGCTTTCAGAAAATAGAGCGGCTCGGTGGGTTCCTGGAAATCGTTCTTGGCCGCGAGGTGGTGGAAGTTGTTCCACAGGCCGATCATCTTGGTCGGCTCGCACGGGGTGAGCACCTTGACCTCGGAAAGCTTGAGCGTCTCGCCGGTGGCCTTGGGATTGGCGAACATGTCACCGGAATGGACGGCGATGGTTTCGCCGTCGAGCGTGCCGAAGCCGGCTTTGCCGCCCTTGTCGAAGCGGATCCAGTGGGTCATGGCGTGACCTCCCGAAAGATTCGTTATTCTTGAACGGGCAATGTAGCACGCGCGGTTGCCGCAGGAACCGCCCTCTTTTCAAGCGGTTACTCAGGGGGGCGCTTTCAGTGGCGTCATGCCCGGCACAAGCCCGGCCATGACGGCTGCCTACTAGCCCTTCACGATCTTGATGGAGAGCTCTGGCAGCCCCTCGATCTTCGCCACCAGCACGTCGCCCGGTATTACGGCGCCCACGTTCTCCGGCGTGCCCGTCATGATGAGATCGCCGGCCTTGAGCTCAAAAGCCTCCGAGAGCTTGGCGATCTGCTCGGCCACGCTCCAGGTCATGTTGGCGAGATCGGACGTCTGCTTCACCGCGCCGTTCACCGAAAGCGAAATCGCGCCCTTCGCCGGATGGCCGATCTTGGCCGCGGGGTGGATCGGCCCGATGGGCGCGCCATGATCCACGGCTTTGCCCAGGCTCCACGGCTTCTTCTGCTCGCGCATCTCGATCTGCAGATCGCGGCGCGTCATGTCGAGGCCGACGGCGTAGCCGTAGACGTGATCAAGCGCGTTGCCCGCGGGAATATTCTTGCCGCCGGACTTCAGCGCGGCGACGAGCTCCACCTCGTAGTGATAGTTCTTGGTGAGCGGCGGATAGGGATGGTCGGCGGCCGCGCCC
>Ga0209118_1000596_pt1 | contig 19083 bp, 16 predicted proteins | sample BlaSpr_A8_Ref_M1_FD_187988 | JGI IMG/M metagenome (GOLD analysis project Ga0209118, IMG submission 187988) | Forest soil microbial communities from Thunder Bay, Ontario, Canada - Black Spruce, Ontario site 2_A8_Ref_M1 (SPAdes) (version 2) | ecosystem: Environmental > Terrestrial > Soil > Boreal...
CCGACGCGCAGGAATTCGTTGAAGAGGATCAACACGCAGCCCACGACTTTGATCGTGTTGGTGACGAACATCACGCGGCCCTTCGGCATCGAATCGGCGAACGCGCCGACGAGGAATGCCAGCACCACGTAGGAGATGGTGAAGAAGAACTTCAGCAGCGGCGTGAGCCAGGGCGGGCCGTCGAGCTGGATCAGCATCGCGATTGCGGCGATCAGCAGCGCATTGTCGGCGAGCGACGAGAAAAACTGCGCCGCCATGATGGTGTAGAACCCGGCTTGCATCGTCCTCAAAATGGCGCGCACGCGCTGGGAAACTCGACGTTCCGGCGGCGGGTGCCAGGAACCGTTTGCTGCGCTTCGTTCTGTATATAATTGAGCAAACAGCCGGCGCATGCGGCTCGCGCCTTATACCACGTTTTTCTCTCAGACAAAACCGGCAGGACTTGGTTCGTTCTCTGCCTTAGCGCCTCCTGTCATGAGCCGGCCCATCCTGGCCCAAATCAATCTCGCGGCGTTGCGCAAGAATTTGCGCGTCGCGCGCGAAAAATCGGCCGGCGCGCAACTGCTCGCGGTAGTCAAGGCCAATGCTTATGGGCACGGTCTCTTACGTGTTCTGCCCGCGCTTAGCGACGCCGACGGACTTGCATTGCTCGAGCTCGACGCCGCCGTTTTGTTGCGTGAGCATCACTATGCGCGCCGCATTCTGTTGCTGGAAGGATTCTTTGGTGCGGACGAGCTGCCGGAAATCGCATCGCGCCGGCTCGGCGTAGTTGTGCACCACATAGAGCACGTGCGCATGTTGGAGACCACCGCGCTTACGCGCCCGCTGGAAGTGTTCATCAAGATCAATACCGGCATGAATCGGCTGGGCTTCAAACCCTCGGAAGTACGCGAGGTCAGCGATCGCCTGTCGGCCGCGTCGAGCGTCGCCGCGTTGCGATTGATGACCCATCTCGCTCGCGCCGACGAGGAGGAAGGCTTGCACGAACAACTGCAAACGTTCGAGGACGCCTGCAAAGGTTTACCCTATCCGCGCTCGATCGCCAATTCCGCCGGTGTCATCCGCTTCAGCGAGGTGGGCGGGGACTACGTTCGGCCTGGCATCATGCTCTACGGCTCCTCGCCGTTTCCGTACGACACCGCGGAAACGCTTGGATTGTCGCCCGCGATGACCTTGCGCAGCGAGCTGATCGCGGTGCACGATCTCAAACCCAATGCAAGCGTGGGTTACGGCGGCGGCTATACCGCCGCGCGCGCGCACCGGGTCGGAGTGATTGCCTGCGGGTACGCCGACGGCTATCCACGCCATGCGCCCAACGGGACGCCGGTGCTGGTGTGCGGCAAGAAAGTGCGCACCGCGGGACGCGTCTCCATGGACATGATGACCGTCGACTTGAGCGAAGTACCGGAGGCCGGGGTCGGCAGCCCGGCCGTGCTCTGGGGCGAAGGGCTGTCGGTCGATGACGTCGCTGCCGCGTCGAGCACTGTCGGCTACGAATTGCTCTGCGCGGTCGCGCCGCGCGTGCCATTCGTGACGACGGAAATCGGCAAGGTCGACATCGAACTGTAGATTCAGCGATCGCGGAGAACACGCTTGTACATGGTCGTCACCGGTGCTGCCGGCTTCATCGGATCGAGCTTGATCCGGGCATTGAACGCCCGCGGAGAGACACGGATTCTCGCCGTTGACAGCCTGTCGCGTGCGGATAATTTCCGCAATCTCATCGATTGCGATATCGCCGACTACTTCGACAAGGACGAGTTTCTGCCGCGGCTTGCCGACGGTGACTTCGACGACGACATCTCGGCGATGCTGCATCAGGGCGCTTGCTCGGACACCATGGAAACCGACGGCAGGTTCATGCTGGCCAACAATTACCGCTATTCGGCGGCGCTGCTGCAGCACTGCCAGGATAACGATGTTCCCTTTCTCTACGCTTCGTCGGCTTCCGTCTATGGCGCGGGCACGGTGTTTCGCGAGGAAAGAGCGTGCGAGTCGCCGCTCAATGTCTACGGCTATTCGAAGTGGCTGTTCGATCAGTACGTCCGCCGGCTGCTCCCGGATCGCACCTCGCAGATTGCGGGCTTCCGATACTTCAACGTCTATGGTCCACGCGAAGCGTACAAAGGCAGGATGGCGTCGGTCGTCTGGCATTTTTTTCACCAGTATCGGGCCGGCGGCAAAGTGCAGCTTTTCGAGGGCTCGGGAGGCTACGCCGCCGGTGAGCAGCGGCGCGACTTCGTGAGCATCGACGATGTCGTGCAGGTCAACCTCGACTTTCTCGACCACTCGGAGCGCTCGGGAATCTTCAATCTGGGCTCCGGCAACGCAGCGACGTTCAACGCGGTGGCGACCGCAACAATCAACGCCTGCCGCGCCGCGGAAGGAGTCGCGCCGCTGCCTTTCGAGGCGCTGCATCGCGCGGGTGCGATCGAATACATCGCCTTTCCGAGCGGGCTGCGGGACAAGTACCAGAGCTATACCCAGGCCGATCTTGGCGGGTTGCGCGCGTCGGGATACGCCGCGCCCATGCGCGACATCGAACCCGGCGTCGCGAAGTGCGTGCAGGCGCTCCTTGCCCGATCCGCGGTCAACCCGTAACATCGCGCCGGCGTTAATGGCATCCGGCCAAGACCGGAAGCGTCTGCGCACCGGATGTCCACTTTTTCCTGGGAGGGATGAATGAAGAGGTTCCTGCTGTTACTCGTGACGCTGCTGTTCTCGGCGTTCGCGCTTGCCGCGGTCAATATCAACACCGCGACCAAAGAAGAGCTCGATGCTTTGCCGGAAATCGGTCCGGTCAAGGCACAGGCCATCATCGACTACCGTAAGGCCAACGGCCCGTTCAAGACCCCGGAAGACATCATGAAGGTCAGCGGGATCAAGCAAGGCACTTTCGCCAAGGTCAAGGGGATGATCTCGGTGAGCGGCGCGTCGACGCCGGTCGCCGCGCCTGGAGCGCCCAAGTCAGACGCCAAGAGCGCTGCGCCGTCCGCTATGCAAGCGGCGCCGTCAGCAATGCAGCCGCCGCCGGCGGCCAAATCGGCGGCGCCGGCAGCGCCGGCCACCCCGGCAGCGAAGAGCACCCCGGCTGCAGTGCCTTCAAGCACGCCCGCTGCGGCGCCCGCCACCCCCAAAGCTGCCGCAGGCGGCCCGGCGCCGAGCGCGTCAGCGGCCAAGGACGCCAAGACGATGAAGGCCGAGAAGGCCGAGGCCGACAAGGCGGCCAAGGCCAAAGCCAAGGCGGACGCCGATGCCGCAGCCAAAGCCAAGAAAGACGCCAAAGCTGCCGAAGCACAGGCGAAGAAGGATGCCAAAGCCGCCGCAGCCAAGGCGAAGCAAGATGCAAAAGCATCCAAGGATGCGTCAATGAAGGACGCCAAGGCGGACAAGGCCGCTGCCAAAGATGCAGCCAAGGGCGATGCGGCAATGAAATCGGCAGACAAGGACGAAAAGGCCAAGAAGTAAATCGGGCCGCGTCGCGGCGCGTCCGCCGCATTTCCATAGAAGGATCGTGGAGCCCCGCGTTTGAAGCGGGGCTTCCTTTTGGTCTCGGGTAAAATGACACGTTGTGCCGCGCGTGTCGTCACGCGTTAAGCGCCCTCTCCCATGTACAAAACCATCGAAGATACCGTCGGTAACACGCCGCTGGTGCAACTTCGGCACCTGGTCGGCAACGCGAGCAATGTGATGCTTGCCAAGCTCGAGGGCAACAATCCCGCCGGCTCGGTCAAGGATCGGCCCGCCTTGTCGATGATCGTCGAGGCGGAAAAGCGCGGCGACATCAAAGGTGGCGACACCCTGATCGAGGCCACCAGCGGGAACACCGGCATCGCGCTCGCCATGGCGGCGACGCTGCGCGGCTACAAGATGGTGCTGGTGATGCCGGAGCATCTGTCGTTGGAGCGGCGGCAGACGATGGCCGCGTTCGGGGCTGAAATCGTCCTGACGCCCAAAGCAGGCGGGATGGAAACCGCGCGCGACATCGCCGAGAAGATGCGCGCCGAAGGCCACGGCATCATCCTCGATCAATTTGCGAACCAGGACAATCCGCTCGCCCACTATCGCGGCACCGGGCCCGAGATCTGGAACGAAACGGGTGGGCGCATCACTCATTTTGTTTCGAGCATGGGCACCACCGGAACGATCATGGGGGCTGGAAAGTTTTTCAAGGAAAAGAATCCCGCGGTGGTCATCGTGGGGTGTCAGCCTGAGGAAGGCTCGCAGATCCCGGGAATCCGCAAATGGCCGGTCCAATACCTGCCCAGGATCTACGACGCGAAAGGCGTCGACCGACTCGAATCGGTGTCGCAGGCCGACGCAGAGGAAACCGCGCGGCAGCTCGCGCGCGTGGAAGGAATTTTCGCCGGCATATCGTCGGGGGGCGCGTGTGCGGTCGCGCTCCGCATCGCGCGTGAAGTCGAGAACGCGACCATCGTGTTCATCATCTGCGATCGCGGCGACCGGTACTTGTCGACCGGCGTATTCCCCGGCTGACGGTGACGTAGGCGCCGCACGATGTGCACGCTGCACGCTGCATGACGCCGACGCTGGTTTTCGACATCGAGACGGTACCCGATGTCGCGGGACTTCGCCGTCTGCATCGCTTGCCTGCGACGCTCTCCGACGCCGCCGTTCTGACCTGGGCCAGTCAGCAGCGCCGCGCCGCGAGCGGCAGCGATTTTCTGCCCTTGTACTTGCAGCGCGTGGTCGCGATCGCCGTTGCCCTGCGCGAGGGCAATGCGTTTCGGGTCTGGTCGCTCGGTGAATCGGCGGACCCTGAGCCAGAGCTGATCCGCCGATTCTTTGACGGCGTCGACCGCTATACGCCGCAGCTTGTTTCCTGGAACGGAAGCGGCTTCGATCTTCCGGTCCTAAGTCAGCGGGCGCTCATCCACGGTGTGGTCGCGGAAAAATTCTGGGACTGGGGTGACGAGGACCGGGAATTCAAGTTCAACAACTATCTCGGCCGCTATCACACTCGGCATCTGGATCTGATGGACGTGCTGGCGATGTATCAGCCGCGTGCAGCAGCCGGTCTCGACGCCATGGCGCGCCTTTCCGGGTTTCCGGGAAAAATGGGCATGGACGGCAGCGAGGTGGGCGCTGCGTATCGCGAGGGGAGGATCGACCACATCCGCCGTTACTGCGAGACCGACGCGATGAATACCTATCTGCTCTATCTCAGGTTCCAGCAACTGCGCGGGGCGCTGGCGGCCGGGGAGTACGCGGCCGAAGTATCGCTGGCGCGGGAAAAAATCGCCGCGTACCGAGAGCCGCACTGGCAGGAGTTCCTCGCGGCCTGGGACACCAACGTTTAAATGCACAATCTGGAATAGATCGCGCCTAGTAACGGCTTCCGCGAGTTTCTCGTCATCCCGGCGAAAGCGGGGAACCATTTTGCAACCGTCGAAAGCCAATGGATTCCCGCTTGCGCGGGAATGACGAACTAAACGATACGGACGTCGCGCGCTTTCGTATGCCTCACTAGGCTCGCAAGATCGGTAGCGGCGTAAAGGTGCCGCCAAGAGGCCCGCTCGACGGCACGCCCCACCAGCGGTCGAGCGCGGTCGCGTACACACTGCGAAAATCGATGGCGAATCCCGAGTTTCCGTCGCCCGAAAGACGATCGAGCGAAGGCTGTTCGCCATACAAGCCGCCCGCCACGCGCCCGCCCAGCGCAAAATGCGCGCTCGCGGTTCCGTGATCGGTGCCGTTCGACAAGTTCTCCCTGGGCCGGCGTCCGAACTCGGCATAGGTCAACACCAACGCATCGTTCCACTTGCCGAGCTCTTCCAGAGCGCTCTTGAGCGCGACCACGCCGCTCGCGAGCTCGCCTAAGAGTCGCGCCTGCGTGCCCGGCTGCCCGCTGTGGGTGTCGAAACCGGTGAGAGTGACGCGCACGACGGCGACACCGGCTTCGTTGGCGACGATCTGACAGGCGGTCCTGATCGCGTTGCCAAATCCGCCCTGCGGAAATTCCGTTTTGAAGGCGTAGTTGGCGTTGAGATGCGACGCGGCCTGGATAATGTCCGCTTCGACTTTCAGGATGTGCGCAAGAGCCCTGTTGCGCGATTGGCCTTCGGTGGTGGCGAGTCGCGCCTGACGCAGGAACTGCTCGGTGTTGGCAAGAGCGATGGCGCGCGTGCCGCCGCCGGCAAGCGGTCCCAGGTCGGGTGACCCGATAATCACGCCGTCGGCGGCAAAGCTCCTTGGCGTGGGCGCCGCGCCGAACGCACGTGTCAGCCACCCGTCCTGCAAATATTGTTCGCTTTTCGACGCGGTATCCCAGATCTCGATCGAACGGAAATGGGAAAGATTGGGCGCCGGATAGCCAACACCCTGCAGCACCGCAAGCTCGCGGTTTTTCCAGAGGGGCAGCAACGGCTCCAACGCCGGATGAAGCCCGACGCTGTCGCTCAGTTGCACGACCTGTTCGCGGGGAATTCCAATCTTCGGCCGCAGCGCGTAATAGGTCGGGTTGGCGTACGGCACCAGGGTATTGAGCCCGTCGTTGCCGCCCTTGAGCTCGATCAGCAGCAGGAGCTTGCGATAGTCCGCACCAGCCGGTGTCGCGCTCCAGGCAACTTCGGCCATGAGCGCCGGCGCCAGGGCGGCCAGCGGAGCTGAGCCCGCAAACCTGAGAAAGTGACGCCGATCCATGGTTTTCTCCGCGCTTTACTTGAGCTGGTACGCGGCGTCGAGGACCAGGGCGCGAACCAGCGCCAGGGGCTCGCTGCTCGCGTCCGGCACCGACTGCGGCGCCGTGGCGAGCAGCAAACGCGATGCTGCGCCGCTGCGGCTTCGCGTCCCGCGCGACGCGTCGAATTGCGTCAGCCATAGGCCGCTTTCGAACTGGACGCTGCTGACCCCTCGCTCCATCGCCCGCATAAAGCGAATCTGGCGCGCCTTCTCCGGGTCGAGCGCACCCTGCGCTTGTATGGCCTGTTTGGGGACCGCGCCCATCGTCCCCGCATTGGCGGTGAGCGTGCCTTGCGCATTGGCGCCGGGGAGCATGCGCGACGAAGTCTCACCACCGCGGAAAAGACGCTCCAGAAACTGCTTGCGGGCGAGGAGCGTGCTGGCAGTGATCCACGTCTCCTGCCCGGGCCAGCCCTTGACGTTGGGCGGGGCGAAAAGGTTCTGACCCATGCTTGCGGCCGCCACGGCAAACGGTGTCGCATCGCCCGGCTTGATGTCGAATTGGCGCAGGGTACCGACGACCAGATCGATCGGCGACTTGACCAGCACGCCGCGGTTCTCGCTGGCGTAAAACGCGTCAGACGTGAATAGCCCGTAGAGTGCGACCTTGATGTCGTAGCGCGAATCGCGAAAGCGCTGCGCGATGCGTCGAATCGCCGCCTCGTCGGGATCGAGCGAGACGAACTCGCGCCACAGCTTGCGGGTGATGAACGCGGCGGTGGCGGGCTCGCCCAGCAGGATGTCGAGCACCTGATCGCCATCGAGCTTGCCCGTTCGGCCGAGCACCGTCTTCTCGCCACCGTCATGGATGAAGCGACGAAAAACGAACTGCCCGGTCTGACGATCGAGGCTCCAGCCGGTAAAGGCGCGCGCGGCCTCCTTGATGTCCTGCTCTGTGTAGTGCCCTTCGCCAAGGGTAAAAAGCTCCATCACTTCGCGCGCGAAATTCTCGTTCGGCGAGCCCTTGCGGTTTTGCGCGTTGTCGAGATAGATGACCATCGCCGGATCGCGCGCGATGGCGTGCAGCAGGTCCGCGAAACTGCCGAGCGCATTGGCGCGCAGCGTGGCATTCTGCCGGTACATCAACTCCGCGAGCTTGACCTTCTGCTGGCTGGAGACGAAATGGTTGTGCCAGAAAAGGGTCATCCGCTCAGTCAGTGGAGACGGTGTCGACAACATTTCGCCAACCCACCAGCCGCGCAGCTCCAGGCCTTCACGTATCTGCTCCTGCTGGAACATTTTCTTTTCGGCCTCGGTCGCGTTCTCTCCGCGGCGCGGGTAGCGCAGCGCTCCGGCTTCGGCGGTCCACGCCGGCGGCGGAGTGACCGGACTCGTGCGTACGTTGTCCAGCAGATTTCGCGCGGCCTGCTCGCGCGTCACGCCAATCGTGCGCCGGATCTCACTTTCCGTCGCGCCGAATCCCGCGCGGTTCAACAAATGCCGCGCATCGTCGTAAGTGAGCAGGTCGGTGGTGGAAGCGCTCGTCATCGGGATCGACACCGGTGAGAGCGACATCGCCACGGCGATGAAGGCAAAGGCGAACGCGTCGCGCATGGGAAGCGTCAGGAGCCTCATGGAGAAGCGGACCGGGACCGCAGAAGGTAATGCAACAGCGTGCCAGTGTACCGGCGTGTTGACTCGAGCGTCGGAGCCGGTTGTAACAGCGTGTTGCTGGCCCGCTTAGTTCACCCGCTGCGGCTGACTATAAGCTGACGATGCCTCGCCCCAGCTCGATGACGTGCCCCGAAACAAAAATTCGCCCCCCGGAGTCCACGGCGAGCCCGAGCTTGCAGCGCCGGCCCACCGCTTCGCCTTGCGCGACCGACCATTGCAGCGGAAGCGCGGCACCCGTTGCGACCAGCCAGCCGCCCAGATTCGCGCACGCCGAGCCTGTCCCCGGATCCTCGACGATCGCGCCGTGCTTGGGAAAGAAAAACCGCGCCAGTATCGACCGCGGTTCGTCCACCGCCCATACATAGGCCATCGCGCGCGTAACGCCCGCGCCGAGTTGCACGCTGCCGTCGCGCGCCAGCAAAACCGGGTCTGGCGCACATCGGCGAACCGCGTTGGCGCTGGCGAGCGGGATCACCAGTTGCTCGCTCCCGGTGTCGACCCACAACGGCGGCGCCCCGAGGTCCGACTCCGCCAGCCCGAGCATCGCCGCGAGTTGCTCGCGTGATGCGTCGACCTTGCGCGTCGCCGGCGGCTTCGCTTCCAGCGTCCAGACATCGCCCTGCGCGATCACGGGAATCGTCCCGGCGAGCATCTCCAGCGCCAGCGCATCTCCCGCGCCGGCAAGCGCGCGCACCACGTGCGCGCTTCCCAGCGTCGGATGCCCGGCAAAGGGCATCTCGAAGGTTGGCGTGAAAATCCGCACCCGCGCGTCGGCGACTTGCGAAGGCAGGATGAACGTCGTCTCCGACAAATTGAACTGCAGCGCGAGAGCTTGCATGTCCGCGTCGGAAAGTCCTCGCGCATTCTCGAACACCGCGAGCGGATTGCCTGCGAGCCTTTCTTCGGCAAACACGTTGACGATCCGAAAAGCGAACTCGCGGCTGCCGCTGCTGTCGTTCAAGGGCTATCCGCCAGTAGCGGGGCTCGCGCATCGCTCATGGCGAGCACGTCCGCCGCCAACATTGCGATTGCAGCAGCGGATATGTCCGTGACGTCGATCGCCTCTCCTCCAGAAGCGCTGCCGGCGGAAAAGTGCCGCTGCAGCGAGCGGGTGTAAAGCGGATCGTAATGAAGGCTGAGCAATTCGCCGATGAGCGCATCCCAGTTCTTTTCCGCGGCGAACACTTCCCAGCGCTTCAGGACCGCCTTGCCTACCAGCGGCGCCAGCGGCTCCAGTCGTTGCACCAGCGTGACCGGGTCGTCCACGCGAAGGCAGTACTCCTCCTTGATCAGCGCCACCCGTTGCGAGAGCGCCGTGACCAGCGTGACGCTGCGTCCGCGACGCATGCCGCCGAGAAGCGTCTCCGGCAGCTGCAGCTTGCCGATACGTTTGCTCTCCGACTCGACAAACACGACACGCCCCGGGTCGAGCGCACCGAGCGACGCCGCGATAGCGGTCTCGAAGGCTTTTTGCGAGGGCTGCGCGACACCCGGAAATTCGCCCAGCAAGGAGCCGCGGTGACGCGCCATGCCTTCGAGGTCGAGCGTTTGTGCGCCTGCCGCCGCCAGCGCGGCGAGGAGCCGGCTCTTACCCGAGCCGGTAAGGCCGCACAAGACCACGAACCGAAAACGCAAGGGAAGTGTCGCGAGCTGGCCGACGACGTGTCTGCGATAGGCGCGATAGCCGCCGTCGAGCTGCATCGCGCGCCAGCCGACCTCGTTCAAGACATGGGCGAGCGCACGACTGCGCTGGCCGCCGCGCCAGCAGTAGACCAGCGGTTGCCACTCACGCGATTTATCGGCGAGCGCACCGTCCAGCATTGCCGCGATGTTTCGTGCGACCAGCGCGGCACCGAGTCTGCGGGCCTCGAAGGCGGAGCCGACGTACAAGGTGCCGATGCGGGCGCGCTCCTCATCATCGAGCACGGGCAGATTCACCGCTCCGGGAAGATGATCGAGCGCGAACTCCGCGGGGCTACGCACGTCGATGCGCTCGGGAAAGGCCGCGAGCGCATCGACGCTCACCCGCAGTGCGACGGCGTGACGCTCGCTCATCGGGGTTTTCCCGGTTCGCCGAGCAAGGGCTTGAGCTCCCGCCAGACATTGTCGAGCAATCTCGTTTGCGCGGCGAGCACCGGATGGATGCGGTCGGCCTGGAACATGGCATTGTCCTCGGCAAAGCCTTCGAACAGAAAAGGCACCAGCGCCGCCTTGCGCTCGCGGGCAACGTCGGCATACGTGGTCTCGAAGCGTCGCACGTACGCCGGCCCGTAGTTCGGCGGAAGGCGCAAGCCCACGATCAGCACTCGCGAGCCGCTCTTTTGTGCGGCGGCGACCATCGCGTCGAGGTTCGCCCACATCGCGTCCAGGCTGCCACCGCGCAGGCCGTCGTTGCCGCCTAGCTCGATGACCGTCACCGCGGGATGATGGCGGGCGAGGAGCGCGTCCAGGCGCGCCCTGCCACCCGCGGTGGTGTCGCCGCTGATGCTGGCATTGACGACGCGGTGCGGATAATGCTCGGCGGCGAGGCGTTGCTGCAACAGCGTCGTCCAACCCGCATCCGCAGGGAGTCCATAGCCGGCGGATATGCTGTCGCCCAGCACCAGCACCACCGGCGCGGCGACGGCGCAAGCGCTCGCGGCAAGCGCAACAAAAAGCGCGAGAAAGGCGTGAACGAAGGGACGGTGCCGCATGCATACTCCCGCGAAGGACGGGACATTCTAGTGCACTGAGTCAGAAATTCGCTCGATCGTTCGCGCCGCTCATTGGGCTGTGCGCGGCCGTCGGACCGCGTGGCCCGGCCTCACCGTACCAAAGAGCACCCTTTCGGCCTCGCGCCCTTGCCTGACGGCCGTTTTCATCTGCTCCCTTATCTTCGGCACTTGGCTCAGGACACTACGCGGCGCGCATAGGACCCGCAGGCCGGGTGCGTTTCCTTGGCCCGGTACAATGCTCCCGCTTCCGCAAACCTGGCTTAACTGTTTCACGCCCGGGTTTGCTAATTCCATCCGCGGCCCAACCTTGGCTTCATTGCCCCGAACTCCAGTCCATGCCTTCCACCGTCATTCGTGCCCGCAAGCTCTCCAAGCAGGTCCAGAGCGGCTCGTCGCCGCTGATGATCCTCGACGACGTCAGCTTCGACGTCGATGCGGGCGCGACGGTGGCCATCGTCGGTCCCTCGGGGTCCGGCAAAACCACGCTGCTCGGGCTTCTTGCCGGGCTCGATCGGCCGACCTCGGGTGAAGTGTCGTTCGGCGACACCGCCCTCGATCAGCTCTCCGAAGACGGGCTCGCCGCGCTGAGGCAACGCTGGCTCGGGTTTGTTTTCCAGTCGTTTCAGCTCCTGCCGGCGTTGACGGCGCTGGAGAACGTCATGCTGCCCCTCGAGCTCGCCGGTTCGCTCGATGCCGCGCCGCGAGCGCGCGAGTGGCTGACGCGCGTCGGTCTGGCGGCCCGGGTCGGGCATTACCCCAAGCAGCTCTCGGGCGGTGAGCAGCAGCGCGTCGCGATCGCACGTGCCTTTTCGGGAGAGCCTCGCGTGTTGATGGCCGACGAGCCGACCGGAAATCTCGACGGCGCGACGGGATCCGAAGTCGCCGATCTCATGTTTCGTCTCAACCGCGAGCGCGGCACGACGCTGTTGCTGGTGACGCACGACACGATGCTTGCGTCGAGATGCGGTCGCAGGCTCTCGCTCGCGGGGGGTCGTCTGGTCGAGGATGCCGCGCTGACCGGTGGTCCCCTGTCAGCGCCGAAATCGGCGACGCCGACCGCATGAATACGCTCAGGCTGGCGCTGCGCATGCTCGGTCGTGATTGGCACGCGGGCGAGTTGCGGGTGCTCATTGCCGCGCTGGTGCTGGCGGTGGCGAGCGTCGGCACGGTCGGTTTCTTCACGGACAGGGTCAAGATCGCATTGACCCGGCAGGCGAACCTGCTCCTCGGCGGCGATCTGCTGCTGTCCGCCGACCGTCCGCTGCCCGACGATTACGCGCGAGAGGCGCGAGCGCGCGGTCTCGCCGTTGTCCCGGCGATCAAGTTCAACAGCATGGTCCAGGCCGCGACCGGTGGAAGCGCCGACGCGGTGCTGGCTGACGTCAAGGCGGTCGCGGCGGGCTATCCGCTGCGAGGCGCAATAACGCTTGCCGATCCTTCCTTGCCCGAGGGAACCACCGCAGCCGGCATTCCGCCGCCGGGCGAAGCCTGGATCGACGGTCGCCTGGCCGCGAGGCTCAACGTCGGCAAGGGCGGAGCGCTCGCGGTGGGTGACAAGACCCTGACCGTCGGTGCGATCGTGCAGCAGGAGCCGGAAGTCGCAGGCGGCTTGCTGTCGATGGGGCCGAAGCTGCTGATGAATCTTGACGATGTCCCCGCAACCAAGCTGCTGCAGCCGGGCAATCGTGCGTCGTACCGGCTGCTCGTGGCGGGCCCTGCCGCCGACGCGTTTCGCGACTGGGCCAAGGCGCGGCTCGATCGCGGTCAGCGCCTGGAGTCGATTCGCGATCTGCGGCCCGAAGTCCGGCAGACGCTCGAGCGTGCGGAAAAATTCCTGGCGCTGGCGGCGCTGGTCGCGGTGATGCTCGCCGCGGTGGCGGTCGCGTTGGCCGCGTCGCGATATCTGCGCAGGCACCTCGACGCCGCGGCCATGATGCGCTGCCTCGGGGCGCCGCAGCGGCAGATGCTTGCGCTGTTCGCGCTGCAGTTCCTGGTTCTCGGATTGGCAGCTAGCGTCGTCGGCTGCGTCGTCGCGCTGGGCGGCCAGCAATTACTCGTGATGCTGCTCGGAGCGATGGTCAGCGCCGATCTGCCGCCGCCCGGCCTCGCTCCCGCCGTCGCCGCTATCGCCACCGGATTGCTGATGCTGCTGGGCTTTGCTTTGCCGCCGTTGTTCGCGCTGTCGAAGGTGCCGCCGCTGCGCGTCCTGCGCCGCGACATCGGCATGCCACGTGCAGGAGGATCGTTCGCGTATATCCTGGGCGCGGCGACGGTGGCGCTGCTGATCGGCTGGCAGGCGCAGGACGTCAAGACCGGTGCCATCATGGTCGGTGGCATCGCGGCGATGCTGATAACCGCGGCAGTGATGGCGGGGTCGATGATCGCGCTCCTGCGGCTGCTTCCGCAGCGCGGATATAGCTGGCGCTATGGCCTTGCCAATCTGCGGCGCAGGCCGCTCGGATCGAGCTTGCAGATCGGCGCCCTCGGTCTGGGGCTGATGTCGCTGCTGCTGCTGACGCTGGTGCGCGGCGATCTGATGCGCAATTGGCGGGCGAGCCTGCCCGCGGACGCTCCGAATGCGTTTCTGGTCAACGTGCTGCCCGACCAGGTGAACGGTGTGCGCGCGATGCTGAAGCGCGAGCTGGGCGTCGATGCTCAATTGTCGCCGATGGTGCGCGGCCGCCTGGTCGCGATCAACGACAAGCCGCTCGATACGACGCGGCTGGCCGACGACGGCGCCCGGCGCCTCGGCGAGCGCGAATTCAACCTCTCGTGGGCCGATACGCCGCCGCGCGGCAACCGCGTCGTCGCCGGCCAATGGTGGAAGCCGGGTGAAAGCGAAGGCGTCTCGCTGGAGGAGGGCATCGCGCAGACGCTGGGTATCAAGCTGGGCGACACGCTGACCTATGACATCGTCGGCACCCGCGTCAGCGCCAAGGTGACGAGTCTGCGCAAGGTCGATTGGGACAGCTTCCGGGTCAACTTTTTCGCCTTGTTCTCGCCCGGCGTGATCGACGCCATGCCTCGAACGTATATTTCCGCGGTGCGCGTCGGCAGCGGAAGCGGCTGGCTGACTCCCCTGCTGCGCGAATATCCCAACGTGCTGGTGATCGACGTGGGAGCGATCCTGCAGCAGGTGCAGACCATCATCGAGCAGGTGGCGCGCGCAGTCGAGTTCGTCTTCCTCTTCACGCTGCTGGGAGGAGTGCTGGTGCTCGAAGCCGCAATCGCGGCGACGCAGGACGAGCGCCGCCTCGACGCCGCCATTTTGCGCACGCTGGGCGCGAGCCGACGACAGCTCTCGGCAGCGCAGGTGGCGGAATTCGTCGCGCTCGGCGGATTGGCCGGCCTCGTTGCCGCCGCCGGCGCGACCGCGATCGGCTACGTGCTCGCCGATCGCGTGTTCCTGATTCCGTTCGGGTGGAATCCTTGGTTGTGGCTGTTGGGTGTGGCAGGCGGTGCGATCGGTGTCGCCGCCGCCGGCTGGCTCGGTACCCGCGCCACACTCAAGGTACCTCCGCTCGCCGTGCTGCGGCAATTGGCCTGAGAAAGGCCGTGACTGGCGTCACGCAGGACACTAGGAACGTGCGCCAAGCACCGTCTCCCTGCTCAGCAGCCGGGCGACGGCGCAGAGTGCAATCACGGTGAGCAGTACCGGCGCGAGCGCGCTCTGCAGCCAATCGACGGCCGGTATCGCATCGCCGCGCAACGCACGCGAGAGAAGCGTGTATTGCGCCGAGATTGGTGCCCAGAGCAGCCATGCAGGCTCTCGTTTCTGCGCCATGAGCTGAACGAACGGCAGCATCGTGAAGATGAACAGCAGCACGCCGACGTTGGCCTGGGCCTCTTTCAGCGAGCGGCCGCGCATCCCGACGTAGAGCAGCAACGCGGACAACAGCGCAATCAGCGGCGCCAGGATCCACAGGAATCGCGCAAGCTCGGTTGCGCCAAAAAGAAACGGCACACCGAGCGCAGGCAGCGGCGCGAAATTGAGCGTCAGATAGAAGCCGATCAGCGTCAGCACCACCACCACCGCATCGAAGATGCCGATCGCGGCCCACTTGCCGAGCGCGAGTTGCAGCGGGGTAATCGGAGTGGCGAGCAAGGGCTCAAGTGAGCCGCGCTCGCGCTCTCCGGCGCTCGCGTCGAGCGCCGGAGCCATGCCGCCCATCATCGATGCGAACAGACCATAGAACGCAACCAGGAACAGGATCAACGAGCCGGACTGCTGCGGCGTCGCGAGATCGACATCCTCGATCTTGAGCGGACGGGCGACTTCGGTCGCGATACCGCGCAACAGCAGCCGCTGAGTGCCCCACAGCCGGTTATAGGCGGCGAGCAGCGACTCCGCGGAATTGATCGCCGCGCGCGCGCGATCGCGCGAGCGGTCGTAGACCAGGCGAACAGTGCCGGCCTTGCCGGCCGCGACATCGGTCTCGAACGCCGGGTCGATCCAGAGCGCGACGTCGAGTTCGCCGGCGCGAATCCTCGCTTCGTAGTCCGCGGGCGCCGCTTGTATCACGACCTGCGAGCGTTCCAGAAATGCGATTAGCGCCGGCGCGTTTTCGCTTCCCATGACCGGCAGCTTGAGCTCGCGCGCCTTGTCCGTCTGGCTCGCCGTCATGTTGAAAATAAGCACCATGAACACCGGCCCCGCGGCGATCGCCGTCAGCAGAGTGACCAGCATCGCCCGACGGTCGCGAATCGTGTCGAGGACTTCCTTGCCTGCGACGGTAAGGATGCGCGCGGCGCCGCTCATGCAGCCAGGCCTTCTCCGGAGCCAAGCAGGCTCACAAACGCATCCTCGAGCGAGGCACGGCCGGTGCGACTCATCAATTCGACGCCGCTGCCGCTGGCAACCACGCGACCGTGGCCGAGGATCACGACGGTGTCGCACAGCGCGGCGACTTCCTGCATCACGTGGGTCGAGAATAGGATGCACTTGCCTGCCTGACGCAGCCCGCGCAACAGATCACGCAGGCTTCGGATGCTCATGATGTCGAGTCCGTTAGTCGGCTCGTCGAGCAGAATCGTTGCCGGATCGTGCACCAGCGCGCGCGCAATCGCGACCTTCATCCGCTCTCCTTGCGAAAAGCCGTGGGCGCGGCGGTCGGCGAGCGCGGAGAGGCCGAACTGCGTCAGCAAAGTCTCGACGCGCGCGTCGAGAGCGACGCCATCAAGGCCGTGCAGGCGCCCGTAATAGCGTACGTTCTCGCGCGCGGTGAGCCGCGCATAGAGGCCACGCGCGTCCGACAGCACGCCGATGCGACCACGCACCGCGTAACGGTCGCGCACTACGTCGAGCCCGTCGACGGTCGCGCTGCCGGCATCGGGCGCAATTAAGGTCGCCAGCGTGCGCAGCAAAGTCGTCTTGCCGGCGCCGTTGGGGCCAAGCAGGCCGGTGATCTCGCCGTCTTCGGCGCGAAACGTGGCTCCGGCGACCGCCTTTATCTCATGGCGCTTGCCGAAGTGCTTCTCGAGACTGTCGACCTCGATCATTTGGGTTCCAGCAGCGACGAGAACATCGGCGGTCGCTTGCTCGTCGCCAGGTAGTCGAGGCAGGACTGAGGCAGCGTCGCGAAACCAGCGGTGTCGATGAATTTTTCGATCAGCCGCGGCGCGCACGCGTGCGGCGATACGATGTGGCCGTAACCTGCCGCGATGACATGGCGGCTGTCCGAAAGCGATTTGGCAACGAGCTCGCCGTTGGCCGGTGGCGTGACAGGGTCGAGACCGCCGGAGAGGATAAGTGTCGGCACGGCGCTAATGAGCGGCTGGTAGAAGTCCGCAGGCAAGGACGGGCGCGGCCAGCCGTCGCAGGCGGCGAGATTGCGTGCCGCCAATGACGGCGCGCGCAGCGTCGCGAGTAGCCTGTTGCTGTCGCTCGCCGTCACCCGCGGCGCGTCCTCGGCGCATGTCACCGCAAAGTGCAAAGCGAGATTCATGGTTTGCTCGAGATCACCCGCAAGCGGCATCGCGGCAGCCAGCAGCGGCGCAAAATCGCCCGCTTCCGCGCGACCAAGCAGCGGCGGTATGAGGCTCGCGAACTCGGGCGCGTACACCAGCCCGTGCAGCGCCGCAACTACGGAATCGAAGCCAAGCGAAATCTCGCGCAGCGTACCAGTGCGCGGATCGGCGACGCGAACGTGGCGCGACGCGCCGAGCGCGCTCTTGATCTCTCCGAGGGTAGCGTTCAGATTGGGGTACGCGCGTTTGCAATCCGCGTTTTCGGCGCATGCCGCCAGAACGTCAGCGAGCGCTGCCTCGCGCGCGGGCCAGACGTCGAGCGTAGTCCGCATCGCCGGCGGCGCGACGCCGTCGAGCACCATGCTGCGGACGCGCGACGGGTAGCGGCGCACGAATTCCTGCGCGACGCGAGTGCCGTAGGAACCGCCCCAAAGATTGATGCGTTGGTAGCCCAGCGCCGCGCGAATCGCATCGACATCGGCGACGATTTCCGGGGTGATATAGCGCGAGACGTCGACATTGTCCGGCGCGCGCAGTTCGCGCAGCTCGGCGAGGCATCGCTGCGCGGCGGTCGCAGCCAGATCGGCATCGATCAGCTCATCGAAGGGGTCGCGCGGCGCAAAAGCAGCGCATTTCAGCGGCGCCGATTTGCCGGCACCGCGTGGATCGATGAGCACGATGTCGCGCGTGCGGCGCACACCGGCCAGCGCGCCCGCAACGGGAACGAGCGCCTCGGCCGACTGACCGGGTCCGCCGGCGAGCATAAACAGCGGGTCCGCATCGGGACTGAGCGTGTTGGCGGGTAGAATCGCAACGAACAGCGCCAGCGTGCGGCCGTCGGGCCTCGCCCGGTCCTCGGGCACATTGACAGTGGCGCACTGTGCGGCCGACGCGAGCTTGGCCAATCGGCACTCGTGCGGTGCGACACTCCGAGTCACCGCCCTGTCGCTGCAGCCGCCGAGCAACAGCACAAGAACCGATGCAGCGCAGGCGTGCCGATGAATCGCGCTCGGCATCGAGACGGACCATTTCACCATGCGCGGAATGGTAGCAGAGGCGCAGGCAGGCGCTCGGCGGGTCCCTGCACACTTCCCGTGTCATGCAGCCGCCCGGTGGACACGCCGCAACCCCGTTCCTATACTCCGCCATCGCAATCTCTTTTCCTGCTATGGCGAAGCATCCGCTCGAGCCCGGCATCGTCACCGATTTCAGCGATCGACTGACCTACGCGGGATACCTGCACCTCGACACGCTGCTGTCGTCGCAGCGACCGCTTTCGGGGACGCCGTCAGCCGCGCCGCGGCACGACGAAATGCTGTTCATCATTCAGCACCAGGTTTCCGAGCTGTGGATGAAGCTGATGCTGCACGAGCTCAAGGCGGCGATCGGCTTTGTCCGTGTCGACCAGCTCGATGCCAGCTTCAAAACGCTGTCGCGGGTCAAGTTGATCCAGAAGCAGTTGTTCGAGCAGTGGTCGGTCCTGGAGACGCTGACGCCTTCCGAATACGAAGGATTCCGCTCGACGCTGGGAAGCTCGTCGGGCTTCCAGTCGGCGCAGTATCGGGCCATCGAGTTCCTGCTCGGCAACAAGCATCGCGCGCTGCTCGATGTCTTCCGCTACGATCCCGCCATTCACGCCGAGCTCGGCGCGCTGCTCGAAGCGCCATCGCTCTACGACGAATTCCTGCGCCATCTCTCGCGACGCGGCTTGGCCGTACCCGCGGCCTGCGTCGAACGCGACTGGTCGCAACCACACCAGCGCAACGCCGAGCTGGTGCAGGTGTTCAAGCTCATCTACGACCAGCCGCAAAAGTACTGGGATGCATATGAAATGGCGGAGAAGCTGGTCGATGTCGAGGAGAGCTTCCAGCTCTGGCGCTTTCGCCATCTCAAGACGGTCGAGCGTATCATCGGCCACAAGCCCGGAACCGGCGGATCGTCGGGGGTGAATTTCCTGAAGAACGTGCTCGATCACACCTTTTTTCCCGAGCTCATCGACGTACGCACCGTGATCGGCGCCCGATGAACGCCAACGTGGAAACTCCGGCCCGGATCGTTCACGCCGTCGCCGCGCTCGGTCCGAGCA
>Ga0209118_1000597_pt1 | contig 19079 bp, 13 predicted proteins | sample BlaSpr_A8_Ref_M1_FD_187988 | JGI IMG/M metagenome (GOLD analysis project Ga0209118, IMG submission 187988) | Forest soil microbial communities from Thunder Bay, Ontario, Canada - Black Spruce, Ontario site 2_A8_Ref_M1 (SPAdes) (version 2) | ecosystem: Environmental > Terrestrial > Soil > Boreal...
GGTGGCGGTATTCCGGCTGGCCAATGGCGAGAGGGCACAACAGCCAGCAGCGCCGGTGGTGGAGGAACGCGACGGCGTGTACGAGCGCCCTGGTCCGAAACGTCCGATGAACGCGTCTCGGCGATCAGTGGCAACCGAAAAGGCGAAGGCAGGGTCGGCGCAATGTGTACGCGGCGCGCTCGCCGCTGGGGCCAACTCAGATTGGTCTGAATTCTAGTCTGGGAAGTAACTCCGATTCGCCTTTGCCACCATCTTTTCTACAGCCGCAGCGCAGTCTCTCGAACTTGCACGGCTGACTGTCGAGGGCTAACGCGCACTCGGCGACCCGCTCGGCTGCGCGTTGCCGGTACGGGGCGCGAGTACGTGCATTGGTGAATCGCCGCCATTCGGCATGTTAGTGATGGGTCAAGTGACAGACTGCTGCTGCTACCGTGATTTTCAGCAAACCGTCAACGAACGCATGCTCAAAAGGGCGGAAATTGCCTCGATAGGTCAACAGCAAGAAACCGCGGACGGGTGTCGATCGCTCTCCAGCCGGCCATCGAGGCCTTCTTTCTATTGCGGGTTCAAGGTTACGCCGCCTGACTCGTGCGGGCAACGACGCGCAGGTGTAGCCCGGGGCAGCCCCATGTGGCCTTATGCGAGCCGCACACTCAGGTTAGGGTGTGGCGTGCCGATACCACTATGAAGCGCGGCACGGACAAGCAGGCTGCGCATCCACACCAGTAAGCTGATCCTAGAATTCGACGAATAGACAAATGGCCTACCTGACTTCAAGTTACGACCCTTGGGTGGTCATCGCATCCGTGCTGATCGCGGGTTTCGCATCGTACGTTGCCCTGGACCTGGCGCAACGCGTGCGGACTCACGACCGTGTCGTGGCACTGGCTTGGGGGGTCGGTGGCTCGCTCGCGATGGGCACCGGTATTTGGTCCATGCACTTCGTCGGCATGCTCGCGTTCTCGCTGCCGATTGCGCTTGGCTACACCAAGTTGCTGACGTTTGTATCCTGGCTCGCCGGGGTTGCGGTGTCTGGAGTGGCGCTGTCAGTCGCCAGCCGCGGTTCGCTCACGGTGGGTCGCCTGGGCGGCGGCTCGCTGCTGATGGGGGCCGGTATCTGCGCCATGCACTATACCGGCATGGCGGCAATGGACATTTCCCCGGGCATCGTCTGGAACCCTTGGCTGATCGGAGCCTCGGCCTTGATCGCCGTTGGCGCCTCGACGGCCGCGCTGCTGATCTTCTTCTGGTTGCGCAAGGCTAGCATCCAGCGTGGTGCCCTGTACCAACTCGTCGCCGCTCTTGTGATGGGTGTAGCCATCAGCGGTATGCATTACACCGGAATGGCCGCGGCGAGCTTTCCCGGAGGCGCCGTATGCTCGAGCGCTAACTCGCTGGCAGGCAGCAGCCTGGGAACGCTGGTCGGCATCTCGTCCGTCGCACTGCTAGCCTTGACCTTGCTCACCTCCATCCTCGACGGACGCCTGACAAGGTCGCTGAAGGCTGCCAACGTGCAGCTGACTTCCGCCAACGAAGAACTTGAGAAGCGCATCTTTCTGGACCCCCTCACCGGCCTGCCCAACCGCCTGCTGTTCGAAGACCGGCTGATACATGCGGTGGCGCGCTGCCAACGTGCTACTGAGCGCATTGCTGAGCGCAACTCGGCAAAGCTCGCGGTGCTCTTCGTGGACCTCGACGGCTTCAAACCCGTCAACGACTCATTTGGTCACGCCGCCGGCGACCTGGTGCTCAAGGAGACGGCCTTACGGCTACGCAGCGCCGCGCGCGACACTGATACGGTGGCGCGTCTGGGCGGCGATGAATTCGTGCTGCTGATGGAAGACGTGGGCAACCCGGCCGACTGCGTGCAGCTCGCCCGACGCCTGGTGGAGGTGCTGGCGCGGCCGTTCGGCATCAGCGGCCAGCAAGTCGCCATATCCGGCTCGGTCGGGATCGTGGTTTACCCCGATCATGGCCCAAAGGACAAGCTGGTGGCGCACGCCGACGCGGCGATGTATGCCGCTAAGCGCGCGGGCGGGGCCACCTACGCGCTCTTCGAGCCGCGCATGGACAGCGGCGCGCGGGAACAGCTGAGCTTGCAGAACGACCTTCGCCACGCCATCGAACTCGGGCAGTTGCAGCTACACTACCAGCCCAAGGTAGATGCACGGTGCGGTCAGATCAGCGGAGTCGAAGCGCTGCTGCGGTGGAACCATCCGAAGTGCGGCCCCATCAGCCCGGGCGTGTTCATTCCGATGGCCGAACGCTTCGGCCTAATCAATAGCCTAGGCAACTGGGTCATCGAAGAGGCCTGCCGGCAGATGCGGGCCTGGGCAGACGAGGGCATGAGAATGCACGTGGCCATCAATTTGTCGGTGCATCAGTTGCGCGATGAGGGTCTCGGCAACCGCATCGGTCAGGCGCTCGAGCGGCACGGTGTGGAAGCGTCGCAATTGATGTGCGAGATCACCGAGTCGGTCGCGATGGAAGACATCAAGGCCACACAGTGTGCGCTCGACAAGCTGGCGCGCATCGGGGTGTCCCTGTCGATCGACGACTTCGGCACCGGTTACTCCAGCCTTAGCTACCTGCGGAAGTTGCCAGCGCGTCAGCTGAAGATCGACCGCAGCTTCGTCAACGATCTCGAGTCAAGCGCCGATGCGCGGGCCGTGGTCAACGCGGTGATTCATCTGGCTCACGCACTAGGCTTGGAAGTCGTTGGAGAAGGTGTTGAGACCAAAGGCCAGCACGAGATCCTCCGCAAGCTCGGCTGTGATGAGTTGCAGGGCTTCTTGTTCGCCAGGCCCATGCCTGCGGACACGCTGCTCGCTTGGGTGGGTGGGCACAAGCCGACAGGTACAGTCGACTTTTCAGCTTCTGTACCGGCGGAGCCCCCTTTGGTCGACCGGGTCCATGTAGACGCGTTTTCAGTGCATCGAGTGACCGTAGGCCTTGGGTTGATTTGATTGCGGCCTAAGTCGACGCGGATGCCCGTTTTCCGGACATTCGGAAATCGGCGCGGCGTGCTGCTGCCTTTCGGTAGTTGCAACCCGCCAGCGCCCCGTCCTCGCAGAGCTTCCCATGCCAACTCTTGGATGCTGGCCGTAGATCGTGTTCGGGCCATTCACCAAATACTGCGACTCCTCCTTAAAAGACCTCAAGTACAGTCCACCGACGGCCGCAGGTTTCGCTCAAGAGGTGGTCGAATGAGAATTCCAATTCCGCCTTCTGGCGGCGTCCAAGATGAACAAGGTGGTGACCGGACGGAATCACGAAACCCAACACGACCGTCCGTACGCCCAGGATGTCGCCTAGGTCTGCTCTGCCTGCGACTCCCGCCGCGACCGCGGCAATGCTCAGGGCATCCGACCGTCAGACTGTTTGCTGCCCGCCCTCGTTCCACGCCATACTGGCGGCTGCTCATTGTCTTGGCATCGTCGATGCCGGACTGGAATCCAGCATCAGTCAATCGGACCTACTTCTCGGCCGCAGATGGCTCTTCGCTTCGTTGTGCTGTGGCCCGGCGATTTTCGTCGGTTACTGCATGCGCACGCCCACGCAGGAGAGCACTGGTAACCATGAATTCCGGGGACGGAGAAATGACCGACCTGTTCCTCGATCCGCGATAACGCGGCCCGAATAGGGGCATTAACCGATATGCACGAGCCTATTTCCAGCCGGGACCCTGTTTGCGCCCGTTAAGGATCGCGACAGGGTTCTTGAATAGATTCAGCCTGAGTACAACCACCCAACCGACCGGAGGAGATAAAAGTGACCCCAAGGAAACCGAAGATCATCTACACGCTCACCGACGAAGCCCCGCTGCTGGCGACCTGCTCCCTGCTGCCAGTCATCCGGACTTTCACCGCGCCGGCAAGCATCGACGTCGTCGAGAGCGACATTTCGGTTTCCGCGAGAATTCTCGGCGAATTCTCTGATTACCTCACGCACGAGCAGAAGGTTCCAGACAGCCTCGCCGAGCTGGCCCGCCTGACCCAGGAACCCGATACCAATATCATCAAGCTGCCCAACATCAGCGCCTCCGTCCCGCAACTGATCGCCGCCGTCAAGGAACTGCAGTCCCGTGGCTACAAGATTCCCGACTACCCCGAAGAGCTGAGGACCGCGGAAGAAAACACCATTCGCGAGCGTTACTCGAAAGTGCTGGGAAGCGCGGTCAATCCGGTGCTGCGCGAAGGCAATTCCGACCGCCGCGCGCCGGCCGCGGTAAAGCGCTACGCGCGCAAAAATCCGCACTCAATGTCGGAATGGAGCCCGGCTTCACGCACCCACGTTTCGCATATGCGGGGCGGCGATTTCTACTCCAGCGAAAAGTGCATAACCATGTCCAGGGCCTGCGACGTCAGGATGGATCTGGTCACCAAGGATGGCGAGGTCACTGTGCTGAAGAAGAAGGTTTCGCTGCTGGAAGGCGAAATCATCGACAGCATGTTCATGAGCAAGAACGCACTGTGCAAGTTTTTCGAAGACCAGATGGAAGACGCGCGCAAGACCGGCGTGATGTTCTCGCTGCATGTGAAGGCCACGATGATGAAAGTGTCGCACCCGATCGTGTTCGGCCATGCGGTGAAAGTCTTCTACAAGGACCTGTTCGCTAAGCATGGCAAGCTGTTCGATGAGTTGGCGGTAAACCCGAACAACGGCATCAGTAGCGTCTACGAAAAGATTCAGAGCCTGCCGGAGTCGCTGCGCGAAGAAATCGAGGCGGATATCCACGCCTGCTACGAGACGCGTCCGGAACTGGCGATGGTCGATTCGGTGAAGGGTATTTCCAATCTGCATGCGCCCAGTGACGTGATCGTCGATGCGTCGATGCCGGCGATGATTCGCGTTGGCGGGAAAATGTGGGGGCCGGACGGCAAGCTGAAGGACACCAAGGCCGTCATGCCGGAAAGCACCTACGCCAGGATCTATCAGGAGATCATCAATTTTTGCAAGACCAACGGCGCGTTCGATCCGACCACCATGGGGACCGTGCCGAACGTCGGCCTGATGGCACAGAAGGCCGAGGAATACGGCTCGCACGACAAGACCTTCGAAATCCCGGCCGATGGTCTGGCGCGGATTGCTGATCATGAAGGCAAGGTGCTGATCGAACAGAACGTCGAAAAGGGTGACATCTGGAGAATGTGCCAGACCAAGGACGCGGCGATTCGCGACTGGGTCAGGCTGGCGGTTACCCGTTCTCGCCTGTCCAACACGCCTGCCGTGTTCTGGCTGGACGAATACCGGCCGCACGATGCCGAACTGATCAACAAGGTCAAGCGTTACCTGCAGGAGTACGACCTGAACGGGCTCGACATTCAGATCATGTCCTACCTGCGCTCGATGCGTTACACATTGGAACGCGTGATTCGCGGCAAAGACACCATCTCGGTTACCGGCAACGTCCTGCGCGATTACCTGACCGACCTGTTCCCGATCATGGAACTTGGCACCAGCGCCAAGATGCTGTCGATCGTGCCGCTGATGGCCGGCGGGAGCCTGTTCGAAACCGGCGCGGGCGGATCGGCGCCCAAGCACGTAAAGCAGCTTCTGGAGGAAAACCACCTGCGCTGGGATTCACTCGGAGAATTCCTCGCGCTTGCGGTATCGCTCGAAGACCTCGGCATCAAGACCGGCAACACCAAGGCGAAGATCCTCGCGAAAACGCTCGACGAGGCAACCGGCAAACTGCTCGACAACAACAAGTCGCCCTCGGCGCGCACCGGCGAGCTGGACAACCGCGGCAGCCATTTCTATCTGGCCCTGTACTGGGCGCAGGCGCTGGCGGAGCAGACGGAAGACCGTGAACTACAGGCACATTTTGCGGCGCTTGCGAAAGCGCTGACCGAGAACGAGCAGAAGATCGCCGCCGAGTTCAGGGCCGTGCAGGGCAAGCCGGTGGACATCGGTGGCTACTACACCGCCGATCCGGAAAAAACCAAGGCGGTGATGTGTCCCAGCGCAACCTTCAACGTCGCGCTGAACGCCGCCCGCCTCTTATAACGGGCACTTCCGTTCGCTGCCAATCGGCAAAGCGGTTCCGGCGCGCACCAACTCGGGAGGCATCAAGTATCGATGGGGACGCCACGAAGACGCTGGCAACTTTTTGAAAAACCTGATGTGACGTTGGAACAGGCGGCGCAGGTATTTTCGATCCATTCGTCCGATATGTCGATGCATCTGCAATGGCGAGCAGCGCGACGGGCGGTGGGGCTGACTTCGACTCTCGTGTGCTGTTCGTGGTGCACATCCTATTCCAGCATCAACGCATCCGTATCATTTCGGCGCGCTGCGTTGACACGCAAGAGAGGAAATACTCTGAAGAGGGAAACGATCAAGGCCCGCTTCGCGAAGGACCGCCCGATGGTGTCGATTACCTTGCGCATGGCCGTAGACGCGGTCGATGACTTGAAGGGCATCGCCGCATTGAAAGGATATTCGGGGTACCGGTCTCTGATGCGTGCTCATGTCGGTGCATGTCCTCGAGAAGATCTAGAAATTTGTGAGGGCTCCGCGGTCGCGAACATGACTCAGAAGCGACGAGCAATTGGCGTCGGGGAAGAGATCTTGTCCAAGTTGTCCGCGCGAATCGCCATTCATCGTTAACGACGAGGCAGGCGCGGGCCGCGCCACAACGAGACAGTCGAGCAAGAACCCACGAGCATCGCTTCCTCGGAAATCGGCACCGGGCGGTCGGCGCTGCTGCGTCGGTAGGGCCGGGGACTGTCGCACCGGCCGTAGGCTCCGGTGGGTCGTCCACCGCTTTCGCAGTGGCCCTCAATCCGGCTGCCAGAATCAACGTTTCCAGCCCCCCGCCACGTAGAATGTAGCGGGCGATTTTCTCGTGCATCCGCCACCGCGATGCGCCGCAGACCCGCCAACCCCTACGCGACCATGAATCCACGGCCGGTATCAAAGTGCCGCTCGCCGCCAAGCAGATGGGCGCGCCAACACCAGGATGCTTCTCGAGGTCTATTCCAAGTGGATCGACAATGACCAGTTCGACGACAAGGAACTCGCGGAGCTGGACGATTTTGTCACTGCGCTGTCACCGGACCCTGAGAATGACAGCGTGTGTGATTGAATATAACGCTGAATATGGCACGCCCGACAGGACTCGAACCTGTTACCCTCGGCTTAGAAGGCCGATGCTCTATCCAAATGAGCTACGGGCGCTCTGTCGGGCACTGGAACAAAACTGGCCGGGGTGAAGACATTTGAACTCCCGACACCCTGCTCAAAACCATTTAACTCGACTACTAGAACTGCCTTATGAAACGCCCCAGACTTTCCCCGCTAACCATGGGCTCTCCGGCTACATATTCGACAGGCGCAGATCATAGCGTAAAGCCAATTTCTTGACCAGACTGATAGACGGGCCGCAATGTGAACCACCGCGGACGGATGCCGACCCGGGCCTACTTTGGCATGTCGGAGTAAGTTCAACAACGGAGCAGACCTGACCGAGCAACGAAGGCGCGCTTGGCTAGCCAGTGCGCGTCAAGCGGCGGGAAATTGCGACGTCCGCCCGTCTCCTCGAGCGACCCGGCGCAAGGGGACAGCCGATATTCATGCGCCCCATGCTCTTATCTGTGTCGATTCGCGTCCGCCCATCGCATCGGTGATGTCTCTCGCCGTACGCGCAACGATGGCGCCAAGCTCCGCGACGCGGTCATCGCTGATACGCGACTTGGGACCGGCGATCGATACGGCGGCAAGAGGTTCGGAGTGCTCGTTGTAGACGGGCGCCGCCAAACACCGGAGGCCGAGCGCATGCTCCTCGTCGTCGTAGGCGTATCCCAGTCGTCGGATGTCACGCAAGGCCATACGCAGCTTTTCCGGCGTGTCGATGGTATTCACGGTAAGGCGCGACAGGCCCCGCTTGTGCAGGATTTCGGCTACCTCCGCATCCGCCATTGCGGCAAGCAGTGCCTTGCCCACGCCGGATGCATGCAGCGGCGCGCGACTGCCCAGCCTTGCGAGCATGCGCATCATCTCATGGCACTGTACCTGGTCGAGGAACACCGCCTCGCTGGTGTCCAAAATTGCGAGGTTGGTCGTTTCACCCGACTTCTCCATGAGGTGACGCAGGAACGGGTGCGCGATCGCAATCAGATCACGATTCTCCACAAAGGCGCTCCCGACGATGAACGCCTTCACGCCGATCGACCACAATCCGAGATCACCGGCCTGATGGACGAAACCCATCTTTTCCAAGGTCCCGAGCAAGCGATGGGTGGTTGAGGGAGACAGTCCGACGCGTTGCGCAAGATCAGTCAGAGCTACCCCGCTCTCCGCTCCAGCCAGCCGCTCCAGAATGCCTAGCCCGCGAGCCAGACTCTGGACTTGGCCGGTTCCGCTATCCGCAACAGGCCCCGGCGTCCGCCCTCGCTTCTTTTTGGAAACCGCATTTTCCATATCAGTCCTCTCTCCCACACATGGGGCGGAAAACCGCTTCTAGCCGCCATTGTAACGGGATTGACAGCCGACAACGACAATTGGAAATGCATTCCGTTGGAACACTCATTGCGTCCGCCCTGGCACCCCGATCACGCGCCGTCGCCTTCATAATGCGCAGCCGCTCCGCAAAAATTCTTCCTCCACATAGGCAGGCTATCGACCCCTGCACAGGAATCGCGGCTTGGCCAGACAACAGCAAGGTCGAGCCCCCATCAAGAATAGTACATGAAATGCCCTTTCATTACACAGCACGCAAAGCTATTATCTGCCTCTACACTCTATCTAACAAGCGTTTGCCGGTATTTGGTTATTTTTGAAATTCATTTCCATAACTATTGACAGCCATCGGCTCCGACGCTATAGTTCGCGCACATTCAATTGCAACACTGACTTCTTGTGGAGAGGCGAAAATGGCCAGGATGACCGCGGCTGAAGCCGCAGTTCGTGTGATGGAACGAGAGGGAATCGATATGGCGTTCGGGATACCGGGGGCCGCCATCAATCCTCTCTACGCCGCGATGAAGAAACGTGGCAGCATCACCCATGTGCTCGCTCGACACGTAGAAGGGGCGTCGCACATGGCCGAAGGCTACACGCGGGCCCGCGCCGGCAACATCGGCGTGTGCATCGGTACGTCGGGGCCTGCCGGCACCGACATGATCACGGGTCTATATTCTGCCCAGGGCGACTCGATTCCCATTCTTTGCATCACCGGCCAGGCGCCGCGGGCGCGCCTGTACAAGGAAGATTTCCAGGCCGTGGATATCGAGTCCATTTCCAAACCGGTGACCAAGTGGTCGGTCACGGTGCGCGAACCGGCACAGGTGCCACGCGCTTTTCAGCAGGCTTTCCATCTGATGCGTTCGGGGCGCCCCGGTCCCGTTCTGATCGACCTCCCGTTCGACGTGCAGATGGGCGAGTTCGAATTCGACGACGAAACCTACGAACCGCTGCCGGTCTACAAACCAAAGGCGACTCGTGCGCAGATCGAAAAAGCGCTTGTCATGCTGAACGAAGCCGAGCGTCCATTGATCGTCGCCGGCGGCGGCATCATCAATGCCGACGCTTCGCCCCTGTTGGTCGAATTCGCCGAAACCACCGGGGTGCCAGTTATTCCAACGCTCATGGGCTGGGGAACGATTCCCGATGACCACCGCCTGATGGCCGGCATGTGCGGTTTGCAAACCAGCCATCGTTATGGCAACGCGACGATGCTCGCTTCCGATTTCGTTCTCGGAATCGGCAACCGCTGGGCCAATCGCCACACCGGTTCGGTGGACGTGTACACGAAGGGTCGCAAGTTCGTGCACGTGGATATTGAACCCACGCAAATCGGCCGCGTGTTCGCACCGGACTACGGCATCGTTTCCGATGCGGGCGCCGCGCTGGAACTGTTCGTCCAAGTCGCCAAGGAATGGAAGGTGACTGGCAAGCTTAAGGATCGCAGCGCCTGGGTCGATGAGTGTCTTCAGCGCAAGCGCACGATGTTGCGCAAGACCAATTTCGAAAATGTGCCGATGAAGCCGCAGCGCGTCTACCAGTGCATGAACAATGCTTTCGGCAAGGACGCCTGCTACGTCAGCACCATCGGCTTGTCGCAAATCGCTGCCGCGCAGTTCCTGCACGTGTACAAACCGCGCCACTGGATCAACTGCGGCCAGGCCGGTCCGCTTGGCTGGACCGTGCCCGCTGCGCTTGGCGTTCGCGCAGCCGACCCCACGCGAAAGATCATTGCGCTTTCCGGAGACTACGATTTTCAGTTCATGGTCGAGGAACTGGCGGTGGGGGCACAGTTCAACCTGCCCTATCTGCACATCGTCGTGAATAACTCTTACCTCGGCCTTATTCGACAGAGTCAGCGCGGCTTCGAGATGGATTACTGCGTACAGCTGGCATTTGACAACATCAACTCCCCGGAGGTGAATGGCTATGGCGTGGACCACCTCAAGGTGGTCGAAGGCCTCGGCTGCAAAGCCATCCGGGTTCAAAAGCAGGAGGAGATAGACCCGGCGATCGAACAGGCCGAGAAGTGGATGGCCGAGTTCAGGGTCCCGGTGGTGATCGAGATTATTCTGGAGAGAGTCACGAACATCGCCATGGGTACCGAGATCGACAAAATTGTCGAGTTCGAAGAGCTTGCCAAGGACAAGGCCGATGCTCCAACGGCGGTCGCTTTGCTGGACTGAACGATTGAGAGGAGGAGACCCGAGATGCCCAAGTTCGCAGCCAACCTGACGATGCTCTACAACGAAGTCGAGTTCCTGGACCGCTTCGAGGCGGCGGCCCAAGCCGGCTTCAGGGGCGTCGAATACCTTTTTCCCTATGCATACCCTAAGGAGCAATTGGGCGAGGCCTTGCAGAAGCATGATCTCAAGCAGGTATTGCACAACCTTCCGGCAGGTGATTGGGCGAAGGGGGAGCGCGGCATTGCTGCCCTGCCCAACCGGGTGGGTGAATTCCAGGACGGCGTGGGCCGGACCGTCGAATACGCGACGGCATTGGGTTGCCAGCAAGTCAACGTGCTCGCCGGCATTGCACCGCCGGGCGCTGACGCCGAGAAGGTGCGCGAGACCTTCGTCTCGAACATCCGGTTTGCCGCACGCAAGCTTCAGGCGGCCGGCATCAAGCTGCTGATCGAGGCGATCAACACCTTCGATATCCCGGGCTTCTATGTGAACGGCACTCAGCAGACGCTCGACTTGATAGCCGCGAGCGGCAGCGACAACATCTTCGTCCAGTACGATATCTACCACATGCAGCGCATGGAAGGTGAACTTGCCGCCACCATGAAGAAGCACCTGGAGAGAATCGCCCATGTTCAACTTGCCGACAATCCCGGTCGCAACGAGCCGGGCACGGGCGAGATCAACTACCCGTTTCTGTTCCGCTGGCTGGACGACATCGGCTACCAGGGGTGGATCGGCTGCGAATACAAGCCGAAGGCGGCAACGATCGAGGGCCTGGGATGGATCAAGCCTTATCTTTGACGCGCTGAACAGCGCAGATTTCAACGATCACGTGGGGAGAAACCAATGAGCAAAATCGGCTTTATCGGTCTGGGTATCATGGGCGCGCCCATGGCGGGACATCTGCTTGCAGGCGGTCATGAGCTGTCGATCTTTACCATAGGTAAAGTGCCGGAAAACCTCCCGGCCGCCGGTGCCAAGATCTGTGCAAACAATATGGAAGTGGCGCAGAGCGCCGACATCATCATCACCATGGTTCCTGACACCCCGGACGTCGAGAAGGCTCTGTTCGACCCGAACGGTGTAGCGGCGGGCTTGTCTCGCGGCAAAATCGTCGTCGACATGAGTTCCATCTCGCCGGTTGAGACCAAGGAGTTCGCCAAGCGCATCAACGCGCTCGGCTGCGAATACTTGGATGCCCCCGTTTCCGGTGGCGAAGTCGGCGCGAAGGCCGCCAGCCTCAGCATCATGGTGGGCGGCAAGCAGGAGGTGTTTGATCGGGTCCGACCGCTATTCGAGCTGATGGGCAAGAACATCACGCTGGTGGGTGGCAACGGTGACGGGCAGACCTGCAAGGTAGCCAACCAGATCATCGTGGCACTGAACATCGAGGCGGTTGCCGAGGCACTGCTGTTCGCCGCCAAGGCGGGCGCCGATCCCGCCAGGGTGCGTCAGGCGCTGATGGGCGGCTTCGCCTCCTCGCGCATTCTCGAAGTGCACGGCGAGCGCATGGTGAAGCGCACCTTCGATCCCGGCTTCCGCATCTCGCTGCACCAGAAGGACCTGAACCTCGCTCTGTCCGTGGCGCGCAAGATCGGTGTGTCGCTGCCCAACACCGCCACCTGCCAGGAGCTGTTCAACGCCTGTGCGGCGCATGGTGGGAGCGCCTGGGACCACTCGGGCATGGTGCGCGCCCTGGAGACGTTGGCGAACTTCGAAATCGGCCAGAAGTCCTGAGCCGGCAGGCAACATGACCTTCGCTCCACGGCAGTTGCTGCGTCGCATGTTCGACGCCGCCATCGATGCGGCGCAGCCCGAACACTGCCTTCCCCCACACCTGCCCACGCCGCAGCGCGGTCGGCTGCTGGTGATCGGCGGCGGCAAGGCTTCGGCGGCAATGGCCAGGGCGGTCGAAGACCACTGGCCGGGGGACCTTTCGGGCCTGGTGGTCACCCGCTATGGTTATGGCGTGCCTTGTCAACGCATCGAAATCGTCGAGGCAGCCCATCCGGTGCCCGATGCGGCGGGGCTCGCCGCGGCGCGGCGCATCCGGGAGCGCGTTCAAGGCCTGAGCGCCGAGGATACCGTGCTTGCCCTGATCTCGGGGGGCGGCTCATCGCTGCTCACCCTCCCGTTGGATGGCCTGACGCTGGAAGACAAGCAGGCGGTCAACCGCGCGCTGCTCAAGTCGGGGGCGACGATCAGCGAGATGAACTGTGTGCGCCGTCACTTGTCCGCGATCAAGGGCGGGCGGCTTGCCGCCGCCTGCCACCCCGCCAGGGTAGTGACCCTCCTGATTTCCGATGTGCCCGGCGACAATCCGATGGACATCGCTTCCGGGCCCACGGTCCCCGACCCGACCACGTGCGCCGAGGCACTCGCCATTATCCGGCGCTACGGCATCGCGGTGCCGCCGCAGGTGCTCGATGTCCTGGAAAGCGGCCGAGGTGAAAGCGTGAAGCCGGGTGATGCACGCCTGAGCGGCATCGACACCCGGCTGATCGCCACACCGCAGATGGCGCTCGAAGCCGCGGCCAGCGTAGCGCGCGAGGCCGGCGTTCGCGCTTTTATTCTCGGCGACGCGATCGAGGGCGAGGCGCGCGACGTGGGCAAGGTGATGGCCGGCATCGCGTTACACGTGGCCGCGCACGGTCAGCCTTTTGAAGCCCCCTGCGTGCTGCTCTCCGGCGGCGAGACCACGGTCACCGTGCGCGGTGAGGGACGCGGCGGACGCAATGTGGAATTCCTGCTTTCGCTCGCGATCGCGTTGGACGGCCGGCCCGGCATCCATGCGCTGGCCGGAGACACCGACGGCGTGGACGGTCTGGAGGAGATCGCCGGCGCGTATCTCGCGCCCGACACGCTCGAGCGCGCTTGGGACCGCGGCATCAAGCCCAAGGAGCGCCTCGCCGCCAACGACGGCCACGGCTTCTTCGAAGCGCTCGGCGATTCGATCGTGACCGGACCGACGCTCACCAACGTGAACGACTTTCGGGCAGTCCTCATCACTCAGGAGCTCCGCAGATAACGAACCGGTTGGAGTTTTGATTGCCTAGCGCATTGAGAAGGAGGAGCCCATGAATAAATTCTTCAAGTCCCTGTTCGGCCAGGTTGTAACCGCTCTCGTCGCCGGCATACTGCTCGGCGTCTTCTACCCGAAGTTCGGCGAAAGCCTGAAGCCGCTGGGTGACGCCTTCATCAAATTGATCAAGGTGCTGATCGCCCCTATCGTGTTCTGCGTCGTCGTTCACGGCATCGCCGGGGCAGGCGATCTGAAGAAGGTCGGCCGCGTAGGCGTCAAGGCGATCATCTACTTCGAAGCGGTTACCACTGTCGCGCTGGTGCTGGGCATCGCGCTCGCCTACATTTTCCAGCCCGGCGTCGGCATGAACATCGACCCGAAGTCGCTGGATGCCTCCGCCCTCAGCTCCTACATCGACACCGCGGCCAAGGTGAAAGGTGCGGGGACGATTGAGTTCCTCATGAAACTCATCCCCACGACTTTCTTCAATGCCTTCGCAACCGGCGATATCCTGCAGGTGTTGTTGATCGCAATCCTTTTTGGCTGCGCGCTCTCCCTGCTTGGCGAGCCGGCCAGACCGATGACTGAGTTCATCGAGCGGGCCTCGCATGTCCTGTTCAAGATGATGTTCTTCATCGTGAAGCTGGCGCCACTCGGCGTGCTCGGCGCGATTGCCTTCACCGTAGGCAAGTACGGGATCGGCTCGCTTAGGCAGTTGGGGTTTCTGGTGGCGGTGTTCTATCTGGCCGTGACCATCTTCGTCGTGTTCATCCTGGGCGGGGTCATGCGGGTTGCGGGATTCAACATCTTCAAATTCATCCGCTATCTCAAGGACGAACTGCTGGTCGTGCTGGGCACCGCCTCCTCCGACGCCGTGCTGCCGCAGGTGATGAGAAAGCTCGAGCGCTTGGGCATCAAGGACTCGACCGTTGGTTTAGTCATTCCTACCGGGTATTCCTTCAATCTCGACGCCTTCTCGATGTACCTGACGCTCGCCGCCGTGTTCATCGCCCAGGCGACCAATACGCCCCTGTCGCTCCAGCAGCTGCTGGTCATCCTGGGCGTTGCGCTGATCACCTCCAAAGGAGCGCATGGCGTGCCTGGTTCGGCCATCGTCATCCTGGCAGCCACGCTCACCGCGATACCGGACATCCCGGTGATCGGGCTGGTGCTGGTACTTTCGGTCGACTGGTTCATGGGCATCGCGCGTGCGCTTGGCAACCTGCTCGGCAACTGCGTCGCGACTGTCGTGGTGGCCGCTTGGGAGAAAGACATCGACAAGGCGCAGGCGCGCCGTGTGCTCGACGGCGAAGTCGAGGTCGATCTGGACGAACATCTCGAAGTGACTGGGCAGCCGGCTCCCGCAGCTAGCGCAGCCGCCTAGTTCAACACACAGACATCGCGCGGACCCCGCGATCGGGTCCACACGGGAAGAGAGGAAACGAACGATGAGTCAGGAAATTCAACCATCCGCCCAGCGGATCTGGGAACACTGCGAGGCGCTCGCGCGTTGCTCCGAAGCACCGGACAAATTGACGCGGATATTCCTGAGCCGCGAGCAACGCGCCGCCAATGAACTGACGCTGGGCTGGATGCGCGAAGCCGGGATGCACGCAGGCCTCGATGCGATCGGCAACTGTGTCGGGCGCTACGAGGGCAAGCAGCCGGGGCTGCCGGCGCTGCTGCTCGGCTCGCACCTCGATACGGTACGTGACGCCGGCAAGTACGATGGCATGCTCGGCGTGGTGGCCGCCATCGAGTGTGTGCACACGCTGAACCAGCGCGGCAAGCGGCTGCCCTTCGCGATCGAGGTGGTGGGCTTCGCCGACGAGGAGGGCGTGCGCTTCGGTGCGACGCTACTCGGCAGCCGGGCGCTCGCCGGCACCTTCGATCCGGGGTTGTTGAACAAGACCGATCACGATGGGATTACCATGCGCGAAGCGCTTTCCCGTGCCGATCTCGATCCCGCCAGGATTGCCTCCGCGGCAAAGAAGCGTGAGGATGTGCTTGCCTACGCCGAACTGCATATCGAGCAGGGGCCGGTACTGGAGGCGGAGCATCTGCCGGTAGGTGTGGTGACGGCAATCAACGGCGCCAACCGCTTCGTCGTGGAGATCGGCGGCATGGCCGGCCACGCCGGAACAGTGCCTATGAACCTGCGCCAGGACGCCCTCGCTGCCGCGGCCGAATGCGTCCTCGCCATCGAAAAGCGCTGCGGCTCGGTGCCGGAACTGGTGGGCACCGTGGGCAGCATCGAGGTGCAGCCGGGCGCCACCAACGTCATTCCAGGCAAAGCCGTGTTCACGATCGACATCCGCTCGCCGCGTGACGCGGAGCGCCTGGCCGCTGCGGCCGATGTCAAGGTGGCCATCCAGTCGATCTGCGAACGCCGCAGGGTGACCGCCAGCATCAAGCAAAGCCACGAGGGCAAGACGGCGACCTGCGCGCCCTGGCTTATGGAGCAGATCGGCGAGGCCATCGCGGCCGAGAACCTGCCGGTGCGGCAACTGTCCAGCGGCGCCGGCCACGATGGAATGGCGATCATCGAGTTGACAGACATCGGCATGTTGTTCGTGCGCTGCAAGGGCGGCATTAGCCACAATCCTGCGGAGGCGATCATGTTGGAAGATGCACAGATTTCGTCCCGCGTGTTCCTGCGCTTTATCGAAAACTTCAAACCCGTTCGATCGAGGCACTGACGTGAGCGAACAAACTATCCGCGCTGTCGAGGACTTCCTCGCGAGCAAACGCGACAGCCAGACGAGATTTCTCGCCGAACTGGTCAAGCTGCCTTCCGACAACCCGCCCGGTGATTGCGCTCCCCACGCCAAGCGCGCCGCCACGTTGCTCGATGACTTGGGCTTCAAGGTCGAGTGCCATCCCGTGCCCGAAGACCTGGTGCGCGCCAACGGCATGATCTCGGCTATCAACCTGATCATCCGCGAGCGCTTCGGCGACGGTCCGATCATCGCACTCAACGCCCATGGCGACGTGGTGCCGCCCGGCTTGGGGTGGAGTGTCGATCCCTACGGCGCGCAGATCAAAGACGGCTTCATGTACGGCCGCGGCGTGGCGGTGTCCAAATCCGACTTTGCCACCTACGCCTATGCACTGCTCGCGCTGAAGGCGAGCGGTGCCAAGTTGAGCGGCACCGTTGAGTTGCACTTCACCTACGACGAAGAAGCGGGCGGCATGATCGGGCCGGGTTGGTTGCTCGCGCAGGGAATCTCGAAACCGGATTACGCCATTTCGGCCGGGTTCTCCTATGCCGTCACTACCGCACACAACGGTTGTCTGCACCTGGAAGTCGAGGTCATCGGCAAGTCCGCCCACGCGGCGCGGCCCGACACCGGCATCGATGCGCTGGAGGCGGCCACCGGCCTGCTTTCGGACTTGTACGCAATCCGCAAGACTTACCGTGCGAAGAAATCCGCGGTCGACGGGATCGATAGCCCGACGCTCACGGTGGGGCTCATCTCCGGCGGCATCAACACCAACGTGGTACCCGACAAGGTGATATTGCGCCTGGACCGCCGCATCATCCCCGAGGAGAATCCCACGGAGGTTGAAGCCACGTTGACAAAGCAGATTCGGGAATCGGTAGCCAAGTGGCCTGGGACGAACTGTAAGGTTCGTCGCGTCCTGCTCGCCCAACCCTTCGTGCCGATACCCGGCCAGGAAAAGCTGGTCGCGGCGATCACGAAACCCGCTACCCGCATCATGGGTGAGGAAGTGAAGGCCCACGGCGTACCGCTCTATACCGATGCACGCCTGTATAGCGCGGCCGGCATCCCAACCATACTCTACGGCGCGGGACCGCATTCGCTGCTCGAAGCCAACGGCCACCGCGCCGATGAGAGGCTGAGGCTCGATGACCTCTACAAAGCTACGCGGGTCGTCGCCATCGCCCTGCTCGACCTGCTTGGCGCGTAGCCATCCGACTGAGACAGCCGGACGACAAGCAACCGGCTGCGCGAAGCTCAGCGCCCGAATCACCGACTCGCCAGCCGGATTTTGAGTTCGCCCGGCGCGAGCAACTCCATCGGTAGATCCCGAACGGCGGGCATCCGGCATTTGCGTTCCCTGCCGACATCGACGCGATGGTGCTGGGTCTGGGATGTGCAAACTCAAGGAGGAGGACATATGGCCGGTACACAGACTGCAGGCGCAGAGGGACGCCCCGCCGGGGCACACGGCGCGGCGGAACAGATCATCCCTGGCGCTGACCCGCGCCTGTACAACGAGGACTTGGCGCCGGTACCACCCAATCGGCGGACGTGGACCGGCTACAGTATCTTCGCGATGTGGATGTCGGATGTGCACAGCGTCGGCGGCTACACCTTCGCAGCCAGCCTATTCCTGCTCGGCCTGTCCGGCTGGCAGGTGCTGGCGTCACTGTTGGTGGGCATCTCGCTGGTCAATGTTTTCATGAACTGGGTCGGCAAGCCCAGCCTGGTGCACGGCATCCCCTTCCCGGTGATGGCTCGGGTGAGCATGGGCGTCATGGGCGCAAACCTCGCGGCCACCATTCGCGGGATTGTCGGAATTACCTGGTACGGCGTCCAGACCTATTTCGCCTCGAAGGCGGTCGCCACGCTGGTGCTGGTGTTCTTCCCCGGCGCCGCTTCACTGCGCGAGATGAGTCTGCTGAGCCTCGACGTGCTGGGCTGGGCCTGCTTCCTATTCATGTGGTTCTTCCAGCTCGTCATCTTCCAGCGTGGGATGGAGGCGATCCGCAAGTTCATCGACTTCTGCGGCCCAGCGGTCTATGTCGTGATGTTCATCCTGACCGGATGGATCCTCTCCCAGGCCGGCCTCGATGCCCTCGACCTCACGCTCGGCGACAAGGTGCTGTCCGGAAGCGCAGCATTTGCGGCGATGGGCAACGCCACTCTGCTCGTGGTGAGCTATTTCGCCGCGCTGCTGCTCAATTTCGGCGATTTCTCGCGTTTCGGGAAGAGCGAACGGCAGATGAAGATCGGCAACTTCCTCGGCCTACCGGTGAACTTCGTACTGTTCTCCATCGTCGTGGTGATCGTGACCGCAGGCAGCGCCAAAGTTTTCGGCGCAATGATCATGGACCCCGTGGAGATCGTTGCGAAGATCGACAACAAAGTCGCCGTCGTCCTCGGCAGCCTGACCTTCGTCGTGGCGACCATGGGCATCAACATCGTCGCCAATTTCGTCTCCCCGGCCTACGATATCGCCAACCTGTTCCCGAAATACGTCGATTTCAAGAAGGGCGGCCTGATTGCCTCCGTTCTCGCCGTAGCGGTGTGCCCCTGGATGTTCGTCGATAGTCCTAACCCATCTTTGTCAAAATCCCACTCGGTTTGACGGTTTTTCACCTGCGGCGCCTTGGAAACCCGCATGGATGCTAGGGGGTGGTCCCAAAACGGAAATGT
>Ga0209118_1000598_pt1 | contig 19074 bp, 15 predicted proteins | sample BlaSpr_A8_Ref_M1_FD_187988 | JGI IMG/M metagenome (GOLD analysis project Ga0209118, IMG submission 187988) | Forest soil microbial communities from Thunder Bay, Ontario, Canada - Black Spruce, Ontario site 2_A8_Ref_M1 (SPAdes) (version 2) | ecosystem: Environmental > Terrestrial > Soil > Boreal...
TCCATGCTCATGCGCCCCGCCCGGATCTCATCTTGCTGGATCTCAACCTCCCCAGAATGGATGGCCGCGAGGTCCTGGCTCGGATCAAGGACGATGACAGCCTTAAAAGTATTCCTACCGTCATCCTGACCACTTCCGATGCGGAAGCAGACATTCTGAAAAGCTATCAGCTGCACGCGAACTGCTACCTCACCAAGCCGGTGCAGTTGGATGCCTTCGAGAGCCTGGTCAAGAGCATCAATGAGTTCTGGCTGACCAAGGCCAGTTTGCCTGGGCAGAGACCAAGCGGATGAGCAGGAATTCGATCAAAAGGCTCCTCCTGGTCGAAGATAACCCGGGAGATGCCCGGTTGATTCGCGAGATGCTCAACGAGCGAGGCTCGCACAACACCGAATTGACGCACGTGCAGTGCATGAGTGAAGCCGAGAAGCATCTTGCGGAGCACCCGGTTGACGTCATCCTGCTCGACCTGGATTTGCCCGATGCACAAGGACCGGAAGCCATACGGCGCGCCCAGGCAGCGGCGCCCCGCGTCCCCCTGGTCGTGCTGACGGTCTCGGATGACGAGTCGCTGGCCGCACAGGCCGTGCAGGAAGGCGCGCAAGACTATCTCGTCAAAGGAGAGCTCGAGGCGAGCAGTCTTCTGCGTGCGCTCCGCTATGCCAGTGAGCGCAAAAACTACCGGGAAGCGCTGCGGGAGGGCGAACTGCGTTTCCGGCAGCTCGCAGAAACGATCCGTGATGTTTTCTTTATCATTGATCTAACCAGCTCTCGCCTGTTTTACGTCAGTCCCGCCTATGAGGAAATCTGGGGCAAGACCTGCGAAAGCCTGTATGCCCAGCCGGGCTCCTGGGCGGATTCGATTCATCCCGACGATCGCGACTACGCGGCGGCCAAATTCGCCGAGGGGTCGGTCACGGGCTTCGATTACGAGTACCGCATCCTGCGCCCCGATGGTGAGCTGCGCTGGATCCAAATTCGCGGTTTTCCGATTCTGGACGACGCCGGCAAACCCTACCGGACCGCCGGTGTTGCGGCAGACATTACCCAGCGCAAGCACGCGGAGGAGGAACTGCGTCGCAGCGAAAGCCTCAAAGCTGCGATCCTTGAATCGTCGCTGGACTGCCTCGTCAGCATGGACCACGAGGGAAAGATCGTCGAGTTCAACCCGTCTGCGCAGGCCACGTTCGCATTGACACCCGAGCAAGCGCTCGGCAAATCCATGGTGGAATTGATCGTTCCGCCTCGTTTGCGGGACGCGCATCGGCGCGGCTTCGCCCATTACCTTGCGACCGGCGAAGGTCCCATACTCGGCAAACGACTGGAGCTGCACGCGATCCGCTCTGACGGCACCGAGTTTCCGATTGAGCTCACGATCACGGCGATCGGAGTGGCACCGACTCCCGTGTTCACCGCCTTCATTCGCGACATTACGGCACGCAAGGCAGCGGAAGAAAAGATCGAGCGGCTCAACCGGGTCTACGCGGTGCTGAGCGGAATCAACTCACTCATCGTGCGCGTGCGCGACCGCGACGCGCTATTTACGGAATCCTGCCGGCTCATTGTGGAGGCCGGTCAGTGTTCGCTCGCCTGGGTTGCCCTGGTGGACCGTGCGGCCATGGAACTCAACCCGGTTGCCTGCCACGGCGCCGAGTGTGCCTTTGTGGATCTCGTTCGCAACCACCTGTCGTTGAAGGATCCGCCGGAAATACAAAGCATCCATGTGAGGGCGGCCATGGAAAAGCGCGCCTTCGTGTCCAACGACGTTCGCAACGACCCGCGAATCAAATTCAAGCAGGAGTATGCGCAATTCAACAGCCGTTCGGTCGGCGTATTCCCCATCGTCGGCGGCGAGACCGTGGCGGTGCTTGTCCTGCATTTCACGGAAGCCGATTTCTTCGATGGCGAGGAGACAAAGTTGCTTGTCGAGCTGGCGGCCAACATCTCGATCGGGCTGGAGCACATCCAGAAAACGCAAAAGCTCGACTACCTGGCCTACTACGACCCGCTTACCGGCCTCGCAAACCGCACGCTATTCCTCGAGCGTGTGGGGCAAATACTGCTCGCCGCAGGCGACTCGAACCGGAAGGTCGCGCTCTTCGCGTTGGACGTCGAGCGGTTCAAGACGATCAACGAGGCGCTCGGCCGACAGGCAGGCGACGAGCTCCTCACGCAGATCGCGGACCGGCTGCGCAAGGCCGGCCGGGATGACACGCGTTTCCCGCGCGTCCGCGGGGACCGTTTCGCCGGACTGCGCGACGGCTCCCGCCTCGCGCGGGTCATCGGGGACCATTTCGCCGTCGTCACCACGGAAGCACAGGACGAGGAGCAGCTCGCCCAATTGGCCGGGCTCAAGCTGAGGCAATGCTTCGCTCCGCCTTTTCGCATCGGTGAAAGCGAAGTGAGGGTTTCAGCAAAGATCGGCATTGCGGTGTTTCCAGGCGACGGCGCGGACGCCGAAACCCTGTTGAACAATGCGCAAGCGGCCGTCAGGAAAGCCAAGGCAAGTGGCGACCACCATGTGTTCTACACGCAAGAGATGAGCAAGCGGACCACCACCGCCACGCTCACGCTGGAGAGCAAGCTCCGCCAGGCGCTGGAGCAGGAAGAATTCGTGCTGCATTACCAGCCCAAAGTCGACCTCGAGTCTCGCGACATCCTGGGCGTGGAAGCACTGATCCGCTGGCAAAGCCCCGAACTGGGCCTCGTGCCACCCATGAAGTTCATCCCGCTGATGGAGGAAACGGGGATGATCCTGGAGGTGGGCGCTTGGGCTCTCACCAAGGCAGCCACGGACCACTTCCGCTGGTTGGCGATGGGCCTGCCGGCCCCGCGCGTCGCGGTCAACGTGTCGGCGGTGCAGTTGCGCAAAGCGGATTTCTTCCACATGGTGAAGGAGGCGATCATGCGTGGCTCCAATTCGGCAGGGATCGACCTGGAGATCACCGAGAGTCTGATCATGGAGGACATCGAGGGCAACATCCAGAAGCTGAAGGAGGTTCGAGCGCTCGGGGTGAATATCGCGATCGATGACTTCGGCACCGGCTACTCCTCGCTCGCCTATCTGGCAAAGCTACCGGTGCAGACGCTCAAGATCGATCGATCGTTCATCATCACGATGCTGAACGACAACGACGCGATGACCCTGGTGCAGACGATCATTTCCCTCGCCCATTCCCTCAGGCTGCAGGTCGTGGCCGAGGGCGTAGAGTTGGAAGCGCAGGCCAAGATGCTGCACTTGCTGCGCTGCGATGAGATGCAGGGCTACTTGTTCAGCCCGCCGGTGCCATTCGATGCGCTAACCACGCTTCTGAAGAAGGCTGAAAACGAAACGACCGCGCTTGGCGCAGCTCGCCTTGATGTGGGCGGAAGTGGCAGGAAATTATGAAACCCTTCGCGGGATAGGGATTCCCCGACAGGCTCGTTTGATCGAAGACCGTCCCCGCTGATGCGCGGCCGACGCAGGAAGTCTTCCGCGGTGCCCAGGCGTCCATCCATTGGCATGTGGCTGCCGACGGCCATGGCCTTTTCTGAGGCGCGGGGGGTCCATGTTCAGGCGCCCTGCCCGGATCTCAACCTGCCTAAGTCGATGGCCGAGAGGTTCTGGCCCCGATCATGGAGGATACCGCCGTAGAACGATTCCTCCGGTATCCTGGCACTTCCGATGCGGAAGCCGACACTGCGCAAAGCCATCTTGGTAAGAAATAAGGAGCCCAGTGAAGGCCAGTGCGTTCCCACCCGCGAGCGCAATCCGAATTGCTGCGCACCTCCTTGGCAGCGGCGTCCCAACTGTGCAATCGCTGGTGACATGTCGTGGACGATACGCGACCCATCCTGATGTGGCTTGTGCGGTAGAGCGGCTGAGTCGATAATGCAAAGCCCCCCTGCTGGCCAAACGGCGCAGGATGTTTTATGGCACGTGACGTTGCACAGCATCTTCACGGCCACCCGGCCCATTGCAGTCACCTCATTAGCACACAAGGGACAAAGTCATGAAGAAATCCGCTGCGAAGAAAACTCAGGACCTCCAGCGCCGGCAGAAGGCCCCCCTCGCCACCCCCACCGACCTGAAGTCGGCGGCGACCAAAGATATCACCGGGGTGATGAACGCGATCCTCGCGGACGTGTTCGCGCTTTATCTGAAGACGAAGAACTTTCACTGGCACGTGAGCGGGCCGCACTTCCGTGACTACCACTTGCTGCTCGATGAACAGGCCGACCAGATTTACGCGATGTCTGACCCCATCGCCGAGCGCATCCGCAAGGTGGGTGGCTCCACGCTCCGGTCGATCGGCCACATTGCCCGCACTCAGCGCGTATTGGACAATGATGCCGAGTACGTGGAACCGTTGGACATGCTCGCCGAACTGCGTGAGGACAACAAGACGCTTGTCGCGCGCCTGCGCGAGGCGCATAACGTCTGCGAAGAGCATCGCGACATCGCCACCACGAGCCTGATCGAAGTCTGGATCGACGAAACCGAGCGGCGCACTTGGTTCCTGTTCGAGGCCAGCCGCCGAGGGGATTCCACCGGGCACTGAGCGGGTCGACTCACCGACAGGAGCCGTCCGCGCTGACGGTTAGTCGGGGCGGACTGCGGACGCCATCACTGCTCGGCCTTGTCGCAAATTGTCTCAGCAGGGTGAAATGCGCGCCAGCCCGCCAGGTATCCGGCGGACCGGGGCGGCATCGAAGCACGAGTTCCCCGCCAAGTCGCGTGCCCGGTTGATTCTTACGTCGGAAGACCTTTGCGCTAGGGAAATCCTCGGCGAAATCCGTGGAGGCACCGCCAGTTCGAAAAGCTCGTGCCCTGTTAGACCAGTCGGGACGAGCGGTCCGGCATTGCTCCTGATAGTGACGGCCGTGCGGGTCGCGTTCTACGCTGAAGCGCCGCCACCCGGCTAGCGGCAATCCGTGTTAGATGGTCGCGCTGCTTAAGCTCTTGATCATGCGGTATACGTTCGTCATGCGCTGGGGTGAATCCGTTGGATTTAGCGTTGGTCTGAGGCATTGTCTTTTGATAGAGTTGAGCGCGTGAGCATGGCTCTAATTCGGCCCCCCATTCGTGACACCCGCACCACGGAACTGGCGTCGGGGGCCTTACGCAACGTTGCGAGACTGGCCCCAGCGGAACCCGGTGTTCGACCGGACCGCCCAATGGCGTCAACCGTCTTTGCGGACCGTTCGCCTCGTGGTTGAGGTATCCGAGCTCACCGACGAGGCGTTGCTCGACGGGCTTCAGCGCGCCGCGTTCGGTTACTTTCTATCAGCGGTGAATCCGACCAACGGACTGGTCGCCGACACCTCGCGCGAGAATTCGCCATCGAGCATTGCTGTCGTCGGATTCGCCCTGTCGGTGTATCCGCTGGCGGTGGAGCGCGGCTGGATGCTGCGGGCCGACGCGGTCAGACGCAGTCTTTCCGTGCTGCGTTTCTTCCGTGACAGCGATCAAAGCGGCAGCCCGGAGGCGACCGGTTACAAGGGTTTCTACTATCACTTTCTCGATCTGCACACGGGTCTCCGCGTCTGGCGCTCCGAATTGTCGATGATCGACACGGCGCTTTTGATCGCAGGCGCGCTGACCGCCAGTATGTACTTTACCGCGAACACGCCGGAGGAGACCGAGCTGCGCGAACTCGTCGAGGTGTTATACCTTCGCGTCGACTGGCTATGGTCGCAGGGCGGCGCTGCAACGATCCGCCAAGGTTGGAAGCCTGAATGTGGATTCCTACACTACGGGTGGGATGGTTACAACGAGGCGATCGTCCTGTACGTCCTCGCGATGGGCTCGCCGACGCGTCCGCTCAAGGACGACTGCTACGAGGCCTGGACGGCGACTTATCAATGGGAAAATCTGTACGGTTACGATTTTCTATATGCGGGTCCGTTGTTCGTACACCAGTTCTCACACGCGTGGATCGATTTTCGCGGCATTCAGGACCGTTTCATGCGCGAGAAGCGTTGCGACTATTTCGAGAATAGCCGGCGAGCTTCGCAAATCCAGCGCGAGTACGCGCAGCGCAACCCGCACGAGTTCGCCGGATATGACGAAAACTGCTGGGGCCTCACGGCCGGTGATGGTCCGAGCGATGAGATGCCCGAAGTAGCGAACGAGCGCCGGCACTTGTTCGGGTACGCTGCTCGCGGCGTGCCGTACGGACCGGATGATGGGACCCTGTCCGGATCGGCCGCGCTGGCATCACTCCTGTTTGCTCCCGAGATCGCGCTGCGTGCTGTGCGCAATATGGGTCAGCGCTTTCCCGAGATGCTGTCCGCAAACCAGTACTCGAGCGGGTTTAACCCAAGCCTGGCAGGCACTGACGGGCGCACGTGGGTTTCGTCCGGAAAATTCGGACTCGATCAAGGCATCGTGCTGATGGTGATCGAAAACTATCGCACCGAGCTAATCTGGAAGCTGACGCGTGCTTGTCCCTATATCAGCACCGGTTTGCGCCGCGCCGGCTTCCGCGGCGGCTGGCTGTAGAGGCTCCCCCTACTCACGGACCGAATACCATGCTTCAGGCCAACACCTCCTTCGCACCGGTTACGCGGGATGCACACGAGCGCGAGCGGCTGGAAAATTTGCATCCGTCTGAATGGCGCAATCCGCAGCCCGTCGACCGGTACCATCTGGCGGTCATCGGGGCGGGTCCGGCGGGGTTGGTCGCGGCGCATGGGGCGGCCGCACTCGGCGCGAGGGTCGCACTTATCGAACGCGAGTTGCTTGGCGGCGACTGTCTGAATAGCGGCTGTGTGCCGTCAAAAACAATCGTCCGGACTTCGCGTCTGTACGCCGAGATGCGCAATGCCGCACACTATGGTGCACAGATCCCTGCCGCTATCGGCGTTGATTTTGCTGCGGCAATGCAGCGTTTGCGCCGTATTCGCGCGCGCATTAGCCGGGTCGATTCTATCGACCGGTTGAGGGCGGCCGGGGTGGATGTGTTCTTCGGCGAAGCACGCTTCACCGCGACCGATGCGCTCACGGTGGACGGGACCAGGCTACGCTTCAGGAAGGCAATGATCGCCACTGGCGCGCGGCCGGACACGCCCTCGATTCCCGGCCTCGTCGAGGCCGGTTTTCTGACCAACGACAATGTCTTCGACCTGACCGAGTTGCCCCGCCGCCTGCTGGTAATTGGCGGCGGTCCGCTCGGCTGCGAACTGGCGCAGGTCTTCTGCCGCTTTGGAGCGCAAACCACCATAGCGCAAGACATGCCACTGTTTCTGCCCAAGGAAGAACGCGATGCTGCACAAATCCTGTCGGATGCTTTCGCGCGCGATGGCATCGAAGTGCGGCTCAATACCGCGGCCGTCAGGGTGCGCGTGGAGGACGGACAAAAGCTCGTCGAGCTGATCAGCGATGACTACAAAAGCACCGTTGCGGTCGATGCCATCCTCACCGGCACCGGCCGGCTTCCGAACGTCGAGGGACTCAATTTGGAAGCCGCGAATGTGGACTGCGACGCCACCACCGGCGTCCGCGTCAACGATTTCCTGCAGACCAGCAATCCGCGAATCTACGCCGCCGGTGACGCCTGCCTGGAGCACAAGTTTACGCATGCTGCCGACGCTTCGGCGCGCATCGTGGTTCAGAACGCGCTGTTCTTCGGTCGCCGGCGGCTGAGCGCGTTGACGATTCCGTGGTGCACCTACACCGATCCGGAGATCGCCCATGTCGGCCTCTACGTTCGCGAGGCCCGCGATCAGAACATTCCAGTTAAGACTTTCACTATCCCAATGCACGAGGTGGATCGTGCGATCACCGACGGTGAAGAAGTAGGCTTCGTAAAAATCCACGTGAAGGAAAGGAGCGACCGGATTCTTGGTGCAACGGTCGTTGCCAGCCATGGCGGCGATATGATCAACGAGATCACCCTGGCGATGGTCGCGGGGATCGGTCTCAGCACGCTTGCTCGTGTCATTCACCCGTATCCGACCCAGGCCGCAGCGATCAAGGAAGCGGCCGACGCCTACAGCCGCACGCGTCTGACGCCAACGGTCCAATCGCTACTGCGGCGGTGGCTGGCGTGGTGAAGCTCTTGGCCACGCGTGCCAGCCGTCTTGCCGCCCACACAGCATCGGTATGCAGCGTGGATAATCCATGCCGTCCCGTCGCGACCCGCAGACCCCTGGGGGCCAAGACGTCATTGCCAGGGGAAAGTGGTCTGAAAACTGACCGTCGGGATCGCCTATTTGCGCAACCACCAAGGCGTTGCCAGAGCGGTGGGGAGGACTCTAACGCTGCGTAGCCGCTTGAGTATGTGACCAGGATCAATCGGACACCGACGCGCCGAGGTCCGGCGCGCGCTGGCGGGCAATGAGCGTCAGGAGCATGTGTGCTGGCGCAGGCACTGGCGATGTAGGACAGCCTGGCGCAAGAGATTTTGGACGCCTGCGCTCGATGTTTGCCCGTGTCTGCCCGGACTTTGGATCGGAACTGGCGGAAATTCGAACGGCGAGGATGACCCTGTTCACCTGCGGTGAACCACCCGAAGTGGCCGTATCGAAACTGGTCAACCTCTGAAGGGAATATCGAGTCTGCTGATTCGGAAGAAAAACGACACCAGCACTAAAAGAAGCGATCGGGCGGCGCGTTGTGGCCCGTCGCGACTTTGCCGTAGCGGTGGCGGCGGCGCCGATGGCCTCCATCCGCAAGTCCAGCGAACAGCAGCAAACACCGCGATTGACCGTCACCACGGACGGCGTTCGCCTCCGCACTATCCCTTTCCGGTCCTGAACGACGGGGCTTCTTGTGCAATTCCGGTAAACTCTTTGCGCGTTGGCGAAGTCAGACCTATTCCGGCGAACCGGTATGATCCACGGCGCGGGGTCAATTCATCCGCGTAGCGCTAGCTGATGACATGTAATCGCGGACGCGATGGGCCATGGAAGAACCTTGACCGTGCCGAGATTACGATCGCCTGCATTTGCTTCAGATCTCGTACGACTCGTTTTCGCCAACACCGATGCGGTCGTTTTTGCGCTGTGCGTTCAACAAGTGTGGGAGCTCCAACATGACCGGCAGAGCGTTATTCGTCCTCCTCGTGTTATCGTCCATGGCACGGCTCGCCGCCGCCCAGACGCCGGATACGGTTTTCCTCGATGAGCTGACGTGGACGGAACTGCAAGCACAGATTCGTGCTGGCAAAACCACCATCATCATTCCGATCGGCGGGACCGAGCAGAGCGGCCCGCATATGGCATTGGGTAAACACAATGTGCGGGTGAAGGCCCTTTCGGAGAAAATCGCGCGCACGCTGGGCAACGCTCTGGTAGCGCCGGTCGTGGCCTATGTACCGGAAGGTAATCTCAGCCCGCCGACGGCGCACATGCGCTTTCCCGGTACCGTCACGATCCCGGACGCAACCTTCGAACAAGTCCTCGAGTACGCCGGGCGGAGCTTCCGGCTGCATGGCTTCCGCGATATCGTCTTGCTCGGAGATCACGGCGGATATCAGAAGGACGAGAAAGCAGTCGCCGACAAGCTCAATCGGGAATGGTCCGGCGCTCCTGTACGCGTTCACGCCATAGAGGAATATTACCGAAGCACGCAGACGGCTTACGTACAGGCGCTCAAGAGCCGAGGCTTCAGCGATAACGAGATCGGCGTCCACGCCGGGTTGGCCGACACCTCGCTGATGCTTGCCATCGACGCCAGTCTGGTCCGCATCGATCGGCTGCAGGCCGCTTTCAAGGGCGGGGCTACGGAAGGTGTGAATGGAGACCCACGCCGGTCCAGTGCCGAATTAGGAAAGCTCGCTACCCAGACTATCGTCGCACAGACCGTAGAGGCCATCCGGAAAGCCGTCGCCCAGCACTAGGAGCCAGTTATACTAGTCGACACGTTCCGTGATCGACTGGTCAGCCTTGGAGGTGGTTTTGCAACAACCGATATATCGTCGCGTCTTACTCGCTTGTCTCCATGTCGGTCTGATCGTGCGGACTTCTGCCATGGCGGCCGGCGCCATACAAACCGTGCCAGGGATGCCGCCGGTCGTCGACCCGAACAATCTCTACAGCGAAACCGTCGCCGGCCACCTCAGTGCCGCGGTAGCGGGAGCGCTGCCGCGCGTCTACGTTCCGAATCGCAAGTCGGGCGATGTTTACGTCATTGATCCTGCAACCTTCGAAGTCGTGGACCGGTTCAAGGTCGGCATCAATCCGCAACATGTCGTTCCGTCATGGGACCTGAAAACGCTGTGGGTAGCCAATAACGCGGAGGGTCGCCAGGACGGCAGTCTGACGCCCATCGATCCGCTCACCGGTAAACCGGGCCGAATGATCCCCGTGGACGATCCCTACAATATGTATTTCACGCCGGACGGGAAGTCAGCCATCGTAGTCGCTGAAGCGCTGAAGCGCCTCGATTTTCGCGACCCGAAAACGATGGCCCTGCAGTCCTCAATTGCCACGCCCAAGTGTCCCGGGATCAACCACGCGGATTTCTCCATCGATGGGCGCTTTGCCATCTTTACCTGCGAGTATGAAGGCAGTCTGGTCAAGGTGGACTTCGTCAACCGAAAGGTCGTTGGCTATCTCGAGCTGTCCAAGGGAGGCATGCCGCAAGATATTCGCATTTCGCCGGACGGCAAGGTTTTCTACGTCGCGGATATGCACGCCGACGGGGTGTTCGTGGTCGATGGCGACGCCTTTACCGAAATTGGCTTCATCCCGACTGGCGTCGGCACGCACGGACTCTATCCAAGCCGGGATGGGACCAAGTTGTACGTAGCCAATCGAGGTTCGCATAAAGTGAACGGGCCGCCGGGCGGAAAAGGTAGCGTCTCGGTGATCGACTTCGCGAGCCGCAAGGTAGTCGGCAACTGGCCCATCCCCGGTGGAGGCAGCCCGGACATGGGGAATGTTAGCGAAGACGGCAAGCTGCTCTGGCTTTCAGGGCGCTACGACAACGTGGTTTATGCCTTCGATACCGCAACGGGCGCGGTGAAGAAAATCAAGGTTGGCCAAGAACCCCATGGGCTCACCGTTTGGCCTCAGCCGGGACGTTATTCTCTCGGCCATACTGGAAACCTTCGCTAGCGGAAGGAGGCGAACGAGCCATGCTAAGCAAACTGCGCACTACCTCGATCCGAAGGGCGGGAACAATTGCCTTATTTACGCTGATCGCTTGCGATCTGGCACGCGCAGCGTTGCCCGACCCCGCCGTCGATGCCCCCCCTGCCGCATCGGCCAAGGGCCAGCAAACTGCCGTGGTCGCGGGAGGTTGCTTTTGGGGTGTGCAGGCCGTGTTCCAGCATTTGAAGGGAGTGACGAAGGCGACTTCCGGGTATGCCGGAGGCTCGGCGCAATCGGCCAACTATCCGGCAGTCAGCACCGGTACGACGGGACATGCCGAGTCGGTCAGCATTACCTTCGATCCGTCGCAAGTGTCTTACGGCCAAATCCTCAAGGTGTACTTCTCCGTCGCGCACGATCCGACCCAGTTAAACCGCCAAGGCCCCGACTTTGGGACCCAATACCGCTCTGCAATCTTTTATGCCGACGAAGAACAGAAGCGCATTGCCCAGGCCTACATCGATCAGTTGGGCAAGGCGAAAGTATTTCCGCACCCCGTCGTCACCCAGGTAGTCCCGCTCCAAGCGTTCTATCCGGCCGAGCAATACCATCAGGACTACGCCACGTCACATCCGCACGACCCGTATATCGTATATAACGATCTTCCTAAAGTTGCTCAACTGCGCCAGCAGTTTCCTGATCGATACATCGGGAAGTAATACCTTTCGCAAGCGCGGCCGAGTTAAATAGCGGCCGCCCGATTGCCAACGGTCGTCGCCGCCAAGCGTTTCACTACACCCTGTCATTGTCGAACTTGAACTGGAGTTCGGTGGACTGCCTGATCTCGGCAGGCACCCCGATTGGCGCAAGGCGGCCCTGCGCACGCTTCCTCCAACCCGAGCGGGGCCTACTGAAATGTCCACGCGCCGATGAACTGCCGGCGCTGCGCTGGAAACTTTCCAATCCCCAAACCTTCAGCAAATCCAGGCCAGCCAACTTTCAGAAGCAAGGCAAACGGCATCGAGTTCAAATTGGTCTTAACCAACCGGACCGTTGTAACTGGAACCAATTCCGCAACACCCTGCCCGTTCGATGCCCGCGTGGCGCGACTTAGGCGAAGAATGTTGCAGCATTCAGCTCCGCTCCCGAGCGCGGTCTTCGTGCAAGCGTGCCAGCGCGCGGATAGGGGACACCATTACTTCCAATGACTTTCACGAATGCGCTGGATCTTTCTCACACCTTCGCCGTCCAGACCCGCGAGGATGAGCGCTTCCGCCTCTAGAGTTGCGCTCCGCGCTCTGGACTGAGACCCCAACTCTTCTGAAGTTCAAGTTGTACAGCCTAATGCATGAAGAAGTAGATAACGACCAAAACGATTGCCGGTACGCCCAGAACCCAAGCTAATAAGTATTTGCCCATGACTGACTCTCCTAGTTGACTACTCGCCCAAAATGAAACACCCGTAAATTTTTCATGCGATCATGCAAAAATCCCCGACCACGACCAGACTAATAATCCGCTTCCTTTTTGGTGCTGCCGCTCGGATCTCTCTCCGACGACCGCACGCGATGGACTGAATGTCATCGAACAAATGCACAAAGCATGCCGCGATGCGTGGTTCTTGAATCCCCGCAGTGCTCGTGTCTTGCACTTGCGGAATTTCGCCTGGCACCTTGAGAGCAGCCCACTCAAATCATCTCGCGGCACTGAGCGACCCAAGCGAAATCCGTAACAGCCGGCTCCTTGCGGTTATTTGTAGATCGGATACCGCGACTACCAAAAAAGCGATATGCAAATCGCCATTGCGGATCGGGCACACCTTTCGTTGTAGTGATCGCCGTGAATCTCACCGCGGAGTAAAGAAGGTCGACTAACGCATCGCTCATTTCTATGGACCCAAGATATCCGTAGTTCTTCAGCGCCAATGGGTGTGCTTCATGGACCCGCAAATGTCGACGCTAGTCACTTTGACGTGCTGTTGAATGGCGATGAGATTTCCCCCAGCGATGCCGCGCGCGATTCGCCAAGCAAAAGAGCGCGATTACGTTCGCAACGTTCATCACTGGTCTGAGCTTCAGGCGGGGAGTTTGCCGGGCCGCGAGAAACGTCGTGAAGGTGCACGAGCTCCTCGATTGGCTGGGAAGCGAAAAGATGGATCCCATTCATCTCGCGCTGATGGAGCAAGCGGGAGAAAAATGATGAATCCCGGTACGCTGGTTACAAGCTGGCCAATGAACAACCGAACTCGTCGCGAAGGTCTGTTGCTCGATGGCAAGCTGGGATTTCCGGCGCGGTCGGAATCGCGGACCAATAGCCAGGTTGCGCCCAGGGCCCCAGAACACTGGCGATTGTCATTAACTGGACCAAAGCCGCGGGGCGGGTGAAGTCGACTGCTAGCCAGTGCCGCAGTCTGCGGGCAATGGCTGAATGTACTCGCTGGCGATCGCCGCGTCACTTCCGGCAATCCCGTTGTCGAGCGCGTATTTCGTGCCGGCCGCTGTCACGCTGAAGACACGGATCGGATGCTTCAGCGTGGGGTCGAGATCCGAACGGACTTCGGCTCGCCGGCAAATCTACACCGTTCACCCCTATCCTGCGCCATCGCGAAAGATGACTTTAAGCGAATGGAATAATCGCCCCCAAGAGAAGCTGTGGGAACCGCGGCGTCGCTATTGCGGGCAGACTTGTGACTGCGCGCCGATTGGCTCAAGCCACGCGGACAATTGCCAGTGAGAAGCTCCCGGCGATTAGTCGCCGAGCAGTTCCGCTACCGGTTGCAGTTGCTCCACATGCTCTGATACGACCTTGGCGATGACGGTAATCGGAATCGCGAGAAGCATCCCCCAGATCCCCCACAACCAAGCCCAGAACAGGAGAGAAATAAATACGGCCGCGGCGTTCATTCGGGCGATTTTCCCGGCCATCCAGGTCGTAATCAAAAGCCCGACCACCACGGCAATCAGCAGCGTGCTTCCGGCCACCAGCATAGCCATGGAACTGGAATCGAACTGCATAAATGCCGCCATTCCTGTGGCGACCGCGATCACCGCCGGACCAAAATAGGGGATCACGTGAAAGAGGGCCGCAGCAACCGACCAGGCACCGGCACTTTCGAGGCCAAGCAATCGGAATGCAATCCAACTAAACAACCCCACCATCATGTTAGTCGTCAAGAGTACGCACATGTAGCGCTGAATAGAGGAATTGATGTCGTCAAGAATATTAACGGTGATTTTCTTTTTCGCGAGCGAGGGCCCGGTCAGCTTCACGAGCTTGCGTTTAAAAGTATCACCAGAAGCGAGCAGGAAAAAAACCAAAAAAAGCACCAACGCGGTTTGGCTGAAGAATCCGACGGCCCCTAGCCAACCCGCCCACAAGATATTGTTCAACCTAAACGAGTCCTGCTCGACCACCACGGGCGTCGCGGCGGGTCTGGCGCCTGTGGCCTGATTGGTCGCCTTTTCAATCTCTTTTGCTGCCGCCTGGACTTTTTGCATCGTGTTGGAATTGCTGCCGCGTATGACCGCGGACATTTTGGAAACCGCCGTGGGCAACCGCTCGACGATCAACTGGGTTTGCCCCCATCCCGAATAGCTACCCAGGGCCAACAAACCGGAGACGCCGATGACGACAATCATTGAGGCGACTACTCTCGGACACTTCAACCTCTCGAGACCAGCCACCAGTGGATTGAGTGTGTAGGCAATAAGGATTCCGATGATCACAGGAATCAGGAATTTTTGTGCTCCCTCAAGCGCGAAGATCAGGGCGACGCTAGCTATGATGGCGAGCGCCGCACCGCGCGCGTTCACCGGCATGTGGACCATCAGCTGTAGCGGGATCGTTACGTCTGGGGAAGCGATCGGCGCGGCGTTATCTTCGGCGACGACTTTATACTTAAGTTCTGCGGCGGGCGTGGCAGCGCTCTCTGTCATTTTCTCGCCTAAAGGCTGAGGTAATCCACGACTGTGGATCCCGCACGGGAGTAAAACCCGCGCACGCTTGAACGGCACGAGTAGGTCGATGCCCACACCACTGCTACGCGGATCGGGGCGCTTGTAAACTCTACTCGGCCGTCAAACGCGGGAACTGCGACTTACATTTTCTTTTGCGTGTCCTTGGCCGTGTCTTGAATTTTCTCGCCGCCGCGCTCCAGATCCTTCCCCGCGCCTTGGACCGTGTTGCACGCCGTCAATGCGCCGGCCATTGCCAACAATCCCACCAAAATGAACGTCTTCAATAGTTGCATATTCATGATAAGTCTCCCGGTTGTTAAACTAAACTTGCAGGAGACGCAATGCAAAGTCTATGCCATCGAAAATCTTCCAGCGCACCACGCTACGGATCGTTCGCGTTCGCAACAGCTGATTTGTCTTGACTACCGAAACGCAAAGCGTATTGCCTGGTGAACTCCGCACCGAAGAAAAATATTTGCGCCGAGTAGTAGACCCAAAGTAACAGCGCGAGTACCGAGCCGGCGGCGCCATAAGTCGACGCCACTCCACTACTGCCTAAATAGACTCCGATGAGATGCTTACCAACGGTGAACAAGGCCGCGGTTCCCAGTGCGCCAATCCACACGTCCCTCCACCTCAGCTTCACTTCTGGAAGCATTTTATAAATGACAGCGAACAAACATGCGATGACCAAAAAGGAAACCAGCGAAGACAACGTGCCCAACAAAAGCACAGTCTCGCCCCACCGTCCTAGCCAGTACTTCTGAAGAAAAGCCACTGCAGCGCTGACCACCAGGGAGACGAGCAGCAGAAAGGCAAGAACCAAGACGATACCGAACGACAACAGCCGGGCTCGAAGCAAGGCGAGCACACCCGATCCCTGAGTGCTGCGGACATGCCAAATGTCGTCCAGGCTCGCCTTCAGTTCGGCAAACACGGAGGTTGCTCCGACGAGCAGCAAGACGCTTGCTATCAGTGTAGCCAATCGTCCCGATTCAGGATTTCGCGCGCCGGCCAGCAGCATCTGTATGGCCTGCGCTCCAATCGGACCCACCAAACGCTGGACCTCGCCAAATATCTCGCCCTGCGCTGCTTCGGAGCCGATGAAGAGTCCGGCGATGGCGATGACCAGCACCAGCACAGGGGTCAACGAAAAGAGAGTGTAAAACGCCAGCGCAGCGCCCTTGCTCGTCGCGCGGTCCGCGAACCAGGCAGTCCAAGCGCCGACCAGTGTGGAGCGAAAAAGCTGCGCCGTTGAGGAAGAGCCCACAAGTGAATCCGTGCAGGCCTCACTCGGCCTAAACCAGTTGCAACTACGATACGGGTTGATCGTAGAGCGGCGAGTCCGTCTGACTTGGTGGTCGAGAGTCGGCAAGGAAATGCGCCAGTATCTTCGGTATGGCAACATGCAGGGCGTTGATCGCGAGATTGACGGCTATGGCATGCCAGTCCTCGGCGGAAGGCCGGCGCTCGGCCTGAGCAGCCGGGCGAGCTGATGGAGCCCGGTTGCTTATGATTCCCGCCACGAAGCCGATCCCGGCCGCGGTCAACAAACCCGTCGGCGAAGTCAGGCGATAGCGCACATCCCGGGACAGCGCTTTCGCTTGCGCGCGCACCTCTTGCTGCCGCTTCAGTACGCGACGCTCCAACCCTGCGATCTGCTCACCCAGGCTCACGCCCTTGTCCACCTTCGCTATTGCCGTACTCATCACCCATCCTGAGCAGATACTGGCGTGACGGAAGAATGTAACCGTCGCCGGGTAGCTGAAAACAATAGGTTTCGACTCTTCTTCCGGATCTCCACGATCACCAAGGCTGCCGCGCCTAAATTGAGGATGAGCACAACGAGAATAGCCCACGGCCAGGCGACCTCGCTGTCGATCATCCAAAGCACGCCGCCGGCAATCAATGTGAGCCATGCCGTCACCAAAAGAAGAGCAGCGACAACCGCGAGCCCCATCATCGTCGCGAGGCTGATACCCGCCTGTCTTGTTTCCAGGGCGGCTAGCCCCAGCTGCTCGTGTGCGAGCTGACGCAGCTCGTGCCACAAGGCAGCAGCCTCACTGAACACGCTGGGGCTCGAACTCTCGGGCTGGCTGAAACCCTGCGCCGCGCTTCCTTCTGACACCCGTTCAGCCACGGCGAAATTCAGCGCGACGAAATCAAGCGGCTCAACAAGTAACCCGCGGCCAGCGCGATGCCTACCGAGGTGATGGGGTTTTCGCGCACGTAACCGCGACAATCTTCCAACAGACGCTCCTGAGCAAGTTTCATTTTCTCGCCCTTCTGCCCGATCATTTGCGCCGCAGTCTGGGCCGCACCCGCCAGCTTATCCACTGTTTGATGGGCTCCGGCTGCCAGTCGTTCTACCGCGGGCTGAGCGGCGTCTGCAACCTGATCGACAGTACTGTGCGCCGCAGCCCTTGCTCGCTCCGTTGCGTCTTGCACGTTGGAAGTTGTGTTGCCTTTGCTCATCGAATCCATGATCGCTCCTTTATCTGTGACCCGGGCTAGTGTCGGGGCGAGGGGTGCCCCTTCGACAGACCGTCTCGCAAAGGATGTGCCAATAACAGCGCAAAATCAAATCGGCGCGACGTTGCCCTCGCCCCCGAGCGTTCGTTCCCCAGAGTTTAGCCGCACCCGGGCAACCGCGGTCCTCAGTGGTGACTGTATCGGACGGCAGACTGAAATCGATGACTAGCCTCCCATCCTCCAGAACCCCTTGAGCGCTTTGAATTTCTTACCGGACCGCAGGTAAGTCTTGCGGTACACCGCGCGAAGCAGCCATCCCCATCATTTGCCCAAGCCTGAACAAATCCTTGATGAAGGCTGATTCGAGTTCCGCCGTCAGGTGGACAACAGGCGGGGGTGGAACGGCGGCTATCGGCGGGCTGCCCATCCGCGACTCCCTTTACCGAAAAACCCCGCGCCTCGAGTGCTCCCGACCAATCGTGGGCCGAGTTGAGGCAAACCGGCAGGATTGCTCTGCGTGCCGGGATAATCGTTGCTACCGATGCACTTGGCTTTCTTGGCCACGGGAACTCTGGGTCAATGAGGCAAATTTGGTGGGCGGGCGGCTTGCGAACCCCCCTCTAGCAGCAGACGCTCGCACAGCCTTAGAACCCGCCCACTCCGGTATAGCAAAAAAAGCGCCGGACCTTGTAATCGCGATCGATTATTCGACCTCATCGCCGTTTCGCCGAGGGCCAGGAGCCTGCGGAAGGACGAATTAGAAAGCCGCAGTTGCCGCGTAGATGTCGATCCTGTCGAACAACGGTTTCTTCTCAGCGTCCGTCATGAACGCAGCCGTGATGGAGTTGCGCGAAAGCGCAACGATTGCCTCGCGGGACAACCCCAAGGCCCGCTGCACGGCGATATAGTTGTCCGCGACATAGCCGCCAAAATAGGCAGGGTCGTCCGAGTTGACGGTCACACAAAGGCCCTGGTCGAGCAGTCGTTTGAGATTGTGATCCTCCATCCGCCGATAGACACCGAGTTTCACGTTGGACAGCGGGCATACGGTCAGCGGTATGCCTTGATCAGCCAAACGCCGACACAGCGCCGTGTCCTCTTCACAGCGAACCCCATGATCGATACGCGAAACCTTAAGCACATCGAGCGCTTGGTAGATATAGGAGGGTGGGCCTTCTTCGCCTGCGTGCGCTACTGCCGCAAACCCGGCCGCACGGGCACGTCGGAACACATCCTTGAATTTCTCCGGTGGGTGACCCAATTCGGAAGAGTCCAAGCCCACGGCACAGATCTTATCCTTGTGGGGCAATGCCTCATCCAGGGTAGCCAACGCGGCTTCGGCGCTGAGATGGCGCAGGAAGCACAGAATCAACCGATGCGAGATACCGTACTGCCGATATCCATCCCGCAAGGCCCGGTCGATCCCGTTCACAACGACGGCGAAGGGAATGCCGCGTGCCGTATGCGTTTGCGGATCAAAAAAGATTTCCGCGTGCACGACCCCCTGATCGCGGGCCCGTTGCAAATAGGCCCAGGTCATGGCGTAGAAGTCGCCTTCGTCGCGCAACACATCGGCACCGGCGTAGTAAATATCGAGAAATGATTGGAGATCATGGAAGTTATACGC
>Ga0209118_1000599_pt1 | contig 19058 bp, 15 predicted proteins | sample BlaSpr_A8_Ref_M1_FD_187988 | JGI IMG/M metagenome (GOLD analysis project Ga0209118, IMG submission 187988) | Forest soil microbial communities from Thunder Bay, Ontario, Canada - Black Spruce, Ontario site 2_A8_Ref_M1 (SPAdes) (version 2) | ecosystem: Environmental > Terrestrial > Soil > Boreal...
AACCTGAACCGGACTCGCGATGTTAATGCCGCTTGTCCCGTCACCGCGCGCGCCATATTGATTCGAACCCCATACCCACAAAGAACCATCGTTCTTAACTGCGAGCGAGGTGTAGTCCCCGGCAGTAACCTCCGTGACCGTGTTATCCAAGCTGACGTGGGTCGGCGCTGAGGCCGATGCTGAAGTCCCGTTCCCTAGTTGGTTGTAGACGTTTTGGCCCGACGCGTTCACGTTTCTGTTTGTCAGGAGGAGCGCGTGCTGCATCCCGCCGGCTGGTTTCGCGACTGTCCCCCTTCCCTCGCCGCGGCCAGAGTTAATGTAATGGTCGATCGCGCCTTGATAGTTGGTGGCGCCATACGCATTCGCGACGTCTGGATTCAGCCGCAGATATTCATAAGCGGAGAAGGTCCTGGAGCCGGTTCTTGATCCCGATATGCCCTGATTGATCCAGTGGTTCTCTGCCGCTAACTGGGTCGTAAGAGTAGACTCCAGATGATTCAAGGCCACATACTCGTGCCAATTGAACACATCAGGATCAAGCGCCCGAAATTGGTAGTGCAGATTATTTAGAGCGCTCTTGACCTGATCCATGTTGCCGATCACCAGGTAGGATCGATTGCTGATGTCCCCTGGACCAACGAAGCTGTCGAAACGAAATTGCCCGCCGAAGCCGGCGGCTGCGAAATCCGGATCCGGATAATGGATTGGATCAGGAGGAACGAGACCCCACCTGTAGCCGCCCCCGCTGCCATTGCCATAAGTTTGGAGCAGCTCCGGCGTGTAGTAGCCCATGGCGTAGGCGCCATCAGCGGTTGCTAATACCTTGACGCTATCGTCCTCTCCGACCAACGAGCGTATCTTCCGGTAATCTTTCGAAACAAGGTCGTACGTCCAAACCGAAGAGAATTCCCACGGCAGCACCGCCGTCATTTGCACAACAGTTTTCCGGACCTGCTCGGGAACTGACAGCACGGTCGAATATTGGATAACATTCGAAATTCCGGCGAACCCGATCGACACGGTTTTGCGCACCCGATAGTCGGAGAGAGGCCCGGTGTAGGGAGGACAGGGCAGAAAATCGGCCGGGGTGCCGCACACGTCTCCAAATCCTGGCCTCGGGTCGCGGGTGGTCAGGTACCAGCACATTTGCGTTGTACTATCCAACGTATTGCCAGCCGCCGTGAGGGAGAGCACGCGAGCTGAGCTGGTCGGCTTTTGCCCGTCCTCCTTACTACCGGTTTCATACGGGTTATAGCATTCATTCCGGTTGAAGAAGGCGGCATTAGTGGAGATCTGGCGCCCGTGATCCCAATTGTTCACAAACTCTTTACCCGCCCAGCTAATCGAAGAGATGGCGCCGCCGAATTGACTCGAGGTCTTTATGGTTAACGGTTGCCCGAGAACCACACCGGTAATAGTGGAATCGCCACTGACTTGCGCATGAATAGCGGCCGATCCACAGAGTAACGCGCCTATCGTCCCGGTGATTGCGCCAGCCCGTTGTATCGATCGCATGCGAGTTAGTTAAGCTGGTAGGCCTCGACCACGGCGACCCCCGTGGTGTTGTCTTTGCCCCGCACGATCGCGGTGTAAGAACCTGGAGTGAGCTGATAAAGGATGGCCGCTTCCCGTGGATCCGACGGTGGGATGGTGCTAGCGATGATGGCTTGCTTGTTCTGGCTATCCATCCAGTTGTCGTTGCTCGCTATGATGCTGCCTTGGCCGTCATGCAGCTCAAGGGTTGGGTCTTGCAGGGTGTTCGAAATGCCAGGCAGACTTGGACCGATCGCGCGGAAGAGAACGTTCGTCGTCCCGCTGCCAACCACGATTGTTCCGGCAATCAGAACGTTGTCCCCTTGATCGACGAATCCGCGGGTAGAGATGTTCGCCAGTTTCGAGTCCACGGACAGGTCAAGGTCGTAGACTTCTACCACGCCGACGCCGGTGGTTCCGCCCTTGCCGGCAAGGACCGCGGTGTAATTGCCCGGAGTCAGGCTCTTCACGACGGCAGACTCATAGTCATTAGTCGGCGGAATCGTGGTCGCTCTTAATTCGTCCTGCTGCGTGTCTCTCCAATTCTCATTTGCTGTCACGGCACCGGACGACTCATGCAATTCCAGCGTTGGATCAGCCAGGTTTTCGTTGACCGGCAATGATGGACCAATCCCGCGCACAATGATTCTCTTCGGCTGCGTCCCGGTCACGATAAAGCCTGCGATCAGCACGTTATTACCGGTGCCGACGGCGAGGCGCGTGGAGATGTTAGCGAGGTGGACTGCGGGCGGCGCATCGCTGACGGAGGCTGTTTGCTCTCGTCCGGCCGCCCGCGCGGTGCGCGCGTTGTAAGTCACGAACGTTAGGCACGTGAAGAACGCGACAAGCGTCAGAGCAGCCAAACCCGACCTGCGGATTAAGACGCCGACATTCACGAACGGGACCCCATAGTGATAAGTTGTATCAGTAAAGTCACTTTGTCCAAGATGAGCAGATTTTGAGCCTCAGTTTCCGACGTTGTAAACCTCGACGAGTGCAATGCCTGTTGTGTTGTTTTTCCCGCGAACAATAGCCGTATAGTTCCCTGCCGCCAGGGTGGCGGCGATCGCGGACTCATGGCTGTCGGACGGCTGAAGACCGGTCGCTGCGATCTGCAAACTGTTCTCAGCCTGCCAATCGTCGTTTGCTTGGACGAGCGATCCGTTGCCGTCCCGCAACTCGAGGATTGGGTCGGGGAGTGCGGACAGCCCGAAACTTGTCAAAGATGGGCCGAGTGCGCGCACAACTACGCCTGTAATGGCGCCGGTGTTACTGCCGACGATGAAACCGCCGATCATCACGTCGTCCGCCGTACTGACGAAGCCACGTGTGCTAATGTTCGCCAGCCGCGAGGCCGCGCTCCGTGCCAGGTCGTACGCCTCCACTAAGCCGACGCCACTCGTGTTGTCCTTGCCCCGGAGGATTGCAGTGTAATTGCCGGGGGCAAGCGTCCAGACAATGGCAGACTCGAGATCATTTGTCGGTGGAACACCGCTCGCCTCAATTTCCGCCTGCTGATCTGTCTTCCAGTTATCATTGGTCGTCAGCAGGTTTCCGCTGCCATCGTGCAGCTCGAGCACTGGATCGGCGAGCACACCCGGGACGCCAGCGCCAGTGAGCGACGGCCCAATCCCGCGCACAATTACTTTTTTGCTCACGCTTCCGGTTACGATAAATCCGGCAATCGCCACCTTGTAGCCAGTCTGGACTTGGACACGCGTCGAGATGTTCAGCAATTGGCCTCCAGTAAGCGGCAACGATACCGCCGTCTGTGCGACCGGTGGCGAGGTCGGTGCGGTTGAAGAAACCATCATATCCGCGGAGAACTCTGAGGTTTCACCGATCGAATTGGTAGCAGTGGCAGTCACGGTAGAAGCGTTCGCAGGCAACGGAAAACGGACGTTGAACTGCGCGTCACCGGACGAGTTGGTCGTTACCTGCGCCTGCCCGAGATACTGCTCACCTTCGCCGTAACCGGTGGGATCGGCGGTGAAATTCGCGAAGAACTCAAGAAGGAAGGCCGTGTTCGGTTTGCTGTTGAGCGAGCCGTAGATCGTAAGCTGCCCGTTGTAAGCAAATGCAGCGCTCACCACCGGATAATTCTGCGGATTGGAAGCGTTGCCGGAGCTTTCCTGCGGGTCGTTCGGGGTTACGCCGCTCGGAGTTACGTCAATGCCTAAAGAGCCATTATCGTGGATTGAATTCGCGGAGATCCGCTTCTCGGCATGCGTGCTGGAGGCAGCGTTCGGCAGCGCAACGAGAACGCCCGGGCCGGCATTGAAGGCAATCACATTCCCAGCCTGAGGTGATAGCCAGTTGGCGGCGCCCACTAAGTAATCATTAAGCCAATCGACCCGCATTTGAATTCCATTGCCGCCATTTCCCAACGGTGTTTTCCCATCGGCTAAGGTTCCGATGAAATTTCCCATGATCTGGACCACGTTAGTGAAATCCGCCTCAATACCGCCGAGGGTGTTGCCGGAAATGACGTTTCGGGAGCCCGCAATGGAGCCCCCGATGACGACGTTGTTCCCGTTGCTTACCAAGATACCGAATTGATTCGGAACCTTGACCTTGCCACTGATATCTGTGCCGATCAGGTTACCTTGGATGACGCCACCCGGGCGAGAAGGCGGCGGGCCTCCAAAACCGTAGCTCACGCCTTCCATCTGGATGCCCGGTCCAGCGTTGCCGGAAATGAGATTCCCTGCTCCCGGCGTTGTGCCACCGAATGTTCCAGATCCAGAGATGCCGGCGCGAGAATTCGGAATAGCAATTTTTCCGGTGATGTCAGTGCCGATGAAGTTACCTTGAATTGTCGCGCCGCCCGATCTGATGCCAACCGCGTTGCCCGAGATGAGATTGCCGGCGCCGGGGCTAGTTCCGCCTATAATTCCTAGACCGGAAATGCCGTTGAGGCCGTTACCGAGAGCGGATGCGCCATCGGCGGTTGTGCCAATTCGGTTGCCGAGGACGACATTGCCGGATCCGGCCGCGAAAGTCGCTGGGGCAAGCTCAAGACCGTCGCTGCTATTTCCCGAGATCAGATTTCCGGCGCCCGCTTCTACGCCGCCAATCGTGACCTGATCGGCACTTAGGATGATTCCGTCATGGTTTGGGATTGCGATGGTACCGGTCTTATCGGTTCCGATGTAATTGCCGCGAATGATGATATTACTGCCCTGGCCAGTGTCGGCGATGCCCCAGGCTGTGTTTCCGGAAATGATGTTGCGCTCGTTCTGGGAAGTTCCGCCAATGGTCAAATTAGAAAACTGCGTTAAATCTCCGTCGGGGCCAGCAACGACGGGATTAATGCCTATGTAGTTAGGGTTGGCGGAAGTCCCGGAGCTGTTGGTACCGATGTAGCAGCCCTGGATGGTGTTGAAACCGCCGTGCTTGATCAGGATCGCTCGGTTAAAGCCGCCGAGGACGAGCCCGCGAAGCGTTGTCGTTCCGCCGCTGAGCGTCAGACCGTTTGCCGATAGGCCTTGTGTAGGAACGAGCTCTATGAGCGGCGCGCCATTCCAGCCCAGCTGCGACCAGCCGTTGATGGTCACCGGGTCGGTGATCTCGGGCAGTTCGGAAGCGAGCACGATGCTGTGCACACCAGACCCGGCAAGGTTAAAATCGATTTCATCCGGCGACTGCCCGTTCGGCGTCGCATTGGCGAGGTCCATTGCCTGACGCAGAGAGCCCGGGCCGCTGTCGTTCGTGTTCGTGACGACAAACTGCGCCGAGAATGCGGCGGTAGCGGTAAGCAACAGAGCGGAAACAGCAGCCGGGATGGAACGCACTCGCTGACCATAAAACATATTGCGGGTTTAACAAAATAAATGCACTGCCTGCAATCCAAAGCAGCAATGTCTTTACGCCATCGCGCCGAAGGCAAGACCGAGGCCGTAGGTCACCACGGCTTCGATCACACCAACGATCGTCATCTCCAAACCTGAGGCCCACCACGAGCGGATCGTGATGAGCGACTTCACCGCGCCGACGGCGAAGTGCGCCAGGATGCTGATCGCAAACGACGCGATGACCGCGTCGATGCCGCTCATGAAAAAGAAGGGGATGATCGGAATGAACGCGCCGATCGCGGTCGAGATCGCGGCGGAGATTGACGATTTCCATTGGTTCGGAAAGTGATGTTGGGAAAGTCCAAGCTCGTGATGCGCCATCGCCTGCACCATTTGCTCAGGCTGCTCGGCCAGGCGTTCGGCCATGCGTTGCGATTCTTCCGGAGTGAATCCCTGGAGCTGATAGAAGAGCGACATCTCCTCGATTTCCTCTTCCGGATTTTCTTCGACCTCGGCTTTCTCCCGCGCGATTTCCGCTTCGTAAACTTCGCCTTCGCTCTTCGCCGCGAGATAAGCGCCGGCGCCCATCGAGAGCGATGAGGCGAGCATGCCGGCGAGGCCGGAGATGAGAACATAATGTTGCTGATTGTTCGTCGCGCCCGCGACGCCGGAAACGATGCCGAAGACGGCGCCGAGCCCGTCGTTCACTCCGTAAATCGCGTCGGCCACCCAACTGCCGCCGCGCCCGTGCCAGCGTTCGCGTTTTAGGATGGTGTCGAGAACACTTCGCGGACCGGCGGCGGCCGGCGCCATCGTGTTCAGGACGCGCGCGTGCGCTTTTTCCTCGAGAGCTGCTTCGCGCAAAAATTTCTGCGCGTCGGGATCGTCGGCGAGAGCGCGTTCGCTCTGGGCGCGATAACGCGCTTCATGGCGATCCTCCGCCGCTTCCATCCGGCGAATGGCCACGTCGAGTCCGGCCATCCGGTTCCACCAGCGATTGAGCTTCTGGCCTAACGAGTCCTCCAGGACCGGCGGGGCGTGCCCGAGATCGGTCAGCTTTTGCGCCCAGCGTTGCGCGTGACGTTCTTCCGCTTCCGCCATCCGCAATAAAATATCGCGGCGCTTTTGATCGGTCTCACGCGCGGCCAGGTCGCGATAGACCCGCGCGGTCTCCACTTCGGCCCGCCAATTCTGCTTCAGCGCCTCGATCGATTCCGGGTCGTTAGGCATGGAAGCACTCCTCGCCGGGAACGCGCGTGGCGTCCACCTGCATTGGTTTGGATCTGGTCTGTTGCACTGTGATGACGAGCGCGACCGAGCCGATGATCAGCGCCGCGGCGATCATCATGCGCGCGGTCAACGTTTCCCCGGCAAACAACGCGCCGAGCAAGACCGCCACGATCGGATTCACGTAGGCGTAAGTGGCGACCTTCGCCGGATCGCAAACGCGCAGCAGCCAGATGTAGGAAGTGTAGCCGACGAGCGCGCCGATGATGATGAGATAAGCGTACGCGCCGAGGGAGAGCGCCGAAATCCGGCTTGGATCGAAATCGCGCAGCTCGCCTTTGATGATGCCAGCCAGCGTGAGGAGCACGCCGCCGCAAATCATTTGCTGGCCAGCCAGGAGAAACGGCGGTGACACGTTCTTTGCTTTCCGCGAATAGATCGAGCCCGCCGACCAGATGAACGATGAGCAAAGCAGGATGAGCATTCCGATTCCCGCGTGGCCTCCGTTGTTATTTGAAAAGGGCAAGGCCGGTCCGATAAGAATCGCGACACCCGCGAAACCTCCGGCCAACCCAAGCCAGACGATGGGCGACGGTTTCGGGGCCGTGCCACTCGCCCAGGCCAGAAGCGCGATGTAGATGGGAACGGTCGCCACCATGACGGAGGCCAGGCCGGAGGAGACATATTTTTCCGCCAGCGTGACGCCGCCGTTTCCACCGAGCAGCAAGCAGGCGCCGATGATCAAGGCGACGCGCCAATTCGCAAGCGATTCCTTCGGCGCGCCTTTCCACCGTACGACCGCATACATGATAATGCCGGCGAGAAAAAACCGCGTGCCGGCCATGAGCAACGGCGGAATCGTTTCGATCGCGAAGCGGATTCCGAGGTAGGTTGAACCCCAGATGAGGTAAAGCGCCGCGAAAGCGCTTAAGAGTTTCAGCTTGTTCGGCCGTTCCATGACCCGAGCACTTTGCCACAGAGCGGCACCACGACCACCGGGTTCTTATGTGGCGCGGCGTTCGTGCTTGTCATCCCGAGTCGCGCAGACGGCGAGGGACCTCACGCGCGCATCCGCCGCTAACGCGAGAATTCACGCCTAATCCGCAGTTGTCGCCAAATGTAACGCGCAAGCGATTGAGCGCTCGTGAGGTCCCTCGGCGCGCTTCGCCAGCCTCGGGATGACAGACATTCCGCGCGTTTAGAAACGCGGTCGATCAATCGCGCCGGCCCGCGATCAATCGATAGAGCAACAAAAGGAGCATCGCGCCCACGATCGACATGATCCAGTGGGCGGTATAATTCTCATTCCCGGTAAACATGCGGCCGAGCCACGTCCCTACGAACGCGCCCGCTATGCCCAACAGCATCGTGATAATGCAGCCGCCGGGGTCCCGGCCCGGCATCAACAGTTTCGCGATGGCGCCGATGACCAGTCCGGCAAGCAAGACCCAAATAATTGAATGAGCGCTGAAGTCCATGAGCCCAAGTCTGAAGAATAGGCCGTCTTCGGTCAATCCCGCAGTCAAGCGTAGCACAGGCATCTTGCCTGTGGGGTCAATAGGTGTCTCGCCTGTTGCCGAAAGACAGCCAGCCAGCTGGAAGCCCGCTGGCCCCACAGGCAAGATGCCTGTGCCACTACCTACAACTGAATAACCTGTGCCGATTTGATGTCCTCGTTCGCGCGAATTTTTTTCAGCAACGCGTCATCCGGCATCGTGTCGAGATTCAATACCGTCAGCGCCGTGCCGCCGGCCTGGTTCCGGCTCAACGACATCGTCGCGATGTTCACACCGTGATCGCCCAGCAGCGTGCCGATTCGGCCCACGATGCCGGGGCGGTCCGTGTTTTCCAGCACGAGCACGACGCCGTGCGGACGCGCTTCGACGTGGCGGCTGTTCACGTTTACGATCCGCGGGGTCGCGCCGAAAAATGCGCCGGCCACCGACACGGTCTGGCCTTCCGCCGTCGCTGAGAGTTCGAGGAGATCGGTGTAATCGCCCGCCGCGCTCAAACGCGTCTCCGTGATTTTCAGGCCGAGACTTTCCGCGAATGCGGGCGCATTCACTTCATTGATTTCGCTCCCGCCCGCGCCCTGCAAAAATCCTTTCAGGACCGAGCGCGTGATCGCGGTCGTGTCGACTTCGTTCACTTTGCCGCTGTAATTAATGTTCAAGCGCTCGACGCGTTTTGGCGAAAGTTGCCAGAGAAAACGCGCGAGCTTTTCGCCGAAACGCAAATGCGGTCCGACGACCGCGAGCGTCTTCGCGTCGAGGTTCGGCATGTTCACGGCGTTGCGGATCGTGCCCTCGAGGAGCGCGGCGCGGATCGATTGCGCGATCTCGATGCCGACGCTTTCCTGCGCTTCCGCCGTGGAAGCGCCGAGGTGCGGCGTGAGCACGATGTTTGGCGCGGCGCGCAACGGAGAATCGGGCGGGAGCGGTTCGGTTTCGAAAACATCGAGCGCGGCCGCGGCCACGTGTTGCGAGCGCAAGGCCTCGGCCAGCGCTGCTTCATCGATCAGGCCGCCACGCGCGCAATTGATCACCCGCACTCCGCGCTTCGTTTTCGCGAGCCGCGTCTCGTCCAGCAGATGATGCGTCTCCGCCGTGAGCGGCGTGTGCAACGTGATGAAATCCGCCGCGGCCAGGAGATCATCGAGTTCATCGACTAGCTCCACCTGCAAGGTGCGCGCGCGCGACGCCGAGAGATACGGATCGTAAGCCGCTACCCGCATCCCGAAAGCGATCGCGCGCCGGCTCAGCTCGCTCCCGATCCTTCCCATCCCGACGATGCCGAGCGTTTTGTTGAAAAGCTCGACGCCCTCCAAATTTTTCCGGTCCCAGTTTCCCGCGCGCAACATCGCGTCGGCCTGCGGAATTTTTCGCGCCACGCAAAGCAAGAGCGAGAAGGCGTGCTCTGCCGTGGAAATCGTGTTGCCGCCCGGCGCGTTCATCACGATCACACCGCGGCGGGTGGCTGCTTCCAGATCGACGTTATCGATGCCCACGCCCGCGCGTCCGATCACGCGCAACTGCGTGCCGGCGTTCACGACCGCCGCGGTCACCTTCGTCTGACTGCGCACCACGATGGCGCTGAACTGCGGAATAATTTCCACCAAGGCAACTTCGCTCAACCCCGTCTGGGTCGAAACTTCCAGAGCGCCATCAGCGGTTAATTCCTCAATCCCGCGCGGCGAAATCGAATCCGCGATCAGAATTTTGGGCGTCATGTCTAAAGCAATGTTAAACGACGCGGCTGCGCCAGGTCGCGAACGCCTGATAGATCAACAGGATCAGAAAGCAAGAGGTGAGCGGCATCACGGGAAAGATGTAGCGCTCATAGTCGGCCGTCCACCAGGTAGCGTCGAGAAAAGCAAACAATGTCACTCTTGAAATGATGGTGACGGCGAGAAGGATAATGACGGCGTTAAGCGACTCGCTCATGCGGAACCGGCGAAAGTATCTCGCGATAATTAAGACCGCGACCAAACCTCCCAGGGCCAGACCAGCCACCAAGAAGCGGTAGCTATTGCCAATCAAGTTTTCCAAGGTCACTGAGAGCGACGCCGAGAAGCTCCGTTTCTCCGGCGTCGTCGATTGACCAGAGTGCTGACTGCGCCCAGTCATTTCATCGTAGAGCACGCGTTGGGTTGCGGTAAGAATGGCATCGTCTCCCCCGGTGATTTTGTGATGGGGGAGGACAAAGAGCGCAGCCATTCTACCTAACGATCGCGGAAAATAACCAAGCTGCGCGAAAGCTCCCGGATCGAGAAAGCTCACCGGAACGAAGCGGCACGGAATGAGACCTTCGTCGCAGGCGCGATTGATTTCCCGGGCTGCCTTGCGATAAAAACGATTCGCGGAAACCGGGCTCTTGTAGATGTCCTTCGTCGTCGCGGTAACACTCCGTAGCGCCCACAGGAACCAGGGAGCACCGATCTCATGAAGGCCGAGCGTAGTAAGAGCCGGCACTTGCCAGGTGCGGCCGGTGTCGCCTTCGAACTGCGGCTTCAACTGCGCAAAAGTAGGACTGGCCTTATAGGCCATCTCCAGTGCTTCGTTGGAGACTGAGACAAACCTCTGGTCGCGGCTGGGCTTGATCCGCAGTAACGCTTTATAAATAGCTTTGAAACTGGGCGATGTCATCTCGGATTTCGCGAAGCTGTGGAAAGCGCGATAGTTTGCCGCATCCACCGTTAGAAGTAACAGGGCCAGCGTTCCCAGCATCGCACCCATTGGTTTCACCCAATGGGAAACACTGGCTCTCCACGAGTGCGTGGTCGCACGGTTCCTGGCCAGGGCAAGAATAATAAACGTAACCAACATCACCGGGATGAGAAAGCTTTCTTCCCGCGCATTCCAGAGCACGGCCAGAATCAGACCCGTCCAGATCGCGTGGCTAAGCTTCGACGTGAAGAGAGTCAGGAGCAGGCCACTTACTGCCAAGGGCAGGATCGCGGCATAGAAGCAATCGCTCATGGTATAGTCGTTAAATTCGAAGCTGGCCGGATGCAGCACCATGGCGGCGAAGACCAACAAGCATACGACGCGCGGGACCGCGGCCTTGCGCAGAGCGCCGACCAGCACCAGGTAGCTCCCCATTTGCAAAAGCTCGATCGCGATTCTAAGCGGTATGCCGCACCAGTGAACAAGAGCGATAAATAAAGGATAGGAGGGCGGCCGGGCGAATGCCGTCCAGCTATAGGGCGAACCCCAATACCAATATTTGGCGGAGCCCACATACCAAAGCGCATCGAACTCCGTCGCGCTCCCGTAGATGTCTTCAGTCTGGACGAGCCAGAGCTTGAAAGCCACGACCAGACCAAGGGCGATCGCGAATCCTCGAAAGCGAAAAAACTTTTCGGACGGTGGCACGTTAGCAGGGAAATTCACGGCGAGGCAGAACATAGTCGGATCGCCTTGGTTCAGGCAATCCCTCGCATAGACTTCGCCAATGGCGAGCGCATTTTCGCAACGTCATCGTCGCCGCTTGTCTCGACGGCAGGAGCAATCACTGATACGGTCCCAGCTGTGATAGCAAAAACGCAAGGGTGGCGTGGACGAATTTTGACTCCGTTCATTCGAAATCTGCATCCCGGGAACCATGGCCGGCGGTAACAAGGCATTGGGAGCGTCATGAAGGCATTCGTCAGCGGCGGTGCTGGATTTATCGGCAGCCACCTTGTGCCCTGGTTGCTGACGGATCCGAACGTCGAACGCGTGGTCGTCTTCGATAATTTCAGCTCAGGTAAACGATCACACTTAAGCCAGCTCGTCAGGGACGATCGTGTGGAGGTAATCGAGGCGAACTTGAAGGACATCGATGCGGTCACGAAAGGCATGGCCGGCTGCGAGACCGTTTTTCACTTGGCTGCAAACCCCGACATAGCCAAGGCTGCTACGCAACCCGACATCGACTTCTGGGAAGGCACTTACCTCACCCAAAACATCCTGGAGGCGATGCGCCTGGCCCAGGCGAGGAAAATCTTTTACCCTTCAGGGAGCGGCGTTTACGGCCAGAACCCTTCGGTCGCTTTTCACGAAGAGCACGGTCCCTGCCTGCCTATCTCAACCTATGGCGCGAGCAAGCTGGCCTGCGAAGCCCTTATCGCTTCGTACTGTCACATGTTTGACCTATTCGGCCGCTCCTTTCGCTTTGCCAATGTTGTGGGCGCCCGGCAAACCCATGGCGTGGGCTATGACTTCATACGTCGATTGAAACTTGATCCGACGCGTCTGCAAATCCTGGGTGACGGTTCGCAGCGAAAGAGCTACATCCATGTCGACGACGTGCTCACGGCCATCGGGACGGCCGCTGCCACCGCGGGCGCACCTTATGACCTTTTCAATGTGGCGACAGAAGATAATATCACGGTGCGTGAGATCGCTGACCTGGCGGTTTACCTCAGCGGTCTGGATCCAGGCAAGGTGCGTTATGAATTCACGGGCGGCGATCGCGGATGGATTGGCGACGTGCCTATAGTGCGATTGGATTGCACAAAGATCAAAGCCCTGGGCTGGCGCTGCCGGCGCACGGCAACGGAAGCAGTCCGCGATGCCATGGCAGCGATGCTGGAGGAACTGGATGACGAGTAACCCTTTGCCGGGTCCGCCCGAACTTCGCCATATTCTACCGGATCATGCATCCCAGGATGTCGAGCTAAGCATCGTGGCGCCGGCCTCGAATGAGCAAATCACGGTGGGCGAATTCGTCGATTGGTGCAAAGAAGGTTTGGAGCGGGCCGCCGTGAAAGGCCAGATCCTGATCATCGATAGCTCAAGCGACAACACAGCCAGGATCGCCCTCGAACATGGCGGGGAGGTGCTTGTAACTCCCAAGCGTGGCCTCGGCCGCGCCTACATCGACGCGATCCCTTACATCCGCGGAAAGTGGATCGTCATGGGTGACGCCGACCTGACCTATGATTTCCGTGAGCTAAGTCCGTTCGTGGAGGAGTTCCGCAAAGGCGCGGAGTTTATCATGGGGAGCCGCTTCCGCGGAAACATGGAGAAAGGAGCCATGCCGGGTCTCCATCGGTATTTTGGCACGCCGCTTACCACTTGGATTCTGAACCGTATTTACCATGGCCGCTCCTCCGATCTCCATTGCGGCATGCGCGGTCTGACGCGGGCGGCGCTCGAAAAGATGGATCTCAAGTCCCAGTCCTGGGAATACGCCAGTGAGATGGTGTTGAAATCAGCCCGGCTCGGCCTGGTGACGGCAGAAGTGCCGGTAAAGTTTTACAAGGACCGTGAGGGCCGCTTAAGTCATCACAAGCGCGTGGGTTGGTTATCTCCATGGCGGGCAGGCTGGCTAAACCTCAAGGTGATGCTGGTCTACTCACCAGATTCCTTTCTACTTAAGCCCGGCATGGTCCTTACAGCTCTGGGACTGTTGCTGTCTCTGGCGCTGGCGAGAGGACCCATAACGATCGGACACCTCGGTTTCAGCCTCTATTGGATGCTGATGGGCGTGACCTGCACCACCTTGGGTTACAGTTGTATTCAAATCGGTTTGCTTGCTCGCGTTATGCATGGCCTTCGGCCGGGCTTTGTCGATCGTGTGCGAAATCTGCTCACCTACGATCGCGGAATGTTCATCTCCGGCGGCCTGGTCCTGGTGGGAACCATACTTCTCGGAACGCTGGTCTATCGCTATGTCAAACATGGCCTGCGGTTAGAGTCACTCTCCCATTCAGCCATCCTGGGGCTTCTCCTTGTGATCCTGGGATTTCAGACCTTCTGCTTCACGCTTTTGCTGGAAATGGCACAGCGCCTTGCATTCAAGTCTCGCGAATGAGTGCGCAAAGGAACGAGAGCTACGGTCAGCGGGGCCTTACTCTCGCCGATCGATTTGGCGTCTGGCTTTCGAAGCGAGCGATTCGACGGTATCTGCCGAAGCGGCCGGATCTCGAAGTATTAGAGCTGGGATGCGGATACCATGCCAGTCAGCTTATTGCGCTCCAACCCTTCTTAAAGCGAGGCATCGGCGTGGATTTCCAAATTGCGCCGGAGTTGCAGAAACTCTCAAGCCTTACTTTCCATGAAGGTCCAATTGAGGAGGTGCTGCCTAATCTGAATGGAGAAAGGGTGGACGTGGTGATGCTTATTTCGGTCCTGGAGCATCTGAGCGAACCGCAAGTTATCCTCAGATCCGCATGGAGCATGCTAAAGCCTTCCGGCGTCCTCCTCATCAACGTGCCCACCTGGCTTGGAAAAGCCTTTCTCGAATTCTCTGCGTTCCGCCTGGGCCTAAGTCCCAGAGTCGAGATGGACGATCATAAAATGTATTACGACAAACGTGATCTTTGGCCGTTACTGGTGCGGGCCGGGTTTAAGCCGAGCCACCTTAGCCTGCGCTACCACAAGTTCGGGCTGAATCTATTTGCTGTTGCCAGTAAGTAAGGATCAACTGATTTCCATGCCACCCAACCGGCGCCTCAACGAGCTGCTGTTCCTCTGAGATGATTATCACGCGTTCTCCATTGCGCATCTCGCTGGGCGGCGGCGGCACGGACCTTCCTTCCTACTCCACGCCGCACGGCGGATTCCTGATCGCCGGCGCGATCGATAAGTACGTTTACATCAATGTTCATCGCCGCTTCAGCGATGGATTCCTGCTCAAATACTCCCGGCTCGAGGAGGCAGCGACAATTGACGAAATCAAGCATCCCATCATCCGGGAAGCGCTCAAACTCGCTGGAATTCACGAGCGCAATTTGGAAATCACCAGCATGGCGGACATTCCCGCGGGCACGGGACTCGGATCGTCGGGGAGTTTTACCACGGCGCTGTTGAAGGCCCTTCACGCCCTGCGAAAAAACCTCGTTCATCCGGCGGAACTCGCGGAGCAGGCATGTCACATCGAACTGGAAAAACTCGCGGAGCCGATCGGCAAACAAGATCAATACATCGCCGCTTATGGCGGTATCACCTGTTTCAAGTTCAGGCCCGATGGACGCGTGGAAGCGTTTCCGCTGAAGATTTCGGAAGAGACGCTATTCAACCTGGAGGACAACCTTCTCCTCTTTTTCACCGGTTACTCGCGTTCCGCTTCGATGATTTTGAAAGAGCAGGACGACAAGAGCAAAATCGCCGACAAAGCCATGATCGAGAATCTGCATGTCGTGAAAGACCTGGGCGTTCAGAGCCAGCGCGCGCTGGAGAGCGATGATCTGCGGGAATTCGCGCGCTTGTTGGATGTCCACTGGCAGCGCAAGAAAGAACGCTCCCAGGCCATGAGCAATTCCGACGTCGATAGCTGGTATGACACGGCCATGGCCAATGGCGCGCTCGGAGGCAAATTGATCGGCGCCGGTGGCGGCGGCTTCCTGATGTTTTACGCCGACGACAAAGCGCGCTTACGCCACGTTATGCGGGAGAAGGGTTTGACGGAGGTTCGTTTTCGTTTCGACTTCGAGGGAACCAAAATTCTTAATCAATGAGCGCGCCGGCTCAAACTAGTGATCTTGCCGGTTGGCCCGTCGCGATTCTTGCAGGAGGATTGGCCACCCGGTTGAGGCCGATGACGGAAACGATCCCGAAAGCGCTCGTGACCGTGGCGGGCGAGCCATTTCTCGCGCATCAATTGCGTTTGCTGCACTCAGCCGGCCTGCGACGTGTCGTCATCTGCGCCGGACATCTCGGGGAAATGGTCGAGGCGGAATTCGGCGAGGGCGCACGCTTCGATATGGAGATCGCCTATTCTTTCGACGGCCCGCGTTTGCTCGGGACCGGCGGCGCTTTGAGACAGGCGCGGCCACTTCTCGGCGAACGCTTTTTCGTTCTCTACGGCGACTCTTATTTACCAATCGATTACGGCAGCGTGGCGCGTGCCTTCCTCGAAAGCGGCAAGCCCGCGCTGATGACCGTGTTCAAAAATGAAGGCCAATGGGACACAAGCAATGTCTGGTTCGAAGAGGGCGAAATCCGGGGTTACGACAAGATCTCGCGCACGCCCAGAATGCATCATATCGATTACGGTCTGGGAATTCTCAGCGATCGGGTGTTAAACGATTGGAAGACGGCGGAGACCTTCGAGCTAGCCAGTCTTTACCAGCAGCTCGTCGCGAAGAACCAGTTGGCGAGTTACGAAGTGACACAACGTTTTTATGAAATTGGTTCACCGCAAGGTCTAACCGAACTTGACGATCTGCTGCGCCGTCAACCTGCTCTCTCCCACCCGTGAACTACTCGGAACAACACTTGCAGGAAACAGCGCGAATTGTTTCCCAGCTTGATCCCGCCCTCTGCGAAAAGGCTGTCGATCTTCTCGCCGAGGTCCGCGCGCGCGGCGGCCGTCTTTTCATTTTAGGCGTGGGGGGCAGCGCCGCGAACGCTTCGCATGCTGTGAATGACTTCCGAAAAATCGCCGGCTTCGAATGCTACGCGCCCACCGACAACGTCTCGGAATTGACCGCGCGGACCAACGACGAAGGGTGGAGCACCGTTTTCGCCGAATGGCTCAAAGGCAGTCGCTTGAATGAAAGGGATGCGCTTCTCATCCTTTCGGTAGGCGGCGGCGACCTGGAGCGAAATGTCAGCCCAAATCTCGTGGCGGCGTTGGCATTAGCCAGGGAGCGCGGCGCGAGCGTGCTCGGAATTGTAGGTCGCGATGGCGGGTATACCGCGCGAGTCGCAGATGTAACCATCTTGATTCCGACAGTCAATCCAAATAACACGACGCCGCATTCAGAAGCGTTTCAAGCTGTCGTCTGGCACCTTCTTGTTAGTCATCCGAAGCTCAAGGTGACGCCGACAAAATGGGAAAGCACGAGCTAGAGCAAAGGGCGGTTTTCCTGGATCGCGACGGAGTGCTCAACCATCCCGTGGTGCGCGACGGACATCCTTGTCCGCCTTCATCGGTCGTGGATTTCCAATTGTATGATGATGTGGCCGAAGGTTGCGCGCGGCTGAAGGCCGCGGGATTCCTTCTCGTCGTGGTGACGAATCAACCGGACGTCGGTCGCGGGACCCAAACGCGCGCACAGGTCGACGAGATGCATGAGGAGCTTCTGGCGCAGCTGCCGATGCTCGACCGCATCGAAGTCTGCTTCCATGCCGGTCGCGAGGATGGCGAACCGTGCGCTTGCCGAAAGCCGCAGCCGGGAATGCTCCTGGCCGCCGCGGCCGCATTGCCGATCGATCTTCACCGCAGCTACCTGATCGGCGACCGCTGGCGCGACATCGATTGCGCCCGCGCCGCGGGATGTCATGCCATCTTTATCGACCGCGGCTATCGCGAGCCGCTCCGGAAAACACCCGACGCAATCGTCTCCGGTTTCGCAGCTGCGGTGGAATTGATCCTCCAGGCCGGCTCTTGCCTTCAACCAAACCGGCCCGTTAACGTGCCCTCGAAATGAGCCAGGACCTGCTGCTCGGCTTGCCGATCAAGATTTTCGCAGACGGAGCGGACCGCGCGGGAATCGCAGAGCTCTACCAAAAGCCGTTCATTCGCGGCCTAACGACCAATCCGACGTTGATGCGACAAGTGGGCATCAGTGACTACGCTGTTTTTGCCCGGCAGATATTAGAGGTGGTCCGGGAGAAGCCGATCTCGTTTGAGGTGTTCTCGGATGAATTTCCTGAGATGCGCCGCCAGGCCCGCACCATCAGCCAGTGGCAGAAGAATGTGTACGTGAAGATCCCCATTACGAACACCCGGGGCGAGTCCGCGATTCCGTTGATCGAGGAGCTGGCACGGGAAGGGATTCAACTCAACGTCACTGCCGTGTTGACTAAGGCCCAGGTCGAGGCTGTGGCCGATGTGTTGGCGCCGCAAGTTCCGGCGGTAGTTTCGGTTTTTGCCGGGCGCATCGCGGACACTGGAGTCGATCCCGTCCCGATGATGAAGGAATCGCTCAAGCTGCTCAGCGATTTGCCCGGCACGGAACTTCTTTGGGGAAGCGTGCGCGAAGTTCTGAATATCTTCCAGGCGGCGGCGTGTGGTTGCCACATCGTGACGGTGCCTCACGATATTCTGGCGAAAGTAATCAAGCTGGGCGGGATGGACTTGGACGCGCTTTCGCTTGATACCGTCCGCATGTTTCGCAATGACGCGGTAGCCACCGGTTTCAATCTTTAGAGAAGAGCATCGCAGCCGGGGCTGCGGATGCCAGGAGAGAGCGGGTGAAGGGAATCGAACCCTCGTGTCCAGCTTGGGAAGCTGGCGTTCTACCATTGAACTACACCCGCGGGCAGAAAGTTGAGAGTTGATGGATGATAGTTGATGGAAAGAAAGTCAAGCCCGGTGTTCATGGGCGGATTTCGAATTGAATCAAGGAGGGGCGCTTTCCAAACCGCCCTTTTTGAAGCGGTCGGCGGTTTGTAAACCGCCGCTCCTTGGTCACTGCCAGGAAATTACGTCGCTAGAATTGGAGTACACGCCGGCGGTTCCGCTTTCGTTTGCAAATCCGGACGCTGCGGTGCCACCACCTAGTGCGCCATTTTTGCCGAGAGACCACGCGATAATTCCTTGGCGGACCGGGTCAGGCCCCGCGCCGCCGGTTACTTTATATGGATTCGGAACCTGATTATCATAGTCCGCGTCGATCTGTAGTGAATAGGTCGACCCCCAAGGGTCATAAAACTGACCGTCGCTTCCTATCTTTCCTTTAGGTTTCAGCTGACTCGGATCTTCCGCGGGAGAGATGAAAACAATCTGTCGCGTGTTTAATGCCGGCGACTTCGCTCTTAGCTCATTGAAGATTGCGTCGGTGTTCTTGTTTCCCGGGCCGTAAATCCCCGTCGTATCACTTGTGTCATTTGTCGGATATTTCCCGTACTCGGTGTAAAACGCGTTCACAGCATTCACGATTTGTACGAGATCGTTCTTGGCTTGCGTTTTCTTCGCCTGATTCTGCACGGCTTGGAAGGCGGGGAAGGCCAGGCCCATGAGGATCGCGATGATGACGATGACGACGAGAAGCTCGATGAGTGTGAAGGCGCGAGGAGTCATTCTCCTGTAGCGGCGGTCTCTGACCGCCGACGAACGACGAGAAACGTT